>LUMI01000005.1_pt1 | contig 67227 bp, 57 predicted proteins | sample 729681 | NCBI WGS metagenome assembly LUMI01 (sample SAMN03860267, study PRJNA289734) | marine metagenome | biome: seawater column; feature: ocean; material: water; isolation source: Red Sea water column Station 34 - depth 10m | place: Saudi Arabia: Red Sea | collected 2011-10-15 | depth 10 m
TGGAGCTTCTGGACCTACAACAACCAGAGAGACCGAGAGTTGGATCGCGAGATCTACTATCCCTTCGATATCGGTATCGGGGACTTGATGGTTCACTGCTACCATGGAAGTGCCGGCGTTTCCTGGGGTGCAGTGAACCTTGGAAACTGAGTCGCTTTTTGAGAGTCCCAGAGCTAGCGCGTGCTCCCTCCCCCCACTACCGACTACGAGTACTTCGATGCCAGCCATGCATCGCGCTGGCTATTCCAGTGATAATGGATTGCACTACTAGTTTTGGCTAGTAAGGTACTGACTTGAGGCCGAGTCTGTGTCCTAAAATATTGAAAGACCTGTGTATGATTGGAGTGAAAACCAGTAGTATCACCATGCCCATCAGAAGTTCGGAGCTTCCAATCAAAGAGGGAGAAAGGAATAATTGTCCGAATATGAATGCAGATGCTGCGAATGGAAGGGTGTCTAGTAGAGGTGCTTCGGAACTGACGTCCCCCTCTCTCTTGTGGCCCCTTCTTCTCTTGACGAATGACCCCGCTGAGTCGCCGATCATACATCCTAGCCCTAAAACACAACCCATTACGAAGGCGGTCATTGGTCCTTCGCCCATGTAGAACCATGCGTCTGAAATCTCTGCAGAACTGGTTCCGTAAGAAGAAACGGGGTCCAGAAATGGAGCAGAGGCCACAAGGTTATCTCTGGCAATTGAGTGAGTTAGAACTCCAAGGATACCCCCGCCAATAGTCCCTCCCAGTAGTCCGTTCCAGGTTTTCCCATCGCCTAGCATCCTATTTCCGTCTGAAAGAACCCTGCCCCCATCTATCGTGTAAACTGGAATTCCAGTCATATCTGGAATCCACTTCCCACCAAGCATTGCAGCGGTGTTAGAAAGATATCCAGGGAGGTAAAGCCAGAGGACGAGAAGGGGCGCGATGAAGGGGTCATCCCAAGGCAATGAGTCGGAGGACATGGGAGTGGCAGGAAAATCAGGAGAATGAACCTTCGCACTTACTTCGCCACTTTCAAACAATGGATTATTCAAACCAGTAGGGGTGATATTCATGTTCCTAACTATTAACGGGCCGATATGAGAAAGATGGAAGCCAAACTTTTGATTGCAATTCTGTTACTCTCGGTTTCCGTATTTTCGATGAGTGCGTCAGCAGAAGGAGACGACATAGTCATCGAATCAGATATGACCTGGTCGGACGATATGGCCCTCTCAGAGAATGTGAGGGTGGTGAATGGAGGTTCTCTGAGCTTGGTTGACTCACGCTTTACTGTTAGTAACAACGTGCAAATATTCGTGGATTCTTCATCTTCTTTGAGACTAATAGACTCGCATATAACCTCCGATAACCCACCTGATGGACTAGCAGGATTCGGTTACTGCGACGAAGCGAACATGTCGGCAGTCAGAGCGACAACTTCATCGGAGCAAAATGTAAGGATGTACATCAGACCAATTCAGGGATTTTCTCTAGACGGAGCCAAGGCACATTTTGGAAACGAGACTAAGGAGCTTAGTGGGGAGGAGGATTTCGTACCACTAGGTAGTGGCCCTGTTGACGTTTGGGTGGGCCTGACCGGCCCCCTCTGTCACCCAGTTTCTCTGAGTGAGATTAGCATCGAGAGCGTTGGTCAGGAAAGAATTTGGCGCAGTGCTGCAGATTTCCAGCATCGAAATATGATGGTGTATGGAGATACTGGCTTTACCATCGAAATTAATGGGCACATGGAGTCGATCGGTTCATCCATCTTCGGTGGTACGATTAGTGCCTCGGGAACACTGAGCATAAACGATACCAAACTTGACAGGGTTGGCCCGATAATTCTGGAGGAAGACGATTCTGCAATCATCTTGGGAGGCAACAGTGTGTTCACTAACAGCACCGACGACCACGATGTTAGAGCTAGAAGTTTCTCAACCATTGGGTGGGGGGATGATGTCATCGGCTCTGGTGGATTAACGGACAAGTGGGAAAGGAGATTGGCTGGTCAGAGTCTTTCATTTGATGCCATGTATGTTACCTACGAGATCACAGGCATGCATAGGTTCCCAAGCTATTCCAACTTCAGTAACGAGATGGGGATTTCGTTCATTGATGGAGGAAGGGAGAGGGTCGTAGAGATTTCATGGTCGGATGATAATTCATGGGAGTCTGAAAGGATTTGGAGCGAGCAAGCGATCGTCACAATCACAGACTACAGAACTGCATGGAATCCTGTAGAGTCAGGAATCGGGGACTACGGAGGTGGGCAATTCCTTCTCGGATGGGAGAATCAAGTTGTTGTAGACAGTGGAACCCCAAGTATTGGGTGGGTTTCTTTGGGTGCGGTTGATGAGGGTGGAAATCCTACTGAAAATATCTCTGTCGGCAATTCCGCAAATATGGTTGCGGTGATAGAAAACACCGGCTCAGCTGCCGCATCTCTGGCAATAAACTGCGAGGATGTTAGCACTGGATCTACGGCACAGATTTCTCCGTCCTTCCCCAATGCCCTAATTGGCTCGGGAGAACAAGTTAGTATTCCATTCAGCTGGAGAGTAACAGTCGAAGGCACTGAATCCCTTAGTTGCAGGATTCTAACTCCCACTCAACTAGTGGAAGAGTTCTCTTTCGGAGGAGGCCAGTTTTCTAGCAGTAGCATAGAGTGGACTGAAGCTGAGGAGGAGGGGTCTTCGACCATGATGCCAGCTCTAATCGCACTGATCGTGGCAGCAGGCATAGGGGGTTACTTCCTTCTATCGATCTACACAAACACCGAAGAGGAAGTCGAGGACGAAGACTATCAGAGAACTCCCTGAGCCATTGTAGCCTCTGCCACCTTCAGGAATCCGGCGATGTTTGCCCCGGCAACATAATTTCCAGGCATTCCATACTTCTCCGCAGTGTCGAAGGCGTTCTTGTGAATGTTGATCATTATGCTCTCTAGCTTCTGGTCTACTTCCTCCCTGGTCCAACTCATCCGAAGGCTGTTCTGACTCATCTCGAGACCCGAGGTCGCCACCCCTCCAGCATTGCTGGCCTTACCAGGTCCGAATAGGATCCCGTTTTCGTGGAATACCTCGATTGCTTCGGGAGTACATGGCATGTTCGCACCCTCCGCTACAGCAATCACTCCACCCTCGACCAGCATCCTAGCTTCTGCCTCGTTAACCTCATTCTGAGTAGCGCAAGGGAGGGCAACATCAACCTCGGTCGCCCACAGTTCGTTATGATTTGGCTCGGGCTTTGATTGGGTGTAGTCAACTCCATCGAAATGATCAGCGTACTCCTTGATCCTGCCTCTCTTGTTATTCTTGAGATCCATGATCCATGCAAGCTTTTGCCTATCTATTCCAGATTCATCGTATATGTAGCCGCCACTATCTGACATTGTAACGGGCTTGCCTCCGAGATCCAAGACCTTCTCACAGGCGAACTGCGCTACGTTTCCGGATCCGCTAATTGCTACTCTGGCACCTTCGAATGACTTACCCTTCGTGGACAGCATTTCTCTTGCAAAATATACCAAACCGTAGCCAGTTGCTTCTGGCCTGATAAGCGAACCACCGTAGGAGAGTCCTTTCCCTGTCAAGACTCCGGCGGTGAACTCGTTTGCTAACTTCCGGAACATCCCGAACATGTACCCTATCTCTCTACCTCCAACTCCGATATCTCCCGCAGGCACATCGAGATCAGCACCAATATGCCTCCAAAGTTCACTCATGTAAGACTGGCAGAATCTCTTGACCTCAGAGTCCGATCTCCCTTTGGGATTGAAGTCTGAACCACCTTTTCCACCGCCCATTGGCAGCCCTGTTAGGCTATTCTTGAACACCTGCTCAAATCCTAGGAACTTCAATATGGACAGATTGACGCTTGGGTGGAACCTTAGCCCGCCTTTGTAGGGCCCTATTGCACTGTTGAACTGGACCCGGTAGCCCCGGTTCACCTGTAGGGACCCCTCATCGTCATACCATGGTACTCTGAACTGAATTACTCGCTCGGCCTCTACCATACTCTGTACTACTTCCATGTATTCTGGATTCTCAGATATCACGGGTCCAAGGCTTTCTAGTACTTCTTCCACAGCCTGATGGAACTCAGGCTGGTTTGGGTCTCTCGCTATCACTGTCTCGTAAACTGTCTTTATCGCATTGTCCATTTGGTCACCAACGATTATGTTGACCCTGAGGTCGGGCGGGCGCCCCTGCGGATGTTCCCCTTTTCAATGTTCCAAGTACCTAATCAGAAATGGAGAGGTTATTCGAACAGTATCTTTTGAGCGATTTCCGAGACTCTACGCTCATTTCCCGCGGTTGTCATAACATATACCGCTTCTTGACTTACCTGCCTCCTCCTGAGAGCCTCGGCCATTGGGGTTACCTCCTTGAGCCACCTTGTTTTTCCGTCATCACCTAGGATCTTTACATCCACTTGGGCCATCCGTGGCTCGGAGAGTAGGAGTTTCACGCTAGGAACGTCAATCGCCACATATCCAGGCTCTAGACCGGCCCGATATGCAATATCGTCCTCCAACTCCCTTCTTTCTGCCAGGTTATTGGCCACCTTTGCTAGCCTTTCTACCTGCTCTTGGGCCATATCCTCTTTCCTCCTGCTTAGGCAGACTTTCAGAAGGTTCCTGTACTTGAGTCTAGTAACCATATCTCTCGAAAATCCCCCAACCTTGTCCAATTCTGCCCATATCTCGGCATCCACCCTCCTCTGGAGGTCCAAGGAGTCAGGAAGATTATCTCCCGCTCGCTCGACCGCTCTTGAAAGCATCACTTCTGTAACTCTGGTGACCCTGTGGAAGTAAACAGCACTGTACATCAGCCCCCTAGCAACTAGCATCCCTTCCAAAGAAGATAGCCCCCCTTGTTCTACAACGATGTCGCCACTCTGACTTCTCAGGCACTCTATGAGGCGATTGTGGTCCACTACTCCATGCTTGACTCCAGTGAAGTGGGAATCTCTGAGAAGATAGTCCAGTTGATCGCAATCCACAGGACCATGTACGAGGAGAGCAAGGGTCCTATCCTCTCCCGAGAAATCGGATTGCCCCTCTGACCAGCTCAGCAAGGACCTCTCGGTCCCGGACGCATCGGGACCAGTGATCAGCGAAGAGACGAGTTTTGGATCTAGACCTCTATCCTCCAATATCTCAGGAATGGATTTCCTATCATCTAGTGATTCTCCTTCACCCTCGACTATGACATCATATTCGCCGAGGATTATGCCTTTGGTGACCTCCATGTGATCAAGACCCCCTCTATCCGAGAGGATATGCTCCAGAGTGTGCGAGTACGGGCCATGCCCGACATCGTGCAACATGGCTGCAACTTGTAGGGTATCCTTGTCTAAATCGTCCATTGAAAGAGATTCTGCCATCCTTCCAGCGATGTGAGAGGCCCCCAACGAGTGTTCAAACCGAGTGTGATGCGCTCCCGGGAATACCAAATGAGCGAGTCCCAACTGCTTGATGTGACTGAGTTTATTCATCTCCGGGGTTGAAAGAAGATCCTTTGTCACACCATCCAATTTGAATTGGCCGTGGATTGCATCGTTGATGACTTTCACAGTATCACAGAGAATGCCGTGCAGTCATGTGACTTGAATCGCACGTTGCTTGATTGGAACGGGTTATTCCATTAAATGTAATTTGTATTTCAATTGCAATTCAATTGCAATACAATTATATGCTGCACGCTCCTCTCTCAGTTTCAGGAGGGGCAAGTAGGTGGCCGGCAACAGTCCAATGGTATCGCTAAGGATTCCAGAGGATCACCTCCTGGAACTAGACAGGCTGGTTGGTTTCGATGGCATGAGGAACAGGTCTGATGTAATCCGAGAGGCCGTCAGGAGGATGCTTTCCACTCCGCTCCCGGGCAAGGGAGATAGGATAGAGGTAGACTTGGGACCAGATCTTACTGTCAGGCTGAGGGACTACTGCAAGATAGTCGGAGAGCCGGCAGATGTTGTCCTGAGGCAATCTGCGAGGGAAATGATCCGCAAGGAGATGATCGAGGGGGCCACTGTTGTGGACCTATTGAGGAGACGCATGGATGAGTTGCGCTCCAGACATGATGAAGAGTCAAACATTTAGGAGTGAGAGAGATATGGACGATGTTGGGATGCACGTACAGAAATCGGGGGAGCGGCACGTCCGCTCCCCCAACCACGAATCAAACGGAACCGGTAGGTTCGAGACCGGTCTGAGGAAAATCAGAGATAGGGCCAGGAGGCTAAGCAACGCAGTCGGATATGACTCCAAAGATGCCCCTCGAACGCAAAGGAAAGCAGAACAGAGATAGAACTCAACACACACACCGTCCCGCACGTCTCGTGCGGGGCAACCCCACTCTGCCCAGAAGAAATGCCGATTGGGGATGCAAACTTATGGACGGTCAATTCTCCAGTAGGATTCCATGTCGGAGGGAGAATTGGAGCATGGACAGTTGTTCTTCGCACATGAAACTCCGAGAGAGTCTCAAAGAAGAATGATTGACGATGGAATTGAGACATTAAAGGAGGGAGGATTCCTATTGGCTGCGGCTCCGACGGGGATTGGGAAGACTGCCGCGGCACTAGCATCTTCACTAACTGTAGCTAATCACTACAGTTTCGGTAAGGAAATTCCGAAGATTTTGTTCCTTACAGGCAGACAGTCACAACACAGGATCGTTGTAGATACTATTCGCGAAATTAACAATCGGATTCCTCAAGGATTTTCTAAAATTAAATTGGTTGATATCATTGGAAGAAGAAGCATGTGTAAGAATGTAGACTCCAAAGGAAGATGTGATTGTGAACAAGGGGTGACTGAAGCGGAGAGGAGGTTCCTTAGATCGGGTTTGGAAGAGTTCATTCATTCGAAACCCATGCATGTAGATCAGGTACTTAAGAAAGTAGAGAATGAAGATATCTGCGCTTGGGCAACATCACGAGATGCAGCAAGATCGACAGACATAATCGTATGCGATTACAATCACATTTTCGTCGAAGGCGTCCGAGAATCATCACTTCCTGTAATGGGAGTGGAATTAGAAAATACGATAATCATAGTGGATGAAGCCCATAACCTTCCAGATAGAATTAGGAGTGGCCTCGAAAGGACAATTGATGATCAAGTCTTCAAGTGGGCTCTTGACAATGTCGTTGAATACAGGGAAACCCTTCAAAAAACAGAAACCGAGTTGGATATTCCCGAGTCGAAAAGGGTAAGGGAAGCAAAAAATCTCGAGAAGCAGATTAATGCAATTTTGATGAATGAGGGAATCTCAAATTGGTTCAAAGAAAAGGAGTTTGAAAATAGCGAGTCTAGAGGTGACGATATCAGGGTTCAGACCAAAGAATTCCTCGATGTGATTTCAAAGGCAATCGAGGGAGTCGTTGAAGAAGATCTAGGAGAAAAAGATCGAATCAGAGCCATGGTTAGTCGTTTATTGGCAGTAGAAATCGATGAAGAGGAAGATTCTGAAGATGATGAGAAGAATGACTGCACAAGACTAGCTGAGTTCCTCGAGATATGCATCAATTACGAAAATAACAATGCATTGGCATTAGTTTTCGATAAAAAGGAGATTAGTCAAGACCCTAGGATAACAAGTCATCTTCTAGATCCGAGCGTAGTTGGTGGACCGATTTTCAACCAGTGTTTAGGTTCAATTCTGATGTCTGGAACATTATTCCCGCCTGAAATGTATTCCGAAATACTCGGCATCCCAATAGAAAGGGCCAATTGTGTTGAGTACCCATCCGGTTTCCCTCTTGGAAATAGACCTGTTTTGATAGCCAATGATGTCACCACAAAATACACAGAGAGAAGAGAGTCTATGGAGGGAATATTGGAACATATTAGATCGGTCATTATCAACACCAAGGGAAATGTTGCGATCTTTGCACCTAGCTATTCGATGTTGAATGAAATTCATGATCACTTCGATAATTCATGGACGGGCAAGTTGATTCTGAAAGAAGATCAAGGAATGAGGAAGGGAACATTACAGAGCATAATCGATAGGTTGAGAGAACAAAAAAATATGAGAGGGGCTGCACTTTTTGGTGTTCTCAGTGGAAAGTTATCAGAAGGGGTTGACTATCCAGATAATATCCTAAATTCCCTAGTCTGCGTAGGCTTGCCTATGCCACCTCCTAGCGCAAGACAAGATGCTCTCATTGAATACTACACTAAGAAATTTGATAGGAATAAAGCGTGGAAATATGCCAGTTTACAGCCTGCTGTGAATAGTATACTCCAAGCACTAGGGAGGCCGATTAGGAAGAGGGAAGATCGAGCAATAATTGTGTTACTTGAGAAGAGGTTGTTGGGTCAAAGGGAACGTAATTGCTTCCCAGAAATGCAGAGGATGCAAACAACTAGCCCGACCAGAACGGCTGAGAGAGTAAAGTCGTTCTTTCAGATGTGAACGTCAATGGGTTCATTCGGGTCGGATATCTGGGCATGACATGGAATGGACGAGCATAGATGTCGAGTCAGACAAAGATATCATAGAGGAAGCCAGTGGATTGGCGGATCTCAAGGTCGGTCTTGACACCGATGCTGAGTCCATGCACCGGGAGTTCATGAGGGGCCTGCCCCATCTATCTGATGTCCAAGAGATGCACTCATCTGTAGTTTCAGAGATAGAGTCTAGGGCATTGAACGACGAGATCTCATCACTAGGGGAATTCGTATCGGAGATAGGTGGCGAATGGTCTGGTAATGACATCCGGATCCCCCTCCCCTCTGTTCAAAGGGATGGATTCTCCATCGGCACTAGAGAAGACGGAGGCGCTCAATTAGTCAGAATAATGTCATCTGAGAGTTTCGGAGGCATGATCAGATCATTCCGCCTACCGGAAGGAATGAGGGTCGAGGGAGCCAAGTGGGAAGGGGATATCGTCTCAATCAGGTTGGACTGAGTCACTCTTCCATCTCGAACTCGAGCGGACCTCTCTTCGGGATGTCCTGAATCTCCTCAATCTCATCAACTACTGAGGATAGGGCCAGTTGGGCGTTGTCCCTGTGGGCATCTCCTAGGACGTGGCTGGAGTAACGTGCTTCCTCGAAAATCCTGTCTAGCGAAACCAATGACGCCTCGCTGATGGGCAATGCGCCTCGGATAGCCATCTCGAACTCCCTGACGGTCTCGAAGTTACGACGCAGGAACCCGCGTCGTGTGAGGACTGAGCATAGGTTCTCATAGCATAGGAAGATTGCTCTCCTGTACTCGTCACCGGACGCTAGCATCTCAACCGTCTGTCCGAAAATGTTGGCCAGCTCCTTGATGGTGGACTTCCTCCTAGTGTTGATGGCCATGGCACCCATCGCTACTAGAATAGCCCCCACGACAATGGCTACAATGGCTACTGCTGCCCTATCAAGGAAGGATGCCTCCTCTGGCTTCTCATAGGCGATTTGGATTCCTGAAGACGGGAGCAGAGCCAAGCTACCAGGTTCGATGAAGTCCGACTCGGACATCAGCAGGACGGCGAGCACCCCCCATCCCTCGGGAGGGGGGGATTGCGAGGACAGTGGAGGCAGGGGTGCCATTGACTTGAACTCGTATTCGAAGACCCCATCCGCCCCCGTCAGTTTGGATACGGAGAAGTGGGTGACGCTGCCGTTGGCGAGGCTAGCACTCAGAGAGAGGCCTTCCAATGGAGCTCCAGTGTCCCTTGCCGTGGCGTTCACTGAGCCCCTGATTATTCTCTGCCCATCGGATAGTTCTATTTCCGAGTACTCGAAGTCGACCTCGACCATGACAAGGATCTCTATCTCCTTGGACCCCCCATTCAGGAAGCTTGCTTGATTCGACTCCACGATAATCGTAACCATATTGTCTCCCGGTGTCATGAACTCCTGTGCCTTGGCTCTAATCTGGAAGTTCATAGTGTCGGGATTGCCCCAAGGTCCAGAAGCCATGGGGAGTTCGGTTTCCCCCCAGGCAAGAGACATGGAGAGATTATCAAAAATTTCCGAGTCTCCGCCGACCTCCCTTATCAGGCCCTGGAGCATTATCGATCGTGAAGGGGAAGAGTCTCCCCTCACTATTGTGTTTGTAATCGGCTGCATCTCTATAACGACGTCAGATAGGGCGAATACCTCCATTTGTGATTCAGCAGGAAGGTAAAGGAACTCCCCCTGGAATAGGAATGTGAAGTTGTGAGAACCCCTGTCTAGGGAGTACTGCACCCTGTGACTCAGAGAGAACAGTCCTCCCTCTTCTGTTGTTATGGTTTCTACATCTGAGCCGTCAAGCAGAACAGTGATTTCCCTTCCTTCCAGGCCTTGCTCGAAACCTGTGTCGGACTCGAATAGTCTGCCGCTGAAGTTCCAATATCCGCCGCGTGTTGCGTAGCTACCCTCGACCTGCAGGGATATCTCGGTATGATACGATACGGTGAAGTTGGACTCTGTAGACCCCTGTCTGTAGAATCCTTGAGCAGGTGCGATAGCGGAAATGGAGTGGTTTCCTATTTCCACAGATTCCGGAACCACCCATTGCAGGCTCCAGTTGCCATCCTGCTGACTGCTTGTAATTCCAATGAGGGCCCCGTCCACGAAGACCTCGATGGTATGGCTGTCCAGCCAACCGTTCTCGAGATTGTCCTTGACGGTACCGGATACTGTCATTTCATCCCCTACAGCAATTGGTCCGATATCATCAATGGTGACCGAGACGGGTGCGAATACGGTGAATACCACGGTGGAGTTAGATGGGAGGATGAAATCCTCACCAAGGAACTCAACCCCGATGATTATGGGGCCTAGTGGCATATCTGGTGGAATTGGCACTAAACCTACGAATGATCCGTTAGAGTTCACCGAAATCGAGGTTATTTCCTGCCCGTCCACTGAAAGGACAAGGTCCCTGTTGGGAATGGCTCTCCCCACTCCGTCGGTGAGCATCCCCTCAACAGTGGCGACCTCGGTCCTGTCTATCTCAGAAGGGGAAGTTGAAATCACTACTTGTGAAGTCTGTGTAACGTTGAATGCCAGGGAGTCTGTTGAGCCTAGGTAGTACTCGGGATTAACCGAGTCCCCCTGGCCCATTGGGTCGACCCATGAGAATCCTCCGAGGAACTCGACTCTTGCTTGGTGTTGTCCGAAATCCATGTCTGAGGGGATCTGGTATGTTATCGACCACTGTCCCGTGGTAGAGTTCGAGAATACGGTGTATGCTGGTCCTACGTCAACCCCGTCTATGTACAAATGAATTAGGCCCCCACTGAGGTTACCGTCCTCTTTCAGCATCTGTCCCCTCTCGTCTTGGAGGGAGCCGGTGAAGGTTACTGAGGACCCTGCGATTGAGGGGGAGGTTGCCTCTTTCAGGACTAGTTGAGTAGGTGCGAGGACGACGACCCTGGTCCAGGTCTCGTCTCCTAGGAGGCCAGTAGGCCCGCTGATTCCGGAGAAAGTTGCAGTGACCCTCATCGGCCCAGGATCTCTGTCTGGCTTGACTAAGATTGATGGCGAAGCGGTCCCGTTAGAGTCGGTGAGCCCGCCCCACACGGTGATGTTGTCTACCTCGACAACAACGGTTGCGGAGGAGACTGGAGATCCTGAATTGTCGATGATTGACAGGGACATATCGAAGGTGTCACCCCGGGTTGTCCTGTTATCGGGATCGAGGTCGTCCGGACTCTCAATTGTTAGGACGGTGTAGCCTCTGCTGTTGAAAGTGGTGAAGGCAGAAGCTGCGGAGAAGTAGGTTACTTGAGGCGTGAATGAAATATCGATGCCATGAGGACCTCGAGGGAACGACAGATCCAGGCGTATCTGGGCTGACCATGTGCCGTCGGAGTTGAATACAACTGATGGGACGGTAAAGTTCGAAGATTCACCGTCTATCGAGAAAATCAGAGTGGGATTTAGTGGGTTTCCATTGGTGTCTGACAAACCTGTCCCGTTGCTGGAGGTGAGCGAACCTGTGACGTTGAAGGGCTCTCCAGGCAGAGGGTTGGCTTGGATCGGGTCGATCAACATGCTGACGGGGGACCTTACGGTGATAGTGTTCAGAATCTGGACGGCGGGGTTGAGGTCACCAGAACCATTGAACACGAAGGTTACGTTAACGAGGCCCAGCGGATGGTCGTGAGGTATCTCGAATTCGAAGGAGGCGCTGCCGTCGGCAGCGGTGACCGAAGGGACGAGCCAAGTGTCATGAAAGAGCACTTGGACCTCTAATCCTGAGAGGGGTGCCTCGTTGTTGCTGAACTCCACAAGCCTAGTGGTCATGGTGGCTGAGTCGCCCCTGTCGATGATTGTGTTGATGAATGGGTTCGTATCAGTGAACTGGGGAACCCCCATGACGAGAATAGACGCATCCCCGTTTCCAGTTAGGTAGAATGGTGTCGAGCCGTTGACTACGCTAACTACTACGGTTCTATCTCCTCTGGTTACTCCGTTTCCAAGGGCATCTGTGGGTACAGAGACGTTGAATCCTCCCGATGCATTAGTAGTGCGGTTCTCTATCAGTAGCTCATCGGGCTCGTCCAAGAAGAAGACGTTGATTCCAACTGGTCCGTCTACTGTCCTGTTTGTATCCGCCGAGTCCATTACAGTCCCGACCAGGTTGAAAGACTGAAGGGCAGTTACCTGGCTTGGGATAAACGTGATTTCGACAGTGCTACCCACCTGGACCGTTAGATTTGCAAAGCTCTGGTTGCCTAGCCACCTTCCGGCTCCAGGGGCCTCAAGAGTGTCGGTTACATCATCTGGGGCATGTATCCTAATGTCATAGAATCCAGGAGGGGTGGACGATGGTATCGTAGCATCGAAGGATGCTATTCCCTCGGAGCTTGTGCTGGAAGACTGGAGAATGGTCTGTAGAGGGCCCCCCCAGTCGAAGTACAAGTCAAGTTCTACTCCGGATAGCTTCACACTCGGATCCTCGACGTCAGTAACAGTTGCTTGTAGTTCCAGCTGCTCCCCTGCTGTAACTATCAAAGAGGTTGGATCCGATTGAACGACGAACTCTGTCTGGACTCCAATAGGAATGATGGTCGGATCTGCAGCATTGTAGTATGCCCCTCCATCAGGGGGATTCGAAGAGAATCCCAGAGTGACCGATATCTCGTAGACACCGGAGGGTATCCCTGGTGGAATTTCGAATGATAGGTTGTAAGAGCCAGTTAGGTTGTCCACCCATCCGTTGGCGAGGTTATAGATGGTGGGTGCGGCAGGGAAACCGCCCGGAGTTGTGGGGAGGTCGGAAGGGACAAGGAGCTGTACTAGCACAGAGGAGTTGTTCTGGGTTACCGCATTCTGGAGAATCATGTCCTTTGCGATTCCAGAAATCCAGTTCGTGGACCCCCTGACAGACCAATCGCTGGATAGGTTTGCAGTGGCGTTGGCTAATCCTCTAACCCTTAGGGCTCCCGATGTTGAGTTTGCGCTAAGCCATGTAGATCCTGAGTAGCTGAGGTTCCATTCATAATCACCGGGAACCATGCTGATCGTCGGGGTAAACGTTGGAGTCACCCTGCCTGCATCTGGGTCTGTCTGATTCCATTCGAGTACTCCGTCGAAGAGCAGAGTGTATTCTCCTTCGAAAGATGCGAAAGATGAGCCTGTATGATCTTCCAGCAAGACGTCCACGGAGTACTCCCTACCCCTGATCGCGAATGGGAGTTCGTAGTCGAATACCACGAAGCTACGAATTCCGAACGTATCGGAGAACTGTTCCTGATCGTTCGCATTTAGATTATCGGAATCGAACTGGAATCTGACGTCAACGGGACCTGCAGGTATTGGGACCTCGGCTGCAGAGAAAGGCCAAGTAATGGAGAACTCACCGGGGTTGGGTCCCCAAGAAGAGTTGTTCAGGTACCAAGAGGAAAGTTCCACGAATGGCCCAGAAATGTCGGCCCTCCTCATTTCCAAGATAAGTGTCCCGTTCAGAGGCGAGGGAGACGGGCCCCTACTCAGGACAGTTCCATTCAGGTACACGTTGCTTCCTATCTCAAGAATTGAGTTGTTCGTCGACTGCGCCTCCAAGTCAACGGTCAGGTTAGGAGATAGAGTGATGTTCAGTTTGAAGGAATAGTTACCGGGTCTGACATGGAAAGATGGCGGTGTTTCGTTATTGAGGTCATCAAAGTGCCAACCATCGAATGAAATGGCCGCATCCATCAGCCCAAGAGGCTCGGCCTCGTCTATCGGGACCACGAACTCATAGTAACCACCGCTAGAGACTCCTGATGTGATTGATACCTCACCATCAACTTGGGATGAGTAGTTCAGAACGACCTGCATATCGTCCCTTATTGATGGATCAAGGAATGGGGAGCTAGCCCACGATAGTTGCCCAGTGATTGACGAGTTCACACCTATCCCCAGCATAGGCTGATTCACGGGGATAGGATTAGTTATTGAGAGAGAGACGTTGTCTGAGACATTCAGCAACCATGCCATAGTTATTCCCTGAACTCCGACATAACCCTTCTCGGAAGTCAGAATGACCAATGATCCGAATCCGGGCTGGATTACTTCTTGGGGCAGCCCTGTTAGGTTGAATGATCCATTGGAGTCTGTCGAGACGCTGGCAACGATATGCTCAGGAATTGCTGAGCTGCCCGGGACGTTGTCAGATGATTCTGGCTCCACTAAGTAAAGAGACAACGAGACGTTTTCTACCAGTGTCTGATTTTCTGAGAATAATAAGGTCCCTTGTACCCATATTTCTTCCGAAATAGAAACGTTCCTTTCTATTGAGGTTGGCCCCCAAGATTCCACATTGACTGTTACTTCCGACATCGGGGGACAAGCCTCGAACGGGATCCAACCCATATCCAGTTCTCCTTGGTTCTGATTTGTCTGAAGGTGCACTTCTGCCCATCTCGTGAAGTCCTTCCCATACACGTTGAAGGCCTTGCCATCCCAGGTCCCTCCTGCGAACCCGGTTACCTTCCTGGCAGGCATCCCGGCTATTCTCAACATCGTAACGAAGACGGAGGTGAATTCGTCACAGTTTCCTTCTCGAGAAGAGTTCAGAATCCAATGAGAAATGTCACTATCGCTGCCCATCCCATCGGGCCTTCCCGAGCCGTAATGGTTCCTAAGGAAGGATATGGTCTCATTGCCATTGACGAGGAAGTCCTGAATTGCCTTGATTTTGTCCCATGCTGAAATTGCGCCGGACTGATCCAGTATGTCCTGAGTCAGATTGATCACAAAATCTCCGTTATCCAAGAAGTCCTGAGGGAGGTCTTTACCGTATTCTGAATCATCGAATGCGGTGGAGTTATCTGTAATCTCAGTAGTTAGAATCACCTCTGGAGCATTCACGTAAAGCGCCTCAATTACAGCGCTGTCGACGATCACGTCTCTAGTGTAGTTAGAGAAATTAAGTCCAGCGGTGAAGTCTACCCAAGTCGTGTAGTTGACTACATTGAACGGTTGTATTAGTTCCCGGCCAGGGCCGATGTATCCCGCTTCGTCGAAGATAATCTCCCATGATAGAGGTCCCGAGTGATTCCAGAAGGACTGGTCCGCAACTCCCTGTTCAACAGAAAATTCTGGCAAAACCTGGGTGTTTCCGACAAGAGTGCTGTTCACCCCCCAAGAGACTCCAGTGTAGTAGTCGTAAGTATGCCATCTCCAGTAGTGCCTTACAGACGGGTCAAGACCGTCTGAGGTGTTCGTCGCGGTGAACATAAGGGAGTTCTCCTCGATATCGTCAGAAGGGTCGAAGGGGTCGCTTGGAGAGCCGATGCAGTCTAGCTCCCAGAAATCCTCTGGGCATTCTTCGCCGTCAGGCACCCCCCCTCCATCTGAGTCTGGATCTAACCAATCAGTACCGAGGTCCAACTCTATAGAATCGGGAATCCCATCCCCGTCCGTATCTAGGGGATTAATGTCATCATCGGGATTATCCTGGGGGTTTGTACCGTCAAGGTATTCTTGGCCGTCATCAACTCCTCCGGAGTCGGAGTCGGCTACGTTCCAAAGCGTGAACCAGACATCGCTAGTAAGATTGCCACCAATACCGAAAATCATCGAGCAGCCCGTAGAGTTCTCGAAGTAGTTATTGAGACCGTCTCCATCTGAATCGAGAAGATTGTCACAGGGCTCCCTTGGGTCTGTGTCGTTCAGTATCTCCGAGAGGTCGTTCACCCCGTCTCCATCGGTATCGAATAGATTGGGATCGGATAGGTACCCCCAAGTTGCGGTCAGTTCCTCCCAGTCGGCCAGTCCGTCACCATCGGTGTCCTTGTAGTCATCATCACACCACGGGTCATTTGTTGCGTTTGGAGATGCATCCCAGCACCAAGATCCGTTTGTGATTAGTATGGTATTGGAACCCGCCGGGGGTTCGACATCTACGCCCCTCATGAATAGTGACTCCATGAATGAGTAGCTGAACGGTGTTTGCGTACCATTGGGAGAAATATAGTAAGCCATTGGAGGGCTCCCTCTCCAGTCTACGGGATCCGGGTCGATTCCCTCTGTAGAGTTCAGAGTAAGTGTGTCCGCCTCTCCGTCCCATGCTATTACGGTGAAGACTAGATCAAATGTTGAGGTGCAGGGATCGGTCTGTCCGGGGAAGCCTTCGTCTCCATCGTTTATCCCCCCTCCATCCGTATCAGCGACGTTCCAAAGGGTGCATGAGTTATTTTCTTCCCAATTCTGAAGACCGTCGCCATCGAAGTCTCCTTCGTCGTTTATCCTGGTAGGATCAGTCTCTCCATCGTCAATCACCCCGTTTCCGTTAAGATCCTCGTCCCCATCATCCAAATAGTCACCATCGGTGTTATTGTCCCGTGGATCTGACCCTTGAGCGGGATCTCCGTAAGAGCCGTTATACTCGATTCCATCCAAAATCCCATCACCATCAGTGTCAGGAGAGGTTGGATCAGTAAGCAACACTAATCCCTCGAATGAGTCATTGAGGCCGTCGCCGTCAGTATCGTTGTTCTGTGGGTCTGTCTGCGTTATGCCATCAACCTCTGCGGTGAATATCGCACATCCTCCTGGCCCCAGAGAGAGGATCGGGTTACATGGCGACTCAGTGATTGTCATGTTTATCGGCCCTGGTCTGAAATACTGGGTAGGAGGGAATGTTGAGCCGTTCCTAGTCCCCCAAGCAGGATTGACATATTCGTAGATGTTAGCTAAACCATCGAAGTCCGGATCCCCGTATGTTCCGTCCTGATTGGAATTTGAAGTAGGATCCAAACCGTTTGCTACCTCCCAGCCATCCGGCATACCATCTCCATCGGTATCCCAGCCGTTGGGGTCCTCGTCGATTTCTCCGTCCCCATCGTCATCATCAGAGCTGCAATCTGCATCACCATCGAAGTCATTGTCATTTGAGTCGACCATCCCATCGTGGTCATTGTCAAAGGTGTCCGCGCAGATGTTTCCCACCGGATCCTCATCAGCACCATCGGATCCTGAGCCTTGAATAACTTGCATTGCGCTCTCCTCGTCCCAGTTTGAAACTGGGATGGTCCCGTTCCACCAAACACCATTGTCAAGGACATTGGTAGTCGAGGGTTCGTCCCAGCCAGAGGGCATTCCGAAGAGGTACTCGTTGAGATTTGTCAGACCATCGGAATCTGGATCGCCAGTAGATCCGTTATCTCCCAATGAAGATAGTGGATCCAGGCCGTACTGCCACTCCCACCCATCTGGGAGGCCGTCATTGTCTGAATCCCAATCCTGGGGTTGTGTGTTGATGATGAACTCGATACCGTAGGGAAGACCGTCTGCATCCTGATCGTTGTTTGTAGCTGAAGCCTCGAATGCAGAAAAATGGATTGAGGCCGTACTTGATATCAGGAATAGCAATGTCAGAAGAGTGGCTGATCTCTTCTTTGATGATTCGAGATTACCCTCGTAATTTGTAATTACGAACCTCATGCTATGTGTCACAGTTTCTTGGCGATAACTTAGGGTCTTAAGCAGAATGGAGCGTCGTTCGTACATTTGAAGTGTTCAAATAAGTTCAACGTCGTCATCTTCGTATCTGTCCACTGCTCTCGGTGATTCTTCCACCACTACTGGTGCTGGTATGTCAGGTACTTCAGACGGTACATCTTCTTCTGATTCCGATAGGGATTCGAGCATCCTCATTTGTGCTGCCCATCTCCTTCTGTTGAGTCGGCTCTGGACTCCTGCAAACAAGAGTAAAACGCTGACTGCAAAGAGTACAATAGAAATTGGCCTGGGATGAACAATCTCGTTAACCACTATCTTGGAGATTGATGAGATTTCGACAATCGCAACCAGAGTGAACTGGGCCTTCAATGAGTCGGCATAGCTCTGCTCTGTATCTAGAGGTGTCGCAGTAATTGAAATCGGAACCGACTGGCCGTTATTTGCTGAGCTTGGTACAGAAATCTCTACTGTAAAAGTAGCCTGATCAAATTGGTCTATTTCTATCAGGGGAGAGCCGGATAGACCACCTATTGAGACTTCCCAACTGCTTGCATCGACATCGGCCTCGAGCAAGACTGTCATGGGACTGTTCCCTTCGTTTTTGACAATCATTGTAATCGAGTAATCGTTACCAGGCGAGAACTTCTTGTTAGGGGATTCCTGGACTATCTCCAGCATAGGATCTACTGCATCGACTTCGAATGTCATAGGGAGATCGAAATAGCGAGGATTATCTTCGTCCACATCCTCTATGATTCTAAGGAAAACTGTGTGATTGCCCGCATCTACCTGATTGGTCATTGTGACGCTGAGGAATACTTCGGTGAAGTCTCCTGGACCGAGTGAAACGCGGGGAACTGCCTCGCCGTCCGAGTTAGTTATTCTATACTCCCAATTTCCATACTTCGTATCTCTATCCAAATTCTCCTGAAGGCTTGCTGGATTCTTTAGCAACCACCATGAGGTTGGGCCTACTTCGGTATCACTATTTGTGATCCTTGCTCTGAATTCTAGAACGGGCCTATCCTGTCCGGGAGCACACAGAGCGACCTCCATGTGACCCAGGGGGGTGCCATCGCAATCCTGAGAAATCTCACCTCTTATCCCATAAGTTCTCTGAATGGTGAATGAGACCTTAGTGGTCGTAGATGCGTTTCCACCGCTGATTACCTCGATCTCGATTTCTCCGATATCGTCATCCTCTCTGTCGAGGCTTGGCTTGATTCCTAGAATCAAAACTTGGGTATTGTGCCTCTCAAGAAGGGAGGTGTGGAATGTACCATCTCCCTCGTCTTGGAGTATCCGTTGACCGGTTTGATTGTCGTGTAGTTGGAATATTGACTTTGACCTCTTTAGTATGTCTATCCTGAAGGTATCGGCATCGAAGCCAGAGTTGAATATCTCGAGTATGAATGGGTTGAACTCTCCATACTCAGCGAATCTTGGTATCGTTGAGTCTAGGGCGTCTCCTCTTGAGGAGTTAGCAATGGGAATCTTATGATCCTCTGACCAAATAGAAACTACTGGTGGTTGGTAGACATCGATCTTCTCGACGTTTAGGACCAGAGTATCCTGATGTACAACGGAGATAACCCCATCAACATCTGCTTCGGCTATGGCTCTAATTTCTATCTTCTTGGGCATTCCTGTGAGGTCATCTGGAGCTGTGAGTGTGACTGTTGGATTGAGAACAGAACCGCCCGAACTCATCTCGTAACCGGCTGGAGAATCGAACTCTACCAGCCATGAGCTCCCGAGATTTGTTAGGACTTCCAACTCTACGTTCATCGATTTTGTCGAGTCTCCCCTGTGCACTAGAACCATTGGAACGGGCGTTACCTTCCCCGGTGCGAAATACTCCACTGATCGATCGAATCTATGCTTCAATGAGACACCAAATTGGTGCATTTCGATTGGCTCGTGCTCTATCTCAATCTCGTTCCCTCCAACGTCTCTTACCTTTAGGATGACTGTGTATTCACCAGGGCTCAGTCCGCTGTTGTAGGTATGAAAATACTTGCCGAAGATCCCCGTACTCGAGTCTTCTATTTCTTCCATATCTCCAGTAATTCTTTCATCTACCTCGTAATTACCATTTGGGCCTCTCATCAGAATATCAACCCGTGATATATCGCTCCTTCCGAAAGCACTGATTGCGTCCATTGAGAACTGCATCTTCCTGTCTTCGATTACATCGTTGGGATACCAATCTAATTCGGAGCCCTCGGCAATATTGGCTCCTTCCCTTTGGACAACAATGATGCTATTCATCAGAGCATTTCCGTTGGCCTCCATCTTGGAGAATTTATTTGGATCATTGTCTATTCTGTTGAAAGCAACGTCAGCAGTGCAGTCGGAACCCCCGAATGGACTACCCCCCCCGTCGCATCCAGACATGCTAGCCCTGACTTTGACTATCAGCCTCTCACCTTTCCTCACATCAAAGGACTCCGATGAGCCGATGCCGACATCGATTATTTCGTGATCAAAGTCGCAACTGCTACCAAACGAAGCAGTACAGACTGATCCGGAGTAAGTAGTAGAGCCAAGAGTCCTTTCTGTTGTCATGATTGATACAGTCCAATCCACGTTAGAATTCTGAGGGCCCTCTGACTTGAGGAACAGTTCGACGGGAACGTAGTGTGTTTCATTTGCAAAGAATTTTCTTCCAAATAATTCCAGGGTTGACATCATCGATATTGACATGAACTGCACGTCGTCATCGAGTGCGCTAGCAGTTACCTGATCGGCATTTGATGCTGGGGGTTGAGTGCTGATAAGTCCGTCCATACCTGCCGTCTGGTTCTGTCCGGGCTCTACGAAGTAGAGTTTGTACAGATTTGCTGCTGGATCGCTTTCAGATGAGTCAGCCCTGTGGAAATTCGGTAGCTCATCTGCCTGCAGATTCATTCCCGTGGGCAATACCATCAATATGACTAGAATCAGGGAAACAAGGGCACTTTGAGTCCCACAAGGGGCTGAGTTCCTATTTCGCACGATTACGCGCCGCATTCGAGATGTTAAAGAGTTCGGGATATTGGAGTACTAGATGCATCGGTTATAGGACGGTAATCGTCCGCTCGGTTGAAATTCAAAGTCGGTGCTCGTTGAACTGCAGGGGTACCCGAGTTGGTCAAAGGGGCCGGACTTAAGCTCCGGTGCTTAGTGCTTCATGGGTTCGAATCCCATCCCCTGCACCATCAAGTCATTCGGCCGGGTTTTACTTTGGCCATAGAGCATCCGAACTTGCCCTCGAATCCTTTGGGGGATAGTTTGGTCAGGCAGACAACTCCCGCTACTGCTTTCTCGGGCAGTAAAATCTCCTCCAGTATCGAAGCAGCCAAGGTTTCCAAAAGAGAATGCCTCTTTGAAATTGCAGATTCTATCGAACTATGAAGATACTCATAGTCGAGTACTTCATCGATTTCATCCCTAGTTGGTGATTCCGCCCCCTCTAGCATGACTTCTATATCGAACCTGATTGGTTGCTTTACTCCTTTCTCGAAATCATGGGCTCCGATATCCAGTTGCATAACTACATCCTCCAATAGAATCGTTGTCCACCCACTTGTTTCGATTCGTGAGATTATCGAAGTTAGGTGAGGAGTTGTTTTGCTCAATTTTACTCACCCTTGTCAAGTGCGGGATCCTTCTTCATCTGTCTGAATCTCTCGCCTGAGTCGACAAAAATCGTTTGGCCGGTAATTGCTGGTGACTTTGCTAGGAATGCAACGGATTCTGCGACGTCCCTAGCAGATGGCCCGAATCCAAGGGGAGACTCTGATTGGACTCTCTGCAGGGACTCTGAATCTAGGATGTCACTGGTAAGAACATGCCCCGGAGCAACCGAGTTTATTCTTACCTTGGGCGCTAGGTCGAGTGCAAGAGCAGAAGTCAGGCCGTGCATAGCAAATCTAGAACCCGTGTAAGAGAGATAGTCGGCGTTGGGCGATTCCACCTTAAAGTCGAGAATGTTGACCACCCATGAGCCTTCGACAGATGACTCAAAGAGGCCCTGAATTAGTAGTAATGGGGCCAAAGCGTTGACTTTCATGTGCTCTACCCAGGTCTCCTCGGAAACATCCTCGATTCGGTCTAGTACGAACAGAGATGCGTTGTTCACAACTCCAACAACAGTCCCCAGCGAATCGGAAGCATTCTTGATTAGTCCTTTTACGGAGGCTGAATCGTTCAAATCGCATTGGATAGTACATGCATTTCCGCCTGCAGACTCGATCTCTTCTTGCAAGTCTCTTGCATCATCTTCCGAACTCCTGTAGTGGATGGCGATTTTGTATCCCTCTTCGGAGAGTTTCAAACATATCTCTCGTCCAATTCTAATTGCTCCCCCGGTTACTATGACCGTGTCGCTCATAGCACCCGCAAGGGATGTCTATTTTACCAATTTCTCAGATGAAGTGGGACTTGTAGATGAGAACGGTTAATGTCGTTCTTCTATCCGCCTGTTTTGATGGAGAGGCGGTTGCCAATCATCGACCTCGAAAAGGATGGGGCTGGAGGCTGTGGAGTCCCCAGTGAAATGAGCCCCTTAGAGAAGCGGAAATCGATGCGCAAGAGGCTACCGGATTGGTTCAAGACCTCCCTCCCAACAGGAGTTGCACAGGCTAGATTCAATGGCACCAAGGGAAATGTCGTAGAACATGGCCTGAATACCGTATGCGAGGAGGCTAGATGTCCGAACATCCACGATTGCTGGGGAAGGGGCACTGCTACTTTCATGATTGCTGGGGAAGTTTGCACCAGAGGTTGCAGGTTCTGTGCAGTGGGTACGGTCAGAACGCCACCTGACCTGGACCCTGAGGAGCCCGGAGAATTGGCGGATGCAGTGAAAAGAATGGGGCTTAGTTATGCTGTGATTACGGTTGTAAACAGGGACGATCTACCTGATGGGGGGGCTTCGCATTACAAGGATTGCATTCAGAGAGTTTCTGAGACTAATCCTGGTGTTGGTCTAGAGCTTCTGTGCTCGGACTTGGATGGGAACCTAGATTCCCTCGAAATGTTACTAGAAGGGCTGCCCCTGAAGGTTTTCGCTCACAATGTTGAGTGTGTGCCTCGATTAGATAGCATTGTTAGGGACCCGCGTGCTTCATTTGAGCAATCACTCGCAATACTCAGGTATGCAAAGGAGATTCGCCCTGATCTAATGACCAAGACCAGCCTCATGGTCGGATTAGGAGAGACTGATGAAGAGATTTCGGAGGCAATGGAGATGGTGAGGGAAGCGGGAGTGGACATGATTACTCTGGGACAATACTTGCAACCAAGCATTAGGCACCTCCCTATTGACAGATTTCCTGAGCCCGAGAGGTTCGCCGACTGGGATGGGACTGCCAGGGAGCTCGGCTTCAGAGCCGTGGCTAGTGGCCCTCTAGTTAGGTCGAGTTATCGAGCCGGCCTCCTTTGGGAGGAGGCAATGGGTGGTGAGCCTGTTGTCACAAGAGACTCAACTGGCTCTGCGGTTAGTCATATTTTTTCTGCAGAGCGTGCCACTTCGGGAAAGGTGGAGAATCCATGAATGAGGGGGTTTGGTGATGTCGTCAGACGGTAGCAAGGGAAGTATACGAGTCCCGGATGCACCATTCAGGCCGGGAGAGGAGGCTAGCTTCGATAGTTGGCCATGGAAGCCAGGGGACTTCTCTATGCCAGATCCGAAGACTTGCGAATTCAAAGATACCACAGAGCTAGCCAACGGACTGGTCAGGGTTCTAGATGACGATGGTGTAGCCTCGGGGGAATGGGACCCAGGACTTTCTGCGGAGGAGTTGCGAAACGGTTTGGAGCATATGGTTAGGCTTAGGATATTCGATGATCGAATGATGAAGATGCAGAGGACAGGATTGCTTTCATTCTACATGAGATCACTAGGTGAGGAAGCGGTGGCTATCGCACAGACAATGGCCCTCCAGGAGCAAGACTGGATTTTCCCCACATACAGACAGCCAGGAGCTCAGTTTGTTCGAGGAAGGGACATGGTCAGCATGATTTGTCATTGCATCGGTAATGAGGAAGACAACATCAAGGGCAGGCAGATGCCAGTACACTACTCCTACAGGGAAGGGAGATTCATTTCTGTCTCGAGTCCGGTCGGGACTCAGTTCAGTCAGGCAGTTGGAGTGGCACTAGCATCCAGCTACAAGGGTCTTGACGAGGTGACCATCACGTGGATAGGGGACGGAGCCAGTGCAGAGGGCGACTACCACTATGCTCTGAATTTTGCTAGTGTTTTCAATGCCCCTGTGATTCTGAATGTCGTGAACAATCAATGGGCGATTTCCACACATGCTAACTTCGCAACTGGAATTGGCGATTTCGCTTCAAGAGGACTCCCCTATGGGCTTCCCTCGATTAGAGTGGACGGGAATGACTTCTTGGCACTGTATTCGGTAACCAAATGGGCTAGAGAAAGGGCTGCTTCCGGAGCAGGTGCAACTCATATCGAAGTGCTCACTTACAGAACGGGAGCCCACAGCAGTAGCGATGATCCCAGCAGATATAGGCCCGGAGATGAACATACGAAGTGGCCGGGAGGCGATCCCGTTGTAAGGCTCAAGGAGCATCTTATCAATATCGGAGAGTGGAGTGAGGAGAGTCATTTAGAACTTGAGGAAAAGATAGATTCAGAGGTTGTGGAAGCATACAAGGAGGCTGTAAAGTTCGGCGATCTGGCCAATGGCCCATACCCATCAGCAGATACTATCTTCACAGAAGTTTACGAAGAAGTTCCATGGCATTTACAAGAACAACATGATGAGATGATGGGTGGTCAATCGTGACGAACATGAATATGATCCAGTCGCTGAACAGCGCTCTTGACATTATGCTAGATAGGGATCCTGACGTGATTATCTTCGGAGAGGACGTTGGTTACTTCGGAGGAGTTTTCAGGACCACAGACGGATTGCAAGAGAAGCATGGAGACCATAGGGTATTCGATACGCCTCTGTCAGAAGGTGGAATCGCCGCTACCGCGTTTGGCATGGGGCTAAATGGGCTTAGACCGATTGTGGAGATTCAATTTGCTGACTATATCTTCCCAGCATACGATCAGATTGTGAATGAGATGGCCAAGATCAGGCATAGGTCAGGCGGAGAATTCTGGTCACCAGTCACACTGCGGACCCCTGCTGGCGGCGGGATTAGAGGGGGGCACCATCACTCCCAATCCCCTGAGTCTCAATTTACTCACACTCCGGGGTTGAAGGTTGTCTACTGCTCAACCCCCTACAATGCCAAGGGCCTATTGATTAGCTCAGTTGAGAGCAACGATCCAGTGATCTTCTTCGAGCCCAAAAGGTGCTACAGAGGGCCATTCTACGGGGATCCGCACAAAGTTCCAACCTGGTCTGATCATCCGGAGGCTGAAGTTCCGGAGGGCGAGTACAGAATTCCACTTGGCCAGGCTAGAATGGCCTTGGAGGGAAGCGAATGCACTGTAATATCTTGGGGGGCCATGGTACATGTGTGTGAGCAGGCAATCAAAGATAGCGGATTCTCATGCGATTTGATAGACTTGCAAACTCTTGTCCCTTGGGACAAGGAAACCGTAGTTGGTTCGATTGAGAAGACTGGTAGGTGCGTGATTGTGCATGAGGCCCCCAAGACTAGCGGATTCGGAGCGGAGATGTCAGCATCGATTCAGGAGAGGTGCTTCTACCACCTCGAGAGCCCCATCGTGAGAGTAACTGGATGGGACACACCTTTCCCCCATACTACTGAATGGGATTACATGCCCGGCCCGACTAGGATCGCCGCGGCGATAGCGCAAACACAGGAGGACTAAGATGGGAAATTTCGTTTTCAAGTTACCAGACATAGGTGAAGGAGTAGTTGAGGGGGAGGTTGTCCAGTGGCACGTCTCAGTAGGTGACTCAGTATCCGAGGATGATCCAATCGTGGATGTCATGACAGACAAGGCTACTGTGACTATTCCCTCTCCAGTTAGTGGAGTCATTAGTTCCCTGAGCGGAGATGTAGGAGACATGATTGCCGTTGGTTCTAGCCTTATGGAAATCGATTCTGAAGGCGAGGGAGGGGGCCCAGCGGCAGAAGATGCCGAGGTGCAAGAGCCGGTTCCGGATCCTGACCCTCCCAAGGCACCCGAGCCCGCTCCAGCCCCCAAGGCACCCGAGCCCGCTCCAGCCCCCAAGGCACCCGAGCCTGCCCCTTCTGAAAGCCAAAGCCAAACAGGAAGAGTTCTCGCCAGTCCTGCGGTCAGAAAGAGAGCGCGCGAGAATGATGTAGACCTATCCAATGTAAGAGGATCGGGACCGGCTGGCAGAATCAGACATGCAGATCTTGATGCATTTATCGCTGCAGGGGGAGCAGTCTCTGGTGCACCGCCTATGGCATATTCGCTCAAGAGGACAGAAGTGACGCCAGTGAAAGTTGTGGGTCTAAGAAGAAAGATCTCCGAGCAGATGAGTCTGTCAAAGAGCAGGATCCCCCATTTCTCATACTTCGAGGAAGTGGATATCACAGAATTGGAGAATCTGAGACAGATTCTAAATTCCACAAGGGACGAAACCCAACCTAAGTTGACCTATCTACCGTTCATAATGATAGCATTGGCAAAAATAATGCCCGATCACCCAGAGTGCAATGCTCACTTCGATGATGAGGCCGGAGTGGTAAACAGGAATGCTGCAGTAAATCTGGGAATAGCCACGCAAACGGATAGAGGCCTGTATGTCCCCGTGGTTAAGCACGTCGAGTCCATGGATATCTGGAAGACGGCTTCTGAGATGCAGAGGGTTTCTGGCTCTGCAAGAGATGGAAGTGCGAGCTTGGACGAATTAACAGGATCCACATTTACAATTACAAGTCTTGGGAGGGAAGGGGGATTGGGGGCCACCCCAATCATCAACCATCCGGAAGTTGCAATTCTTGGGGTGCACAAGGCCAGAGAGATGCCGGTGGCCCGTAATGGCGCAATAGTGATTCGCCGGATTATGAACCTATCAAGCGCCTTTGACCATAGAGTAGTTGATGGTGCGGATGGTGCATCACTTATTCAGCACCTAAAGAGAATGCTGGAGAACCCGGCACTCATATTCATGTGAGGTTCTTATGGTCGAATTAAGAAAATGCCAAGTCTTGGTGGTAGGCGCCGGCCCGGGAGGATATGTGGCTGGGATCAGGGCTGCCCAGTTGGGCCTAGATACCGTGATAGTCGAGGGCGACAAGGCTGGTGGTACCTGCCTTATTCGGGGTTGTATCCCAAGTAAAGCAATTATTCATGCTGCTGAGAGGTTCGAGAATCTTCGACTTCACTCAGAAGGAGGGCATATGGGACTTTCTGTTTCAGGTAAGCCCGAAGTTGATATGATGGCCCTAGTATCCTGGAAGGACTCAATCGTAGATAGGCTGAACAAAGGAGTTGAAGGACTCCTAAAGGCGGCCGGTGCAGAGTTAGTTCAGGGTTGGGCAAAGTTCGATGGCCCCAAGACCTGTACCGTGGAAAATGATGGTGAAGTAGTAAAAATCGAAGCTGAAAACGTGATCATCGCGACAGGCTCCAGTCACATCGACCTCCCGTTCATGCCATGTGACGAGGAGTTTATCCTATCTTCTACAGGGGCTCTAGATCTGGATTCTCTACCTAGAAGCGTTGCAATAATTGGAGGAGGGTACATTGGCCTAGAACTGGGTTGCGCCCTCTCAAAACTCGGTACCGAAGTAACAGTTATCGAAGGCATGGAAACTATTCTCGCAATAATGGATAAGGAAATACGCAGGCCATTGGATCTATGGCTGAAGAAAAACAACGTGACGGTTCATACCAAATCTCTAGCCAGGGGTGCTGAAATTAAAGGCAAAGGGGCATCCAGGAAGGTCGAGATAACATTCGAGAAAGATGGCTCTGAACAGACCTTGAAAGTGGACAAGGTACTAGTCACTGTTGGAAGGAAACCCAACACGAAGGGTTGGGGCCTGGAGAACATCGGAGCCAGGATGGACGGTTCAGGTACGTTCATCAGAACTGATAGGCAATGCAGAACATCAGTACCAGGAGTTTACGCAATTGGGGACGTATCTGGTGAGCCCATGCTAGCTCACAAGGCCAGTGCTGAGGGAGAGATGGTCGCGGAGATTATTGCTGGACACAAGAGGGAGTTCGACAAGGTCGCAATTCCTGCAATTGTTTTCACTGAGCCTGAGATTGTTTCAGTAGGGCTGACTCCCGAAGAAGCCAAAGAGAGGGGAGAGGAGATCATAGTTGGAAAATTCCCTCTTGCTGCTAATGGAAGAGCCTTGAGTCTTGAAGCGGAAAAGACTGGTGGATTCATCAGAGTGACTGCTAGGGAATCCGACCATGTCATCCTAGGTGTTCAGGCCGTTGGCAGCCACGTAGCCGAGTTACACTCAGAATTCGTTCTCGCACTAGAGATGGGCGCATTACTGGAGGACGTGGCGGGGACGGTCCATGCCCATCCCACCATGTCGGAGGCATTCCATGAGAGCGTTCTCAAGACATTGGGCCATGCTATCCACATAAGTTGAGGTTTCTGATGGGAAGAGTCGCCGTACTAAGGTGTGGAGTCGTGGAATACCACGTAATTTTTGATTTGATGAAGGACCTCCAAAAGAAGAGGATTGCAGGGGAAATAGAAGACACGCTGATCTTTGTTCAGCATCCAGAAGTTGTAACTATCGGCCCAAAGGCTGTTAGAGAAGAGGTCTCGATTGAAGGCTATCCAACTACTGGGACCGATAGGGGAGGAGGAGTGACCTGGCACGGACCGGGGCAGCTAGTCGTTTATCCGATCATAAAGTGGAGGGTCCAAGAGCAGAGTGTAAGAGGAGTGATAGGAAGCCTAGAGGATTGGGCGATAAAGGCGCTAAAGGAGTGTGGGGTAACTTCCTACAAAGACCCAGAGATGCAGGGAGCCTGGGTTGACGGGTACAAGGTTTGCTCGATCGGGCTCTCTTTCCTTCACTGGGTTAGCAGGCATGGAATGTCGATAAACATCGATACCCCGGAAAATCGAGTTGAGGGGATAGAATGCTGTGGAATTCCAGCAGGTAAGCACACTAGTCTGTCAAAGTTAGGATACGACATAGACATAAACAGGATTGAGAGGTGCCTTATCGAGACCTGTGAAGAGGTTCTCGGCAGGACCCCCATGGAACCTGTTGAGTGGTTCCCGGAGATGGTAGTTTGAACAGGCCCAGAAGGGGCGATTTAGCTAGACACTGGATTCTTGATCCCGAAACCTGCTTCCTAAACCACGGTTCTTTCGGAGCGACTCCAGTATCTGTCCTAGAGGAGCAGAGCAGACTTAGGAACCTAATCGAGAGTGACCCGGTTAGATTCTTCGAGAGAGATTACATCCCCCTGATGAAGGGAGCCGTGGGTAAACTATCCGAATTCATCAACGCCGATCCGGAAGGTCTTGTATTCGTAAAAAACACGACAGAAGGTGTAAACACAGTCCTGAGAAGCCTGGATTTGAAGCCGGGTGACGAGATTATCGTTACCAATCACAGCTACCAAGCTTGTTGGAATGCTGTTGACTTCGTAACCGAAAGGTCGGACGCAAAGACCGTCGTGGTGGATATTCCGTTCAGAGTGAAGAACGAGGAAGAGGTGGTCGATTTGATTATGGACAAAGTAACTGGAAAGACCGTTCTCGCGATGATTGATACGGTAACGAGCGCGACCGGACTTAGAATGCCATTCGAGAAACTAGTACGGGATATACAGGGAGCCGGGGTAGACGTGCTCCTGGATGCTGCACACGGCCCTGGCATAGTCCCGCTAGATCTGATTGCAATGGATGCAGCATATTGCACTGGAAACTGCCACAAATGGATATGCACCCCAAAGGGTTCTGCATTTCTACACATAAGAGAAGATAGGAAAAGTCTGGTGAGGCCGTTAAGTATCAGCCATGGACACAGCTTCGAGGGCACGGATCAGGAGAAATTCGAGTATGAGTTCGGATGGCCTGGAACGCAAGACCCTACTGCCTGGCTCTGCATTCCTCACGCAATAGAATTCCTTGGGAGCCTATTAGATGGGGGATGGCAGGAAATAATGGATCATAACAGGGAACTCGCTATACAAGGGAGGAGGATTTTATGCGGAGCATTAGGTACTAGCCCACCTGTACCGGACTCAATGGTGTCCTCTATTGCAGCCGTTGAGATGCCGGGTGAAGGGGATGTGGGGCCGATGAGTCTGGAGGGGGATCCTTATCACAACTTTCTGCTAGATGAGTTCGGAATCCAGGTTCCCGTTTTCCCTTGGAGGCATCACAACAAGAGATACATCAGAATATCCGCACAACTGTACAATCACGTGGAAGAGTACGAATTCCTAGCAGACTGTCTGAGTAGATCTCTCTGATTATGGAAAGCAAACCATTGAATGGAGGGTGGCGTACCCAGACACATGCCTGAGGTGGTTGTGGCCCTTACCGGAGCGTCCGGAGCGAAGTACTGCGTGAGACTCATTGAAGCCTTGGTTGAACACAAATGGTCTGTGAGGCTAATCGTGACCGGCACTGGTGCGATTAACCTCGATTTGGAGTGCTCTATGACTCCTAGTGAGTTGGCATCTATGGACGGAGTCATACTAGAGGACAATGGCAATTTAGCCGCAAAATCCGCTTCTGGTTCCGCTAGATTCGATGCCTATGTCGTCTGTCCTGCAAGTGGCACCACAATAGGTAAAATCGCGGCTGGGATTAGTGATAATCTTGCAACCAGGAGCGCGCTGGTGGCCATGAAGGAGAGGAGGAAATTGATAATTGTCCCAAGAGAAGCGCCATACTCAACCCCTCATCTCAAGGCGATGTTCAATCTGTCTGAATGGGGTGCTGTAATCTTGCCTGCTAGTCCCGGATTCTACAACTCTCCTGAAAGTATCGATGATTTAGTTGACTTCGTTGTGGCTAGGATTCTAGACCAGTTGGATATTGATCACTCCATCGGTAGAAGATGGTCGGGAGAAGAGGTCCCATTGGAAGACTGACTCCTGCCATGTACTAAATTGGAATGGGTTCAATAGTGTTGGAAAGTACTGACCCATTGATATCATGAACGAATGGCTGCGAGGCCTCAATAGGCCGTCATCAACGGTCCTGGTTGCTGGAATGCTAGTTCTTGGGGCGGCAGGAGGCGGGCTATTGTATAGAGAGGAGATTTCGAACTGGATTGGTGGGGACACTGAATACGAACTTATCGACTTTGACTCAAACCAAACCAGAGCCTATGCCCAGGGACTTGTGAATCTAGGAGATCCAGTCTGGGGGGGGAGGCTTTCAGGTACTGTCGAAGAAGAGAACGCCGCTCAATCCATTAAGACCAACTTCTCAAACAGCGGGCTTCCTTCCACTCTAGAGGAGTTCGAGGTCCCGTTGTACTACATGGGAAATTCATTCGAACTAATGATTTGTAACTCCGGTACCCTTGGAGGGGTTTTCGGGGGACCGACCCCCTGTACGATTGCCGATATTAATCGAGAAGAAACGAACTTCCAGCATACCGTGGACTTCGTTGTTCAGGGATACAGCGGAAGCGTAGATATTCCTGCTAGCAGTAATGTTGAGGTCGTAGATCTCGGAATGGGGAATGAATCTGAGGACTGGGACGTCGCAAGCAACGGGGTTGGCTTAGTATGGCTTCGTGATGGGGAGGATGGGCAGGCTGGGACGGAAAGCAACACGGTCCTGATGAAGAGGGCTCAGGAAAACGGCCTCAGAGGATTGATTACTGTAAATTCTAGGCAGAACTGCGACGATTTGGTTGCCGGAGATTGTATCCCATATTCGAAATCTCTAGATATTACTCAGTTCGAGGAGAGGCCTTACGATATTGGCTTCGTGATGGTATCCAGAAGCGTCGGAGAGCAGATTTCAGAGCAGGTTGTGAATTCTGGCGGTATGCTTGGATTCCAAGTCGATGTGGACAACCAGAACAATGGGAACATACACGTTCCCTGCGGAATCCTAGAGGGAGAGACTGACCAATTGATTGTAATCGGAGCTCATCACGATACGGTGTATAATGGCCAAGGAGCAGTGGACAACACCGCAGGAACAGCAACTGTGATGGAGATAGCTAGGCAATTCGGAATTCTTCATTCGGAACTCGGTGATCCGAAGATGACAGTGTACTTCTGCACTTGGGGTGGCGAAGAAGAAGGCCTGTGGGGTTCTAAGGAGTGGGTGGACAAGCATAGGGATGACCTCGCTGAAAACCTCAGGTTGTACATCAATCTCGATATGAACCACGTTGATGCTGAGAGGAACTCAGGGGTTGTCCTCCAAGGCAATAGCAAGACTGACGTTCGCCATATCAGAGGCCTAGTTGAAGAGTTCTCATCCTCCCACCCAGAGCTTTACGGAAAGTATAGCATTACGGTGAGAGAACTAGAGTCAGAGCAGATGCCCTACAATTCGGATCATGCCCCATTCGTTTACGAAGTGCATCAAGAGGAAGGCGAGTTTGGCAAAGCGATGCTCTGCTATGGTTCTGGATCGTTGGAGTACCACACCTACTTGGACAACATGGACAGATTCAATGAAGAGAGCTTGGCTGTGTCTGGGATTATCTATGGGTCCCTAGTTAGGCACTTAGCGTGGAGCTAAGCGGAGCAGAAAGAGACAATCTCTTCGTAATCAGGCTCAACTCCTGGGTTTTCTGCTACCCAACGATACCGAACCGTCCCCTCACTATCGACAATTATGACCACTCGATTGGCGCTGACGTAGCCGTCAATACCCCCTAATCCGACGAATTTTGCATCATATTCCTCCACGACGACTCTATCCAAATCCGATAGAAGTTCGAATTCTAGGTTGTATCTTCTAGAGAACTCCGCATTAGCCCATGGGGAGTCTACGCTGATCCCCAATACAGTTGCATTGCAATCGTTTAGTTTGGCAAGATTTTCCTGGAATGAGCACATCTCTTGGTCACAAACGCCCGTAAAGGCTCCCGGATAAAATGCTAGAATCACGGTCTTTCCAAGATGTTCAGACAGTGTTACTGCTTCCTTTTGGGTATTCTTCAGTGTGAAATCGGGCGCCGTATCGCCTACTTTTACCATACAGGGGCCACGGGGTCTGTAATTTGAAGATGCCTGGGTTCACATTCTCTCTGGGACATTGATGCCCATCATTTCCAACCCCAGTTTCAGTTCTCTGGAGGTGACTTCACACAGGGCAAGACGTCTCCGAGAAATTGCCTCATCATCCTCCTTGAGTATTCCGCAATTCTCGTAAAAGGAAGCAAAAGATGATGCTATTGAATGCAGGTGCTTGCAGAGCTTATGGGGGCTGAAAGTTGAAACTGAGTCATCTAAAATCGAAGGGAATTCCACTAGTCTTCTAGAAAGTAAAATCTCTTCACTCCTGAGGTTGCTGAGTTCGCTTTCCATTAGAGATTCGAGGTTCGTTGTAAGGGATTCCCTGTCGCCTCCCCACTTTCTGAAGATACTGGATATTCTGGCGTATGCGTATTGAAGATATGGAGCAGTATTTCCCTCGAATGATAGCATCTTCTCCCAATCGAAAACGTAATCCTTGGTCCTCTCGGTTGACAGGTCGGCGTACTTCACAGCGCCGATTCCCACCGCTCGAGCGACTTCTTCCCTTTCCTTGCCTAGTAAATCTGGATTCTTGTCATCAATGGACTGCTTGGCACGCCTTATTGCTTCTTCAAGAAGGTCGTGGAGCTTTATCACCTCGCCCTCTCTACTCTTCAGAACCTTGCCGTCAGTATCCAAAACAGATCCGAAGTTTACGTGTACTGCTTGGTGATTATGACTCATGAAACCGGCTTTCTTTGCTACTTGGAATACCATCTCGAAATGCTGTTTCTGAGGAGTCCCGACAACATACAGGAATCCATCACAGCCCAGTCTCTCAACCCTGTCTATTATGCACGCTAGATCTGAAGTGCTGTAGTTGTAACCACCATCTGCCTTCCTAATTATCATTGGAAGGGGTTCTCCATCTCGATTAACCCAACCTCCCGGGAAAACGACATCTGCGCCATCGCTCTCCTCGAGGTCTCCGGATTCTTTGAGTCTGTAAACTACCTCTGGTAGCAGTTCTTGGTAACTGGACTCGCCTCTGATATCGTCGTCGGTAAGCATGACTCCGAGCATTGAGTAAACTTCGTTGAAGTACCTCATTGACTCGTCCACTAGAATGCGCCACAAACGGAGCGTCTCAGCATCCCCTCCCTGTAGTAGTACTACACGGCTCCTCGAACGATTAGCGAATTCTTCATCCGAGACGAACTTTGATCTGGCCTGCTTGTAGAAGGAATCCAGGTCCCCCACTCCTAATTCGTTTGCAGCGCGGTCTTCTCCCAAATCTAGGAGATGCTCGATCAGCATGCCGAATGGAGTGCCCCAGTCACCTACGTGATTCTCTCTAATGACGGTGTGCCCCTTGAATTCCAGCATCCTTACAATCGTGTCTCCGATAACAGTTGATCTAAGGTGTCCCACATGCATCTCTTTGGCGACATTCGGAGCAGAGTAGTCCACGACGAAGGTTTTCTTCTGGTCAACGCTAACTCCGAGCCTAGGATCCGCAAGTAGTATCGATATTCGATTCGACAGCCATTCTGGTTTGGCTGTAATATTAACAAAGCCGCTCATAGAAGAAACGATAGCGAATGATTGCAAATCAGACGCGACGAGTTCGGAAATCTGTATGGCTATTTCCTGAGGTGACTTTTTCAGAATTCCAGCTAGAGAGTGGCACGGAAAAGCCACATCCCCATGATCCTCAACAGTCGCCTTTCCTAGAAGGGGGAGCCATGTTGATTCGGGAACCTCCAATGAATTCATGGCATTGGAGAATATGGGTTTTAATTGGTTAATCAATTCCTCAATCCGAACCACCTCACGATATTGCGTACCTCAGAAGTGCCGCTATGCCTCCAAAAGCAGTGTTCAGAGTAGCCCCCTCTTCGGTATCGAGAGAAATTATTCGCACCTTTGCCGAGGTGTGACCGGCCAAAACAGTCAGTTCATCTATCAATTCCATCGAATTTTCATCGTCTTCGAAGACTTTGTTTGACCCGCACTCCGGGCAATTCGGTGGTGCAGAGGATTTGTCATGTGATGTTTTCCAAGTATTCTTGCACTCTTTGCAAATCCATTGTACCCTTCTCTTTGTTACTGCCTCTGAAATCAAAAGAGTCTCTACTGCTCCTTGGTCTAGTGCTGAACGGATCATCACTTCCCCATACGTTGCCTTTGGATTTGCCTGCATCACCTCTTGTAGGAACCTATCAACTATAGTTCTCTCAACATCTAACTCTATCTGATCCATTGTAGATCCGGCGCGTTGGACCAATTCCCTCAATCCGCTTTCGTTGGAGTAACCTACGTCGAAGAAGGGCTCTGCAATGAGTTTCTTTATTTCATGGTGGAAATAGTCATTCTTCACTACGAAGTCCTTCGTTGCTCCAGGGCCACCAATGATTATTCCCTTCAGGTCATTCACCATCGGAAGCCAGTAATTGCATGCTCTCTCTGTGGCTTTCTTGAAGAAGTTATGAGCGGCTTCTTCGATGAGACGCTCGAATCTCTGAGCAGACTGGCCCCCTCTCCCGTGTTTTGAGGGGACCAAGGAGGTGATGTGCTCCTGGAAATGCAGCCTTTTCCCGGATGCCAGTCCATAGGCGGCCTCGGACCTGTCAATTACGAACAACCCGTAAGAAGTTCGATCGATTAGCATCTCTTCTAACTGGCTGATCTCGAAGGTTGAGTCGCATCTGTATCTGAATGATGAAAATGGCTCAGGCGGATTGTCGATTACTGTTGATGTCAATCTTGTCTTGTTATTTCCCACGATGACGTGTCCAACGAAAATGGCGATTCCCCCTTCTCCCGGAGTCTTGTACCTGTTGAGCGATGAAATGGCTGATTCCAAGGCGTCCGTAACATGTTTCTTTGTTGATTTTGACTTGATATTAGCAGCCTGGCCCATCTCGTTTCCCAGTTGATGCCGAACATCGCTAATCATCTTCTCAGGAGGGATGACTACCGTGACTAGTTCTGTCCCCATGCCTTTCATCTCAGACAGTTCCTTGAGGCTCTTCTTTAGCCTTAGTCGGCGCTGCTGAAGTTCCAAATCCTCGGACATGCTCCTCCTCCGTGTTCAGCCACGAAGGCCGGCATTTCAACCCTTCAGCGCTTCAAGAGCATACGTATTGAAAGGCAAGGGGCCAACCAATGGACGATGACGACGGTTGTTGTTGCTCTTGGCGGGAGCCTTTTGAGACCGGAAGTGGAGGAGCGTCACAAATGGCTGGAAGATATGGTCGGAGTGGTGAAGAATAGCGTAAGGTCCGGCGTTAAACTAGCATTAGTAGTTGGAGGGGGGGCTCCTGCACGGGAAGGCATAGATTTGGCCAGACCGGTAATCCACGACTTATCTCATCTTGATAGAATAGGAATTGCAGCTACCAGGCTGAATGCAACAATAGTCAGAGAAGCCATTGCAGAAGGAGGAGTCGGGGTTTCAGAGAATATTCCGAAAAGCATCGATGAGGCAGTTGATGAATTGTCAGATTTCCCAGTAGTTGTAATGGGGGGGACGGTTCCAGGCCATACCACTGACGCAGTAGCAATCAGATTGGCAGTACAATTCGAAGCCGACAAGTGCATAATTGCAACGAATGTTGCGAAGGTTCACTCTGAAGACCCAAGGGAGAATCCGGGTGCAGAGTCCTTTGACAGGTTGACTCTGGATGAATTACAACAAATCGTAGGTCCGCCTAATCATTCAGATGCGGGTTCTTCGAAGGTTGTTGACCCCGTTGGAGTTGGGGAGGCTAGGGAAAATGGACTCCCCCTAGATGTCCTCGATGGTAGGGACCCTCGAAGAATATCCTCCTCGATAAATGGGGAAGATTTCGAAGGAACGATGGTGACCCCATAATGGCCAGTAGAAAGGATACGATACTGAAAGCCGCACAGAGGACGGCGAAACAGGCTCATTCTGCTGCAACCCAGAGGAGGAAAAGGACATCATCCAGAGTCAACGTGGATCCACACAGACATTGCTCGGTTTGCTGGAAACCAATTTCTCTGGAAAGCGACCCCCCGATCTGTGGAGATGGTGACTGCGTTAGGATGTATGAAAGGAGGGAGAAGTCGAGGAAGCGTTTCTCTTTCATCATGTATCTCGGTATTGCTGTTTTCGTAGGAATGCTAGTAGTTCAGATATACATGGGGGCATCAGGTTGAACAGTGGGGATTTGGGAGCGAAGTTGCTATGATGGTCAGAATCCTCTCTCTGCTGCCAATGTTGTGTGGATTGCTGTGCGCCTTGATTGTAATTCTGAGTCTGTTTGGATACCAAGCTCCAACTACAAGTAGCGAGGCCCCAATCGTTCCATGCTCCGACGGAGATGAGGGGTGCAATGTGGCGATGAATCTGGAAGATATGGAAGTCCCAACGGCATTCGCCCTACTTGATATTACATTGGAGATAGAATGGAAAGAGCCTGAAAGAGGGTGGTTGGGAGTGGTAGACGCATCTGCGGCCGAAGAATGTCCTCCTGATTCGTCCACACGACTTACCACCTGTACAGAGGAGGAGATAACGAAGTATCTCATAGTAGGAGGACCAGATAATGATGGTTTGATGACATTCAGGCTGGAACCCGGTGAATACAGATTCGTGACGGGAGGATACGAGGGGTCTGGACTCTCCATGCAGGATGTGGACATGGACGCGAGTATCCACTTGGACAATTACGTCGAGATAGTTCTCGCCGCGACCTCTGCCCTTCTGTTATTGGGGGCTGGGGAGATGGCTTTTCCCGTTCGAAACCTAATCAATCGCTTTAGGCGCTAAGTGTAAGCCATACTCAGTATCGTTGAATAACCCCTTCGGATTGGCGGGAACATGCGCGTGACCAAGTGCCCAAATTGCGGTTCAGAGGTAGACGTTTCCGGGATATCCGCCTCATACGGAGGTCACAACTTCTATTGCGTAATCTGCGGCCATTCATGGCACGTCTAGGTCGAAGTCCTCTCTTGCTTCATCCTCTCTAGGCCAGTTCTCGGGAAGTTTGAGTGGGTCTTCCACCCTGTCCGCATCGATAATTTCAATCAGGTCAGAACGCAGGTCCTCAAGCCCATGCCCTGTTACTGAACTAATCCTATGGTCATCTGCAGAGTTTTCTTCTTCGGTTATATCGGACTTGGATGAAACTAGTAGGACTCTCCTATCGGAGAGAAGACCTCTCACCTCCATCAGGAGTCTCTCCTGCTCTGAAATAGGAGTTGTAGACTCTGATGATCTGTCTATCAGGAAGAGAAGCACATCGCCTAGGTGCTCTAGGGCCGCAATGGCCTGCATCTCAATTTGGTTTCTCTCATCCATTGGCCGGTCCAGAAGTCCCGGGGTATCCACCATCTGGTATACCCTCCTCCGGTGCGTGAAGTGACCCACGTGCAATTGCTTGGTAGTGAATGGGTAAGACGCAACTTGTGGCTCTCCGCTGGATAGTGCCCCGATAAGAGCAGATTTTCCAACATTGGGAGAGCCAGCTACCACGATACAAGGTTCGCTTGGATCGATTGAGGGTAGTTTTCTCAGGATATTTCTGGCATCTCCTAGCCAAATGATCTGGGGAGAAATCTGATCAATTACTGAGGAAAGTCTCCCGTATGCGTGTCTCCTTGCCTTGTGAAACCCATCAATGTCCCTCAATCTCAGAATCTTTGCCTGAGCCTCTCCAGAAATTCTCTGAGACCTCTCTGCAGCCCATTGTAGGGAAGCCAGATTTCTCTTGTAGTCATCACATCCTACTGCTGCGTCCACAAGAGATCGGTCGAATTCTGTCAGTGCATTCAGGCTAGGCCACCTATCAACGTATGAGTTCAGAGTCTTGGTCGCCACGTCGCATGCAGACTGAACCATTCGGTTCATCTGCTTCCTAACTCTGTGGTATTTGTCTGGATCCTCGACCAAATCCGCCTGACTGCTCGCCCTTCCGAATGCTTTGTCAAGAATTTCTTGAGGATAGAGCACGGTCGGAATTGACCTCCATTCAACCGATGCCATGGCACTGCCTCCGTCGACTCCGCCACGATATTGCACTTCAATCATTAGCAAAGTTGGAGAGAAATAGAAAATGTTGTGACCCGCTTGTTTTTCTATGACCTCCGAAACGTAGGCACATGTCGGACGCAACGGGCGGAGGTGACGATGGCACCCTGCCACAGTGGGCCAGGAGTTTCTTCGAGGAATATGGTTCACCGGATCTTGGTGAGTTGGGCGATGTTTTTCATGGTCCTCTCCTAGACAGGAAGTACGGCCTAAGGAAAGATGACCTGGTAGAGATTCTTCTCGATAGTAGGATGCTTCCTGAAGGAAGGGATCCTTGGATAAAGGGGATGATGGTAGGTGGTAGAAGCTCTTCTATCGATATCTTGGACGAAGACAGAGGTTTCAGGTCTATATCACGAGATGCAATCGTGGAGGTAAGGCTAGTTACCCATCTCAGGAAGTCGTACATAGAGGATGAAGAGTTATTAAAGTTCGAGAAGGAAGACATGAAGAGAAGGTCCGAGGTTCACGAGATGGCGGAGAAAACCAGTGAGGGGCACGGAAACAATCTGTCTTGGGGGTGAGTTTTTTGGATAATTTATCAGATATGGAGTGTGTTCCCTGTAAAGGCGGAGTTCCGCCTCTAAGTGAGGAGGAGTCGAGTGCTTTCCTATCTCAGATTCATGATGATTGGGAGGTGGTGGAGAACCATCACCTTACTCGTACATGGTCATTCTCAGACTTCGCGTCGGCTCTGGAATTTACCAATCAGTTGGGAGAGGTATGTGAGCAGCAGAATCATCATGCTGACTTCGAATTAGGATGGGGGAGGGTTGTTTCGGTTATCTATACCCACAAGATTGACGCCCTTACTGAGTCTGACTTTGTGCTGGCGGCCAAGTTTGACACCATCCAACGGTGAGAAGGATGGGTGGCGTGCAGGAAGCATTGACTTCCAGACGCACAGTTTACAGGTACAAGCGAGAAAAGATTCCTGATCGGACTCTCGAGAGTGCTTTCGAGGCTGCCAGTAATGCGCCCTGCCACAAGAATACGCATCCATGGAAATTCTACGTAATGGGTGAGAAGACCAGGGGATCGCTCATACCTGAGGTCGAGAAGCTGGCGAAGAAAAAATCGATAGATGGAGAAGAATTAGGGGCCGGAATCTCAAGGGCCATTGAGAAGATTATTTCCCCTCCTTTGCTAATATGTGTGACGAGCGCCAGAAGTCCTCAGGACCCATTCAGGGAAGAAGAAGACTATGCTGCGACGGCATGTGCAATCCAGAACATGACCCTATCACTATGGGGCAATGGGGTCGGCTCTCAGTGGAGTACAGGAGCAATAACTCGATCCGATGCTGCATATGCGGCAATCGGCGTATCCAGGGAAAAGGAGCGGATTGTTGGATTCATCAAGGCGGGATATCCAGAGAAAATTCCATCAATTACCAAGAAGGCAGTGGAAGAGATAAGGGCCTATCTGCCTTAGGATGGTTAGAATTTGGAAAAGGGATTGGTAAATTGAAGAAGATAGTATATCCCAGAGCAGGTGGTGTCGAAACCATACAGATAGTAGATGCAGAGGAACCATTGCCCGCGAAGGGAGAGGTTTGCGTGAGAGTTCACCGTGCGGGAGTGAACTTCGCAGAGCTGATGATGAGGCAGGGCTTGTATGGCTCAAGTCCTGACTACCCTTTCACTCCAGGATACGAAACAGCGGGTGAGGTGATAGGCTTGGGAGAGGGGGTTGATTCTCTGAAGAAGGGAGACCGGGTCCTCGCTATGACTGGATTTGGGGGGTATGCTGAGATGGTCTGTCTGGATGCAAGAAGAGCAGTAAAGATTCCCGACTCTGTCTCTTTCGACCAGGCGGCGGCTATCCCGGTGACCTACGGAACCTCATATCACATGTTAGTTCATCTAGGAAGAATGGTCCAGGGAGAGACCGTGCTAATCCACCATGCTGCGGGAGGGGTTGGGACTGCGGTTGCACAAATCTGCAATGCCCTTGGTGCGTCCCTGGTAATCGGAACTGCATCGGCACCGAAGAGGGATTTCGTTGAGTCGTTAGGAATGAGGTTCGTGGACAGGGAAGAGGAGGATTTCGTTGATGTCTGCAAGAGCATGACAGAAGGAAAAGGAGTCCATCATGCAATAGACCCTGTAGGTGGCAAACACCTACTCCGATCATACAAGTCGCTAAGGAAGGGAGGCAAGTTGTACTACTTCGGGGCGTCTGCTGCGGTGAAGGGCAACAGAAGATCAAGAATTTCTGAGTTCAGGATGTGGTGGGGGATGCCAAGATTCGATCCTCTAAAGCTGATGTCCTCTAACAAGGCAGTTTTTGGGGTCCACATGGGATTGCTAGAAGACGAGTCAGTTTTCAAGGGCCATCTAGATGATCTGTCGAGGATGCTCAGTGACGGGGAAATTGATCCTGTGATAGATGGGGTTTGGAGATTCGAGGATGTGGCCGATGCCCAGATGCATATGCATAATAGGAAGAACAAGGGGAAGGTTCTGCTGGACTTCTCCCCACAGTGACTAAAGTCTGACCGGACGTGTTGCTCCACAGGCTTGGCACTTCAGAAGGGTAGTCCTGTCCTCCCTAACGAACCGAGTGTCAGGAGCCTTGCATTCACCGCATAGAATGAAGGCCTTCACGTAGGAGACAATCTTCTCCTTGATTCTCTTAGGAGGTACCTTCCCCTTCAGCATGATTCTGAATTGCTCTCTGCTACCAGACGTACCAAGTTCGTTAAGCAGATATTGGAACACATGGTTCGCATCCCTGTCCATGGAGTCAACGATCTCGGAGAAATTCCTGAGAATGGTCTGGCTACCCTCGATCATGATGTCTGGTTGTGGCATTGTCCACCTAGACCTCTCACTGATGTCCTTGGGGATTCTATCCCTGGCCCGTTCCAATAGTTCCTCGTAGTCGCGGTTGGTCACGGCTCTGCGAGAATAGTGCACCTTTTCACCCCACCGGGAGTTTTGCGAACGGTCAAGGACCTGTTCTTACTCGGCCTGCCATGGGAGAATCTCCGGTTGTGAAGGTTGCAAGGACCGATCGCAATGCCAGAATGCCAACGAAAGGAAGCGAGTATGCTGCTGGATGGGACCTGTACTGCTTGGAGGATACTGTGGTAAATTTCCGCTCTAGCGTCAAGCTCAGAACTGGTTTGAGAGTGGCAATTCCGGAGGGTTTCGAAGGGCAAGTGAGGGCAAGGTCATCTCTTGGGTCCAAGGGGCTCATACTCCCTCACAGCATCGGGACAATTGATGCGGACTACAGGGGCGAGCTGTTCGTGCTAATGACATGGATCGGGGAGGGCGAGTCATACGAAGTAAAATCTGGAGAAAGAATTGCCCAATTGGTAATTGCCCCGATACCGGATGTTCAGTTCACCGAGGTCGATGAGGGGGATCTAGGGGAAACCGAAAGGGGAGACGGGGGTTTCGGTAGCACCGGAAGATTCTGACCATACGAAATTCAATATTTCCCATAGTTTAGTCCCGGTGGATTCATATCGCTCCAACGCTGGGAACGTTTGATGCACCTAAGTGTAGATGAGTTGCGGAGCAAGGTCGAGAAGTTCAGAGAAAGAGGACTGAACACCCAACAGATTGCGGATGAGCTATCCTTGTCCCAGACCACTGTGCAATGGCTGTCTGCCAGTGACTACGAAGTGGATGAAAAGCCTCTGGATGTAAAAGTTGGATGGAGGTCAATAGCTGTGAAGGGAGATAGAATAGAGACAGTCTCGTATATTTTCTGCGACATCATCGAGGAGATGGTTGGAGATGAAGTTGACACGATTGTTGGAGTGAGCATTAATGGCATAGCTTTCGCACAGGCCATATCTTCTACCTTGGACCTGGAGATGTCAGTCGTTAGAAGCATCAACGAGGACGTTGGTGGGCACCTGTCTGAGGTTTACGCGAGCGTTGAAGGAAAGAGGGTGATTATCGTAGACGACGTATACTCCAGCGGGAGAACAATGAAGAAAACTGCTTCCGATCTCAGTGCTGCAGGTGCGGACGTCAAGATGTGCATGGTCCTAGTCAACAAATCTTGGGACGATGACGTAGACGGGGTCCCATTGAGGGCTTTGATTAGAGCAGCGACGGTCTGAGGTGTCATATGCATTGGGCGGATTATACCGCACAAAGGCTCATGGAGCGAGGGGGCAAACAGGTCTCCGCTTCCGGGATAACTCCATCTGGAGAATTCCATATCGGACACCTGAGGGAGATTCTCTCGGCCGAAATGATTCACAGAGCCTGCCTGGATGCAGGAATGAGTTCGAAATACATATTCATTGTAGACTCTATGGATCCTTTGAGGAGAGTCTACGACTTTCTCTCTCCAGAATACGAGGAGTTCATCGGTTGCCCCCTAGCATACATTCCTGCTCCTGAAGAGGACGGGAGCCCAGGAGATGGGAGTGTTACCTATGCCAATCACTTCCTCTCCCCATTCCTTGAAGCTCTAGAACAAATTGGAGTCAAGCCGGAAGTGGTCATGAATCACGAGACCTACGAGAAGGGGCTATTCGCGGAATATATCGACTCAGCCATCACAAATAGGGAAGAAATAAGGAGGATAATTCAGCAAATCTCTGGAAGAGAGTTGCCCTCTGACTGGTTCCCCTACAATCCAATGGGCTCTGGCGGCAGTATGGACGGAGTGACTGTAACAGGATACGAGAAGCCATACGTGATTTGGAGAGATTCCGCGGGAGTTGAGGGTAAATCGGACATAAGAAAGGCGCATGGCAAGATGCCTTGGAGGGTTGATTGGGCTGCCAGGTGGGCGATTCATGGGATAACCTGTGAGCCAGCAGGCAAGGACCACGGAGCTGCTGGAGGGAGTTATGACACCGGGATCCCGATATGCAGGTTACTTGGTGGGGACCCGCCGGACAAGATTGTCTATGAGTGGATCCAACTAAAGGGAATGGGACCCATGTCAAGCTCCTCTGGCCTAACGATTGGACCCATGGAAGCCCTCTCTCTGGTTCCTCCGGAGATACTCCGCTACGTCATTGCAAGAAGCAAGATCAACCGGCACATTGAGTTCGATACCGGGAGTGCGCTTTTCCAGACTGCTGACGAGTACGAGAGATTGGTTTCCAACCCCATTCGGGATGGGGAAGAAATGAGCAAGCGACAAATGGTAGCGGCTGAGACTCAGCGTGGGGCAATCAGACTAAGCCAAGTCAACCCTGAGTCGGACCCTATTGACTCCGTAGGAGGGGTTTCTTTCAGGCATCTCTCTATGCTGGCTCAGATTAAGTCCTCAGATGAAGATGTTTGGTCGTCTCTAAATAGATCCGGGCATATCGAAGGAGATCCTAGCGATTCCCTCAGGGTGAGGCTTGCCCGGATGAGGAGTTGGATAGGGGGGGCCCACTTCCCTGAGGATGCAAAGCTGGAGATTCGAAGCGAGATCGGAGATGATGCAAGGGCCGAGATTGGTGAGGATGGCATCGCCTTCCTAAGAAAACTATCGGACCTACTTTCCGAGTGCGAGTGGACCGATGCAGGAATCGGAGAGTCAATATCGAAAGCATGCGATTCCACTGGAGTCTCTAGAAAGGAGGGTTTTGCCTCCATATACTGGGCAATAATTGGCAGAAGACATGGCCCTAAAGCCTCATCACTACTGTTCGAAATAGAAAGGGGGGATGTTGTATCCCTTCTTGGAAGTTCATAGTTCGAATGGGAAACTGTGAAATCGTAACTGACTGGCGAGCAGACATGGCAGTCTACGAACTACTAATGAGGTCAATGGAAGAGAGAAACGCAGAGCATTACATCGAGGCATTGCACGATGACTACGAATTCGTGCGACACCAATCTGGAACAACCATGGATAAGGAGCAAGTAAGTGAGATGATGAGGGGGATGATGGCAAATTCAGATGTCGTGATAGATGAGCCTAGATGCATCTATGAGAATGATGAGATTCTTGTGGAGCACTCAATGATGGACTTCCCAGATGGAACTCGAGAAGCAGTAATGGCAGTGCACACAATCAAGGATGGGAAAATCATCCGGACCGAAACGGGTGCAACGCTAATTCAGTGATTTGATTTCAAGAAGTCTTGGCTCAGGGATGCCGTCCATGGCTTCCTTGATTGCTTCGACTTCCATCCTTGCTCCTGCCAAAGTTGTCACGAACGGGATGTTTAGTTCGACTGCAAGTCTCCTCATCATGTTCCCGTCTAGAACTGCCCCTCCGGTAGATCTTGGAGTATTGATTACAAGTTGTATCTTACCTTGTCTCATTAGGTCTAGAGCGTCTGGAGACCGTCCCTCGGCGATTCTATAACATGTTTTGACCTCAAGGTCACCTGCGCTTCGGAGAACTCTGGATGTCCCTCTTGTCGCGTATATGGTGAATCCCATGGCATTCAGTTTCTCTGCTAGAGGAATCATCGAGTATTTGTCTTCGTCCTTTACTGTGATGTAGACGCCACCTTGTGTTGGAACCGGGATTTCAGTGGCCAGTCTGGCCTTTAGGTAGGCAGCTGATGCCCTTACGTGTGATCCCATTACCTCTCCTGTCGACTTCATCTCCGGACCCGGTGCTGGATCTAGCCCCCTTAGTTTGATGAACGGGAAAACCGGGGCTTTTACGCATACTGCATCATTCTGGGGATCGGGGATATCGAGATCGCAGAGCCTTTCGCCGAGAGCGACCCTAGCCGCAATCCTAGCCAAGGGGATTCCAGTTGATTTTGCGACAAATGGGAAGGTTCTGGAGCCTCTGGGGTTGACCTCCAATACGTACAGGAGACCGTCATGAATTGCGAACTGGATGTTATAGCATCCACGAACCCCCAGTTCCAGGCCGATTACCCTAGTCCACTCCTCTACCTGTTCCAGAATCTCATCGGGCACGTTTTGTGGTGGGATGAAGCAAGTGGAGTCCCCGGAATGAATTCCTGCCTCCTCCAGATGCTCCATAATCGCACCTATTAGGACGTCCTCACCATCGCACACTGCGTCAACGTCTAGCTCCATTGCGTTACCTAGGTACTTGTCAATCAGGAGAGGTCTATCTGAGGAAAGGTATGCGTCCCTCATGTAAGACTCTAACTGCTTGTAATTTGCTAGAATCTCCATCCCTCTTCCCCCCAAGACGTATGAGGGGCGAACTAGGACGGGGTAGCCAATCTCGTTTGCTGCGTGCCTGACTCCCTCTGGCGTGGTTGCCGTTGCCCCATCGGGCATCCTCAACCCGCATCTAAGTGCGAATTCCTCGAATCTCTCTCTATCGCTGGCTTCATCAATGGACTCTGGTGATGTCCCCTCCATCGTCAACTCCAGGCCCATGGTCGAGAGATGAGGCAGTTCGTTTGCGAGTGGGATTGCTAGATTTATGGCAGTCTGGCCCCCGAACTGGAGAAGTATCCCATTGGCATCCTCGCGTAGGAGTATCTCGGATACTGATTCTAGCGTTAGCGGGTCGAAGTACAGCCTATCGCTGGTGTCGAAGTCTGTAGAAACTGTCTCTGGGTTGTTGTTGATTATGATGGCCTCATGACCTAAATCTTGGATTGCACCGGCAGCATGGACGCAGCCATAATCGAACTCAATGCCCTGTCCGATTCTTATTGGGCCTGATCCGACTACTGCAATCTTCTGCTTCACTGATGAGGAGAGCCCAGGAACGTAGTCTACCCCTGACCCAGCAGAGCCACCTTCGTAAGTCGAGTAATAGTAAGGGGTGACAGCAGCAAATTCTGCGGCACAAGAGTCGACCATCCTGTAACGTGGATGAACTCGTAATTCGTGCCTCCTCATCCTCAGAGCAGTCTCGTCCTGACCAGTTGGAAGGTTCTTGAATCCCGATTCTGGGAAGCCGCACAGAGCGTCAGCGATGTGTAGATCTGTGAATCCTGCTCCCTTCCAAGACCGCATCTCTGACTCCGGTATTCCAGCCGGCCTCATTCCTATCTCTCCTGCGGCCCTGATCTCGGTCTCTATTGCGGCGAGTTTCTCGAACCTCCTGAGGAACCAACGAGTTATTCCCCCAGTAAGGTCCCTAACGTCCTCTATCGAATATCCCCTTCGGAAAGCCTCGATTACCGCACCCATCCTTCTGTCGGTAGGGATTCTGAGCCAGTCTTCTAGAAGTGCAGTTGGAAGCTTCTCAGAGGCCCTCTCATCCATAGTCTCCCCATCAGAAGCGTCGGACATTGTGAGTGGCCGAGGATGGGGCTTTCCGTACTCTAGGCTGGCCCATGCCTTCAGGCACGCCTCCTCGAAAGAGCGTCCGATAGCCATAACCTCCCCTGTCGACTTCATAGAGGTGCCAATCTTCCTATCTGCAGTTCGGAACTTATCGAACGGCCAACGGGGAATCTTGACCACACAGTAGTCAAGTGTGGGTTCGAAGGCTGCCGTGGTGCCTTCACCGGTGATTGGGTTTGGCAATTCATCCAAGGTGTACCCTACCGCGATTAGTGCGGCCATCCTTGCTATTGGGTAGCCAGTAGCCTTAGATGCGAGAGCAGATGATCTGGATACCCTTGGGTTTACCTCGATTACTCTGTAGTCGCCAGTTGATTGCTCAACTGCGAATTGTACATTACAACCACCCTTAATGTTCAGTCTTCTGATTAGCTTCAGTGCAGCATCCCTCAGACCCTGGTGGTCACTATCCGACAGCGTCTGCTGAGGTGCGACGACGATTGACTCTCCTGTGTGGACCCCCATTGGGTCGATATTTTCCATTGTGCACACGATTATCGCGTTATCCGAGCCATCCCTCATCACCTCATACTCGTGCTCCTGCCATCCAAGTATGCTTTCTTCGATTAGCACCTGGCCTATAGCAGAGTGTAGAATCCCCTGGCTTGCGATCTCTACCAATTCGCCCATATTGAAAGCGGTTCCACCGCCCAAGCCACCTAGTGTAAATGCGGGTCTGATAAGGAGGGGGAAGGAGCCTAGTTCTTCTGCTGCGGCGATAACCTCGTCGATTGAGTCACAGGCAAGGGCCTTACAAACTGGCAGGTCAATCTCCTCGCAGACCTTCTTGAACAGGTCTCTGTCTTCTGCCTCGTCAATAGCTGCGAGATTGCACCCGATTAATTCGACGCCCAACTCATCGAGGGTGCCGTCCTTGGCAAGCGCAGATGCTATGTTCAGTGCGGTCTGCCCCCCCATCCCAGCAAGAAGGGCATCTGGCTTCTCTGATTCCATAATTTTCTTGACTACCTCAGGTAGCAATGGCTCGATGTATATCCTATCTGCCATCTCAGGATCATTCTGGATAGTTGCTGGATTTGAGTTGACCAGAATTACTTCGTAACCATCTGAGCGGAGAGCTCTGCACGCCTGAGAACCCGAGAAATCGAATTCCGCTGCCTGTCCTATCCTGATGGGCCCACTGCCGAGAATGAGGATTCTCTTCAGATCATCACGACGAGGCATCAGGCACCGCCGTCCTTTGTTGCGATCTCTGCCCCTGCTCTATTCAGGTGCTCAGCCACCATGTTCTGGAATCTATCGAAAAGTGGAGATGCGTCATGAGGGCCAGGGCAAGCCTCAGGATGGAACTGGATTGTGAATGCTGGTTTGTCCAGAAGATCAAGCCCTTCTACGGTCCCGTCATTGGAGTTGACATGTCTGACTTTGAATTCGGCCCCCAGGACATTGTCTGTCACCTCTGAGCATGCACCGCTGGGATGTGGTGCCAGCATTCCCTGGATGGGGTCCTCGACAGCAAATCCGTGATTCTGGCTGGTGATGTGGACTCTTCTGGTTTCTAGGTCCATCACAGGTTGATTCGAACCTCGATGCCCATATCGTAGCTTGTAAGTTCTCAGACCGGCTGCCAGCCCCATCAGTTGATGTCCCAGGCATATCCCCATCACCGGCATGCCTTGGCGGACCGCAGCTGCCAGAGTCTTACGGGCATCGGTCGCTGATCCCGGATGAGCCGGGTCTCCAGGCCCATTTGAGGCGAATAGTGCGTCAGGGGACCAATCCCGAATCATCTCCTCCAGAGTCATGCTCGCTGGACACCAGACAACCTCGAATCTTCGGCACAATTCCCTCAGGATATTATGCTTGACTCCGCAATCTATAGCGGCAAGACGAGGGAGTGATTCCCCTTTTTCATCTGTGGCTCCGGGATTCAGAAGTCTTGGTTCGTCGCAAGTTACCTCGGCAACCAAATCGTCTGCATCCGGAGGAGTCATCTCTTGGAGAATGGTCTCCATTTCATCGGCTCTTTCCGCTGGGCCGAAAACGCATAGCAAAGTGCCATGCTCCCTGACTCTCCGAGTGAGCGCCCTGGTATCGATTCCTTCTATCCCGGGTATGTTATGCGCCACTAGTAAATCATGCACGCTCCCAACAGAGTCCCTATGATCGGGGAACGCCATATGTTGTTTGCATACCACCCCTCTAGGATGAACTGAGGAGGACTCTGAGACGCCCGGATGGACCCCATAGTTACCTAATAGGGGATAAGTGAAAGTCAGAACCTGGCCAGCGAAGGATGGGTCTGTGAGGCTCTCCTGATATCCGCACATACCAGTTGTGAACACTAGTTCCCCCTCTGCTATTTCTTCTGTGCCGAATAGAGTCCCCTCGAAGCGGGTTCCATCGGCTAGGAGAAGTACTCCCTTCGAACCGCTGGGCTGTTCTGAGCCAGGGGAGTTTAGAAGCGAATCCGCGGCGTCCGGGAAGGTTGGCGGGTGTTCAACGCCACGAATTCCGGCCCCGGGACAGAAGCCCCCGTGCCCTGAACTCTCCGACATCAGCAACGCTGCCCAAGTACGATTCTTAATGGTTGACAGAGATGTGGAGAATTTAGCTATGCAATTTCACTCTTCATCGTCATTGATTACGACCTTTCCCCTGGCGGACGGGAGAACTTTGATCTGGGCTCCTTCGAACATCGATTTTGAGTCGAGGGGGCCCAGCCACGAGTCCAAGAATACGGCGAGAGCGGCTACTTCTGAGTGAGGTTGGTTTCCCACAGAGATGTTGTAATCCGACAAATGGAATACCTCTGAAGGAACCTTTGTACCCCCCACTACAACAACAGCTGGCTTGTCAGTAGGGATTGAGGGGGTTGCATCCCTCCATGCCTCTCCATACATCGTTAGGTGAACTATAGTTGCTTCACCGGACTTGGAGATACGTCGGAGCCACGAAAGTGGGCTTTCCTCGAATCTGCTCTCGAAGTTCCCTCCAAATCTTTCAGTAACAGAATTCCATGTTTCCAGAGCAGACGGATCTCTGTCTCCGGCGAGGACCACCTCGTCTGCACCGAATGCCCTGGCTGTGAGCCCTAAATGGGACGTTATTCTCTTGTCCCTGTCTCGACGATGGCCCAGTCGGAGAACGGATAGCCTGGAAGGGGCATTACGACCCATGGCTCATGCGTAAGGGGGTGACTCATCAGCATGACCCTCTACGGGGTCGGCTCCAGCCGAGGGAAAAACATCGACTCCCATGTTCAACATGCTGGCTCTGACCCACTGAAGCAGTAGTGCATCAAACATCATGTGAGAGGCAAAACCAACCATGACTGCGAGGACGAGAACCCTTCCGGTAGCGAATAACGCATCCCCCTCCAGTTCTCCAAAGTGCATCATTGCTGGTTCGAGTATGTAGAATGCTGCTAGAACGCCAAGCCCCCCTCCGATCAGGTTCATTGTGGCATTCCCCCTCTCCCTGCCTATGCCCGTGAAAAGAGTAGCCACAATGATCAGGAGAGGGACTATCAGGCTGACTGTTCCGAAGTCAAATGATCCCAGCGTTGAGTTGGGTATCAGTGAGTCGTCCACTTGGTCCGATCCTTCGCTAATAGCAATCCACCACCACAATGCGCTTGAAATGAACAGGGCGCCTGACGTCCTCGCCCGTTCTGTTATCATGTCCCTGACATGGTGAGCGTCACGGGGCTTCAGCCTCTGGACTATGGAGTCCAGAATGAATAGCGTCTCAGGGTCGTGTGATTCTCCCGGGTCTGCTGCGAACTGAGGCTCAGAGGCCTCTAGAGAAGCATCCTCTCCCAGAGCCATCGCCCGATTGCCCCTCCGTCACATCATAAAGCAATCGTCGTTTGGGAGGCTCATATGGCCGACTGGCGACCCATGCTAAAACGCCGAGAAGACGGTTTTCCACGTATTATGGGGGTGGTGAACGTCACTCCGGACTCTTTTCACGCACGTTCCAGATCCTTTGGCATCAATCATGCAGTAGAAGCCGCGATGAAGATGGCATCGGAAGGTGCGGAATGGATCGATATAGGAGGAGAGTCGACTAGGCCGGGAGCCAGTCCTGTGACAATTGAGGATGAGCTATCCAGGGTCATCCCTGCAATAGAAGCGATCAGGTCTCAACTTCCCGATGTCTGCATATCAATAGATACCAGGAGGTCCGAGGTGGCAATACAGGCTCTGAATTCAGGAGCTGATATGGTGAATGACGTCTCTGCAATGAGCGATCCAGGAATGCTGGATGTCGTTTCTGAGCACGATTGCCCCGTTTGCATTATGCACATGCAAGGTTTACCTGAGAACATGCAAGATGACCCAAGCTACGATGACGTTGTCAGAGAGGTTAGGGGATACCTTGGCAAAGTAGCTGGTTTGCTCATGGATGAAGGTGTGAATCCTAGCCAAATCGTAGCGGATCCGGGAATTGGGTTCGGTAAAAACCTGGAGCACAACATCGCCCTACTATCTTCAGGAAGATCAATAGTCCCGGATGAAAGGATGGGGCTGATGTGGGGAGTAAGCAGGAAGAGCATGTTCCTGGACCTCCTAGGGAGGGAGGACAGTGAAGATAGGTTAGCAGGGACTCTTGGCGTCGCCGCGATCTCCCCGGAGAAGGAAGTGGATATCATTCGAGTCCACGATGTGGCTGAGCACTCGGACTCTTTCATGGCGATGAAGGCAGTGCGGTGATCGGATGAGTGTCAACAATATCGTCGAGATTGATGACGGGCTGAGAATCCTGGGGACCGCACATGTCAGTAGCGAGTCGGTGGAACTGGTTCGAAATCAAATAGAAGAGTGGGAGCCTGACCTGATTGCAGTTGAGCTGTGCCCTTCCAGAATGGCTGCATTGACTGAGCCCGAGTCACTGGACTCGGAGGACCTCCTGAAGATAATCAAGGAGGGGAGGTCGGCCATGATACTCCTACAGTCAGCTCTGGCCGCTCAGCAAAGAAGGATGGGGATTTCCTCTGGAGAGAAACCCGGAGCGGAGCTCCTAGCCGCGGTAAACGCAGCTGAGGAGTCGGACATCCCGGTGGAGATGATCGACAGGGACGTTGTAATCACGCTAAGAAGAGCATGGAAGAAGATGGGCATGATTGAGAAATGGAGGATACTCAATGCACTACTGTGGGAGGAAGACGATGAAGAGGTCTCGATAGACGAGGTCCTAGGCGACTCCGACCTCCTGAGCAGCATGATGGAGGAGGCCAGAGAGCTCGCCCCCAGAGCTGGAGAGGTTCTCATCGACGAGAGGGACTCATTCCTGGCTGGCAGGATACAGCAGATTCGAGGGAAGGGGAAGGTACTGGCCGTAATCGGAGCGGGACATCTCAGTGGAGTTGTCCAAAACCTCGGTGAGCCTGCGATGGAGACTACATCGAGACTAGCGGAGCTATCTGAGGAGCCGCCCAAGTCTGTTTGGCCGATCGCACTGATGGCGGCCATACCCGTCTTCCTCCTGGGGGCTGTGGGGTGGATGGCCTACAACGGGGAAATGGAGGAGCTCAAGCAGACCGCTCAAACCTGGCTCGTCCTCAATGCTCTACTCGCTGGACTGGGTGTGCTAATTGCAAGGGGCCACCCGCTCTCTATACTGGTTGGCGCGGTAGCCTCACCGATCACCTCCCTCAATCCGACCTTGGCAGCAGGCTGGTTCGCGGGCTACACCCAGCTGAAGGTAGCCTCTCCGACGGGGAAGGACGCACAGGACTTCCTGAAGCTGGACGAGACCTCGTTATTCTGGAAAAACAGAGTTGGGAGGGTGCTACTGGTAACCGCACTCGGCAATGTTGGCTCGATGGTCGGCGCTTGGCTAGCAGGAGCGTCAATTCTTGGCATGCTAATTAGGTGACACAGAACCATTTTGCGTAGTACCCCTTGGCGGTGTCAGTGGTGAACTACGGATTCGTAATCAACAACCAGACTTGTATCGGATGCCACGCTTGCACAGTGGCATGCAAGGCGGAGCATGACGTTCCGATAGGAGTCAACAGGACCCATGTCAAGTACATCGAGAAAGGGGCCTTCCCAGATTCCACAAGGGAGTTCAGCGTCCACAGGTGCAATCATTGCGAGGACTCTCCTTGTACGAAGATTTGCCCCACCACTGCACTCTTCACCAGAAGCGACGGGATCGTAGACTTCGATGACGATCGTTGCATCGGATGTAAGTCCTGCATGCAGGCATGCCCCTACGACGCCCTCTATATCGATCCCGACAAGGGGACTGCTGCTAAGTGCAACTACTGCGCCCACAGGATAGAGCATTCCTACGAACCTGCATGCGTTATCGTCTGCCCCACGGAGTCCATAGTCTCCGGGGACCTCAGTGATCCGGAGTCTGCAATTTCTCAGCTAGTTGCCACTCACAACACCACCGTCCGGAAGCCCGAGTCCGGTGCTGAGCCCAATCTCTACTACATCGATGCTAGTGAGGAGATGCTTGACCCGAAGGCGACGGAACTGACTGGTTCTGGGATGTGGACCGAGCAGGCATTCGGAGTCGGCCACTTCGCAAAATACGCCGAGAGCAGGTTGGGAGAGGCGGATACCACCTCGATGATAGTTCAGCTGGCGCTCGAGAAGAAGGCGAGGAGCTCCGCCCCCCGTGACCAGGCCATAATCAAGGACGTGATGGAGAGGCTGGCCGATGAGTCGGGGTCAGCGAAGAGGAGCTATGACCAGCCTAGCAAGGGCGTCCTCTGGGGTTGGGAGGTCTCTGCCTACATCTGGACCAAGGGAATCGCTGCTGGCACGTACGTTGTCGCCATGCTTGCCATGCTATCGGGAATGGTGGAGATGAGTGACGAGCTCTGGGCGATGACCCTGGGCGTCGGCATAGTTTTCCTCGCGCTAACGGGCCTTCTCCTAGTAATCGACCTGGACAGGCCAGAGAGGTTCCTTTACGTCATGCTGAGACCGAATTGGGACTCTTGGCTCGTCAAGGGTGCCTACATACTCTCAGGTTACGGCGGCATACTTGCACTCAGCACGGGAGTTCTGCTCCTGGACCTGGATAGGTCGCTACTTAGTTACCTGGCAATCGCCGGAGTCCCTCTGGCCCTCCTAACCGGTGTCTACACCGCATGGCTACTGGGCCAAGCCAAAGCGAGGTCGTGGTCGGAAGACTCGCTTCTTCCTGCCAAGTTCCTCGTGGAGACCCTAGTGATCGGAGCTGCGGTTTTCTTCCCCATGGCTCTCATGGACCCACTCGCAATCGTGGCCGGGGTAGCGATCCTAGCCGGAGTCCTCGTCCACGACAACAGGCTGGTAGTCAAGCCGCAGATGGAGCCGTTGCTATGAGGTGTACGAATGGGTAAGTCGTTCATCGAGGACATCGCCCAGAGGCTGAGGATAATCCCCAACCTGGACAGGGAGAGGTCCGGTGGGGCGAAGACGGCTCTGAAGCCATACCCTGAGCCCGAGGACTGGCACGATCACGTAGAGTTAGACGCCAACGAGTGGCCGAAGATGGTCGAGAAGCGCTACTCCCTAGTCCCGACTACATGCTTCAACTGCGAGTCTGCATGCGGTCTCCTAGCCTACGTGGACAAGGAATCCGGGCAGGTCACAAAATTCGAGGGGAACCCCCATCACCCTGGTAGCAGGGGCCGGAACTGCGCCAAGGGCCCTGCAACCATCAACCAGATCAACGACACGGAGAGGATCCTCCACCCGATGAAGAGGGTCGGTCCCAGAGGGGAGGGCGGTTGGGAGAGGGTTTCCTGGGACCAGGCCCTGGATGAGATCTCGACCAAGATTAGGGATTCCCTCAAGACCGGGGCCAAGGACAGGGTGGTCTACCACGTTGGGCGCCCTGGTCACGAGGGATACACCAACAGGATCCTGAAGGCATGGGGGGTTGATGGGCACAACAGCCACACTAACATCTGCTCTGCAGGAGCGAGGACAGGGTACGCCCTATGGCACCGCCATGACCGTCCCTCCCCCGATCACGCCAACGCCAAGGTGATCCTGCTAACCTCCTCACACCTGGAAACTGGGCACTACTTCAACCCGCATGCCCAGAGGATCCTGGAGGGAATGATGGATGGTGCAAAGCTGGTTGTGATAGACCCCCGTCTTTCCAACACCGCGGCAATGGCAGACCACTGGGTCCCGACGTGGCCCGGATCGGAGTCAGCCCTTTTCCTCTCTTGGGCCAGCATGATCCTAGAGAAGGAGCTGTACGACAGGGACTTCGTCGAGAACTGGGTCAACTGGGAGGAGTGGCTCCAGGCTGATCACCCAGATGAGGAGAGGTCCTTTGAGAGATTCATCGAACTGCTGAAGGCAGAGTACTCCCAGTACACCCCCGAGTTCGCAGCGAAGGAATGCAGGATACCTGTGGAGCAGGTGATTGAGGTTGGCGAGATAGTGGCAAATGCCGGTAGCCGCCTGGCCACCCACGTCTGGAGAGCGGCTGCGATAGGCAACCTCGGTGGGTGGCAGGTCAGCAGGACCCTTCACCTACTGAACGTCCTTACTGGCAGCGTTGGAACCGAAGGAGGGACTTCACCAAACTCCTGGTCCAAGTTCAAGCCCGAGTTGTTCGACGTGCCCCCGGACCCGGACGGTTGGAACGAGTTGCACTTCCCTCCCGAGTACACCCTCTCTCACTACGAGATGAGCCACATACTGCCGCACCTGATTAAGGACGGGAGGGGGTCTATGGACGTCTACTTCACCAGGGTATTCAACCCGGTGTGGACCTACCCTGACGGATTCTCCTGGATCGAGATGCTTCAGAACGAGGATTCGGTGGGGTGCCACATCGCTCTGACGCCCACCTGGAACGAGACGGCCTTCTTCGCCGACTACGTCCTGCCCATGGGGCATGCCTCCGAGAGGCACGACGTGAACTCCTATGCCACGAGCTCAGGCAAGTGGGTGGCCTTCAGGCAGCCGGTCCTTCGAGAGTACGCTCGCAGGGAGGGGAGGGAGGTCGAGTTCACCCACGAGGTCAACCCCGGCGAGGTATGGGAGGAGGACGAGTTCTGGAACGAGCTATCTTGGAGGATCGACGATGGCACCATGGGGATCAGGGAGCACTTCATGAGCCCTTACAGGGAGGGCGAGAGGATCACCATCGACGAGTACTACCAGTACATGTTCGAGAGGGTGCCGGGCCTCCCCGAGGCTGCGGAGGCGGAGGGCACTGACGCTCTCGGTTACATGAGGAAGCACGGTGCATTCCAGATTGAGGAGGAGACCTACAACAAGCACGAGCAGGACGGCTGGCCGACCCCAAGCGGCAAGCAGGAGATATACTCCAAGAGCATGGTGGAGTTCGGCTACCCAGAGCACTCCATCCCACACTACAGGGTGATGAGCCACGTCCATCCGGACAACCTGCAGGAGGAGGACGAGTACTGCCTCCTCCCCAACTTCAGACTCCCCCAGCACATCCATTCGAGATCGGCCAACGCCAAGTGGCTCGCAGAGATCGCCCACAGGAACCCCCTGTGGGTCCATCCCAGCGATGCGGCCAAACTCGGGGTCGGGGAGGGCGACCTCCTGAAGGTGGAGACCGAGATAGGCTGGTTCATCGACAAGGTCTGGGTCACGGAGGGCATCAAGCCCGGGATAATCGGCTGCTCGCACCACATCGGGAGATGGAGGAGGAAGCAGGACTCAGGCAACCGGTACATGACCAACGAGGTCGAGATCGAGGATTTGGGCGATGGTAAGATGAGGATGAGGACGGTATCCGGGGTGCGTCCCTGGGAGTCTGACGACCCCGACACCAACAGGGTCTGGTGGAGGGACGGGGGAGTGCATCAGAACATCACTCACGCCGTGCAGCCCGACCCCATCAGCGGTGCCCACTGCTGGCTCCAGAAGGTCAGGATAACGAGGCCGGTGGACGGGGAGGAGTACGGAGACGTGGAGGTCGATACCAACAAGTCGTTCGAGTACTACAAGAGGTGGAACGAGATGGCAAAGGAGAACGAAGTCCACCCTCGAGGAGAGAGGAGGCCGCTATGGATGAACAGGCCGCTTCCGCCTAGGAAGGAGCACTGGTTCATTCGGGAGTGACCGTGGGGGCGGGATCAGCTACGCCCCAGTCCACTGCTTCCCAGAGCCTCTCATGGAAGTAGTAGAACCCCATCTTCAAAGGGAACTCGATTACGATGAACCATCCCGCCGTCTCTATCTCTCCCGTAAGGAGTCCTGCAACCGCCGCACCGGTCAAAGTTGCAATTATTCTCCAAGCGAATGTCTTCGCAAGGACTCGTTCTCTAGTGTACATTCCCATCGCCATAGGAACTTGGTCTCATCAATGAGCAAATAACATGCACGGTATTGGTTGACTATCAAACTGCAATTAGCATAGGGTTGGGATTTCGCCGAGTAGGCTGCTTATTGGTTCGATTCTCAGTGGGCTGGACTGAAGTCTGGGGCGTCCGGATCATCCAGGCCCCAGTCGGATGCGCTCCATGCCCTCTCGTGGAAGTAGTAGAGTATCATCTTCGTGAAGACTTCGATGATTCCGATTGAAAGGCCCGCTGTCCAGCTACCTGTGATGTACCTGGAGATGAGTATTGTATCGGTAGTGGCAATCCCCCTCCAGGAGAATGTCTTTGTTACGCTTCGCATCCTATTGGCATGGCCTTCGCCTGGCAATTTGTCCTCTTTCCCATCGACTTCACCCAAGCCCCAGTCGGATGCGCTCCATGCCCTCTCGTGGAAGTAGTAGAGTAGCATCTTCGTTATGACTTCGGTAAAGCCGATTGCTAGACCTTTTGCAAAGCTTCCCGTAATGAGATAGGAGATGAGAATTGTATCTGTGGTGGCGATTCCCCTCCAGAGGAATGTCTTCGCAAGACTGCGTTTCCTGTTAGCATGACCCCCGCCTGCTACAGTCGACATGAATTGCTCAAGGGCTTATTTTTCATAATCTCTCCGTACAGTGGTTTACCCATCTCAGATAGATTCAATCACGACTGCGATTCCTTGTCCACCACCGATACAGGCTGTTGCCACCCCGTACCTAGAACCCGTTTCTTTGAGTTGGCGGGATAACGTGAGGACAAGTCTGGTACCAGTAGCTGCGAGCGGATGACCGATGCCCACGGCACCGCCGTTGACATTGACGATGTCATAGGATATCCCGAGATCCTTGATACAGGCTACTGCCTGTCCTGCGAAGGCTTCGTTTATCTCCCAAAGGTCAATGTCGGACACAGAAAGTCCTGCCTTCTCTATGGCCTTTAGGCTGGATGGGACCGGCCCGTATGCCATGATGCTCGGCTCCAGGCCCACTACTCCCCAAGAGACGATTCTCGAAAGAGGCTCGTCCCCATCAGCCTCGGCTCTGGATGCTGACTTGACTACCACTGCGGCAGCACCGTCCACGACCCCGGAGGCATTTCCTGCCGTGACCAAGGATTGCGGACCGAAGTGAGTCCTGAGGCCTGATAGAGTCTCCAAGGTGGTTCCAAGAACTACGTGATCTTCATGCGTGTGATCGACAGTGCCATCGGCGGTTTCAACGGGTACGACCTCTTGTTCCCAGATTCCTGATGAGACACTGGACTCTGTCCTCTGATGGCTCATTGCCGCGTACTCGTCTGCTTGCTCGCGCTCTACGCCCTTCCTTCTGCACAGCTCATCGCTGGTTTGTGCCATGAACATGCCACTGACCCCGTCCACTAGGTTGGTGAACAGATAGTCCTCCATATCCTGTGCTAGCTCCTCTCCTGCCGAAGGGGGCCTCCCGAGCTTGTACGTGTTCCTCATGCCTCTCAAGACGTGAGGTGCCTGGCTGAGGTTCTCCATCCCACCGGCTACGACTACATCGGCCTCCCCGAGCATTATCATCTGGGTTGCGCTGATGATCGACTGGGCTCCACTCCCGCAGAGCCTGTTCAGTGTCAGCATCGGGACTTCCTCGGGGATCCCCGATCTGAGGCCGGCGTGCCTGGCTCCGAAGATTGCTTGCCCGGAGGTCTGCAGGGCGTGCCCCATCACCACGTGTTCCACACTGGTCGGGTCTGTTCCGGTCTTCTCCATGGCTCCCTTGATTGCTACTGTTCCGAGTTGCTCGGCTGAAACTGATGCTAGTCGCCCGCCTGGACCACCGTCTCCTCTCTTGCCTCCAAGCCACTCGCAGAAGGGCGTCCTCGCCCCGCCTACGACAACCGCTCCCTCGGTCATCTGACTACTTCCCTCGTTCAGGACTCGTCTGACTCTTCCGTCATCGAGCCAAGGTAGTCTGGTAGTTCGACGCCCGACATCTTCGCGACGTCGTGTATCGGAGGTAGGCTCTGTACTAGGCTGCTGACGAAGTTGCTGGTTGCAGAGTTTCCGTCTTTGTCGTTCCCGCTGTCCCATACTGTGATCTTGTCAATCTTCAGGTTGCGGATTGCCTCGGTCTGAGCCGATACCATGGCCTCTATCTTCTCCACCATGAGTAGGGTCGCCGCGGCCTTCGGATCTCCCGATGCGCTCGAGACCAGGTTACTGTAACCCTGGGCCTTTGCTTCCAGAACCTGCTTAACACCCTCAGCCTCTGCCTCGTACTTCGCAAGGATGGCGTCTGCCTCACCGCGGGCAATCCTCCTCTGCCTCTCTGCCTCGGCCTCTGCTGCTATCTCTACCTGCTGTTTGGCGATGGTTTCCCTGGCGATCTCGCTCGCTCTGAGAGATTGCTCTTCCTCGTCGTATTTCGCCTTAGCAATCTCGGCCTCGGCTTGAGCCGTGGCCACCTCGGCTCTCTGCTTGGCCGATGCCTCTGCCTCAGCGAGGTCGGCGTTTGCTCTGGCGATCTCTGCCTGAGCAGCGTTCTCACCGCCAACTGCCATTGCTTCCTGTTGTTCGACGTAGACACGCTGATCGGCCTGCGCCGCCTTCCTTCCCTTCTCTGCCTCCGCGTTGTTCTGGGCTACCTGAATCTCTCTGGTTCGGTCGGCCTCTGCCTGACCGATGGCTCCATCCCTCTGTGCGTTGGCGACATCGACCCTAGCCTGCTCGACTGCAGTGGATGCGGCTTTCTTACCGATGCTCTCGATGTAGTCTGACTCGTCTGTGATGTCAGCGATGTTAACGTTGATTAGGTACAGACCGACCTTCCTCATCTCCTGTCCGACGTTCTTCTGAATCAGCTCTAGGAAGGAGTCCCTGTCCTGGTTGATCTGCTCGATTGTCAGGGTGGCCACTGTGAGACGGAGTTGTCCGAAGATGATCTCCTTGGCCATCTCCTCTATGTCCTCTACCCTGAAACCGAGGAGACGCTCGGCTGCATTGGCCATTATCGAAGGCTCCGTGGAGACGCCTATGGTGAATGTGCTTGGAACGTTAATCCTGATGTTCTGGAGAGACAATGCGCCCCTCAGGTCGATGTTGATTGTCATTGGCTTGAGCGAGATGTATGCGTAGTCCTGGATCAGAGGCCATACCAATGAGGCACCTCCATGGAGGGTCTTGGATGGTTTCGGGCGTCCGTCTGCGGTCCTCTCCGTCCTACCGTAGATGACCATTATCTGATCCGGTGGGCATCTCTTGTAGCGCTGTGCGAAAAACATCACAGCGGCTACGAGAATCAATACGACTGCAAATATCATTATTCCTAGTACGTCTTCTGCTTCTGCCATTGGCTCAACTCATTCCGCAAGAAGCCGCAGTCACCTATGAATGCTTACCCGCCGCGACCGTATAGTCGGTCAAGAGAATGATTTTTCTTGATTAAATTCTCTTGACGACTAGGACCTCGCCGATTATGTCGACGACTTCGATGAAGTCGCCTGTAGCTATCCCTGCTCCGTCCTCAGACTTGGCGTTGAAGGTCCTCTGTGCCTCGTTGACCTCGACCGTCACCTGTCCGACTCCATCTTCTGATATCCTGAGGTACACTTGCCCCTTGGACCCTATGGCCTCGGTCAGCTCCACCGTCCCATCCTGTTGGAGATTGACGAAAAGTTCGAACAGCTTGCCTGTGAAGTACATCGAGGCCCCCCCTGCAATGGCTCCGGCTAGTATGGCTGGCGAAGCCCCTCCACCGGACTTGGTCACGTACAACCCGGCTAGGCCGAAGAACATCAGGAATGCCATGATCCCCTGGAACGTGAGAGCCTTGAACGATGCATCCGCGCCCATGTCCACGTCTATTCCGAATAGCCCGTCGAATATGTCCGTGGCAATTCCGCCAATCATCAGTAGGAAGAAGTACAGGACGAACAGTATGCCCCCAATCAAGGCGCTTGACGCGAAAAGCATGTCAATTCCTGAAACATCTCCTAGCCCTACCAACTCGAACAAACTGAACTCGACCATTGTTACTGCGTGTTAAGTCTATTTTTTGACTTGTTCGGCGGAAATGGGCCAAAAAAGGTACTCATTTCCTTGAAAGTAGTACGCCCATGTATCGCTCCAGGTTCAGGATAGGGCCAAGCGAGAGTCCGACGATGACGAACGAGATGGTGAGATTGGTGTCAGAACTAAGGCTGAATAACGTGTCTATGAGTGTGTATGAAAAAATCCCTATGAGGAAGAGGATGACTGGAATTGCTGCCCTCCGGAAGAAGATATGGTAACCGAAGAGTTGGTCGAAGGCAGGGTTCCCGATGGCCTTGTCCACGATGTTTTCCTTATCCCTAGAGGACATTGCATTCAACTCGGATTGCTACTAACCAAGTGTAGCCAGCCATTGGAACATCCCGAAGATCGTGATTACGACAGGAATAGAGTACCAAGCGGCTTTCACGGGCTTGGAGGAGTCGTCCACGATTTTCTTCCTCCCAGTCGCCGGGTCGGTCGTTAGAATGGTCTTCTCAGCCTTGCTGTAGAGTTCCGAGAACTCGGATTCGTTCCTAGCTAGGAACAGCAGGAAATACAATCCGAGTGCCATGGTGCCCCCTCCGGTACCCTGGATCATGTATGCAATCCAGTCGGAGGTTCCCTCATCTGCCAACAGGGCATTACCAATCAGAAGTTGCGCTATTCCCATCATGAACCACATAATGGAGTCTCTTCGTGCCATGTACGGTTGAGGAGAAACCCCCTCTTGAATATGACCCCTGCATGTGAGAGTATCAGCCGCCTCTGCTCTTGGGACGTTTCTCCCAGATGGCCCATGTGCCCTTGGCTGTGGCCGCGAGTTTTCCTTTCCCCGTTACGAGCCTGCCCTCGATGTGCGCTAGGTTTCGGCCTCTCCTGACGACCTCTGCCGTGGCAACTAGGTGGTCTCCCTGGTCCACCGCATTCAGGTATGATATGTCCAGCTGGGCGGTGGCGCACCACTCCTCCTTGGAGATCAAGGATACGAGCGTGCCGCCCATTGCCGTGTCCAGGAGCGTGGCATGGACCCCGCCATGTGCCATCCCACCCATGTTCAGATGCTTCTCGCCCACGGTCAGTTCCACCACGCAGGAGCCCTCTCTGAAGTCAGTAATCTCCATGCCAAGCGACTCTGCTAGGTTGTTCAGCCTGGGTATATTGCGCTCCTCCGTCATTCGGAAGCCTCCCCTGTCTGGACTGCCCATAACCTCGCATACAGGCCTTCCTGGGAGACAAGATCGTCGTGGCTGCCCATCTCCGTTATCTGTCCCTTCTCCATCACGGCTATGGTGTCGGCGTTCCTGATTGTGGAGAGCCTGTGAGCGATGATCAGGGTGGTCCTGTCGCGGGATATCCTCTCGATCGACCTCTGCAGCGCTGCCTCTGTCTCGTTGTCCACATTGCTCGTGGCCTCGTCCAGGACGAGAACGGGAGCGTCCTTCAGCACCGCGCGTGCTATCGCTATCCTCTGTCGCTGGCCTCCGGAGAGTCGATGCCCGTCCTCTCCGATGTTGGTGTCCCAACCCTCGGGTAGCTCGTCGATGAATCCGATTGCCTCTGCAATGCGTGCGGCCTCGACCATCTCCTCCTCCGATGCATCGGGCCTGCCGTAGAGCACGTTGTCCCTCACTGTCCCCGGGAACAGGGTGGTGGTCTGGCTTACCAGGGAGATGGAGCCCCTCAGCGAGTCTAGTTTGAGGGTCCTGACGTCATGCCCGTCCAGGGACACCTTGCCCTCTAGGGGGTCGTGGAACCTCAGCAGGAGTCTGACCAGGGTGGTCTTGCCCGATCCCGTGGCTCCGACCAGTCCTACGGTCTTCCCGGCAGGGACCTCGAGGTCGATTCCCCTGAGGACGTCCTCCCTTCCCGGGTACGTGAAACGGATGTCCTGGAACCTGATGTCCCCCTCGACTTCCTCGATGCTGGTGTCGCCCTCAACCACCCCGACCTCCGTGTCGAGCAGGTCAAGCACCCTTGTGGTCGATGCTAGGGCCCTCTGGTAGAGGTCGAAGGTCTCGCCGAGCCTGGTGAGCGGCCAGAGGAGCCTCTGGGTGATGAACACGATAACGGAGTACTCGCCGAGGCCGATCTTGCCCTCGAGGGCGTACTTCCCGCCCACCAGGAGGTTGGCTGTGAACGCGAAGAGGATGGCCATCCTGATCAGTGGCACGAAGGATGCGGAGAGCCTGATGGCGGATCTGTTGGCGTCCCGGTATGACTGGGATGCGTCGCTGACCCTCTTGGCCTCCCGCTCCTCGGCGGTGAACGACTTGATCGTGGTGATCCCCTGGAGGTTGTTGTTCAGGATGGCGTTCAGCTCTGCCACCTCCTTTCGGACCTCTGAGTACCTGACCCCTATCCTCCTCTGGTACAGGAAGGACCCGCCGACTATCACCGGGACGGGGATGATTGCGAGGAGCGCGACCTCTGGGGCGAGGAAGAACATGATGCCGCTGACCACTATCACGGTTGTGCCCACCTGCAGCAGGTCGTTCGCCCCGTGGTCGAGGAACCTCTCGAGTTGGTTCACGTCGTCGTTCATTATCGCCATCAGGCCGCCGGTGCTCTGCTCGGAGAACCACTGCATCTCCAGGTCCTGTATGTGCCTGTATGCATCCATCCTGAGCTCGTGCTGGGCGGTCTGGGCCAGGTTCCTCCACAGGACCCCGTAGAAGTACTGGAACAGTGACTCGAGGACCCAGATGGCCACGGTTATCCCTGCCAGTACCTGCAGCTGGACCCATGGGTCGGTGTAGCCGTAGTCCGCTAGGAAGGACTCCTCCTGCTGGTGGACCACGTCTATGGCCATCCCTATCAGCACCGGGGGGGCTAGGTCCCATATCTTGTTCAGGACCGAGCATATCGACGCGAGGATGATGGCTCCCCTCTGGTCCCTCATCTGGTTGAGGAGGCGCGAGAGCGGGTGACGCGCATCTGACACGCCCCCCGCTAGAACTGTTCGTCTTCAACCCTGCCCACAATGGATTTTTGGAGGGGACGCGCCTGCAGCAGCATGGCGACTCGTGCCCTAGTGGCGGTTCTGTTTCTCACGGCTAGCCTGTCCGGCTGCCTGATGGGGGGAAGCGGCGAATCGGGGAACGAGGACGAGTTGGTCGTGGACGATATTCCGCCGTACATCGAGGACGGGATATTCAACTGCATCGATCACGACAACCTGACGAGGTGCTGGCAGGTCCACGTGCCCGACAACCTCGACCCCAACGTTACCGTGCCACTCATCATCGACATGCACGGATACGCCTCGAACTCGATCGAGCACAGGAAGCTCTCCTCCTTCGATGACATAGCCGACGAGGTGGGGGCGATAGTGGTCTACCCGGACGGGGTCGCGGGCTACAACATGCAGTGGGACCTCGAGGAGAACCAGGCATGGAACTCCGGGTGGTGCTGCGCGCACTCCACCCGCGACCAGATAGACGACGTCGGCTTCATCGAGAGGGTCGTGGAAATCTCGCTGGGGATGTACAACGTCGACGAGGACAGGGTCTACGCCTCCGGGTGGTCGAACGGGTGCTCGATGTCGCAGAGGCTGGCCATGGAGTCCAGCCACATCTTCGCTGCCGTGGGGTGCATGGCGTTCTACCTCATCACCGAGCCGGTGGACGGCTACTCCCCGATCCCGGTGATGGAGGTCCACGGGTTCCTGGACAACGTGGTCCTCTACGAGTCCACCGTCCTCAGCGTGCCGTTCAACGAGGCGCTCTGGACGAACTCGGAGGCCTACGACACGGGCGCCATAGAGAACATGGTCGAGTGGGGGGGCCACAACAACTGCTCGGGGGGGCTGGAGACCTACGAGCTGAACGCGCTGTACACGATACAGGGCTACGACGGCTGCGAGAACGACGCATCGGTGCGGCTGATGACGATATACGCGGCTCAGCACAACCCCTACGAGAAGGACTTCGAGGACGACACTCTCATCGGCAGCACGTTCATCGGCACTCAAGGGCTTGTGATGTCCAGCCACATAGTCTGGGACTTCATCAGCCAGTACTCCAAGGAAGTCGTGCCGGAAGAGTAGGATATCCGAGAGAGGTTCAAATCCGCATGGCGGCTTCACGGCACGTGGCAGAGGAACCCACTGCGGGCGAGAAGAATTGGCAGACCACGGCAGGGGAGCAGTTCCGCAACCTGAAGGAGAAGATGGCAGCGGCCACTGACTTCACGGGGAAGAAGGCCAAGGAAGCGGCCCAGGTCGCATCGGGGGGGTTGGACAAGGCGATCGCAAGATGGACCCCCCTCCCGCTTTCCCCGGAGGAGATAGAGCGCCTCAGCGAGCTCAGGGAGTCACTGCCGCCCGCCCCGGACATCCCCTCGCTCGAAGAGCTCGTCCAGTCGAAGGGGAACGTGATGATCCCGGCTGAGGAGTACGAGAAGCTGGTCGAGGCATTCAGGGCCAACGAGGAGATGAGGAAGGAGCAGGGGGAGATGCTGGTCGAGTCGCTCGCCATAACCCAGAGGCTGATGGAGACCGAGAAGTCGCTTGAGGAGGTCAAGATAGTGGCCTCCGAACTGGAGAAGAGGAAGGACAAGCGTCCCGTCCAGGACCAGGGCCTGTCCGAGATGATGGGGACCTCGATATCCGAGAGCGTCATGCTGCTGGGTTTCTCGGTGGCATGGCTCGCATCCCTGATCGGCGCCACGATCTACGTGGAGCCGAAAGGCTGGGTGGTGGGGGACTACTCAGTCGACCTGTTCATCTGGTCCATAGGCACTGGCGTGTGGTCGCTGGTCCTCCTGCAGAGGCTTGACGCGGTGAGGACCGTCCTCGCCATGCCCCTCGGGATGAGGATACAGACCTCTGCGGGAGTGGGGCTCGTCACCGCGATGGCCCTGCTGCTCTCGAAGGAGGAGTTCACGGCGATAGGGACTGTGTGGGGTTGGACGGCGACGATAGCGCTGGCAGCCCTACTCCTGTCCGGGCTCGGCAGGGGGGTGCTCAACTCGTCCAAGCAGGCATTCGGCCTGAGGGCCATCAAGGAAGTTAGGGCCAAGAATAAGAAGTGACAAATACAACATAGATTCAAGACCGGTTTTCACCTGCTACATATGTGGGAATTCAACGCATGCTCAGAAGGCTGCCCGTATCTAACTCGGCTGACTTCGAGGTCTCGGCCGAGAGGCTGTGGGAGGCTATCAGCGAGCCTGGCAACCTCAACGACTCCCACCCCTTCTGCGATTCGAACGAGGTCATCAGCTGGGAGGACGGGGATCGCTCGGACCGGCTGGTCTACCTGAGTGGCTTGAACTACGTCAGGAGGTTCAAGACCTGGGAGGAGGGTGTGGGATACACCCTCGTGATAGGGGAGGAGGGTGGTCCGCAGTCCTACGTGGAATGGGAGATAGCGCCGCTCGAGGAGGGCCGGTCTAGACTCACCATCACCGTCTACCCGCACATACTGGCCAGGCTTCCGAGGATCATGGCGCTCGTCCCCCATGCGATATGGGTGAGGCCCAGACTGGAGGCGTACCTGAACTCGGTCGTCTCCGGATTCCGCTACCACCTCCAAGAGGGGGGAAGGGTGCCCCGGGACCACTTCGGCAGACACCCGTGGTTCTCCTAGGTCCGCTAGCACCGGTTCCGGGTCAAGGTTCAAGCCCCATTGAGCCCTACGGAGAGCATGAATGAGAAATATGCCATACTGATTGCAGTGCTCCTTTGCTCCGTTACCATCACCGGATGCATTGGCGATGACGGCAAAGAGAGGATCGACCAACTCGAGACGGAGGCTATCG
>LUMI01000031.1_pt1 | contig 66934 bp, 65 predicted proteins | sample 729681 | NCBI WGS metagenome assembly LUMI01 (sample SAMN03860267, study PRJNA289734) | marine metagenome | biome: seawater column; feature: ocean; material: water; isolation source: Red Sea water column Station 34 - depth 10m | place: Saudi Arabia: Red Sea | collected 2011-10-15 | depth 10 m
TCGATCATCGAGGCGTGATTCAACTCGTCGGAATAGATAATCAAACCTGGAAAAAGTCTTGTTAAAGTTGAAAGGGCAGCATCATTTGCAACGTAAGCGCTTGTGAAAAGAAGCGAAGCCTCTTTGTGATGTAGGCTTGCAAGCTCATTTTCAAGTTTCTTGTGGTAAACGGTTGTTCCCGATATATTCCTTGTCCCACCAGAGCCAGCTCCGGCTTTTGTAAGTGCATCGCGCATAGCATCTAACACCACATCGCTTTGCCCCATCCCCAAATAATCATTACCGCACCAAACAGTCACTGATTTCTCATGATTTTTTTCTGATAACCATCGAGCGCTTGGAAAATTTCCTTTATCACGCTCGATCTCTATAAAGGTGCGATATCTACCCTCCGAATGAAGTTTATTTAAAGCTATATCTAGGTTATTTTCATAAATATTTTTGGATATTTTTTTTGTCATTTTAAGTTTACTTTGTGGGCTCGCATACTTTTGTATTCATTATATTCAAAAAAATATATATGTAAACATTCTTAATCTTGTTGAAAAGCATTGGATGACTTGGCTAAAGTTTATTTATAACTGTAATTAGCGGTAAACATGAGGGAATCAATAGATGCTAGACGCCACTTTGTCGCGTATAGACAATGAAATAGATCAAAGTCTAAACAGATTATTTGATTTTCTAAAAATCAAGTCAATCTCGACTGACCCAAAATTTAAGCAAGATTGTGATAAGGCTGCAGATTGGTTGGTAGAAGACCTCAAATCTTTTGGTGCTAATGCTGAAAAACATAACACTGACGGGCACCCAATAGTTACGGGAAACTTAGGCCCTGATACTGGTCCACACGTCCTATTTTATGGGCACTATGATGTGCAGCCAGTAGATCCATTAGAATTATGGGATACGGATCCTTTTGAGCCTACCTTAGAAAATACTCCCATTGGGCCAGTTATACGAGGTCGTGGATCATCAGATGACAAAGGCCAGTTGATGACCTTTGTCGAAGCATGCCGAGCCTGGGTTTCAGAAAACGGATCTCTACCATTTAAGGTTAGCTTTTTCTTTGAGGGAGAGGAAGAAAGTGGATCTCCAAGTTTAATTCCATTTATGGAAAAACATAAAAAGGAAATATCGTCAGATATCGTTCTAATTTGTGATACTGGTTTGTTTGATAATAAGGTTCCTGCCATTGTGACAAGGCTAAGAGGTATTCTTAAAGAAGAGATTGAGATTACGGGACCTGATAAAGATCTGCATTCAGGTTTGTATGGTGGCGTTGCTGCCAACCCAGCTAAAGCTTTAGTGAATGTTTTGTCTGCTTTGCACGATAAAAATGGAGCAGTTACAATACCAAATTTTTATGATGATGTGGAAGAGTTACCTCAAAACATTAAAAATCAATGGAGAAGTTTGAAATTTAACCACAATTACTTCCTAAGTGAGGTTGGCTTGTCAACTTTTCAGGAAATTACAGGAGTTGATCCTATGCTGATAGGATTCTCAAAAGATGATGATCAAATTCACAGTCCAAATGAAAAATATGATCTTGAGAGTTTTCGAAAGGGTATTAGAAGTTGGGCGAGGGTCATAAACTCCTTTTCTGAGTTGCAAAATGTTTGATGATTTTAAACAGCTTAAAGCTAAGGTTAATGATACTGAAATTAACTTTAAAATCAGAAACATTCACAAATCATGTGAAAATGCGATTTTATTCCTTCATGGTTTTCCACAAACTCACGCAATGTGGGCAGGAATAGCAGATCAGTTTGCGGAGAATTACCCAATTATCTGTTCAGATTTACGTGGATATGGTGATTCAGAAAAACCTTTAGGTGTTGAAAATTTTACTTTCAGGCACATGGCTGAAGATCAATTGAGGTTAATGTCTCATTTGGGATTTGAAAAGTTTCATGTTGTTGGCCACGACCGGGGAGGTCGGGTAGCTCACAGAATGGCTCTAGACGAAACAGATAGATTAAAAACTGTTACTTTAATGGATATTGTCCCAACAAGGCTATTGCTTTCTGAGCTTACAACTCAGGTTGCCAAAAGCTATTATCATTGGTTATTTTTGGCTCAACCATCTCCTTTCCCAGAAAAATTGATCACTTCGGATCCTGACTACTTTTATGAGTCATGTCTTTTAGGTTGGGGAGCGGCAAACCTTGATGACTTTGATATTGAAAAACTTAGGGAGTATAGAAAATCTTGGGAAAACGCAGATACAATTCGAGCTATGTGTGATGATTATCGAGCGGCTATAGAATTTGATTGGAAGCATGATAATGAAGATCACAATCGGTGCCTTGATATTCCAACATGTTTAATGTGGGGAAAAGCAGGAGCGATGGCAAAGCACTATGATATTCCGGAGACTTGGAAAAAAAGTTTTACAAATATTCATCAGGCACCAATAGATGGAGGGCATTTTTTTCCTGATCAGTACCCGGAGGAAACTGTGGCTGCACTATCCTCGTTTATTGGCAACAATCTCGATTAAAGCGTCAAACGGGACGTAGCCCCGAATTAGTTCATCTTTCATTACAAAAGTCGGAGTTCCACTTATTTTAAGTTTTTCAGCAAGATTTCTAGTATCTGCGATTATTCCCTTAACCTCGGGACTTTCCATGGCATCTTGAACTAGTTTTTTATCCAAATTTAAATTGTTAATTATTCGATCAAATGCTTTTGTGCTGGGTGCAGCTTTCATTTTAATCAAAATATCATGAACAACTTTATAAGCTTTGTCACCATGGGCGATCTTTACAGCCAACGCAAATTTCGACATTTTTAAAGAGTCTTCGCCAAGAATAGGAAATTCTTTGATTATGAATCGAATGTTTCCATCTGTGCTGAGTAGTTTTTCAACCTCACCATGTGCTTTTTTGCAATAACCACATTTGTAATCAATAAATTCAACAAGCGTAATATCCCCGTTGAGATTTCCACCAACGAATGAATAGCCATCTTCAAATATGGCTCTTTTGTAATTTTTGACTAATTCTAAGTCGGATTGTATTGCTGCTTGCTGTTCCTTTTGCCTAAGTACTTCAACTGCTTCCATTATTATTTCTGGGTTTTCAAGAATATAAAGTCTAATTTCATTCTGAAATAAAGCTCTCTCTTTGTCGCTCATTTTAGAAAGATCTAGAGCAAATGACTGAGACGCTAACAAAAGAAAAAAAGAAATTACTACTCTAAGCATGCGATAAACTTACTACCTCTAGCCATTTATTTTTGTTTTCTTAGATTTTTGTTCAACTTGATGTGCTGGACAAACGTTCTCGAACCCTATTTGGATGAAGTAAAGCAATTGTCGGATAGTGCAACCTGTTAAATTGAAATAAAAATATAAAATGAGAATTTGTTTTAACTTTCTTGCTAACTTGAGCAGATTTATTCGAAACCACTTATATTTAGAAAAATAAAGAAAGTAACCGCATGAAACATTCAGTGAGAGGAAACATAGACCCATTCATTGTTATGGATGTTATGGAAAAAGCTAGAAAGGCTGAAGAAAATGGCCGCAAAATTATTCATTTGGAGGTTGGTCAGCCTAGTACTGCAATACCTTTTGAAGCTTTAAGAAGAACTTCGCATATAATGGAACGTGATCCTCTTGGGTACACAGTGGCTCTAGGTTTGCAAGAATTAAGAAAAAAAATATCGGGGTTATATGGTCGTTGGTATAATGTAGATCTGGACCCTGCGCGAGTGGTCATTACATCGGGTTCATCGGGAGCTTTTATACTCTCTTTTATTTCTCTTTTTGATGTGGCTGCGAGGGTAGGAATAGGTGCTCCTGGGTATCCTAGTTATCGTCAAATTTTGAAGTCACTTGGGATGTTGCCGGTGGATATCAAAACTAGTTTGGAAAATAAGTTTCAACCTACGAAAAATGATATCTTGTCAAACAGCTTAGATGGTTTGCTTGTTGCATCACCTTCAAATCCATCTGGTACTATGCTAGATCAGAACGAACTCGCTGAGTTAATTGAAACTTCTAACTCTGTCGGAGCAAACTTTATTAGTGATGAAATATATCATGGTATCCAATATGACAAAAAAGCTGTTTCTGCTTTGGAAATTACCGACCAGTGTTATGTAATAAACTCTTTTTCAAAATTTTTTTCGATGACAGGATGGCGAGTTGGTTGGATGGTGGTTCCTGAAGATCACATAAGAGTGGTAGAACGTTTGGCACAAAATTTATTTATTTGCCCGCCCCATATTTCGCAAGTTGCGGCTCTAGAGGCTTTATCATGTGAAAACGAACTATCGCAATATATTGAAATATATCGTAAAAACCGTCAAATCATTATGCATGAATTACCACAAATAGGGTTTCAAAATTTTGCTCCACCAGATGGAGCTTTTTATTTTTACGTAGATATCTCTAGATACAGCGATGACAGCTTATCGTTCTGCGATGATGTCTTGGAGGAAGTTGGGGTGGCGATCACCCCAGGCGTAGACTTTGATCCAGAAAGGGGCAATACCACAATTAGAATTTCTTATGCTAGATCGACTGATGAAATATCCGAGGGTATAAATAGGCTTGGTAATTTTATGAAAAAACGAGGGTATTTTTGATAAAACTTTTTCCTTCTTTTTTATTTTTGTTTTTAGCCACTCCCTTAGTCTCAGAGGTTAGTTTTGCCAGATTAATCAAAGAAAACTCCTTTGCTAAAGATCGATTTTTCGGCGGCATTGAGATTAATCTACAACTCAGCCAGGGGGTACCTTATAAAATTTGGATGGACCGAGATCCGTTAAGTCTAATAATTGATTTCAACGTATTAAACTTTAATGGAATAGATCTGGAAAAAATAAATCAAAGCAAGAATATTAAATCGATTGAAATTAAAGAATTGGATACTGAATGGTCGAGGCTTTCATTTCATCTTGCAGATTATTGGGCGATCGAAAACACTGAGATGAGCATTAGTCCACAAGATAATAGCGCTTCACTCTCAATTTTTCTGAAATCGATATCTGAAGGAATTTTCAGTTTAACAGATAAACCAAACAAAGATTTTTCTAGTAATAAAATTTCTGCCATTGAAAATAATGATTTTGTGGTAGTTTTAGACCCTGGACATGGCGGTAGAGATCCTGGAGCAGAAGCTGGGGGCTATCGGGAGTCAAGCCTTATGTTAGAATTAGCTGAGGCGGTAAAAGAAAGTTTAATTCGAAATACTGATTTTAAAGTGGTTTTGACGAGAACAGAAGATAAGTTTCTTTCTCTTGAAGATAGAATAACAATTGCAAGTCAATCCGATGCAAATCTTTTTATTTCATTGCATGCTGATGCTGTGATCGAGGGGGAGGCAAGCGGAACAACTGTATATCTTTTAAGTGATAAGGCCACTGATAAAATGAGCGCCCAGTTAGCTTCAAGGCATGATAGATCAGAAATTTTGAGGGGTGTTGATCTTAGTGGTCTAGATAGTCAAGTTGCTTCTCTATTACTGGATATGGCTAGACAAGAAACAAAACCAAGAAGTGAGGCTGTTGCTTCTTTTATTCTCAAAGTTTTCAAAGAAAAGATTACTGAGTTAAGTTCTCAACCATTACGATATGCAGCATTTTCTGTGCTGAAATCTCCAGATATTCCTTCAATTCTGATAGAGGCTGGTTTTATGTCTACCTCTTCTGATCTACAAAACCTTACTACGAAGAAATGGAGAAGAGAATTTGCAGACTCACTTACCGAAGCGATATCTCGCTGGTATGTGCGAGATAAAGAGAATAAGGTTTTATTGAGGGAATAGTTGAAGTTTTCTATTTATTTACGCGCAACTTTGTATCATGTATTTTTGACCATGAAAGAATTCATTTCTATAATTCAGAGGCTTAGGGTAAAGTTTGGTTAGACCCCTAATAAATATCATTGGATCGGTTTTTACCATCATAACTTTGGGTGCAATAGGCGTTGCCATAACTATTGGGGCAGTGTTTTGGATATATGGCCGTGATCTTCCCAGTCATGAATCTCTATCGCAATATAAACCGCCCACAATAAGTAGAATTTATTCTGTTGAGGGACAAATAATTGATGAGTTTGCTCGAGAGCGTAGGCTTTTTACGCCCGCTGGTGAAATCCCAAATTCAGTGAAAAATGCCTTCATATCTGCAGAAGATAAAAATTTTTACTCTCATCCTGGATATGATGTTCGAGGTATAATATCTGCTATCGTCGACGCGGTTCGTTCAGGTGGAAAGGTAGTAAGGGGGGCGTCAACAATAACTCAACAAGTGATGAAGAACTTTTTGTTAGATGGGTCCCGTCAAGCCGAGCGAAAAATAAAGGAAATAATATTAGCGACACGTATAGAAAACACCCTTCCTAAGAATAAAATATTAGAGCTTTATTTGAATGAGATATTTTTAGGGCAAAATTCTTATGGTGTAACGGCTGCAGCTCAGACTTATTTTAATAAAACTTTGGACCAATTGGCTCCCCATGAAGCGGCATTTCTTGCAGCTCTGCCAAAAGCCCCTTCAAAATTTCATCCAGTGAGGAAAAAAGATCGTCTACTGGAGAGGAGAAACTATGTTCTCCGAGAAATGTGGCAGAATGGTTATCTCAATGAGATTGAATATAAATCTGAATTAAATATGCCTCTAAAATCTGTACAAAACGGTGATTTTACGTCTTTTAAATCTTCTCTCCCCCCGCGTGATTATTTTACAGATGAAATTCGCAGACAACTAAGTAGAAATTTTGGTGAAGAGGAATTTTTTACCTCCGGTATGACGGTCCGAGCAACTCTTGATCCAGAAATGCAGAGTGTTGCTGCTCTAGCGCTACAGAGAGCGCTGGAGACCTATGATCGACGGCAAGGTGTCTGGAGAGGAACTGGATTAAAATTAACGGACGATCAAATGGTGAGTTGGAAAAATGCACTGGCTGAACTTCCTTTGTCTCGTAAAATCAATTTAGATGGCCAATGGTTTCCAGCTGTTGTTTTGGGTTTCAAAGGCAACAGTGCTATTATAGGAATAGAGGGTGTTCCAGATGACCCCAGAGGTCACTATATTTCTTCCAAAGATGTTACTTGGGCTCATAAAAAAAGCGATAGCACAATCAATCCTCCAAAAGCAAAAAAAGCTCAAGATCTCTTGTCTTTGGGCGATGTTGTTTATGTAAGAGCATTACTTAATGAAAATAAAGAATTTGAGAGGTGGACACTAAGACAGATAAGTGAAGTCCAAGGGGCTTTTATGGCCATGGATGTCAACACCGGGCGTGTGCTTGCGATGCAAGGTGGGTTTGATTATGATCATTCGGTTTTTAATAGAGCTACACAAGCAGATCGTCAGCCGGGTTCAAGCTTTAAGCCTTTTGTTTATGCATCTGCATTAGACAGTAAGTACACCCCTGCAACCGTAGTAATAGATGCCCCAATTGAATTTAATACGCCAGAAGGTCTGTGGCGGCCAAAGAATGCCTCAAGTAAGTTTTATGGGCCAACACCACTTCGAACAGGTATTGAAAAATCCAGAAATTTAATGACGATAAGGGTCGCTCAAGATGTGGGCATGGAAACCATTGCGGATTATGCGGAACGTTTTGGTGTTTATAAAAATATGCGGCCTTATTTGGCTAATTCGTTGGGTGCAGAAGAAACCACTCTTTACAAAATGGTTGCAGCATATGCGATGTTTGCGAATGGTGGAGAGCGAGTGGAACCAACTTTAGTTGACCGTATTCAAGATAGATACGGCAAAACTGTTTATAGGCATGACTTAAGAATATGTAATGAGTGTGAGAAAGATAATCTCTCAGCAGGTTTTGGGCCCGAAATAGTTTCGGATCGAGAAAGAATAATGGATGCTATCACAGCATATCAACTTACTTCTATGATGGAAGGGGTTGTTACTAGAGGTACCGCTTCTCGAACAGTAAAATTGCCAGTTCCTGCAGCAGGTAAAACTGGCACTACCAATGAAGCTAAAGATGTTTGGTTCGTGGGTTTTACTAGTAATATAGTCGCAGGTTGCTACATAGGCTTTGATATTCCTGCACCACTTGGGCGAGGAATAGGAGGCGGTAGTACGTGTGGTCCAGTATTTAACGAATTTATGCTAGCAGCTACCAAGAAATATGGGGGAGGTAATTTCAAGGTGCCAGATGGAGGGCAATTTATTAATCTGCATCGCCTTACGGGCGATCGGTTAGATCAAAATGCTGAAGGCGATTTTGTGGTTGCTGAATATTTTAGAGATGGAGAAGAACCGACTTTTGGTGATGCTGTTAATGGGGGGTTCGCGATGGGAAGCAATATCGACCTTTATTCTGAAGAGGATGTACAATTTATTGATACTACAAGCTCTGAAGGAGCAATAGTCACCTTTGGGGGAACGGCAAGCCTCGGAACTCTGACTTCCGGAGGCCTTTATTAAAGCGGTTACATTAAAATAAAGTAAAGAGAAACTTATGAGAGCAGATATAGAAAATTTGGTTACGTCTGTTGAAAAATCTTTAGAATTACTTCGGCAGAGAATGGATTGGGATACTGTCTCTCACCGTCTTGAAGAGTTTGACGCCCGTGTTGAAAACCCAAATCTCTGGGATAACCCGGAGGAGGCTCAGAAGTTGATGAGAGAGCGGCAGACATTATTAGATGCGATGGAGGGGCACAATCAAATCAGAGATGATCTATCATATAATATTGAGATGATAGCATTGGGTGAGGAAGAAGAGGACAGCGAGATAATTATTGAAGCTGAAAAAGCTATTAGTCTTTTGGCAAAAACTGCGGCATCTAAAGAGCTTGAAGCGCTTTTGAATGGTGAGGCTGACGCAAACGATACTTTTTTGGAAATTCATGCAGGTGCGGGTGGCACAGAAAGTTGCGACTGGGCTGCTATGTTGGCGCGTATGTATTTAAGATGGGCTCAAAAAACGGGCTATAACATAGATTTGCAGTCTGAAACTCCAGGGGAAGAAGCCGGTATTAAGTCTGTAACCTATAAAATTAGTGGCCATAATGCCTATGGGTGGTTGAAATCTGAGAGTGGCGTTCATAGGCTTGTACGAATTTCTCCTTTTGATAGCTCAGCAAAGAGGCACACTTCTTTTTGTTCAATTTGGGTGTATCCAGTTGTAGACGATAATATTGATATAGAAGTTAACCCAGCAGATATTCGAATTGACACTTTTCGTTCTTCAGGCGCTGGTGGGCAGCATGTCAACACAACCGACTCTGCAGTCAGAATAACGCACCATCCTACGGGAATTGTTGTTACAAGCTCAGAGAAATCCCAGCATCAAAATCGTGATATCGCAATGAAAGCTCTCAAATCGCGCCTGTACCAATTAGAATTAGATCGCAGAAGTGCTGCGGTTGTTGAGGCCCATGAAAATAAAGGTGATGCGGGCTGGGGTAATCAAATAAGATCCTATGTCTTGCAACCTTATCAAATGGTCAAAGATCTTAGAACCGGACATGAAACCTCTGATACAAAGGGAGTATTGGATGGTGATTTAGGCGATTTTATGGCCGCGACTTTGGCAATGAATGTTTCCGGAAAATCCAGAGCCGAAGCAAAAGATACTGATTAATCTAAGATTTTAACTTCAAATAAAAGATAAATTTTTGAAAACTGAGAAATCAATAACAGAACAAATTGAATTCAGGCTTGGGCAAATTCGTAAATGGAACCCCAAAGTAAATGCTATTGTATCACTACGAGAAGAAGATGAGATTTTGGAAGAGGCTTATTTCAAAGATAAGTTACCTTTAGAGGATCGAGGTATTCTTCATGGTGAAATTATAGCAATAAAAGACTTGGCAAACGCAAAAGGTTTCAGAACCACACAAGGCTCACCAATTTTTGCCAAAGACGTCGCTTCGAAAGATGATTTAGTAGTTGCTAGAATAAGAGCCGCCGGTGCCATAATAATTGGGAAAACTAACACACCAGAGCTTGGATTGGGTAGTAACACGTTTAACCCAGTATTTGGAGTTACTAAAAATCCTTATAACTTAAGAAAATCGGCTGGAGGATCCTCAGGAGGAGCTGCAGTAGCTTTAGCTTGTGATATGCTTAGGTATGCTGATGGGTCCGATATGATGGGATCTCTTAGAAACCCTGCTGCTTGGAACAATATTTATGGAATGCGACCTACATGGGGTCTAGTGCCCAGTGAGCCCGGTAATGATGTATATCTACATAAACTATCCACAAGTGGGCCTATGGCAAAAAATCCAAGGGATTTGGCGACGTTATTGAAAGTTATGGCTGGAAAAGACGAACGCCAACCGAATGGAGTTCCTTTCTTTGAAGTTGATACCTCTTTAAGTTCTTCGTCATTGAAAGATATAAAAATAGCTTCTTTTATGCGATGGGATCTTCCCTTTGAGGACGGAATAAGAAATTTAACTGATCGGGCGTTGAAACGGTTTGAAGATCTTGGTGCGTCAGTAGAAGTTGTCAATTTGCCTATGTCTATGGAAAAGGTCTGGGAGGCATGGATAACTTTACGTTCTTGGTCAATTTCGAATTCGCTTTCTGAAGAATTTAAAGATTTGGAAAAACGTAAATTAATGAAAAAACCATTGCTCTGGGAGATAAATCGAGGTCTTTCGCTAAAAAGTGAAGATATAGTTCAAGCATCCAAAACCAGAAGTGAATGGTTTGAAAAAATGGCTTCTCTACTTAGTAAATATGATGGTGCCGTTTTGCCCTCAGCACAAGTGCAACCATTTGATATAGATAAAGAATACCCGGAAACAATTTCAAATTTTTCTTTAGATACATATCATAGATGGATGCAAGTTGTTGTCCCCGCTAGTTTGATTGGTCTTCCAGCGATTAGTCTTCCTGCTGGTTTTTGTGAAAATAATTTACCATTTGGAATTCAATTAATTGGAAAGCAGTTTTCTGATAATCACTTGTTGCAGATTGCCGAGTGTTGGCATAAAGCTACGAGCTTTCCAGAAAAATATCCACCGAGTTTAATTAATTAAAAAGATTGCATGCAGTAACTTAGGCAGATATCTGCAAAACAAAAATGAGGAGTTATTCGTGGTTAGAGCTTTAGTATGCCCGGGACAGGGGGCCCAGAGTATAGGAATGGGCAAATCCCTTGCAGAAGAATATTCTACAGCCAAAGCTGTATTTGAAGAAGTTGATGAAGCATTGGGCGAAAAACTGTCAAATTTAATTTGGGAGGGCGATATTGCGGACTTGACCCTAACTCAGAATGCTCAACCAGCTTTAATGGCAATGAGTTTGGCAGTGTTAAGAGGTTTAGAAAGCGAAGGTTTTGATCTATCCAGCTGTTCCTATTTAGCCGGCCATTCTTTAGGTGAATATTCCGCTCTTGCTATGAGTAAAGCAATTTCAGTCTCTGATGCAGCAAGATTACTGAAAGCCAGAGGTCTAGCGATGCAAGATGCTGTTCCTGTCGGCGAGGGGGCTATGGCTGCTATTCTAGGACTTAATTTTGATACTGTGCAATCTCTGACTAATTTAGCGCAAGCGCAAGCGCCAGGCATTTGTCAGGCTGCAAATGATAATGATCCATCGCAGGTTGTAATTTCTGGTGAAAAATCTGCTGTTGAGTTGGCAATTGCCTTCGCGAAGGAGGAGGGGGCAAAAAGGGCCATTATGCTTCCTGTAAGTGCACCATTTCATTGTGAACTGATGGCTCCTGCCGCTGAACAGATGAAAATTAAATTAGATTCCATAAAAATTGATACACCAATCGTTCCGATTGTATCGAACGTCAGTGCTGAAGCAATCTCAGATCCTGATACAATAAAAAAATTACTCGTAAGTCAGGTTACTGGATCTGTTCGCTGGCGTGAATCTATTTTGTGGATGGCAGCAAATGACGTGGACGAAATTTGGGAAGTAGGATCAGGTAAGGCTTTAAGTGGTATGATAAGACGCATTGATAAAGATATAAGCTTAAAGAATTTTTCTTCAGCTGAGGATATTAAATCAGCTGTATTTTAAATATAAGGACTCGATAAATGTTTGAACTTAAAGGTAAAAAAGCACTAATTACGGGTGCATCAGGTGGGATAGGTGGGGAAATAGCGAGAACGCTTCACAAAGCGGGTGCTGATATTGCAATTAGTGGTACTCGCCTAGAAAGTTTAAATTCTTTGGCCGAAGAAATAGGCTCAAACGTTCAAATTTTTCAATGTAACCTTAATGACCCTGTTGCTATTGATGACCTTTTGAAAACTGCTTCTGAGAAAATGGGTGGAATTGATATTTTGATCAACAATGCGGGTATAACTCGCGATAATCTATTTATGCGAATGTCAGATGAAGAATGGCTGGATGTTTTAAATGTAAATTTAACAGCCACCATGAAACTCTGCAAAGGTATGATACGTGGAATGATGAAAAATAGGTGGGGACGAATAATCAACATCAGTTCAGTAGTGGGTACGACAGGTAATCCGGGTCAAGCTAACTACGCGGCTTCTAAGGCTGGAATGGTAGGGATGTCCAAGTCATTAGCTTTTGAGGTGGCAAGTCGTGGTATTACAGTAAATATAATTGCTCCAGGCTTTATTGAGACAGCTATGACTGATAAGTTAAATGATGATCAAAAAAGCAACATAATGAAACAAATTCCAGCAGGAAGAATGGGTATGGCAACTGAAATAGCATCTGCTGCACTATATCTAGCTAGTAATGAAGCAAGTTATGTAACTGGCGCCACACTTCACGTTAACGGTGGCATGGTCATGGTTTAAATGTTCCACTTTATTCTGGGATATTTTTAAATTTGCCATTCTTTTTTATTGCAAAACATTTGCTAATTTAAAATCTTATGTTATAGCGCACGTGAAATAAACGTGTTTTGCTTTTTTTTAATAAATCAGCTTGCACTCTTTTGAATTTATAACCGCCCAACAGGGTCAAATCCTTAATAATTTTGAGGAAAAAATCGGGCTTCAGCCCAGCAGTATAAGGAAAAAACGATGAGCGATACCGCAGACCGCGTTAAAAAAATTGTTGTTGAACATTTAGGCGTTGATGAAGATAAAGTAGTCGATAACGCTTCATTTATTGATGATTTAGGTGCCGACAGCTTGGATACGGTTGAGTTAGTAATGGCTTTTGAAGAAGAGTTTGGAATTGAAATACCAGATGATGCTGCTGAAAACATACAAACATTTGGAGATGCTGTTAAGTTCATCGGAGATGCTGCTTAATTAAACAATCAGAATTCGAAAACCCTCGCTTTGGCGAGGGTTTTTTATTTGTTTCTACATTATAAGCGAGCGGCACTTGCCCTAACGGGTTTTTACGCGCTATTAGCATACACATGAGCTAAAAAAGGGTATAAAATGCGTCGAGTAGTTATTACGGGTTTGGGATTAGTATCGCCCCTTGCTAGTGGGGTTGAAAAAAGTTGGTCGCGCATACTCAACGGGGATTCTGGTGCTAGTTTGATAACCCGCTTTGACGCTGATCGCGTTGCAACAAAGTACGCTTGCGAAGTTCCTATCGGCGATGGTTCAGATGGAACTTTTAATGCTGATGATTGGATGGAACCAAAAGAAAGAAGAAAAGTAGACGATTTCATCTTGTATGGAATTGCAGCCTCTGAAATGGCAGTTAGGGATGCTGATTGGAGACCCTCCGATCAGACTAGTTTGCTTCGTACTGGCGTTATGATTGGTTCCGGTATTGGGGGTCTAAATTCGATAGCAGAAACTGCAGTAATGATAAAAGAACGTGGTCCAAGGCGAATATCACCTTTTTTTATACCAGGAGCACTAATTAATTTAATTTCTGGACAGGTCAGTATCCGCTTTGGTTTTAAAGGGCCTAATCACTCGGTTGTAACAGCTTGTTCAACTGGAGCTCACGCAATAGGTGATGCGGCGAGGCTTATAGCCTCAGATGACGCAGATGTTATGATTGCGGGGGGTGCTGAAGCTGCAATATCGGAAATAGGAATTGGTGGTTTCAATGCCTGTAAAGCATTATCGACCAAAAGAGCCGACGACCCAACAAAGGCATCTCGACCATATGATATAGACCGTGATGGTTTTGTGATGGGCGAGGGGGCAGGAATAGTCGTTCTAGAAGAATATGAACATGCCGTAAATCGAGGAGCTAAAATTTACGCTGAAGTTGCTGGATATGGATTATCAGGAGATGCCTACCATATAACAGCGCCGTCTGAAGATGGTGAGGGTGGAGAAAGGTCTATGATAGCGGCGCTTAAAAAGGCCAATATTAAACCGGAACAAATTGACTACATTAACGCTCATGGTACTTCAACAATGGCGGATGTTATTGAATTAGCTGCAGTTGAGAGAATGATGGGTGATGCGGCTGATAAATTGACGATGTCATCTACCAAGTCATCTACTGGTCATTTGTTAGGTGCTGCTGGAGCTATAGAAGCCATCTTTACGACTTTGGCAATTCGCGACCAAGTCGCTCCACCAACAATTAACTTGGATAAACCGGCCGTATCGACCCGGGTCGATCTGGCCGCGAACGAAAAGGTTTCAAGAGAAATTAACTTTGCTATCTCTAATTCCTTTGGCTTTGGGGGAACGAACGCAAGTTTACTTTTGGCGAAAGTATAAAATGTGGCGCAGCGCTGCATCAAACCTAATTTCTTTGCTAGTAGTGCTAATGCTATTGTTTGGTGGGCTGGGGCTAACAGCTAAGTCTTTTTATACCTCTGCTGGACCTTTGGAGACGCCTATATGTGTTCGGATCCCATCTGGTAGCTCATTTCGTACTATTTCAGAAGACTTGGAGAAAAAGGGTGCGTTACATTCGGCTTGGTTTTTTAGAGTAGGTGTCCGATATCAGGAAAAAGAAACTAAATTAAAAGCAGGTAGTTTTCTTATCCCCATTAATGCATCAATGCAGGATATCTCGAATATTGTCACAAAAGGTGGAGCAAATACCTGTGGAACAGAAATTGTCTATTCAGTGGGCATAGTCTCAACTACTATTCGCGTCCGTGAACTAAACCCTAAGACATCCCAGTTAGAGGAAAAGTATGTTTTTAAATCTAATGATCAACAGCCAAAGGCATTTAATTCTTTTGTTAATGATAAAAGCACGCGACATCGAATAGTAGTAGCCGAAGGTGCTACATCCTGGCGTATAGTGCAGGCCTTAAATGAGATTTCTTACCTTGCTGGAGATATAAAAGAAACCCCACGAGAAGGGAGCTTAGCTCCGGACAGTTATGAATTTGGTCAAAAAGACTCTAGATTAACAATCTTAAAAAGAATGGAGGTAAAACAAGACAATGTTTTACAAGAGGCCTGGCAATCCAAAATGGATGGTTTACCTTTAGCAACCCCAGAAGAAGCCTTGATTTTAGCTTCAATCATTGAAAAAGAGACAGGACTTAAAAGTGAGAGACGGGTTATTGCGAGCGTTTTTATTAATAGGCTTAAAAAGGGCATGCCTCTTCAGACTGATCCAACAGTAATTTATGGAATTACTAAAGGTAGAGAAATACTAGGCCGAGGACTGCGTCAAAGTGAGCTCCGTAAGGATACTCCGTGGAATACTTATTTAAGGGGTGGATTACCTCCTACTGCAATTGCGAATCCTGGCGCGGAAAGCATCTTTGCCGCTTTAAACCCGGACGATACGGAATTTATATTTTTTGTTGCTGACGGTACTGGGGGTCATGCATTTTCCACTAATCTTATTGATCATAATAAAAATGTGGCGAAGTGGAGAGAGTTTGAAAAAAATAATAAAAACTAACTTTTTGTGAGTTTTTTTATGTATTGGTTGAGATTAAACCTGATAAACACTATATAAACCTTAGAATAGGCAGGCGAAGTTTATGGGAAAGCTAGAAGAAAATTATGCACAGATAGATCCTGTTTGGGATAGAGTGCGCCATGAAGCCTTGGAAGCCGTAAGGTCAGAGCCTGCGGTTGGTGGATTTATTCATACTAACATTCTTCAACATCTTTCTTTTGAAAATGCTTTGGCTCATCGAATTGCTTCAAAGCTTGCGTCCTCAGAAATCTCTGAACAGACTGTACGGGATATTTGTTTTAGAGCTGTTTCTAAAGCCCCTCAAATTGCTAATTCTGCAAGAGCTGACGTAATGGCTGTTGTAGATAGGGATCCGGCTTGCAGTAGGTATATGCAGCCGCTTCTTTATTTTAAGGGTTTTCTTGCAGTACAAGCTTACCGAGTATCAAATTGGTTATGGACAGACGGACAAAAAGATCTCGCCTATTTTTTTCAGATGAGAACTTCAGAGGTTTTTGGGATAGATATTCATCCCGCAGCTAAAATCGGAAAAGGTCTGATGATCGACCATGCCCATTCAATTGTTGTTGGCGAAACTGCTGTTGTTGGTGATAATGTATCCATGCTTCATTCTGTTACGCTGGGAGGAACCGGCAAGGAAGATGAAGATCGTCATCCAAAAATAGGGGATGGAGTAATGATTGGTGCAGGAGCAAAGGTGCTTGGTAACATAAAAATTGGAAATTGCTGTCGTATCGCGGCTGGATCCGTTGTTTTACAAGAGGTTCCAGCGAAAAAAACGGTAGCTGGCGTTCCAGCCAAAATAGTTGGAGAGGCTGGATGCACTACTCCATCGATAAAAATGGATCAGATACTTTCTGACTAACTTTTATGCCATCATGAGCACTGGATCCTCAAGATATTTAGTAATATTTTGCATTAACTCAGCACCAAGAGCTCCATCAATTACCCGATGATCAACAGAAAGTGTTAACGACATAACATTAGAAACCGCAATTGTATTGTCTTCATTTACTATTGGTTTCTTAAGGCCTGCTCCAACCGCCAATATGGCACCGTGAGGGGGATTTATAACAGCATCAAAGTTGTCAATCCCAAACATACCAAGATTTGAAATTGAGAAGCTTCCTCCTTGATATTCATTTGGCATAAGTTTTTTAGAACGAGCTTTTTCTGCGAGCTCTTTCATCTCTTTTGAAAGCTTGGATAAGCTTTTTGCTTCGGCATCTCTTATCACTGGCGTAAATAGCCCATCTTCTACTGCTACTGCTATAGCAATATCAGATGGCTTAAGTTGAAGAATTTTGTCTCCCGCCCAGACAGAGTTAGCTGCTGGAACTGCTTGAAGTGCCAACGCACATGCTTTTATGATAAAATCGTTAATTGAAAGTTTACTATTAGTGTTTGCTAAGTGCTCGTTCATTCTTGATCTCACAATCAATAATTCATCAATTATTATCTCTTTTCTAAGATAAAAGTGAGGTACATTTTGTTTTGCTTCAGTCAACCTGGAGGCAACTGTTTTTCTCATACCATTTAATGGTATTTCTTTGAATTCTCGATCAGCATATAGAGTTTCTATTGATGAGTTAGAGCCATGATTAACAACAGGTTTCGCCTTTGTGGACGTAAAATTTTCTTGAACTTTGTTTGGACTTGAAACGCTAAAACTTAAAATATCGTTTTTAACTATCCTACCATGAGGGCCGGAACCACTGATGCTTTCTAAGTTCAATCCTTTTTCTTTGGCTAATCTTTTTGCAAGAGGGGTAGCGAAAATTCGTTTTGAGGAAGTCTTAGCAATGTTAGTTGAGATTTGTTCCACTTGTACAATTGCTTCTTCGGTACTGTTTGTTTTAGGTTCTTCTTGAACAGTTAAATTTGTAGTCTCACTCGCTTCAAGTTGCTCACCATCATCTAAAATAATGGCAATTGGGCTGTTGACTTTCACACCTTCACTGCCTTCTGAAACCAAAAGTTTCCCAACAATTCCTTCATCAACTGCTTCAAACTCCATAGTTGCTTTATCGGTTTCAATTTCGGCGATAAGATCGCCGCTTGATATTCTATCTCCCTCTTTGACAAGCCATCTGGCAAGCGTTCCTTCTTCCATTGTGGGAGATAGTGCCGGCATTAATATATTCACAGACATTGATGCTCTCCTCTACCTATAGCAAACTTTTTTTGCAGCATTCACAACTTCGTCAGTCGTCACAAGGGCGAGTTTTTCTAAGTTAGCGGCATAGGGCATTGGTACATCCTTACCCGAACAATTTATTACAGGAGCATCCAAGTAGTCGAATGCATGTTCCATTATGTAAGCGGATAGATGGTTTCCTATTGAAGCAATGGGAAAACCCTCTTCCACTGTTATACAACGGTTTGTTTTTGAAACTGACTGAATTAATGTTTCATAATCAATTGGTCTTATAGTTCTTAAATCTATGACTTCTGCTTCTATACCATCTGCAGCTAATTTTTCCGCGGCTTTTAGAGCATATTGCATACCGATGCCGAATGAGACTATTGTGATATCTTCGCCTTTGCGCCAAATCCGTGCTTTTCCAAAAGGAACAACATAATCTTCGACATCAGGTACGTCAAAACTGCGCCCGTATAGAATTTCATTTTCAAGAAAAATAATAGGGTTATTATCTCTTATTGCTGATTTTAATAAACCTTTTGCATCAGATGCTGAATAAGGCGCTGCTACTTTTAGGCCGGGTATATGTGCGTACCATGATGTATAATCCTGGCTGTGTTGCGCGCCTACTCTGGCTGCGGCTCCATTTGGCCCACGGAACACCATTGGGGCCCCCATTTGTCCGCCTGACATATACAGTGTTTTGGCGGCTGAGTTAATTATTTGATCAATAGCCTGCATCGCAAAATTAAAAGTCATAAATTCAACAATTGGTCTTAGTCCAGCAAAAGAAGCCCCGGTAGCTATGCCGGCGAAACCATGTTCAGTAATTGGAGTATCAATAATTCTCTTTGAGCCAAATTCTTCCAACAAGCCCTGACTGACTTTATATGCTCCTTGATATTCAGCAACTTCTTCTCCCATGAGGAAAACAGTTTCATCGCGTCTCAGCTCTTCAGCCATAGCATCTCGCAAAGCTTCTCTAACGGTTTGCTGTTTAACTTTTGTAGCGTCTGTCCATTCTGTTTCGATGACTAATTCTGTGGTAGCCGGTCTTGATTTTGGTTCCACTGTGTTAGTATCAGCACTTAGAACGTCTTGATGCGATACTTCGAGTATTTCTTTTTCTGAGATCTTTTCGCCGTCTTCTATCAAAATAGCTATTGGGCTATTAACTTTTATACCTTCAGAGCCTTCAGAAACTAATATTTTTCCAATAGTTCCTTCGTCAACGGCTTCAAATTCCATTGTTGCCTTATCAGTTTCGATCTCAGCAAGTATATCACCTGCAGAAACAGAGTCGCCTTCTTTGACAAGCCATTTTGCTAGCGTTCCTTCTTCCATTGTTGGTGATAGAGCCGGCATTAATATTTCACTAGTCATTTGCGGTCCCTTCAAGCGTAAATATCAGTATAAAGCTCATCAAGCTCTGGCTCAGGACTCGCCTTGGCAAATTCTGCTGATTCATTTACAATTTTTTTAATTTCTTTATCAATCGATTTGAGATCATCCTCACTTGCGTGTTTACCAGTTAACAAAATCGATCTTATGTTCTCTATGGCGTCTCTCTCTTCACGCATTTTCTGTACTTCTTCACGGGTTCTGTACTTTGCAGGATCGGACATGGAATGCCCTCGATATCTGTAAGTCTTAATCTCAAGAATGTAGGGGCCTTTTCCAGACCGGCAGTGCTTTACCGCTTTATCTCCAGCAGCTTTTACAGAGAGAACATCCATACCGTCGACAGCCTCTCCAGGAATGTCAAAGCCGGCGCCTCTGGTATATATATCAGGCGTAGAGGTCGAACGCAGTTGTGACGTGCCCATAGCATATTGATTGTTTTCGATTACAAAAATTACTGGTAACTTCCAAAGAGACGCCATATTAAATGTTTCATAGACTTGTCCTTGGTTTGCGGCACCATCACCAAAATAAGTAAATGTTACGCGGTCGTTTTCTAAATATTTATCCGCAAAAGCAAGTCCTGCCCCTAGAGGTACTTGTGCTCCGACGATGCCATGTCCTCCGTAGAAGTTCTTTTCCTTGCTGAACATATGCATGGATCCGCCTTTACCCTTAGAGTAACCCCCAGCTCGCCCGGTGAGCTCAGCCATTACACCATTTGGATCCATCCCACACGCCAGCATATGACCGTGGTCTCGATACGAAGTAATTCTTTTATCACCCTCTTCAGCTGCCGCCTCTAATCCGACGACTACAGCTTCTTGACCAATGTAAAGGTGACAAAAGCCACCAATGAGACCCATTCCATAAAGTTGCCCAGCCTTTTCCTCAAAGCGTCTTATTAATAGCATATCTTTATAGTAAGAGAGAAGTTCCTCTGTATTTACGTTAGTCTTTTTTTGACTTTTTTTAGATACCATTCAAGCTCACCCAAAAATAGTTTAGCGTTAAACTATCTTTAAACTATTTATTTAGCAAATGCGATAGGAAAATAAAAATATAACAAAAAAATAGACTTTTTTTCAAAAATTCATGGGTAGGCGATTTGATTTCGACTGTAAGGGTAGGAAAAATAGAGCTTTAGTTTATTGAATTATCACTTCGTCAGAGCGAATTTGGCCTAATATATCTCTGGCCTGCTCATCTAACAGATCTAAATCTAGATATTCATCAGACATTCTTAAAGTCAGGTTGCGCATTCGCTCAACTTCGTTTTGAAGCATTGCAAGTTCGGCTTCCAATTTTTGTGCGTCACTAATTATTTCTGCTCTTCGAAATAATCCGTAATCACCTTGCACTGCAGCAAACGTAAAATAAAGACCCAGCATCAATGTAACTGCGAATACAGCTAACGTAACCCAGGGAATTGATAATCTTGCTGAACTCATAACCAACCTTTAATCGCCCAATGAGTGAGCTTAGATCGATAGAATCACAGATTGATTCGCAAGGGAATCCCCTATTTTAAAAAAAATCACTTTTTTTTAAAAAACTAAGTTTTTGATGCTTCTGCTATTGAAGATACGGTTTGTTTCAGCGCCGAATTAAACTCTTCAGCACTTTGATGAATAAACAAGCTTTGCGTTAGTGCTCTAGAAAAAGAAGCGATCATTCCAAAATTTTGACTTAATCGTTTGTTTGCTTCTGATAGAGAATAGCCTCCAGATAAAGCTACAATCCTTAAGACATTAGGATGCTTGACTAAATCTTGGTAGAGGTTTTCTTTTTCTGGAAGAGTTAACTTTAGTAAAACCTTTTGTTTGGAGTTTAAACCATTCAAATTTCTAGTTAAACTTTTGTGTAGATAATCTTCAGCCTCTGATTTCTTATCAATATTGATCGTTACTTCGGGTTCAATAATAGGTGTTAATCCAGCTTCTAAAATTGTTTTCCCAATTTCGAATTGCTGGTTGACGATTTTGTCTATTCCTAATGCATTGTCTTCATCAATTACAGATCGCATTTTCGTACCAAAAATACCAAACTCGGAGGCTTTTCTAAGTGTTTTATGTAAATCTGGAATGTTTTTCATAAGACGAACACCGTTTTCTGAGTCTTTTAAACCTTTGTCGACTTTTAAAAATGGAATAACTTTTTTGCTATTCCAAAGAAATTCAGCAGTCGGAACTCCAGAAATATGACGTTCCATAGTTTGTTCGAATAATATTGCTCCAAGAATATGGCTTTGGTCAAAAGAAGGACTTGTAATTATCCGCGTACGCATATCATGGATAAGATTGAACATTTGTTCATCATTTTTGTACTGATCTTCCGAAATTCCGTATAGTTGAAGAGCTTTGGGCGTAGATCCGCCGCTTTGATCTAGTGCAGCTATAAAGCCTTCATCTTTCTGGATTCTTTCTAGTTGTTCAGTTTTAATCACATTTTTCTCCATATCGATTGAAAAAAGATGTAAGAGACCGGTGGATACAATTCAATCCTGATTGCGCTATCATAACTTTTGAAAATAAATAATAATAAGAAATTTAGTTTTCTTTTAGACACAAGATCCCTGGTAATTCTTTTCCTTCTAGCCATTCCAGAAAAGCACCACCTGCTGTTGAAATATACGTGAATGAGCCGGTTACTCCTGCCTTATTTAGCGCCGACACTGTATCTCCACCTCCCGCCACAGAAATTAAATCTCCTTTTTTTGTTTTTTCAGATGCAAATTTAGCAGCCTGGCTTGTTGCTTGGTCAAATGGATTTATTTCAAAAGCACCTAACGGTCCGTTCCATAAAAGTGTTTTGGCATTGGATATACATTTTTTTATTTTATCGACCGTTAATGGTCCTGCATCCAGTATCATACAATTTTCTGGGCATTTATTACTGTCTACAACGGATGTTGGTATATTTTCTGACAGCTCTTTTGCAACAACAAGGTCAATTGGCAAAATGATTTCACATGAATATTTTTCTGCTTTTTTAAGGATTCTTAAAGCAGTCGATGTTAAGCTTTCCTCTACTAGTGATCGACCAACCCTAATTCCTTTTGCCAAAAGAAAAGTATTGGCCATAGCTCCACCAATAATAATAAAATCCACCTTTTCTATTAGATTTTCGAGTAATGCAATTTTTGTAGAAATTTTGGCTCCACCAACTACTGTGGCAACGGGCCGTTCCGGCTGGTCTAGAACTCTTTCCAAAGCATTAAGTTCTGCCTCCATCAATTTCCCAGCACATGAAGGCAAATGTTTTGCCAAACCTGCTGTGCTTGCATGGGCTCTATGAGACGCAGAAAAAGCATCATTGCAGAATATGTCACCAAGTGCCGCTAAGGATCGAGAAAATTTAAGGTCATTTTCTTCTTCCCCTGGATAAAAGCGCGTATTTTCAAGTAAGATAACCTCGTTTTGTTCTGCTATTTTGATGGCAGTTTCGGCACTTGGCCCTATACACTCAGCAACAAAAATAACTTTTGATTTAAGGTGTGCTTCCAATTCTTCCCGGATATGTACAAGACTTAAATTTGGCTTTCTCTCGCCTCTAGGGCGTCCTAAATGCGCCAGCAAAACTGGAGCCCCGCCGTTTTGTATTATTGTATTGATTGTGGGCACTATTTTTTTAATGCGGGTGACGTCTGATACTTTCCCATTCACCATCGGTACATTGAGGTCAACTCGCGTTAGAACCCGCTTCCCATTTAAACTCATTTGGCTCAGTGTTTTCCAGGACATCACATTCACTCTTACTTAACATATGCTTTTTCAAGACATTTCTATTCTGCTCCAAGCCATATCTTGTTCTTATGGTTTGTAAAGCGTAGGAAGGAGATAAATTTTAAAGGAGTGGCCGATGGTTAAAATTAAAGATGCAGAAAACACAATCTTAATGGAATTAAAAAATGGGACCGTTACAATTGAACTTTTGCCAGACATAGCACCTGGTCATTGTGAGCGAATGAAAGAATTGGTTAGATCTGGTCAATATGACAATGTTTCCTTTCATCGCGTCATAGATGGTTTTATGGCGCAAACAGGTGATGTTCAATTTGGTAATATGGAAAATGAATATCAGCCACACAGAGCAGGCACTGGAGGATCAGATTTACCTAATCTGAAGGCTGAATTTTCTGGGATTCCTCACGATAGAGGAACTTTAGGAGCTGCCCGTAGTCAAAACCCAGATAGTGCTAATAGTCAGTTTTTTATCAATTTTAATGATAATCATTTTCTGAATCGGCAGTATACAGTTTATGGACGAGTAATTGAGGGAATGGACCTTGTAGATGAAATTGTCAGAGGTGAGCCGCCTGCAAACCCGGATAGAATGGTAAGCGTTAAGGTTGCTGCTGATGTATAAGGCTTTATGTTTTTTAATTTTATTTGGATCTCCACTTTTTGCAGCAAGTTTGACAATATCTGTAGATGGCGAAGCCAAGGGCGAAATAAAAATTGATCTTTTCGAAGAAGTTGCGCCATTGCATGTTACACAAATTTTAAATTTAGCGGAGGCGGGACTTTACAATAATGTAGTTTTTCATCGTGTAATAGACGGTTTTATGGCTCAAACAGGAGATGTTGAATATGGAAAGGCAGGGAGTGATACATCTTTAGCAGGTCGTGGTGGGTCTGAACTCCCAAATATTCCAGGTGAATTTTCCGATATCGACTTCGATAGGGGTGTTGTGGGTATGGCTAGAGCTCGGAGTCCTGATAGTGCTAACAGCCAATTTTTTATAATGTTTGAAGCAGGTTACTTTTTAAACGGACAGTATACTGTTGTAGGAAAAGTTACTTCTGGAATGGAAATTGTCGACAAAATCAAAAGAGGCGAAGGACCAAATGGTTCAGTTTTAGGAGAACCTGATAAAATGGTATCTGTCGTGGCATCTGATTAAATAACTTTTCAAATGTAAATCTTTGCATTGAAATTTATAAAATAGCTATAACGGTCTAAAGAAGTGTAACTAAAGCGTGACGCTTCTTTCCGGCTGAAAGCTTAACCGGTTTTGTTAGCATTTTGGCGGTTAAAACTAAGTTTGTGTTTGTAACTAATTTATCATCCAGCCTCGCTCCATTTTCAGCAATTAAGCGCTTTGCTTCTTTTCCAGACTTGGCCAAACCCGCTTTAACGAACGCCTGCACTATCGGTACGCCATCCGAAATTTCATTTTCTCTAAATGAAATAGTTGGCAAATCTTCACCTATTCCACCTTTTTCAAAAACTTCTGAAGAAGTTTGCGCCGCTGTTAGTGCAGCATCCCGTCCGTGCAAAAGAGCAGTGACCTCATTGGCTAAAATGATTTTTGCATCATTAACTTCTGATCCTTCAAGTTTTTCAAGACGACTGCACTCGTCCAGAGGTAGCTCCGTATATAATTTCAAAAAACGAGCCACATCAGCGTCTGTTGTATTTCTCCAAAATTGCCAAAACTCATAGGGTGATAGCATATTTGCGTTTAGCCAAATGGCTCCATCTTGAGATTTCCCCATTTTTTTACCATCAGAGGTTGTGAGTAATGGGGAAGTAAGGCCAAAAACCCGTTCGTCAGAAATACGTCGAGTCAACTCCATACCGTTGATTATGTTTCCTAGCTGATCCGAACCACCCATTTGAAGTTTGCAATTATATCTTTTGTTAAGCTCATAAAAATCATATGCCTGAAGTATCATGTAATTAAATTCTAGAAATGATAGGCTTTGCTCCCTGTCCAAGCGACTTTTGACACTTTCAAAACTTAACATTCTATTTACACTAAAATGGCGCCCAATGTCCCTTAAAAATTCTAAGTAATTCAAGTCAGACAGCCATTCATCATTATTGATCATTAAGGCGTCATTCGGCTTTTCACCATAGTCAAGATAGGCTGAAAAAACTTTTTTTATCCCGGAAATATTACCCTCAATTTGTGCCTCGCTCAGTAAAGGTCTTTCATCTGCCCTAAATGAAGGGTCGCCGACTTTAGTTGTGCCCCCGCCCATGAGTGTTATAGGCTGGCCACCTGTCTTTTGTAACCATCGAAGCATCATAATTTGGATTAAACTGCCGACATGTAAAGATTGAGCGGTTGCGTCAAAACCGATGTAAGCAGCAATATTTCCATTGAGTATAGAATTATCAAGGGCTTCATAATCAGTACATTCAGCTACAAACCCGCGCTCAATCATTATCTTCAAAAAGTCGCTTTTGGGTGCGTATGACATATGGGCCTCTTTAAATCAGTGCATAAATTTTCTACTCTCGCCTATAGCTAAGAGAAACAGTATTTAGCAAGGTAAAGTTTTTTGGAAATATTTTATTTCACTGGAATTTTTTTAAAAATATTTGAAAGATCAAAGTCGGTTTTATTGAAAAGCTAATTTCTTTCGATACTTTGTCTTTCAAAACTTTTGGCTTTTCGTTAGCGCTAACACATGTTAAAGCGCATCTGTGTTTAGTAGAGGGCATTCATGGTATCTCGAGTTATACCCGTCACTTCATTTGATTTGGTCATTTTTGGTGCAACAGGCGATTTGGCGAAAAGAAAAATTTTTCCTGGATTATTTAGAAGATTTCTTGCAGGTCAAATGCCAAAGGACTCTCAAATAGTTGGTGCTGCACGATCAAGTTTATCTATAAAAACTTTCAATGATCTTGTTGAAAATTCTATTAAAAATTTCATTGAGATAAACTATCACCAAGAAGATCTTAAAAATTTTTTAAAGTGCATCAATTATGTTCAGATTGACGCAACCGGCACAAATGGATGGAATGAACTGAAAAAAGCACTTAGACCAAAAAAAACAAGGGCTTTTTATTTTTCAGTCTCACCCTCTTTATTTGGAAGTTTGGCGGAACGTTTACATAATTATGAAATTACCACTAAAAATAGCAGAATTGTTGTGGAAAAGCCTTTTGGTAGAGATCTAAAGACAGCAAAAGAGCTCAATGCAATATTGGCGGAGCATTTTACTGAAGAGCAAATCTATCGCATCGATCATTACCTGGGAAAAGAAACGGTTCAAAACCTAATGGCCATCAGGTTTGGTAATATGTTGTTTGAGCCTTTATGGAACGCTCAGTATGTCGACCATATTCAAATCACAGTTTCTGAAACTGTTGGGGTTGGCGATCGCGGTGAGTATTACGATGAGTCTGGCGCAATGAGAGATATGGTTCAAAATCATCTAATGCAACTCCTGTGTTTAATTGCCATGGAACCGCCTGCTCGGTTTGAGCCCGACTCTGTGAGAGATGAAAAATTAAAGGTTATAAGAGCACTCGACCCTGTCGCTCCGCATCATATTGTTCGCGGTCAGTATGGACCGGGCAATGAACACGCAGATTACAGGACAGGTGTACAAAATCCAAAATCCAAAACAGAAAGTTTCGTAGCTCTTAAAGTCAACATCAGTAACTACCGGTGGGCTGGTGTCCCGTTTTATCTTCGTACCGGTAAAAGACTAAAGGCGAGAACATCTGAAATAGCTGTTGTGTTCAAGGAAAAGCCCCATAGTATCTTTGGTCCAGAGGCAGGAAATCATCAAAATGCCCTCATTATTAGACTTCAACCTGATGAAGGAATTACAATGGATGTAACAATTAAAGAGCCTGGACCAGGTGGTATGCGTTTGATTGACGTTCCTTTAGATATGACATTTTCTGAAACCCTAGGCATAGACGAAAATACAGTTCCTGATGCTTATGAAAGGCTAATAATGGATGTGATAAGAGGTAATCAAACTCTATTCATGCGGGGTGACGAAGTTGAGGCGGCTTGGGCATGGACGGATCCCATAATTAAAGGATGGATAGAAAGAAACGATGTCCCAAAACCTTATGAGAGTGGGAGTTCTGGCCCGCAGGATAGTTTAACTCTTCTAGAGCGTGAAGGTCGAAATTGGCGTCAAATACTTTGATCAATTTTTTAGAATATAGTGATAGAGAAGTTTTGGTTTCGCAGGTCACGCAAACCCTTGCGTCTGATTTATCGTCATCGATTGAAGAAAGAAGAAATGTTATTTTCTCTGTTCCAGGCGGTAGTACTCCTGGTCCAATTTTTGACAAGCTTTGCGAATTTGATTTGGATTGGAAAAGAGTTAGTATAATTCTTAATGATGAACGCTGGGTTCCCGAAAATAGTGAGCGTTCAAATACTAAATTATTGCGCGAACGATTATTAATTAAAAATGCTTCTGATGCGACCTATATCTCTATGTTCTGTGATGCTTTAACACCGGAGCTTGGAATTCCAAAATTACAACAACAGATAGAAAGCAAATTACCCATCTCAGTTTTGCTTTTTGGCATGGGAGAGGACATGCATACGGCGTCTCTTTTTCCTGGCGGTGATAATCTTGACAAAGCACTTTCCAGTGAGGCTCCAATCTTATTACCAATGCGAGCAGATGGTGCTTCAGAAGCAAGAGTAACTTTGACAGCCCCTGTATTGAATAGCTCTAGAATTAAGCATTTGGTGATTTTTGGTAAAGAAAAACGTTCTGCCTTTGAAAAAGCTATGTCTTTGCCAAGTAAGCTCGCGCCGATTTCAGCTATTTTGCCTGGAGCAAGTGTGCACTGGGCCGCATAGTTAGTGAGGTTTTAATGTTTGATCAGTTGTTCCAGCACCTTAATCAGATCAAGGACAGAAAAATCAATTCGCTATTTGATCAGGATAAAGACCGCGTGTCTAAATTTTCGATTTTTCAGGAAGATTTATATTTTGATTTTTCCAAAACAAACATTGATGAAAAGGCATTAAAGTTACTAATCAATTTAGCCAAATCTAGACGCATTTTTGAGGCTCGGGATGCAATGTTCAGAGGTGAGCCGATAAACAGTAGTGAGGGTAGGGCTGTTTTACACACAGCGTTAAGAGATTTGAACGGTAGCCCAGTTTATGTTGATCAAACAGATGTAATGCCTTCAATTTTGCAAACCTTAGAAAAAATGATGCTGTTTGCTGAGCGTATACGGTCAGGCCAATTCACTGGTCAAGGTGGCGCCATAACAGACGTTGTTAATATTGGAATAGGAGGTTCTGACTTAGGGCCATCGATGGTAGTAGAAGCTTTGTCTCCATATCACGATGGACCAAATTGTCATTTTATATCAAATGTTGATGGGGCTCATATCCATGACGTACTATCAAAATTAAACCCCGAAACTACATTTATAATTATTGCTTCTAAAACTTTTACAACATCGGAAACAATGCGAAATGCCCAAACTGCCTATTCTTGGATGTCTAAGAAAGTTGATAAAGCTCATTTGCAATTTGCAGCCGTTTCCTCAGCGGTTCAAAAAACTGATGAATTTGGTATTTCTCGTGATCTTGTTTTTGGATTTGAAGACTGGGTAGGTGGCCGTTACTCCCTTTGGGGTCCCATAGGACTTTCGATTATTATCGCTCTGGGAGAAAATGCATTCAAACTGCTTTTAAGTGGTGCTCACGAAATTGATACCCACTTTAAGACTGCAGATATGCAAGAGAACTTACCGGTAATTCTAGCTTTAGTAGGTATTTGGCACAATCAAATTTGTGATTATTCAACCAGAACAGTATTGCCTTACGATCAAAGGCTTAGCAAACTTCCAGCCTATTTTCAGCAATTAGAAATGGAAAGTAACGGTAAAGGCGTTGATCTTGATGGAAGTCCCTTGAGTTTTCACTCTGGTCCAGTTGTTTGGGGAGAGCCGGGTACTAACGGTCAACACGCATTCTTTCAATTGTTACACCAAGGGACGCGAATAATACCTTGCGAATTTTTAGTGGCTTCTGAATCTCATGAGGCGTATTTAGATCATCATCATAAATCATTATTATCAAATTGCTTTGCTCAGTCTGAAGCCTTAATGCGAGGTCGTAGTTTTAAAGAAATATCCTCTATGCTGAGCAGTGGCCAGATGAAGCAGGGTGAATTTGAAAAACAGGCAAAACATAGAGTTTTCCCTGGAAACCGACCTTCCACAACTCTTCTATACCCCAAATTGACACCAAAAATTTTAGGAAAAATAATAGCTTTATATGAACATAGAGTTTTTGTGGAGGGTAAGATTTTAGGGATCAATAGCTTCGATCAATGGGGTGTTGAGTTGGGTAAAGAACTGGCTACCGACTTGGAAAAAGTTTTTATCGATGGGTCCGAAAGCAAAGATTTAAACTCTTCAACTGAAAATTTAATTAAGATCGCTAAAGCTATGCGGCAATAATTTACCTGTTATAGATTTTTGCGTGGTTAATTTTGATTGACTCAATTCTTTTATGAGTTGGTGGGTGGCTCATCATCCAAGCGGGCACTGAGCCTTGCATATTTGATATTTTTTCTAACTTTTTGAACATAGAAATTTGAGGTTCTACCCCAATACCAGATTTTATCAGTAGAGCTGAAGCATATTCATCTGCCTCATATTCATCCCTTCTTGATAGCTTGGCCATTAGTAAATTTCCAATAATTCCAGCAATAAAACCTCCCAAACCAGGAACTAAACGCGAAAGTACAGCACCAAGAGCAGCCCGAACAGCATTTTGTCCAGAAAAATCGATCATCCTTCTTCTAATATGACCCAATGCTACATGCCCTAATTCATGAGCCACTACGGAAGCAATTTCATCAACTGTAATTTCGCCATTTTGATATTTTTTGTAAAAGCCCCGTGTAATAAAGATTCTACCGTCAGGCGCTGCTAAACCATTTATTGGTTCTGTTTCAAAAATATTCAATCGGATTTTCTCCACCTCTAGAACATTTGCGAACTTGATCATTATTTTATCTAGATTTGGATCCAGCAAGGGGTTCGACTGCTTAGATAGTTGCCTTTTCAACGACCAAGCGGAAAATTGAAACATGACTACTCCATATAGCCCTGCTAAAACTATTGGAATTATAACAGTAGACATGTGAAAAATAACCTAAAATTCTTCAACGAGCTAATTCTTTCATTCCCTGCTCTAAGCCCTCTAAGGTCATGGGTACCATCTTATTTTCAAATATTTCTTTAATCATCTCTATCGACTGAGTATAACCCCAAAGATTTTGTTTTACTGGATTTATCCAAAGATTGTTTGGCCATTGACAACGAATTCTGTTCAACCAAACTTGACCAGATTCAGCATTGTAATGTTCATTAGCGCCGCCGGGAAAAGCTATTTCATAAGGCGACATTGAAGCATCTCCAACGCATATGCATTTATAGTCATTTCCATACGTTCGAATTATTTCGTCTGTTGGAATTTGCTCTGTCCATCTTCTTCGGTTGTCTCTCCATACGCCTTCGTAAATACAGTTGTGAAAATAAAAATATTCTAAATGCTTAAATTCACTTCGTGCAGCAGAAAAAAGTTCCTCCACTAATTTTATATAGGGATCCATAGAGCCACCTACATCTAAAAAAAGAAGAACTTTCACAGCATTTCGTCGTTCGGGACGTGTTTTTACATCTAAATAACCATTTTCTGCTGTTGATTGAATTGTTTTATCAATATCCAACTCTTCTTCTGCTCCGTCTCTTGCCCATTTTCGCAGCCTTTTTAGGGCTACCTTAATATTGCGTGTACCTATTTCGATAGTATCATCTAGATTTTTAAAGTTACGCTTATCCCAAACTTTGACAGCTTTTTTGTGGCGACTTTCGTTTTGTCCTATTCTTATACCCTCTGGATTGTACCCATATGCACCGAAGGGACTTGTTCCGGCGGTTCCTATCCATTTATTACCACCTTGATGCCTTGATTTTTGTTCTTCCAGACGTTTTTTTAACGTCTCCATTAACTTTTCAAACCCACCTAGAGAATTGATTTCTTCCATTTCTTGTTTGCTTAAGTGTTTTTCGGCCAATTTCATCAACCAGTCTTGAGGTAACTCTTTAATATTGATTATGTCTTGTAGAGAAATCTCTTCTAGGCCGTTAAATGTATAAGAAAAAGCCCTATCAAATCGATCAAGGTGCCTTTCGTCTTTTACCATAATTGTACGACCCAAAATATAGAAATTTTCAATTTCGTAAGTAGCTAAGTTTTTACTTAATGCCTCTAAAAAGGTCAGATATTCTCTTAAACTAACAGGAACACCGGATTTACGCAGATTTTCAAAAAATTGAATAAACATTTAATTACAAAAAATTACGGTGTACAATCAAAGTTAAAATTAATGTAATTAAAGCAAAGGCAATAGCGTAACCGGCTGCGTAAAAAGCTACGTCCAAAATAGCCCCATTTCTTTTTTTTGCGGTCCTGCCACCTATAAAAGCGCCAAATATTGCTGCTATAAGATACATTTAAACTCCTAATTTTTCAACAAAGTTAACGTTGATTTCGGGCTAAGAAAGCGAGACGCTCGAATAACTGCACGTCTTGTTCATTTTTTAGCAATGCTCCGTGTAATTTGGGTAATGCCGATGAGGTCTCGCGTCGTAAATCTTCTGGTTTTAGATCTTCGGAAAGCAAAAGCTTTAACCAATCGAGGACCTCAGAAGTTGAAGGCTTTTTCTTTAACCCAGTTTGTTCTCTGATTTCAAAAAACTGGGATAAGGCTGTTGAAAGCAGATCGTCTTTAATTTTAGGGTAGTGAACCTTTACAATTTTTTGCAATGTTTCTTGATCAGGAAATTTAATGTAGTGAAAAAAACATCTTCGCAAGAAAGCATCGGGAAGTTCTTTTTCGTTGTTTGAAGTAATAATGACAACTGGTCTGTGTTTAGCGGCGATGGTTTTCCCTGTTTCATAAACATAGAACGACATTTTATCCAATTCCTGCAGTAAGTCGTTTGGAAATTCTATGTCGGCTTTATCTATTTCGTCTATCAACAAGACGACTTTTTTGTTGCTTTCAAAAGACTCCCATAGTTTTCCTTTTCGAATATAATTTGAGATTTCGTTGACCCTTTGGTCACCCAATTGACTATCACGTAAACGTGATACGGCATCATATTCATATAAACCTTGTTGTGCTTTAGTTGTGGATTTTATATTCCATTCTAGCATATCCAAATCTAATCCTAGCGCTACTTGCTTTGCTAGTTCTGTTTTCCCTGTTCCGGGTTCGCCTTTTATTAACAAGGGGCGCTCTAGGGTCACTGCAGCGTTTACTGCGACCGTTAAATCTTCAGTGGCAATGTAGTTTTTGGTACCATTAAATTTCATCGGGAGCCTCTTTTTATCAATTTATTACAACTACCCAAATAATCTAAATGCTTCAATCTTTTGATTTGGCTAGTGACAAATTACCTTGGGTAGTTTACCTGAGGCCTAAGGGGATGAAGCGATGAACATAAAAAGAGGCTTGCATGTCCAAACTTGAAACGCTTGAGGGGAGGGTGAATATGAAGCCTGAAGTTTTTCTTCCAGATGACTATAGACCGGCTGAAGACGAGCCGTTTATGAACGATCGTCAATTGGAGTATTTTAAACGTAAGTTATTAATTTGGAAGGCAGATTTAATGTCTGACAGCAAGGAGACTATCGAGGGTCTTCAGGATAGCACTCGCAATATACCTGACATAGCGGACAGAGCGAGCGAAGAAACAGATCGTGCTTTAGAGCTTCGAACAAGAGATCGACAAAGAAAATTAGTCGCAAAAATTGATTCTGCGTTACGGAGGATTGATGAGGGTGAGTATGGCTATTGTGAGAAAACAGGTGATCCTATTTCGCTCAGGAGATTAGATGCGAGACCAATTGCCACAATGACTCTAGAGGCTCAAGAAAAACACGAGCGCAAAGAAAAGGTTCATCGGGACGATTAACTTTGCAATGACTCGGGTTTTATTACTGATGAATTGTAGTTAGGACGAGCATAATGCCTTGTTGAAAATTGCAGTAATTGGGGCTGGAGTGTCTGGTTTGAGCGTAGCGAGCCTTTTAGCTAAGGCTGGCTACAATATAACTGTATTTGAAAAAAGTGACGCAATTAGTGAAATAGGTGCCGGAGTACAAATTTCGCCAAATGGTTTTTGTGTATTGAAAGAAATAGGTGTTTCTGAAAGGGCTCTAAAAAAATCTATTTGCAACAACTCAATAGCGATATGTGACTATCAGAAGGGCAAAAGATTACTTCAATTTGAGCAACGCTCTGCTTTAGGAAATAAAAACTTTCGGCTTATGCACAGAGCAGACCTTATTGATATTCTATTGGAGGCTGCAGAAAGTAACAAAGTCAGCATAAAATTAGGTTGCTCTGCCGATGCCAGTTTGCTCAGCGATCAATACTCTATTGTAATTGCGGCTGATGGCGTTCATTCAAAAACTAGAAACTTTCTAAATCCAAGCCAAAGAAAAAATAGTGACGTTGGTTACTTTGCCTGGCGCGCCATTGTTCCCAATACTATTAATCATCATGATGGGGTTAGGGTAACTGTAGCGCCAAATAAACACGTAGTGTCTTATCCTATCAGGGATAGAAAAAAATTAAATCTTGTATTGATACAAGAGTGCAAAAACGAGGGAGTTTTTGAGTGGAGTTTGGAGGAGAGCCCAGATCAAGTTAGAAGAATATTTTCTGATTTTGGGGGAGATTTGGGGGAGGCTTTTTGCGAAATAAAAAAAGTGAATAGATGGGGGTTAAGCTCTCACAATATTCCAACGATTTGGGGTAAAGATAATATTGTTTTAATTGGAGACGCATTGCATCCAATGCTACCATTTTTAGCGCAAGGGGCCAACTTTGCACTAGAAGATGCATTCGTTTTAGCGAAGTTAATCGATTTGTATACTATGGAAGAGGTTACTGATAAATATGTTCAGATCAGAAAGCCGCGTTTATTACGTTTAATGAAGCAGATCAAAAAAAATGCATGGAATTTTCATTTAAAGCGCGGATTTTTTAGGGCATGCGCGCATCGTGGATTGGTTTTGTTAGATAAAACTTTGCCACAGTCTGCTGAGCGCCCATTTCGTTGGTTGTATAGTCACGATATTACAAAATTAAACATTTAATTTGATCCAAATAGGTACATGGTCAGAAGGTTTTTCACGCCCTCGGATATCACTGTCTATCTTACAATCAGTCAAAAGGTCTGAGCAGTTGGGAGACAAAAGAAAATGGTCAATTCTAATTCCATCGTTTTTATTCCAAGCACCCGCTTGGTAATCCCAGAAGCTGTAATGACCCGGGCCATCATTACATGCCCTGAATGCATCTAAAAACCCCAAGTTTAGTATTTTTCTAAACTTAGAGCGACTTTCCAATTTAAAAAGGGCATCATTCACCCAGTTTTTTGGTGATGCAGCATCCTCTGCTTGAGGAATAATATTGAAATCTCCTGCCATTAAAGAGGGTTTTTCAGAACTAATCAGTTCTTTTGCTCTATTATAAAGTCTATCCATCCATTCCAATTTGTAATCATATTTTGGACCTGGAAGAGGGTTGCCATTTGGAAGATATAAGCAACAGATTTTTATTTCATGGGGTAAGCAAATAGTTGCTTCTATCCATCTTGCTTGTTCGTCACTTTTATCCCCTGGTAGTCCACGTTCAATTTCTCTTAGTGGATATTTTGACAATATAGCAACGCCATTAAAAGACTTCTGACCGTGCGTTTCAACATTATATCCTAATTCTTCAAAAATCTCTCTAGGGAAAGCCTCATCTACTGATTTAATCTCTTGGAGTAGTACTACGTCTGGCTTGGCTTCCTTTAACCATTCAAGCAAAGCAGGTGTTCTAGCCTTAATGCCATTAATGTTGAAGCTTGCTATTTTCATGAATTTTTAAATTGAAAAACTTGTGCCACATCCGCAAGAAGAGCTGGCATTTGGATTGTCTATAATAAAACGGGCTCCAATCAATTCATCAGAAAAGTCTATTATGGCATTACTTAGAAAGGGTAGTGACGTGCTATCAATGAAAACTTTATTGCCTTCCTTTTCCAATATGAGGTCATCTTCATGTTTTATATCTAATTCTATGTTGTATTGAAAACCAGAACACCCTCCACCTTCAACGGCGACACGAAGCCCTTTATTTGAGGTAACTGGAATGATCTCAGCCAGCCTTTCAAAAGCACGATCGGTAACTTTTGGGGGAAGTTGCATTTTTATCTCCACTTAGCGAAACATAGATAGCAATAAAGATCACTTGTATTTATATAGTGACCAAAGAAACTGTAAACAAGGAAATATCTATTATGCTTGCTCGATTTGCTGCCGATCCAAGCTTTGCAAAAAATAAAACTAATTATAGATATTTTAACGAAGATGAAAGTAACTTTCGCTCATGTTATCAGAGAGATAGAGATCGTATTTTACATTGTTCGGCTTTCAGGAGGTTAAAGCATAAAACACAGGTTTTTGTGGAACATGAGGGTGATTATTTTCGTACTCGTTTGACGCATACTCTAGAAGTTGCACAAGTTGCCAGAACAATTAGTACAGCCTTAGACTTAAACTTTGATTTGTCCGAGACAATCGCTCTGGCGCATGATTTGGGCCATGCTCCATTTGGTCATACTGGTGAGGAGGCTTTAGATGATTTAATGAAAGCGTATGGTGGATTTGATCATAATGCTCAAGCACTGAGAATAGTCACGAAACTGGAGCGACATTATGCAGATTTTGATGGACTTAATCTTACTTGGGACACTTTAGAGGGGATTGCGAAGCATAACGGTCCAGTAGAAAACCCCATTCCATATGCACTTAATAATTATAATTCTGTTCAGAGCCTTAATTTAGAGAGCTTTGCAAGTGCAGAAGCGCAAGTAGCGGCTATTTCAGATGATATCGCTTACAACAGCCATGATCTGCACGATGGTTTGAGGGCTAAGCTATTTACTGATGATGATTTGAAGCAATTGCCATTACTTAATGAATGTTATGGTGCGGTTGATAAAATTTACCCAAATTTAGATCCATACCGACGAAGACACGAAGCCCTTCGGCGTTTTTTTGGAATGCTTGTTGAGGATGTGATTTCTAAGTCAAAAATTATTATTCTAGAGCTTTCACCTAAGTCTATAGACGATATTCGTAATGCAGGTAAATCCGTTATTCAATTTTCAGATGAAGTTTTTCTAGCATTAAATGAAATAAAATCATTTTTGTTCAATAATATGTACCGTGCTCCTAAAGTCGTTGAGATGCGAAAAGTTGTAACAATTAAATTGCAAAACCTATTTAAAAAATATTTTGATGATCCAAGCTTTTTACCTTCAGACTGGAAGCTGAAATCAGATTTTACTACTAGCGAAACTGATTTAGCGCGAATGGTGGCCGATTACATTTCTGGCATGACTGATCGTTATGCTTTAAATCAGTATAGTAAGTTGTTTGAGGTGGATAATCCCTAAAAAATCAAAGTTTAGATAGTGAGCTGAATTAATGTAGCTTGATCTTGACGTAGCTGTAGACCCTGCTAAACCGCAAAAAAAGGATTAAAAGGCTTATGGATCTATTTTTTAAGGTAAGGCAGTATGTCCTCGGTGAATTGGACAGCATGGTTGCCGCCGGAGAGCTTCCCTCCAATCTTGATATGGCTGGTGTAACTGTTGAGCCCCCTCGAGATCCTTTGCATGGCGATATGGCCACTAATGCAGCTATGGTTTTAGCAAAAGCAGCAAAAAAAAACCCAAGGGAAATAGCGGAAAAGTTGGCAAAGCGCCTGGCTTCTTTGGACATTATTGACAGTTCAGAAGTTGCAGGTCCTGGGTTTTTAAATCTTAGGATCAACGTGAAGGTCTGGCAATCGATCTTTAGAAAAGTCTTAGAGTTGGGTAATTCTTATGGTCGAACAGGGCTTGGTAATAATTCACGGGTCAATGTTGAATTTGTCTCAGCTAACCCAACTGGGCCACTGCACGTCGGGCACACTCGGGGTGCAGTATTCGGAGATGCGCTCTCACGATTGCTCAGCTTTGCTGGATACGATGTTACGCGGGAATATTATATAAATGACGGTGGGTCCCAGGTCGATACACTCGCCAGGTCGGTCTATCTACGATATTTGGAGGCGCATGGTAAGGATGTTGCTTTTGAAGATGGCACATATCCGGGTGATTATCTCATCCCCGTAGGACAAGCGCTTAAAGATAAAGTGGGTTCTGACTACATAGATAAAGCTGAACATTATTGGTTAGATGATGTGCGTCATTTTGCAACTGATGCGATGATGAGCCTCATAAAGGAAGATCTCGCTTCATTAGGTATTGAGATGGATAACTTTTTTTCAGAAAAATCTCTTTACGGTGTTGGAAAAATTGAAGAAGCAATTGAAAATCTTAAAAGTAAAAATTTAATTTACGAAGGCGTTCTGGATCCACCCAAAGGAAAAAAGGTAGAAGATTGGGAACCTAGGGTTCAAACTTTATTTAAATCAACGCTTCATGGCGATGATGTTGATCGACCTATTAAGAAGTCTGACGGAGCTTGGACATATTTTGCCCCAGATATTGCTTATCATTTCGATAAAGTGGATCGTAAATTTGATCAGCTTATTGATGTTTTTGGTGCGGATCATGGTGGCTATGTAAAGCGAATGAAAGCTGCTGTTTCTGCACTTTCAAATGATGAAGTTAAATTTGATATAAAATTAACTCAGTTAGTAAAGTTATTTAAAAATGGAGAGCCTTTTAAAATGTCAAAAAGGGCGGGAACGTTTGTAACTTTACGCGATCTTGTTGATCAAGTTGGCTCTGACGTTACCCGATTTGTTATGCTGACCAGAAAAAATGATGCGCCGTTGGATTTTGATTTTGATAAGGTTCTTGAACAAAGTAGAGATAATCCAGTTTATTATGTTCAGTACGCTAGCGCTAGGATACACAGTGTATTTAGAAAAGCGGATGAAGCTGGAATTACCTTTGACAAGAAACAGGCTATGAATGAACGATTTGAAACAGTAACTCACGAAGCAGAGATTAAAATTGCAAAAAAGCTAGCTGAATGGCCTAGACTTGTTGAAATCGCCGCAAAGACTAATGAGCCCCATCGTATTGCTTTTTACCTTTATGATTTGGCAGGTGATTTTCACAGTTTATGGAATAAAGGAAATGAAATCAGCGAACTTAGGTTTATCCAAGAAGAGCATCATAGAGAAAGTTGCATAAAAATGGCTATGATTTCAGCTGTTTTGGTTGTTATTTCGTCAGGGCTTGATATTCTAGGCGTAGAGCCGGCAACACATATGAATTAAAAAAATAACTGCTGGTCGAGGCGATATACTAGAGTTTTCTCTGGAGGCAGTATGTTAGAAGTTAAGGAAACAGCCCGAGAGGGCGAAGGAAAGCAATCTAATTTCAATTTTAATGTGGCTTTTTATTGGGTAGGTGCTGCTTTATCACTTTCCCTTTTAACGGGAGCTATTGGTTGGAGTTATAAATTAATTGTGAGAGATATTAGTCAAATTCCAATAGTCAGAGCCCAATTAGGACCACTGAGAGTGGCTCCAGATGATCCTGGAGGCCTAACCGCTGCTAACCAAGGTCTGTCAGTTACTCAGCTAGCAGTAAATGAGCGGCCTCTCTTGTCAGATGAAATCTTTCTTGCTCCCGCTGCAGAGGTTTTAAGTGAAGAAAATGTAGCCTTGCAGATTTCTGAGGAGAATAGTTCAATAACGAATAAAGAAAATTTTGATACTTTAGAAGTGAGCACTGAAAACAGTTTAGACTTGAAGATTTTGCCCGAGCAAAATGCTACTGGCCTTGCGTCTAATAATGAGGCTGTTTTATCTACGGCGGCATTCTCTCCAAAAAAGTTAGAAATAGAAAATGCAGTTTCACTAGCTCTTGCATTAACAAATGAGGTAAATTCTTCGTTTAATTCGTTACGGCCTAAAATTCGACCTGTTGTTTTAAATCAAACCCAAACTGATAATATTGCTCAATCGGTACCAAATGAATTAGTTGTGACGCTACCCGTCGGAAGTGCAGTTGTGCAGCTTGGTGCATTTGAAAGTAAAAGCCTAGCTAAGATTGAATGGCAGCGCTTGGAAGCACTTCTTGGATCTGTTCTAACATCTAAGAATATGGTGATTCAAAAAGCTGAAAGTGGTGGTAAAGTATTCTATCGTTTGCGAGCTTTCGGTTTTGATGATCTTTCAGATGCAAGACAATTTTGCTCTGCTGTAAATGATAAAGTGGCATGTATTCCCGTCGTGACACGTTGAATGATATCAGAATTTGTTAAAAGCTCTGTTGTTTTTGGTTGTGCAGGTCCAACGCTTACTGAAGCAGAGTTTGATTTCTTTCGAGAGAATTTACCCTTTGGGTTTATTCTTTTTTCACGGAATATAGCTAATATCGAACAAGTTAAACAGCTTTGCATTTCACTTAGAAAGTCTGTTGGGTGGTATGCTCCAATATTAATTGATCAAGAGGGAGGAAGAGTGCCCGCCCCTAGCAAAAGATCGGTTGCCACCACTGGATGAGGCTATTAATGCCGGACAGAATGCCGCGAATGTTTTTAGACGCCGTTTTATATCTATAGCAAATGAATTGCGATGTCTTGGTATAGATACAAATTGCGCTCCCATACTTGATATTGCACGCCCTAATACACATAAATTTTTGCGTAATAGATGTTATGGCATAAATAAGTCTGATGTAATTTTACTTGGAAAAATAGTATATGACTCCTTAAAATCGGGAGGCGTTTTACCAATAATTAAACACATACCAGGACACGGTCTGTCTATGGATGATAGTCACTTGGGATTACCTGTTGTAAAAGCAGAAAAAAATGAGCTTTATGATAATGATTTTGCAGTATTTAAAGCTTTTGCTAATGCTAAAATAGCAATGACTGCACATGTATTATACGAGGCCGTAGATTCTAAATTTCCAGCAAGCACTTCAAAAAAAGTCATGAAAATTATTCGTGAAGATATCAAATTTTCTGGTCTTTTGGTCAGTGATGATATGTCGATGTTGGCTCTTTCTGGTTCTATAAAAAAACGAACCGAGGATTTATTAGAGGCTGGAAACGATGTGGTCCTTCATTGCAATGGCAACCTATCAGAGATGAAAGAGGTAGTTAATGCCGGAGTAAACCCAACAAAATCGACCTTGTTTCGTATGGCCTCGGTTATTGAAGAAAGAAAAAAGATAGAACATAATAAAATAAGTTTTTAGAGTCGTGTTAATGTGTAGGTTGCATGGTAGTGAATAGTTCAGATTCAGATGAAAATCTTAGTTCCGGCATGGCTCCCGATGAATTCATTTCTACGGATGAACTTATTGTTGACCTTGATGGTTTTGAGGGGCCACTAGACCTACTTTTAACTTTATCCCGAACTCAAAAATTAGATTTAATGCAAATATCTATTTTGCAGCTCGCAGAGCAATATTTGGAATTTGTTGAAAAAGCTCGTTCGCTAAGAATAGAGCTAGCAGCCGATTATCTAGTTATGGCTGCTTGGCTGGCCTATTTGAAATCTCGCTTACTACTTCCTCCTGATCCTGACGAAAGTGGTCCCACTGGAGAAGAATTAGCTGCACATTTGGCTTTTCAACTTGAAAGATTGCAAGCTATGAGAGATGTGGCCGCCAAGTTGATGGCGCGGGACCAACTTGGTCGCGACTTTTTTGCAAGAGGTTTTGAAGAAAAAGTAGAAAAAATTAGGCGTATTAACTATGAAGCTTCACTTTTGGATCTTATTCAGGCTTATGCTCGGATAAGGACTAAAGATGAATTTAGGCCATTTGTTATGGACCGCAATGACGTTTACACACTCGAGCAGGCACTAGAGCGAATGCGAGGGTTAATTGGTTATAGTATTGGTTGGATAGATATTTCAACTTTTTTACCCGATGGATGGACGTCATCAGCAAACCGTATTCGTGCTGCTACTGCTTCTACATTCGCGGCGACTTTAGAATTGGCCAAGAGTGGTGATCTTGAATTGCGGCAGAGCGATAGCTTTGGGCCGATACAACTCAGATCAAAGGGGTCAGATGGATGATAGAAAAAGAAAAACTTACTGAAACACTTTTTGAAGCTCCCCCAATCGAGCAACAAGAGCGTATGGTTGAGGCTATTCTTTTTGCTAGTATGGAACCAGTGACCGTTAAGGAAATAATTGGGCGTTTGCCTCATGGTTCTGAGCCTGAAATAGCGCTTAAGAACCTGAAAAAAAAATATGAGAGCAGGGGGGTAAATTTAGTTAAAGTTGGTGATTGTTGGGCTTTACGCACAGCGGCTGATCTTGGTTTTTTAATGCAAAAAGAGTCGGTTGAGGTTAGAAAGCTTTCGAGAGCAGCGGTTGAAACACTTGCAATAATTGCATATCACCAACCAGTTACTCGAGCAGAAATTGAGGAGATACGAGGCGTTAGTGTATCACGTGGAACGATTGATTTGTTAATGGATTTAGATTGGATAAAGCTTGGAAGAAGACGTATGTCTCCTGGAAGACCTGTCACATTTGCTGTCACTCAAAATTTTCTTGATCATTTTGGATTGGAAAGTGCTCGTGACCTTCCAGGCTTGAAAGAATTGAAATCCGCAGGCCTACTTGACAGTCGACCCCCTCCTGGTTCGCCTGAATTAAGCGATGAGAAGGATGCTGAAAATGATGAGCAGCAGACTGAATTATTTAATTCAGAAGAGGTTAAATAAAGTGTTTTGATAGTTTAAGCCCCTGGCCTTGATAATTAGAATTTATATTCGTGCCATATAATTCTTTTGGTATTTCTTCCATCTTTTCATAAACTAATCTACCAACAATCTGTCCGTGCTCTAAAGCGAAAGGAGCTTCGTGGCAACGCACTTCTAAAACTCCACGGGAACCTAATCCTCCTGCGCTGGCATGACCAAAACCCGGATCAAAGAACCCTGCATAATGAACACGAAATTCTCCAACCATTGCTAGATAAGGGGCCATTTCTGCGGCAAAAGCAGGCGGTATATGCACTGCTTCTTTGCTAACAAGAATATAGAAGGCATCAGGATCAAGGATAATTTGTCCATTTGAACTGTGAACTTCTTGCCAAAAGTCCTCCCGTTTATAATAATTTATATTATCTAAATCTATAATACCTGTATGTGGTTTTGCTTGGTAACCAACCAATGAACCTTCCGCTGACTTCAAGTCTACTGAAAACCCTAGTCCTCCATCTACTTTTAGTTCACAATCTATAAGCTTTTCCTTTGTGTGAAGTTCAATTAGCTCATTGTCAGACAAAATAGATTGTCCATTTCGAAAACGAATTTGGTTTAAGCGCATTCCAGGCCTAACCAAGACGGAAAATGACCGAGGGCATATTTCAACAAATAATTGGCCTTTATAGCCGGTTGGAATTCTATCAAATTCTGTTCCTTTATTTGTGATAATTCTGGTCAAAAGATCTAGACGGCCTGTTGAGCTCTTTGCATTTGCTACAGCGCTCAGGTTTGCAGGTAAATTTAATTTCTCCTCTATAGGAACTAAATATACACAACCTTTTTCTAAAACAGCGCCTTCTCGCATATCTATTTGGTGCATTTCAAATTTGTCTAATAAATCTTTTACATTTTTTCCTTCACCGGTCAAAAAAGACGCTCTCACACGCCAAGCTATCTTGCCAAGACGAAGATCAAGGCTCGCGGGTTGTACTTGATTTGGTTCTATAGCTATATCTGCAGTGATAATTTTATCGGCAATTAATCTACTGATAGATTGGCTTGGTAAGACACCCACTATTTTTCGCTCCATAATCTAATTAAAACCGCAAAGAGCCACAGGTTTAATGGTCGGGCTAGCAGGACTTGAACCTGCGACCTTCCGTCCCCCAGACGGACGCGCTACCAGGCTGCGCCATAGCCCGACTTGTTTTCGTTATTTCTTGATTTTCAATAGAGAACAAGAAGAAATTTCACCCTTCACCAATTAAGCTCTTTTTTTTATGGCATGATTGATAGAGTTTAAGATATTTTCAAGTTTAAATCTGTTATGATCTTGTAAATTGCTATTTTTTATATATTCCAAAATAGAAACATATTTGGGTTCTGGTCCAATTTCTTTTGAGAAGTGTGTCGTAGTTTCATCTGAAAACATTGAGAATTGACCATCCACCTCTTTAAACTTCTGCAAGTTAGGGGCTTCTTTTTCAATCTTGATAGATTTTATCTCTGGTTCTGATATCGCTTTTGCTTTTATTTGCGAGCTTTCCTCGATTATTATCTCATCTGTTTCCAATGGCTTAGATAAGTTCGAGACATAACTTAATCCTTTATCTTTTATAATTCTTTGAGTGCCTTTTATGGTGAGTCCATCTTCATGCAGAAGTTTTTTAATTCCTCCGATAATTAACATGTCCTTAGGCCTGTAATAACGCCTACCTCCAGCTCTTTTAACAGGCTTAATTTGGCTGAATTTACTCTCCCAAAACCTTAGAACATGAGTTTCTGTATCCAGCCATTCAGCTACCTCACTAATAGTTCTGAAAGCGTCCGCGGATTTTATCATTCAAATAACTTAAGAATTTCCAGTTGCCACGCGTTCCTTGAGCAAATGTGATGGCCGAAATGTAAGTACTCTTCTTGGGGCGATTGGGGCTTCATCACCTGTCTTAGGGTTTCTTCCTACTCTTGCGCTTTTATCTCTTAGACTAAAGGTGCCAAATGATGATATCTTGACTTGTTCACCTTTTACCATGGCATCGCTTATATGATTTAGAACGCTTTCAACTAAGTCTGCGGATTCATTTCGGGACAGCCCAACTTCTCGAAAAACAGCCTCATTTAAGTCCATTCTCGTAAGTGTTTTATCAACCATTCTTCCCTCCCGTTTTCATTTATTTTAAAGCGCACGGTTTTTAACTGTCAACAACATTGCAGCTTTTATTTCATTTAAACAAAAAAATTGTTTATTTTACCACCGAAGCACGATTGCTCCCCAAGCTAAACCTCCACCAATAGCTTCAGTAACAATCAAATCATTTTTTACTATTTGCCCTGACCTAGAGGCTACCGATAAAGCTAAAGGAATGGATGCAGCAGATGTGTTTCCATGATCTTGAACAGTTTTAATTACTTTTTCATCAGGTATTCCCATTTTCCGAGCAGTCCCTTGAATTATTCTTATATTAGCTTGATGGGGTACGACCCAATCAACATCATCTGATTTTACTCCGGCTTTTGCCATGGCGTTCTCTGATGTTCTTGCTAACTTTTCGACGGCATGTTTAAAAACTTCTTTGCCTTCCATTCTCAAATAACCAGTAGTCTTTGAAGCTACACCCCCGTCGACGTGTAATATATCTTTGTAATTACCATCGGAATTTAGATCTACTGATAAAATACCTCTATCTTCCTTGTCTCCTGAGCAGGAGCAAGCTTCTAGAACTACTGCTCCAGCACCATCACCAAAAAGTACACAGGTCGATCGATCATTCCAATCCATCAAATTAGAAAAGGTTTCTGAACCTATAACCAATATTCTATTTGCCTGGCCCGAGATAATTTGTGCATTGGCTGTTGACATGGCATAGATAAATCCCGCACAGACGGCCTGAACATCGTAAGCAAAACCGCTTTTCATACCTAAACCGGCCTGAACCATTGTGGCTGCTGATGGAAAAGTGAAGTCGGCAGTTGACGTTGCTAAAATAATTGCATCTATGTCTGAAGCTTCTAAATTTGCATTTTTGATTGCTTGTTGCCCGGCCATGATGGCCATTTTTGAAGTTGTTTCATCTTTGTTAGAAAAATGTCTTTGTCGTATACCACTTCGAGTAACTATCCATTCATCGCTAGTATTGAGTGTTTTTTCAAATTCTGAGTTATGAACTATCCTTTTAGGGAGGTAATGCCCAACACCCGTGACTACCGCTCTTTTCTTCATATTATGGCTCGACCTTGTCTCTATTCTTTAGTTTTGCTTTATAGTTTTAACCGATGCAACCCGAGCGGCTATCTTTTCCGAAAAATTATTTTCAGCTAATTGAACAGCAAGTTTTATTGCGGCAGCTACGCCAGTGGAATCTGCGGAACCATGGCTTTTTACGACAGTTCCGTTTAGCCCCAAAAAGACTCCTCCGTTTACTCTACGTGGATCAATTCTTTTTTGTAATCTTCTTAGTGAGGTAACTGCCAAGATAGATGCAAGGCGAGATAATGGTGTATATGCAAAGGCTTCCTTAAGTAGATTTCCAATTAAAGAAGCAGTTCCTTCTCCGGTCTTAAGAGCAATGTTACCGGTGAACCCGTCTGTTACAATGACATCAACTTTATTACTTGTTATGTCGCCGCCCTCTACAAAACCGACAAATGAAAAACTAGAGTTGTCACAGTTATGTTCTATCAGCTCATATGCCTTGTGCAATTCAACACGGCCTTTGTGTTCTTCAGTACCAACATTAAGAAGTCCTACTTTAGGATTTTTTATATTTAGGCCATTTCGCGCATATGATACTCCCATTAAAGCGTATTGAAGCAAATCATTTGCTTCTGCTTTTATATCTGCGCCTACATCTAGGACGATATTAAAACCTACTTTTGATCTTGATGGCCAGAGAACCGCTATAGCTGGACGATTGATTCCTTCTAACTTACGAAGACGGATCATTGACATTGCCATTAATGCTCCAGTGTTTCCGCAAGACACGCAAACATCTGCCTCCCCGTTCTTGACATGCTCTAAGGCTGACCACATAGAGGAATTTTTTCCGCTCCTCACAACCTGGCTAGGTTTGTCGCTCATATTTATATAATATCCGTGGCACTTACTACTTCAACACAGTCATTCAGTCTTTTACGCCTACTGATCAACCGATTTAGAATGTCTTGGTTTCCATGTAAAATAAAATGCAGGTTTGGATTTTTAGAAGCTGAACGTGCAACTCCTGCTACTACAGCAGGAGGCCCTAAGTCTCCGCCCATAGCGTCTATGCTTAGAACTATACGTTTTTTATTTGATTTTTTTTCTTGAATAGCTTGCGTCATTTAGAGACAAGGTTACAGCTTAAGCCGCATCCTCGTCTATATCTATTTCTTCTGCGGTCAAAATTACTTCTTTTTCACCATAATATCCACAAGAAGAGCAAATGTGGTGAGGCCGCTTTAGCTCTCCACAATTCGGACATTCATTTGGATTAGAAGGATTTAGAGAGTCGTGCGCACGTCTATTATTTCTGCGGGACTTTGATACTTTATTTTGTTGGACAGCCATGCCTCAACCTCGATTGTTTAGAGCAAACAGCTCAAATGTTAACAAGTTAATTTTTGGTCTCTTACATGATTTAAGGAAAGGAATACAATAGAAAAATTATTAATTTTTTATAAAACACTAGGTCTAAACATTCAATTTAGTTGGTTAAAGATTTATTTGTTCTTCTCTAATTTATCTTTGAGCTTAGAAAGTTGAGCGAAAGGCTTTAAGTTTTCTTCGGTTAGTGGGTTTTTGCCTGGTTCAGTGATCGTGTATGGGTCTGACTTTACGCCATCACATTTTGGATAAAGTGGTAAAATTAGTGTTAATTCCTCAAAAATTATCTCTAGTAAGTCTATTGTGTCATTAAACTCTTGCAAAGTGTCATCGAAAAAAACAGGAGAGGCTCCATCGTCAATTATCTCAGAACCTTTTTGTACATCTAAGGGAGCGAAAGTCCTATTAACTTTTTCGCTGACTATTGTTTGGACCGGTTTGAGGGTAATAACACACTTTTGTTTTACTGTTGCTCTTAATTTGGCCTCTAGTACCCATCTGTCTTCAGCCAATGGAGATAAATTGCCCATAAAGGAAACTTTTTTAAGGCTTAAAAGGTCAAGTCGCTTTATTAATTGGAGGTTCTGTTCTTTTGAAAGAGTTAATTTAAATTCGAATGTTTTGGCTTGATTTATTTCTGAAAAACGCACCAGCGAGTCCATGTTATATGCTCCATACAAAGTGTTCGTTTAATAAATTTATTAATGCTATGAGGTAGAGGAATTGATTCAAAAAGCCCATAGTTTAGGAATTAAAAATTGATTTATCTAAGAGTTCTTATTTGTTCATTGCTAATTAGTCTTTTTATCTCTTGTACTACCAACATCAAGAATTACGGCTATATACCAACAAAATCAGAATTAGATACTCTGGTTATTGGGAAAGATAGTAAGGAAAGTGTTAGTAAAAAAGTTGGTCGTCCAGCCACTGCAGGTTTAGAAGGCTCTTTTTATTATGTTAGATCAACGTTTAATGAACCAGGACTTAGGTCTGCTCAACTTATTGATCGTACAGTTGTTTTGTTATCATTTGATAAACATAATTTGCTCAGAAATGTTGAAACTTTTAGCGTCGACAAGAAAACGGTCGTCAGGCTAGACTACAGGGTAACAGAAACGGGATTACAAAATAAAAATATTTTCCAGCAGATTATAGGTTCCATTAGTGGACCTTCAGCATCCAGCCTTGGCCTCTAAAGTAAATTTGTGTTTGATAGAGATAGTAAATCATTGGAAGGAGAAATAGTTCGGGTTGGCAGGTACTGCGCACGTTTAGCGTTGTCAAAAGATGATCTATTAGCTGCTCAAGAATTACGATATCGATGCTTCAAACTTTCGAATGATAAATGTTTGGACGTAGATTGCTTTGACTCAATTTGCAGACATGTTTTGATCGAAAATGTGGACAATGGAAAATTGATTTGTTGCTATAGATTTATGTATTTTGCTGATGGCAAAGATATTACTCGTAGCTATTCCTCACAATTTTATGACCTTGCGTCGATAAAAAATTATCCAAAACCAATGATTGAAGTTGGCAGATTTTGCATTGATCCAGTTATGACCGATCAAGAAGTTATACTTACAGCATGGGCAGCCTTGACCAAATTAGTTGATAAAAATGGTGTAGAATTTCTTTTTGGTTGCTCTTCTTTTGAAGGAACTGACAAAGAAAAATACCTTCATTGCTTTGCACTTCTTAGAGAGAAATATATCGCCCCTGAGCATTGGCGGCCCAAGGCTAAGGCTTCTCAGGTAATAAATTATTCTGAAGGCATGTCTTGCAAAGTTAATATAAAAAAAGCTCTTTTAAATATGCCACCCTTATTAAAAACTTACCTTTCGATGGGAGCTTGGGTCAGTGATCATGCTGTTATTGATTTTAATATGAAAACCTTACACCTATTCACAGGTGTAGAAGTTTCCAAAATACCCAAAAAGAGAAAGCAGTTTCTCCGAAATTTGGCATGAAAGTATTTTACACTTATAGGAAAAACCATGGTTAATGGCCCTCAAATAAGTTTAAAAAACATTTTTCTTTCTTTTGGTGAAAAACAAATTTTTGAAGGCTTAAACTTATTAGTTCAACCACGTGACCGCATCGCTTTGGTTGGAAGAAACGGGTCAGGAAAATCAACCCTTTTAAAAGTTTTACAGGGTCTTGTTATTCAAGATGAAGGAGAAAGAATTCTCAGTAAAGGTTTATCCGTTGGTTATATGGAGCAAGACCCTAATTTAAGTGAATTCGTCACTCTAAATGACTATGTCTGCTCAGGTGTTTTGGTTAGTGATTATCATGAGGTTGAAAAAGTTGCGCAGAATCTAGGGCTGGATTTGGACATGCCTGTAAATGTTTCCTCGGGTGGAGAAAGGCGAAGAGCAGCACTTACAAAGCTCATTGCAGAAAACCATGATATTATGCTCTTAGATGAGCCCACAAACCACTTGGATGTAGAAGCTATTGAATGGCTAGAGGCCGAACTAAAAGGCTTGTCTAAGAGTTTTATAGTTATAAGTCATGATCGAAAATTTCTCTCTAATTTAACTAATGATACTATTTGGGTGGATCGTGGCAAAGCCCGTAGATGCTCTATTGGCTTTGGAGGATTTGAGGCTTGGCGCGACAAAATTTGGCATGAAGAAGATGAAAAAATACATAAACTTAACAGAAAAATTCGTTCTGAGAGCCGTTGGGCAGTGGAAGGTATCAGTGCTAGACGCAAAAGAAATCAGGGGCGCTTGAGAAATTTAGAAAAGTTAAGAGCTGAAAGGCAGTCATATATTTCTCGTACTGGTCTCGCAAAAATGAAACTAGAGTCCAGGACGAAGTCAGGTCAATTAGTTCTGAAAGCGGATAAAGTCAGCAAGAGTTTTGGTGAAAAATGCATCATAAGAAATTTTTCTATACAAATTAGAAAAGGCGATAGGATTGGGATAGTTGGTCCTAACGGTATTGGAAAAAGTACATTACTGAAAATACTTTTGGGGGAAGTTATTCCCGATTTAGGGACGGCTAAATTGGGATCCAATCTTATAGTAGCTAAATTCGACCAAATGCGTGAACAGCTAAATTTGGAAAATTCACTTTGGCAGAATTTGACTGATGATCCCACTATGAAGGCATCAGGGAAGGCTGGCCAAATAATGGTACGTGGTAAATCTAAACATGTCGCTGGCTATCTCAAAGAATTTCTATTTTCTGAGTCACAGCTTCGTTCGCCGGTAAAGTCACTATCTGGTGGAGAGAAGGCGCGATTACTTTTGGCAAAATTAATGGCCAGGGAAAGTAATTTACTTATTCTTGACGAACCAACAAACGATTTAGACTTAGAAACTCTTGATTTACTTCAAGAAGTTATTGCTGAATACGAGGGAACCGTTTTACTTATTAGCCATGATAGGGATTTTTTAAATCGCACAGTTGATACAAGCATAATTCTCACAGGACAGGGAGAGTTTGTAAAAATCGCAGGTTCTTGGGAAGACTATAACAACCTCAAAGCCAAAAATGAAACGCAAAATAAACGAGAATATTTAGATAAGAAAAAAAATGTGTCTAAACCTCCGAAGCGTGAAATGCCTTCCAAAGCTGAATTTTCATTTGTTGATAAACATAGGTTAGATGAAATACCAAACTTAATAGATCGGCTTGAATACGAGATTAAACAGCTGGAGACCTTTTTGTCAGACTCTAATCTTTACCTTGAACACCCAAATAAATTTGAAAAAGCTTCTGCTGCCCTCATTGAAAGGCAGGCTGAAATGAAGAAACTTGAAGATGAATGGTTTAAATTGGAAGAAAAAGCACTGCGCTAAATTATTTAACCAGTCTCATTCTTCAACACCTCGACTGACCAGTTCGCGTCGTAGAAATAAAACTTGGGAATGGCTTACCTCCAAAGCAAAAGTATATGCTTGAACAAGGAAGAAATTTTCTTCTTCCGCTTTTGAAACATTTTTTGCTGCCTCTTGATACAGCTCAACTAAAAGCGAAAGATTTTTATTTTGGTGTGCCTCTAGTATCTTTTCATTCAGGGACATAAATTTACGTTAAGTTTTGTTTTCTAAATCTGGATACCTCCCTAGCAACCCAGTCATGAAAACAATGAGTTGGTTCATCCATTTGGGGAGAAAATCGGCCTCCATCAAATTTTACGCCAAGACGACCAGCTTGCATACCTTCAACAACAAAAATATCTTCCTCAAATACTTCTTTCCATTGATCCTTATTTTTTTTCTTTAAGGAAGGGCTGACATCGGGTTTAGAGTAATAAATATGCACATTTTCTATGGTTTCAGAAAAAGAAACTGGTAGCAAAATAATGGCATAAGCATGATCCCTATGCACACCCAAAAGAACATTTGGGTAAAGAGCAATGTATTCAGCTCCGGTTGCCCATTTTTCACTTAGATTTTCAAAATCAGGAAATTTTTGTCCTTTGTTATCTGAAAGTTGCTTATAGACTAAACTTCCCTGACCTGAGTGACTCCCATACTCTGTGATATGATAATGATCTTCAAGACGAGAATAGCTGTTAAGGCCTGGGTGTACCCAGGGTAGGTGGTAGCTTTCACAATAATTTTCAACGGCTAATTTCCAATTTCCTTTTACAGAGAGGGAAAATTTACCATCTTCGCCTCCATGGTACAAATTTTGGTCAAGTTCTTTCCATCGTTCAATTGTACTGGCCATTACCTCATCAAACGGTCTAGCGTTATTATTTATGTTCACCCAAATTACATCCCTCCAAATATGGGATCTAATTTCAATTAACGAAAGTTTTGATCTGTCGATATTCTTATCTGTATTCTGTCCTGGTCCGCCAATATGAGGTGTGCTGACCAGTTGGCCTTCAGTTGAATAGCACCAGCTATGATATGGGCATCTAATAGCCCCTTGTATTTTTTTAGGTTTATCAACCAGTATCATCCCTCTATGTCTGCAAGTATTTTGATAAACACGAACCGCATTTTGAGTGTCTCGGATGATAAAAAGAGGTAAACCCATGAAATTTAATGGTTTTGCATCACCAATCTTCGGTATTTCAGAACAAACATCCAAGCCTGCCCATTGATTAAAAATTATACTGTTTTTTTCCTCATCGAACATACTTTGAGTGATGTAGTGTTCATTTGGCAAGCCGTTTGCTTTTGAGACATGCTGTCTAACTAGCTCTAAATTATCCATTTTGCATATCTTTCGTCGATAAAATATGAACAGTAGATTAATAAAGATGATGGGGCTTTCATCTAAATTTGCGACTGTGATTGCCTAGTAACGACACAAAAACATTTGTTATATGCAAGCGCTTTTATTTTTTAAATTATTCGCCTCTGGAGATCGCTGCGATGCCAGTTCTAGCTATTTCTTTTAAGCCCAAAGGCTCCATTAATTCGGCGAAAGCATCAATTTTTTCGACTGTTCCAGTTATTTGAAAAACAAAACTCTTCAGAGTGCTATCTACCACGTTTGCTCTAAAAATATCAGCTAACCGCAAGGCTTCGACTCTTTTTTCGCCGCTAGTTGTAATTTTTAATAGGGCTAATTCTCGTTCTACAGATGGTCCCTCAACCGTAAGGTCATGCACTTCATGCACAGGAACGATTTGAGCCAATTGAGCTTTTATTTGTTCGATGATTTGAGGAGTTCCGCTTGTTACAATTGTAATCCGTGAAAGCCCATCCTCGTGGTCAACCTCAGCTACGGTAAGGCTATCAATATTGTACCCTCTACCAGAAAATAGTCCAATTACTCGAGCCAATACTCCTGCTTCGTTATCGACTAGTACTGTCAACGTGTGTGACTCAGTTTGGTCCTGAAAATTTGCGCGCAGATTATACGCGGAATGCTTTGAAGAACCCTTTTTTATTTTCAGTGCGGACATGTTTGCTCCTTAAACTAGAACTGCCCCAGAGGATCCAATTGCATCTTTGGTGCTTGCTTCTCCTAGCAACATTTTATTATGTGGCTCTCCCGATGGTATCATTGGAAAACAATTTTCATGCTTTTCAACCAGGCAATCAAAAATGACTGGTCCATCATATTCAATCATCTCCATTATAGCATCATCTAAATTTTTGGGATCGTCACATAAAATACCTTTTGCCCCAAACGCTTCAGCTAATTTAACAAAATCAGGTAAGGCATCCGACCAACTATGAGAATATCGTTCTCCATGCAATAGCTCTTGCCATTGTCGAACCATTCCTAAGCGCTCATTGTTTAATATAAATTGTTTAACGGGCAACCTATATTGAACGGCGGTTCCCATCTCCTGCATATTCATAAGCCAACTTGCTTCTCCTGCTACGTTTATAACAAGAGCGTCTGGATGAGCAATCTGAACTCCTATTGAAGCAGGAAATCCGTATCCCATTGTTCCTAAACCGCCGGAAGTCATCCATTGATTTGGTTTTTCAAAACCTAAGTATTGAGCAGCCCACATTTGATGTTGCCCAACTTCTGTAGCTATAAAACGGTTTTTATATTTTTTTGTTAGTTCTTCCAACCGTGCAATAGCAAATTGAGGTTTGATAGTTTTTCCCTTTTGAGTAAATGCAAGACAATTAGTAGACTGCCATTTTTGTATTTGCTTCCACCAATCATTAACGGCCGTCTTATTGGTTTTTTGTCCTCTAGATTTCCATAACTTTAATATATCTTGGAGAACACTTTCTACATCGCCAATTATAGGTATATCAACATGAATGACTTTATTTATTGAAGAGGGGTCAATATCGATATGTGCTTTTTGGGAATTTGGGCTGAATGCGTCGATCCGACCTGTTATTCGATCATCAAATCTAGCACCGATATTTATCATTAGATCACAATCATGCATGGCGAGATTTGCTTCATACAAACCATGCATGCCAAGCATACCAAGCCATTTTTTGCCTGAGGCAGGGTAAGCTCCAAGGCCCATCAAGGTAGATGTTATTGGAAAATCAGTTCCATCGACTAATTCTCTTAATAATTTGCTAGCATTTGGGCCTGAATTGATAACCCCTCCACCAGTGTAAAAAATAGGCCGCTTTGAGCTTTCAATCGCATCTACCAATCGGCTAATTTGCTCCTGATCGCCCTTGGTTTTAGGTTGGTAGTGAGACACAGGTATTTTGGACTTCTCTGTATACCCAGATGTTGCAAATTGAACGTCTTTTGGAATATCAACTAAAACTGGCCCTGGTCTTCCTGAAGTTGCCACATGAAATGCTTCATGTATTACTTGAGATAATTCGTTTGTATCTTTAACTAACCAATTATGCTTTGTGCAAGGTCTAGTAATCCCAACAGTATCGGCCTCTTGAAAAGCGTCAGACCCAATCATGAAAGTTGGGACTTGTCCAGTTAGAACAACTATGGGGATACTATCCATTAATGCGTCTGTCAGACCCGTAACTGCGTTAGTGGCACCAGGACCTGAAGTTACAAGTACAACGCCAGGTTTTCCAGTTGATCGAGCATAACCTTCTGCTGCGTGAACTGCTCCTTGCTCATGACGCACTAAAATATGCCTTATATCGTTCTGAAGAAAGACTTCATCGTAAATTGGCAAAACAGCTCCACCAGGATAGCCAAAGACTGTATCTACACCCTGATCCTTCAAGGCTTCAACAACCATTTTTGCTCCAGTCATTTGGCGTGTCATTATTCAACTCCAATTTTCTTACGTTCCTAAAAAAACCCCCGAAAAAAATCGGAGGACCCAAGTTTTTATATCTACTAACTTATATAGTTAGCTTTCAATATTTACTGGTTACAAGAACTCTCTTAGTTATCTGATGTATTGACTTGCAATTTAGAAAAGAGCTTGATGAAGGTCAACAGTGTAAATACATAAAAATACAAATTTTATATAAAAATTATTCCAAAAGTTTTAAATTCAATAAAAATTTTGTTATTTTATTAATTATTATGGGTAAAAAAATTAAAATTATGAAAAAAAACGCCCTTGCACTAAGCAAAAGCGTTTTAAACTGTTTTGTATAGATTTAAATTTTATTCGGTTTTAGCGTCCTCAGAGGGTTCGTTTTCGACTTCAGCCTCTTCTTCTTCCTGATTATTTAAACCCAAATCTTCATCCAGAGCAGCGGACCCAATGTCATCAAAAAGTTCAGCGATTTCAAATTCGGCTTCTTGTTCTTGCTCTGCTGCGAGATCCTGGATAGATTTTCCGGACGCTTGTAATTCGGCTTCCTCTTGTGACCTTGCAACATTTACGATTACAGAAGCAGACACTTCTGGATGTAACTTTATCTCCATTTCGTGCAATCCAAGCTCTTTTATTGGCGACTTTAGAGAAAATTGTTTTCGATCAACTGTAAAACCGGCCTCTGTTGCCGCTTCTGCTGCGTCCCTTGGGGTTACAGAACCATATAACGCACCTGTATCTGACGCTGACCTGATAATTACAAAGTTTTGACCATTTAATTTTTCTGCCAAAGCATCAGCTTCTTTTTTAGTTTCCAGGTTATGTGCTTCTAATTTAGCTTTTTCTGACTCAAAAGCTGCAATGTTTGCTTCTGAGGCTGACTTTGCTTTTCCTTGTGGTAACAAAAAATTTCTTGCATACCCGGGTTTGACGTCAACGACATCACCCATTTGACCAAGTTTTGCTATACGTTCTAAAAGGATAACTTGCATTTGCTTTGTCTCCTCACTTCACTGCGTATGGTAGTAGTGCTAAAAACCGGGCTCTTTTAATAGCGGTTGCTAGCTCACGTTGTTTTTTTGCAGATACAGCCGTGATCCTACTAGGAACTATTTTCCCTCGCTCTGAGATATAACGTTGAAGAAGCTTTGTATCTTTATAATCAATTTTTGGCGCATTATCACCAGAGAAAGGGCAAACCTTACGACGACGAAAAAATGGTTTTGTTGCCATTGAATGAATCCTTTCTATTCTTTTTCTTCTGTTCGTTCACGTCGATCACCTCGATCTTCGCGCTTACTGACTTGTATAGAAGGGCCATCACTGTGCGCATCTACCTTTATGGTCAACACACGCATGATATCTTCATGTATCCTCATGAGGCGCTCCATTTCCTGAACCGCAGAGGAGGGTGAGTCTGTTTTCAAAAAACTGTAGTGGCCTTTTCTGTTTTTATTGATTTTGTAGGCCATTGTTTTCAAGCCCCAATATTCGCTATCAACAACCTTGCCACCATTTTCTGAAAGGACTTTACCGAAGTGTTCTACTAAACCCTCGGCCTGCGCGTTCGATAAATCTTGGCGCGAAATTACTACATGCTCGTATAGAGGCATGACATCTCCATTTTGTTACGCGTTTCAAAGGATGAGTTATTTATTCCGCTCTCATCCACGAGAGGCCGCGTTGTTTAAAACTTGCGGAATGGACGGCATATCTCATATATAAATTTATTATGCAAGGGAATGAATACTTAAATTCATTTTCTAGTTGACAAAAATTGATAGATTTTCTTGCTTTGTCTTAGAATTATCACTAGAGGTTGGTGCGGTAATTGCAGGTTTGCGTCGAATTTAATCTGTGGAGATAACAATGGCAAAAACATATTTGAGTTCAGATTTTAAACTTAATGGTAACATAAAAAGTCAAGGCGATATCGAAATTGACGGTCAGATTAAGGGAAAGGTCGTTGGTAATTCGGTGTCAGTGCTTTCTTCAGGTAGCGTAGATGGGTCGATAACTGGAACTTCAGTTTCGATAGATGGAAAAGCAAACGGTGTAATCTCTGCGGCAGATTTGTCCGTTGCGAGTTCAGGGACAGTGATGGCGGATGTTACTTATGAGACATTATCTACTGACAAAGGCGCTAAATTGCAGGGAAACCTAAAAGTAAAATAGTTTACTAATCAGCGTTATTTAAAATTCTAGTTTTTCTTCTGGCTCTGGATTTCTTTCCCGCGCCAGAATTAAAAAGGACACTTGGTAACTCAACAATTTTTGCTAACTCTGGGAATGGGTCTGTTTTATGCGGTATAGCGTTAGCGGCCACAAAGTGTTCTTGAAATTTTGGTTCTATAGCAGTCTCAATTTTTTCAATTTTATTAACTGTGGACTCTATACTTTTGCGAGAAGAAATATCGCAAAGAGCAATCCTTGCACCTGTTCCAGCAGCATTACCTGCAGACTGAACTTTTTCTAGTGCAACATCAGGGATCATCCCAAGAACCATTGCATGTTTTGAAGATATATGAGCACCAAATGCACCAGCAAGGACAACACGATCTACTTTTTCGACTTCCATTTCATCCATTAAAAGCCGAGCTCCGGCATAAAGTGCTGACTTAGCCAGTTGGATTGCCCGTATATCATTTTGGGAAACAGTTATTTTAGGACCATTTTGATCTGATTGATCATGAATAACATATGAGTGTGTTCGTCCGTCAGGTATACATCTATCCGAACCAGTTAATTCTGCTGAACCAATAAGTCCGCTTTCATCCATCAAACCCGCCATTCTTAATTCTGCAACTGCCTCGATGATACCGGAACCACAAATCCCTGTTACACCCGAATTTTTGATTGACTCATCAAATCCTTTTTCATCAGACCATAAAGAAGATCCGATAACTCGGAAACGTGGTTCTTTTGTGACTGGGTCTATTTCGATACGTTCGATAGCTCCTGGTGCGGCTCGTTGCCCTGAACTTATTTGTGCTCCCTCAAAAGCTGGTCCCGTTGGTGAAGAGCAAGCCAAAACCTTCGATTTATTACCTAATAGAATTTCAGCATTTGTTCCAACATCAACAACAAGAACCAAATCGTTAGATTTGTTTGGCTCTTCAGATAGAGCAACAGCTGCTGCATCGGCGCCAACATGGCCAGCAATGCAAGGTAAAATATAGCACATTCCTGAGGGATTCATTTCGGTTAGATCTAATTCAGAGGTGCGCACGGTCATTGCATTTGAAGAGGCTAAAGCAAAAGGGGCCTGTCCCAGTTCAACTGGATCGATACCCAAGAGCAAGTGATGCATCACAGGATTGCAGACGAAAACAACTTCAACCAAGGAATTTTTTTCAATTTCGGCATCAATTATTAACTGCTTAGCAAGGATATTAATAGCCTCTCTAACTACAGTTGTCATTTCTTTATCACCACCCACATTCATCATTGAGTAGCTAACTCTACTCATCAAATCTTCACCAAATCTAATTTGTGGATTCATGGCTCCTGCGCTTTTTAAAACATCGCCTGACTTAAGGTCAGTTAGATGTGCAGCTATTGTTGTAGAGCCTAAATCAATTGCCAGGCCATATAGACCCTTTTCATAAAGTCCGGGCCAAATTTCTATAATACGCGGTGTTTTGTTTGTATGATCATTGTATAATGCCACAGTAACAGCCCAATTTCCTTTTCTTAAAACTCTCTGAAGTTTGTTGAGCTGGAAATAGTCTAACTCTACATCATTTATACTCCATTGATCTTGAAGTGCATTCTTTAAGCGCTCAAAATCTCCGCTAGGTTCGTGCATATCAGGTTCCTGAACTTCCACATAAAACAAACGGGTCGCAGGGTTCATATTTACTGATCTAACACTTGCATCCTTTCTAATAACTTGTTTGTGAACCTGACTTTCAGCAGGCACATCGATTACAACATCTCCTTGGACGCAAGCCTGACATCCTAATCGTCTTCCTTCTGCAAGGCCTCGTTTTTCATGATACCGTTCTTCAACTTTGTTCCACTCGGAAAGCGCATCAGCAGACACGGTAACACCATGTTTTGTGAATTCACCATAAGATGGAGTTATTTGGCATTTGCTACATATTCCGCGCCCACCGCAAACTGAATCGAGATCAACGCCAAGTTTGCGAGCAATCTGCAAAATAGAAGTGCCTTTTTCAAAGTGCCCGCGTTTCCCAGATGGTGTGAAAACAACCAGCGGTTTTGAACTCATAACAAACTCCAATAATGTTTGTTTGAAAGATAACGTATTAGATAAAAAGAAAAAGACTGCAATCGTCATAAATTTGGTGGTCTGCGCCAATATGCATATTAATTTTATATTTCGCTTTTCTTTTTTAGTAGATCATGAAATAGGGACGGGCCAAACGTTGACTGCAACTTGGAAGGATAAATGATGCAGATTCGCGAGGCACTCACTTTTGATGATGTTTTATTGGTTCCGGCTCAATCCTCTGTTTTGCCTTCTGATGTTGACACGCGGACAAGAGTTACAAACCAAATAACACTAAATATACCACTACTTAGTTCAGCAATGGATACTGTAACAGAGTCTCAAATGGCTATTACAATGGCTCAAGCTGGAGGTATCGGTGTTATACACCGAAATTTAGATATAGAGCGCCAAGCCAGAGAAGTCCGAAGGGTCAAAAGATTTGAAAGCGGTATAGTTTATAACCCAATAACTCTTCACAAAGATCAGACCTTGGCAGATGCAAATGTTTTACGAGATAGATATAATGTAACGGGCTTCCCTGTTGTCGATGAGAATAATTGCGTTGTTGGCATCGTAACAAATCGAGATATGCGATTTGCTGCTGATGATAAAACACCAGTTTCAAAAATGATGACGACAGAAAACCTGGCAATTTTGAAGGAGCCTGCTGACCGCCAAAGAGCGATAAATTTGATGAAAGAGAGACGTATTGAGAAGTTATTAATTACTGATGAGCAAGGACGGTTAAATGGTTTGTTGACCCTTAAAGATACAGAGCAAGCCGTGTTAAATCCCACAGCCTGTAAAGATGAACTAGGTCGGTTAAGAGTGGCGGCCGCAACGACAGTTGGGAATGAAGGATATCAAAGATCAGAAAACTTAATTGACGCTGGTATTGATTTACTGGTGATAGACACAGCACATGGACATTCTGATGCTGTCATAGAGGCTGTTAAACGTGTAAAAAAACTGTCAAATAACGTTCAGGTTGTAGCCGGAAATGTTGCAACTGCTGATGCATGCAAAGCTCTAATTGATGTAGGTGCTGACGCAATAAAAGTTGGAATTGGTCCTGGATCAATTTGCACAACAAGGATGGTTGCAGGTGTGGGTGTGCCTCAATTGACTGCAATTTTGGATTGCGTCGAAGCCTCGGGCAATACGCCCGTTATTGCTGATGGCGGTATTAAGTTTTCAGGGGATTTTGCGAAAGCAATCGCAGCAGGCGCTTCCTGTGCTATGGTTGGAAGTATGATTGCTGGTACCGATGAAAGTCCTGGGGAAGTTATTTTGTACCAAGGTAGGTCTTTTAAAGCTTACAGAGGAATGGGATCATTAGGAGCAATGGCGCGCGGCTCTGCTGATAGGTATTTTCAAAAAGATGCGGCAAGTGATAAACTTGTTCCGGAAGGTATCGAAGGCCAAGTTCCTTACAAGGGTCCAGCTCACGCGGTCATTCACCAAATGATAGGTGGGCTTCGTGCGTCAATGGGTTATACAGGTTGCCAGACAATCGCTGAGATGAGACAAAAATGTAAATTCGTAAAAATTACGGGCGCTGGCCTCAAGGAAAGCCATGTTCATGATGTGCAAATTACAAGAGAAAGTCCAAATTATCGCATTGTTTGATCATTGACACCATCTGCCCATATCGCTGCTACGATAGAAATACTTGATCTGATATTGTCTGGTCAGTCTGCTGAGGTTTCAATTAATAAATGGGTTAGATCTAACCGGTTTGCGGGCAGCAGTGACCGTAGAGCAATTAGAGATCTAGTTTTTGATGCATTGAGGCAAAAAAATAGTCTTATTAAGCAATCAAATTCTATATCCGGTAGAGCATGGGTTATTGCCTTGTTGCAGGGGCAAGGTGTCAATTTAGATCAGTATTTTGGCACAAGCGAATATGGTCCTCCTAAATTAACAGTCTCCGAATTAAACTTATTACCTGTCGAAAGAGAAAGTGACTTACATGATATACAAGATTGGCTTTGGCCAAAATGGAAAGAGTCATTGGGCAAAGATGCTGAAAATGTGGCTTATACGCTTAAGAAGCGTGCGAATATATTTTTGCGCGTCAACACAAATAAGGGAAATAGGGAACAATCGATTGATACTCTTAAAAAAGATGGAATTATTTCAGAACCACATCCGAACGTTTGCACTGCCTTAAAAGTAACAAAAGGTTCGAGAAAAATAAGAAACTCACAAGCTTATAAAACAGGCTTAGTTGAAATTCAGGATGCATCAAGTCAAGCTAGTGTTCTTTCAATAAATTTGAATCAAAATGGTCCAATACTAGACTTTTGTGCCGGTGGAGGAGGAAAGGCGCTCGCTTTGAATGCTTATTTTAAACAGCCAATTTATGCACATGATGCCAATGTTCAAAGAATGAAAGATTTACCTCTACGTGCTAAGCGCTCTGGTTCAGATATTCGAATTGTGAAATCTGAGAATTTAAAAAAATCTTTTTATGGTTTGGTTTTTTGCGATGTGCCTTGTTCAGGTAGTGGCGCTTGGCGGCGTGATCCTGAAGGAAAGTGGTCATTAACTCAAAAAAAATATGAGAACTTACTGTTAATGCAGGAAGATATTTTAGTGACTGCAGCTAATCTAATCAAGCCAGGTGGATACCTTGTTTATGCCACTTGTTCCGTTTTGATAGATGAAAACGGATCCCAAGTTAGAAAGTTTTTAAAAAATTTTTCGGAATGGACGATCGAAGAGGAAAACTCCTTAATTCCAAATAGTTTAGGTGACGGATTTTACTTTTCAATATTAAAGAAATTAGCAAAAAATTAATTAAATTACCAAATTTTAAAATAATTTTCTTGCAATGTTCTCTTTATGGCTCCATAAAAGAACATTAGTAGAACAAATGTTGGATTGCTCCTTACGTTACACTATGAGATAAAAAGGCAGATTTAAAATGGCAGAACTATTATCTATGGAAACAAAGCGAAATAATGAAAAGCAAAAAGCACTGGATAGTGCGCTTGCTCAGATAGAACGTCAATTTGGAAAAGGTTCAATTATGAAACTGGGTGCTGACAATCCAGTTCAAGAAATTGAAGCCACGTCTACAGGTTCTTTAGGGTTAGATATAGCTCTTGGAATAGGAGGTCTTCCAAAAGGTAGGATAATTGAAATTTATGGTCCTGAAAGTTCAGGTAAAACAACTCTCACATTACATTGTGTGGCGGAAGAGCAGAAAAAAGGTGGTGTATGTGCATTTGTCGATGCAGAACATGCTTTAGATCCACAATATGCTAAAAAACTAGGTGTCGATTTAGACGAATTACTAATTTCTCAACCAGATACAGGCGAACAAGCGTTAGAAATCACTGATACATTGGTAAGATCTGGTGCAGTGAGCATGGTAGTTGTTGATTCTGTAGCCGCACTCACTCCAAAATCTGAGCTTGAGGGCGATATGGGTGATAGTAATGTTGGCGTACAAGCGCGTTTGATGAGCCAGGCAATGCGGAAACTCACTGGCTCAATAAGTCGAAGTAATTGTATGGTTATTTTCATTAATCAAATTAGAATGAAAATCGGTGTAATGTTTGGCAGCCCTGAAACAACTACGGGTGGAAACGCACTGAAATTTTATTCATCTGTTAGGCTTGATATTAGACGAATTGGAGCAATAAAGGACAGAGATGAAGTTGTAGGTAATGCTACTCGCGTTAAAGTTGTAAAAAATAAAGTTGCTCCTCCATTCAAACAAGTCGAATTTGATATAATGTATGGTGAGGGTATTTCAAAAACTGGTGAGTTGTTGGATTTAGGTGTAAATGCTGGAGTGGTTGAGAAATCTGGCTCTTGGTATAGCTACGGAGATGAGCGAATTGGTCAGGGAAGAGAAAATGCCAAAATATTTTTATCAGAGAATCCTGATATTGCATATGAATTAGAGGATAAAATTCGTGCCGCTCACGGGTTGGATTTTGAAAAACCGAGTTATGAAGATGATGGTGAAATTTTAGAAGCCTAGATATAAAAATAGTGGGGGGCTTTTAAAGGCCCCTTTTTTTATTCCAACTTTTATTGATGCTGTGGACATTTTTGCCTTTGCATTATAGAGGAGCTAGCTAATAACCTTGGAATAATAAAATGACTTCATTAAACGAAATTCGTTCGACTTTTTTAAATTACTTTAAAAAAAATGGTCATGAAGTTGTTCCCTCTAGTCCACTTGTTCCTCGAAATGATCCTACCCTAATGTTTGCAAATTCTGGGATGGTACAATTCAAAAATCTTTTTACAGGGCTTGAAAAGCGTGACTATGTGCGAGCTGTCACTGCTCAGAAGTGCGTCAGAGCAGGTGGAAAACATAATGATCTTGATAACGTTGGTTACACTGCACGACATCATACATTTTTTGAAATGCTTGGGAATTTTTCTTTTGGTGACTATTTTAAGTCTGAGGCCATACCGTTTGCCTGGAAGTTAATTACCGAGGAGTTTGATATACCAGCAGATAAGTTATACGCAACTGTATATCATACTGATGAGGAAGCAGCCTCAATTTGGAAAAAAGTTGGTGTTTCAGAACATCGTATAATCAAAATAGACACGTCTGATAATTTTTGGCAGATGGGCCCTACGGGTCCCTGCGGTCCATGCACTGAAATATTCTACGATCATGGTGAACATATTTGGGGAGGTCCGCCTGGATCGGCAGACGAAGATGGGGATCGTTTTATCGAAATTTGGAATATTGTTTTCATGCAAAATGAACAGTTTGATGACGGTTCAATGAAAGCTCTTGATATGCAGTCTATTGATACTGGCATGGGATTAGAGCGCATAGGTGCGTTACTACAAGGAAGTCATGATAATTACGATACAGATACAATGAGAAGTTTGATGTTCTCGTCGGCTGAAGCGACTTCCACAGATCTTGACGGAAAATATAACGTTCATCATAGAGTGATTGCTGATCATTTGCGTTCTACGTCGTTTTTAATAGCTGATGGCGTTTTACCTGCTAATGATGGTAGGGGATATGTCTTGCGACGTATTATGCGTAGAGCAATGCGACATGTGCATTTGCTAGGAGCAAATGATCCTATCATGCACAAACTCGTTGGCTCGTTGGTGCAACAAATGGGTAATGCTTATCCAGAATTAGGACAAGCAAAGTCATTAATTGAAGAAACTTTGCTACAGGAAGAAACACGTTTCCGGCAAACGTTGGATAGGGGCCTTACGTTACTTGATGAAGAGCTTGAAAGAGTTCCTGAAGGGGAGGAGCTCTCTGGGAAAACGGCATTTAAACTATATGATACATACGGATTTCCGCTTGATCTGACTCAGGATGCCCTGAGGGAAAAGGGTCGAACGGTTAATACGGCAGAATTTGACACTGCAATGGCGGAGCAGAAAGCTAAAGCGCGTGCTGCTTGGATGGGTACGGGTCAAATAAGTGATGAAGGTATTTGGTTTGAAATAGCAGATGACGTCCAAGTCACCGATTTTTTAGGGTACGATACCGATACATCTGAGGCTCAATTGCTTGCATTAGTAAAAGATGGAAAAAAAGCTCAATCGGCTGACTCAGGTGAAGAAGTCCAGCTTATTTTCAATCAAACACCCTTTTATGCTGAAAGTGGTGGTCAAATAGGGGATCGAGGGCATATCCAATTTGCTGATTGTCAAATTCAAATAAACGATACGAAAAAATTTGCAGGCTTGTTTGTTCATTCAGGAAAGGTATTGAAGGGCTCTATACAGGAAGGAGACGCAGTAACACTCTTTGTTGACACTGAGAGAAGACGCAAAATTAAGGCTAATCATTCTGCGACCCATTTATTACATGAAGCATTGCGCCAGTTACTGGGTGATCATGTTGCGCAGCGAGGTTCGTTAAATTCGGATGAAAGACTACGCTTTGACTTTAGTCATTCTGCATTGTTAACTCACGAAGAACTCCATTCTGCTGAAAAAGCAGTTAATGCGTACATACGGCAAAATTCTTCTGTGCATACCCGCATTATGACACCTGAAGATGCAAGAAAAATTGGTGCTCAGGCTCTCTTTGGAGAAAAGTATGGTGATGAGGTTCGTGTTGTTTCAATGGGACATCAAAGTGCATCGGGTAAAGGTATTAACGGTGAAACATATTCATTAGAACTTTGTGGCGGTACTCACGTCAAACAAACTGGAGAAATTGGAGCTTTTACAATTTTGTCTGATACTGCCTCAAGTGCTGGCGTCCGTCGAATTGAAGCTCTTACTGGTGAAAAAGCTATTATTCATTTGGCTGAGCGATCTCAGCAAATTAATGAAGTGAGTGGTCTTTTAAAGGTCTCACCAGATGATCTTTCTCAGCGAGTAAATATTTTATTGAACGAAAGAAAGAGACTTACAAGCCAAGTTGCGGAGCTCAAAAGAAAACTTGCACTTGCTGGAGAGCCGAATGCTGAAGTTGCTCAAGCTGAACAAGTAAATGGAGTTCCTTTTTTTGCTCAGACGTATTCTGGTATTTCTGGAAAAGAATTACCCTCACTTATTGATGAGCATAAAGAGCGTCTGAAAAGCGGTGTTATCCTCTTAATTACGGAAAGCGATAATAGGGTCTCTATAGCTGCGGGCGTTTCTTCTGATCTTGTTGATAAAATTTCAGCTGTTGATATTGTTCGTTGCGCAGTTCCAGAAATTGGTGGAAAGGGAGGAGGAGGCCGACCTGATTTAGCCCAAGGCGGTGGCACCGATGTTTTAGGCGTTGAAAACGCGATATCTGCTGTGAGATCTTTTCTAAGTTAAGTTGCTAATTTCCAATTTTGTCAATTTGGAATGGTGTCGATTGGTATATAGAATAACTTCAATTTGTTTTCCTGCACTAATATCTCGGTCATACTCCTGCTTTAAGGTGTCACTGTCATACTCAAAATGGTTAAATATATAAAGAGAACGATGCTTTTGATCCTCAATTAGGCATGGACCAACTTCTTCGCTGCCAAGGAGTGTTGTCAGTTCGGGAGAAGAAACTAAATCGTCGTTTTTTATTTCTGTCCAGCGACTAACGGGTATAATAAAGTCATCGGAAAAGCCCCTAAGATATATAGAGTCAGGGCTTAAATTTTTATGGCGAAAGCATCCAAAGGCCTTTTCTTTCAGAGCATATTTTTCTATGCCGTGAAAGTGTTTTAACATCGCCATTCCTCCCCAACAGACACCAAAAGTTGAATGCACATGTGTTTGTGTCCAGTCAAAAATTTTCTTAATTTCGTTCCAGTAAGTAACTTCCTCGTAATCTAAATGTTCAATTGGTGCTCCCGTTATTATCAGGCCATCAAATTTTTTACCGCTGTCGAAGATTTCTGAAAAAGGTTTATAAAAACTTTTCATGTGTTCAGCAGCTGTATTTTTTGTCTCGTGATTACTGATGCTTATTAACGAAAGTTCAATCTGTAGTGGGGTTGCCCCTATTAATCGAGCAAATTGGTTTTCTGTTTGAATTTTTTTAGGCATCAAATTAAGAAGCCCAATTTGCAAAGGTCTTATATCTTGTCGGACTGCCTCATCATCGGACATAACCATTACGCCCTCTTTTGAAAGCACATCAAAGGCAGGTAGTGAAGATGGAAGTTTAATTGGCATTCTATTAGTTATTCATTGTGTTATTTAAAAGTGTTGATCCAATTAACGAATTGAATTCTTCTGGTGTTTTCACCTCAGAAATTAAATCAGCCTGTACAGTTATTCCCCATGATGCCATAGCCTTATAAATCGGGTTTCGGTGATTTAAAGCTTTAGCGTAGGTCCAACGAACAAAGGCATCAGGATCTACTTCTTCCATTTTACAATTATTCAATTGTAGATACTCTTCCCATTTTGAATTCAAAAAATCTGGATGGTAACACATTGGTTTTGGATTTTTATCAAACCTTTTTATTAATTCATCTGTGTGATGGTCTGATCCTTGTATCCAAACCATTAGTGTATTTTTGGCCAAGGTTTTTAAGACTGGGTCATTTGGATCATCAGGATTAACGACCTCACATATTGAACCGCCTGTGTCACAAATAAAATTAGGATACCCATAAATCCGCTTTGATTTATCAATAAACCGTGGAGTATCGAGCAATGCGTTAACCTCAGCGATATGGTGCTGAGCTTGGCGTTTTTTATATTCTTCGAAACTCAGACCCCCCTTATTCTTACTTCCAGGTTTCCCGAGATAATTTGAAAGAGGTGCTAGATTATCAAAACTTATATTGGATGAAATGTGTATAGAGTCTCCTAGAAGTAATTCCCGGAGATATGGTGATTTCATAGCGTCTTCTTTATAACTGTCCTCAATATGTTCGCCCATGTAGCGAGTGCCAATACGATAATCAATTGAATAATGATACCACTCACCGGATTGGCGTAGCATTTTTGAAATATGCGTTTTGCCAAGACCAGACATGCCAAACAAAACTATTTTTTTGTTTTTTGATTGCAGCCATTCTTCTTGCGTTGAGTACATTACACTTTCCGTTTTTACCTGCTCTTAGGTAGTCATTGTTCTAGTAATGGTCAATCAGTCATAACTAGTAAACATATTCTTGGAGAAAATAATTTTAAATAAAATTTTTTTGAAAAAGCCTTCCATTGACAATTTTTTAATTTATCTATCACCTATATTA
>LUMI01000023.1_pt1 | contig 66010 bp, 63 predicted proteins | sample 729681 | NCBI WGS metagenome assembly LUMI01 (sample SAMN03860267, study PRJNA289734) | marine metagenome | biome: seawater column; feature: ocean; material: water; isolation source: Red Sea water column Station 34 - depth 10m | place: Saudi Arabia: Red Sea | collected 2011-10-15 | depth 10 m
ATGTAAGCGCTAAAAAAGCTGCCAAAATCATTAATTTATATGGTTTCAAGAATGGCCACAGCTCCTTTAAAGCCGAGATCCTTTTTGATTTATCACGGTCTCTTGGATCGGCTACTGCCGCATTATTATTTGCCATTCTTTAATTCTCCCGTCAGCTTGTTAAAAACGAAAGAATGTATCTTGGTCAAGAGAAGCTTTTCATTGCAGCAAAAAAATCAACCTATTTGTAATAATTCATCATCAGACGTTTATCGTAAGTATAATAGCTTTGTCATCTTTGTGATCATGCACCGATTGTTCTCCGTAGATATCTATCTTTTTTAAAGTATAGTTTTTGACGGATTTACTAATGTTTTCAAGTTCAGTGTTGAAATCTAAAGCTTTCCAATGTTTTTCATTTACAGAAATGGTAATTAGCCCAGCAGGCTTGGTCACACGAACCAATTCGCGCATTGAACTAGGACCAACATGACCATGCGTAAATGTTCCTGAGCTTACCACACCATCGTAATAGTCATCAGTTACTGGAATCTCTTTAGTTAAGTCACTCAAAAAACTTCGATTGTATATATTTTTTAATTTAGCAATCTCTAGCATTTCTTTGGAAATATCCGTGGCGTCGAGAATTAAGTCTGCCCTTTTTATAAGTTGCTCTGCGAGAGCACCTGTCCCCGCACCCACATCTAATACTAAGCCTCTACCTCCGTTTAAAATAAACTCGTCAGCTACACAAAAATGTAATCTGTAATGCATTTTTTCTATGAAATCAGCATCATAAGTATCTGCCCAAACGGAATATAATTTAATATTATCCTCAGGAGATTTTAAATCATAAGCATTTTCAAGATTTGGTTTGTTCTTCATTTTAAATCGCGTGTATTTTGCAAGTTCATTTATTAATTTTTACTTATTAGGTGCATTACATACTATTTTTAAGGTAATAGACTTACATGATTTATATCAACAAGATATTGCCAATCATTTTTAGCCCACTCGGACTAGTAATAATTTTTTTGTGTTATGGTGTTTTAAGAAAGAAAATTTTACCTTCAATCATAGCTTTGGTGCTATTGATACTGCTTTCTTTACCTATTGTTTCCGGAAAACTTACAAAAATTCTGGAGCAAAATTATACACCTGTTTTACCAAATACTATTGAAACTGCAGATGCCATCGTCGTTTTAAGTGGTATGGTTAGGTCAATTAAAAAGGATACCCTCATTAATTATGAATTTTCAGATGCAGTCGATAGAATTATTGGTGGGATGAAGCTTTTAAATTTAAACAAAGCGCAAAAAATAATTCTCACCAAAGGTAAGTTACCTTGGAACATAGGTTTGTCGGAGGGGGAATACTTGGCTGATTTTATAAAGTCACAAGGAATAAATCCTAGTAAAATTCTCCTCACCGAAATCGTTCAAAACACTAATGACGAAGCGAAGGCTATCTCCAAGATGCTTCCCAAGAATAGTAAAATCATCTTGGTGACTTCTGCATTTCATATGCCCAGAGCTGTAACAGTTTTCCAAAATCAGGACTTAAATGTAATCCCTTATGCTGTAGATTTTCGCCAAACAACAAAAAAGTTGGATATTCTAGACTTCTTACCTCAGTCAAATGCGTTCAACGACAGTAATTTGTATTTTAGAGAGATGATCGGCCGTGCATTTTACACTTTATTGTATTAAAACACATCTACCAAAATATTGGAGCGGGTAGCGGGAATCGAACCCGCACCTTAAGCTTGGAAGGCTCTTATGATACCATTTCACCATACCCGCTCAACGGGTCGTTAAGGTCTTATCATCAGTAGGACGCATCAAAGCTGAAGCGCCATGACCCTTTTCACCTAACCAAAAGCCCCACTGGTTTTTTTCAAGAATGAGGGGCAAGCGGTGATGGATGGCTGACATGCTACGATTGCTTGGGGTTGTTACAATTGCACAAGTCTTAATTTTATCACTTTCGCTACTCCATTCTTCCCAAACCCCACCAAAAACCAATGGCTCATTATCTTGCCTTTTGACAAACCAGGGTATTTTTTTTCCTTGGTTGTCCAAACTCCATTCATAAAATCCAAAGCATGGGATCAAACATCTTCTCTGACGGCAAGCTTTGGCAAAAGCGGGTTTATTAGCAAGTGTCTCGCTTCTAGCGTTAATTAAAAGTGGGCCAGCATTTATTTTTTTGTACCATACTGGAACAAAACCCCACCTTATACTTTCAAGCTTTCTTCCAAACTGATCTGCCGTGATTACATGGATTAAGTTCGTTGGACATACATTAAAATTTGGGACATCAGGCAAATTATTTGCAGGTTTTGCATCGAAAAGCTGCGCCATTGCGTCAGATGGTAATGTAATTGCAAATCGCCCACACATAGCCCATCTATACTTTCAGTTACAAAACTTGTCAGCAGGAGATATTAAAATTAGATGCTGAATTATATGACCTTTGGAGATGAAAAATCTCCTCCAGTTATGATTGTTCATGGACTTTATGGTTCAGGAAGAAATTGGGGGGTTATTGCTAAAAGATTATCGGATCAATTCTTTGTAATTACAGTTGATTTACGAAATCACGGGGATAGTCCTTGGTTAGACACTCATAATTATCATGTCATGGCGGATGACTTAGTTGAGGTGATTAATTCGTTAAACATAAAGCCTAATATTATAGGTCACTCAATGGGAGGAAAAGCTGCAATGGTCTTGGCTTTAAAACGTCCCAATCTTGTAAGAAATTTAATAATTGCTGATATTGCGCCAGTAAAATACGAACATGACCAATCTCAATTTATAGAAGCCATGCAAAAAGTCGATCTGTCAAAAGTAGAAAAAAGATCAGATGCCACTTTGGCTTTGTCGAAATTTGTAGAAGATAAATCACTTCAAAACTTTTTTACCCAGTCTTTAGATATAAAAGCCAAGCGTTGGAAACTAAATCTTAAAGTTTTGCGATCAGAAATGTCTGAGATTCTAAGTTTTCCAAAAATAGAAAGTGAGTTTTCAGGCCATTCCTTATTTTTGAAAGGTGAAAAAAGCGACTATATTAAATCGGAGCATCGAAAACTTATAAAGTCCTTATTTACTAAAGCGAGGTTTGCCACTTTTAAAGAAGCAGGTCATTGGCTACACGCCGAAAAGCCTCGCGAATTTGAAAGTGCAGCACGATTATTTTTTAGTTAACAGGCAGATTTAATAATTGTTTCTCAAAGCACAACTCGAGTTATCGCTGAGCTAAGTTATTGATATTTTAACACCTTGACCAAACACAAAAATAACCACATATCCTTGGCTATGGTAGATATCGAAAAAATAAGAAACTTTTCAATTGTAGCACACATTGACCACGGCAAGTCTACACTCGCAGATCGATTAATCCAATCGACTAATACAGTTGCTGACCGCGACATGAAAGAGCAGCTTTTGGACAGTATGGATATTGAGCGGGAACGCGGAATTACGATTAAAGCTAACACCGTTCGAATAGATTATACGGCTTCCGATGGTGAAAAGTATGTCTTAAATTTAATTGACACACCGGGTCATGTGGACTTTGCTTATGAAGTTTCTCGATCAATGAGGGCTGTTGAGGGATCGTTATTGGTTGTTGATAGTACTCAGGGTGTAGAAGCCCAAACGCTCGCAAACGTCTATCAAGCAATAGACGCAGATCATGAAATTGTACCTGTTTTAAATAAAATCGATTTACCAGCTTCTGACTGCGAGAGGGTATCAGAGCAAATTGAGGATGTTATAGGTATTGATGCCTCAGAGGCATTAGAAGTTTCTGCAAAGTCTGGCCTTGGAATACAAGAAACCCTAGAAGCCATTGTCACAAAGCTTCCTCATCCAAAAGGTGAAAGAAATTCGCCACTAAAAGCCATGCTAGTAGATAGCTGGTACGATGCTTACCTTGGAGTTGTTGTATTAGTCCGAATTATGGATGGGGTTTTAGAAAAAGGTGACAAAATAAAGATGTTTTCTAATGGCTCTGTCCACACAGTAGATAGAATAGGCGTATTTCGTCCTGAAATGCAGTCAACTGAACAGTTAGGTCCAGGTGAAATAGGTTTCATAACCGCATCAATTAAACAAGTTAGAGATACTAGGGTCGGTGATACAATTACCCACGAGAAAAAGGGAGCAGAAGAACCTTTGCCAGGATTTAATCCTAGCCAACCAGTTGTTTTTTGTGGCCTATTTCCAGTAGATAGCTCTGAATTTGAAGACTTAAGAGACGCGATTGAGAAATTAGCCTTGAATGATGCCTCTTTCAGTTTCGAAATGGAGACCTCTGCAGCACTAGGTTTTGGCTTCCGGTGCGGGTTTTTGGGCTTATTGCATCTTGAAGTTATAAGGGACCGTATAGAACGAGAATACGATATAGAACTGATTACAACAGCACCGTCCGTTATTTATCATATTTACATGAAAGATAGTAGCTGTATCGAATTACATAATCCAGCCGACATGCCTGATTTAAGCAAAGTAGATCATCTAGAGGAACCTAGGATTAAAGCCACTATATTGGTGCCAGACGATTACCTTGGCGATGTACTTAAACTTTGTCAGGACCGCAGAGGTATACAAGAGGACTTAACGTATGCAGGCTCACGTGCAATGGTAGTTTATGATCTACCATTAAACGAAGTGGTATTCGATTTTTACGATAGGTTAAAATCGGTAACCAAAGGATATGCATCATTTGACTATCAAATGACTGGATACCGCCAAGATAATCTTGTTAAAATGTCTATTCTTGTTAATGAAGAGCCAGTTGACGCCTTATCCATTATGGTACACAGGGATAGAGCGGAAATGCGTGGCCGAGCCATGTGTGAGAAATTAAAAGATTTAATTCCAAGACATATGTTTAAAATTCCAATACAAGCGGCCATTGGAGGAAAAGTGATAGCTCGTGAAACCCTAGCAGCTCTTCGAAAAGATGTTACAGCAAAGTGCTATGGTGGTGATGCTACTCGAAAGAGAAAGCTTTTAGATAAGCAAAAAGCCGGCAAAAAACGAATGCGACAGTTCGGCAAGGTTGATATTCCACAGGAAGCGTTTATTTCAGCGCTCAAAATGGATGGTTAAAAGGTTGGTAAGAAGCAGATTTTAATGGTACCGCCTCCCCGGCTCGAACGGGGGACCTCTGGATCCACAATCCAGCGCTCTAACCAACTGAGCTAAGGCGGCCCACCCTCGCGATGTATCCCTGCCGATTACCAAATGCAAGTTAAATTCTCTTTTTTAACGACCTTAAAACAGTTTTTGAACCTAACCTAACACTTGCAAAATCAAACTGTGAATATTAAGCCAAGCCAATCTTAAGAGGAAAGCAATGGGAATAAATAAACAATCTGATATAGAAGCAAATTTGCAAATCGGCCCTACCGATATTGGTATGGTAAGAATTTACGTATCAGCTGGTCAAACTGAAATTCCAATGGATTTTGATCCTGAGGAAGCTGAAGAAATTGCCGAAGAAATTAAACTGGCTGCACAAGCTGCTCGGAAACTTTCAAAAAAAAGCTAGCTACCTTATTATCGGATCAGTATACGCAGCCAATCTATTACATGCAGTACTAGCCATTGACCTAACTATTTTTTTTCGCCTAGTCGCAGGTAGTTTATTTAGAGGAGATTCTCTAAGGATTTTTGCATCATAAGAGTCTGCAATGATCAGACCAGTATCAAAAGGTAAAATATCTTTTGGGAAATCACTGTCCACTGCCCAAAAATATCTATCACACCATTCTAAATAATTTTGCCACTTTTTATCAGATTTAAAATCAATTTTGCTAGACTTGCATTCTACTATCCAAATTTCATCAGATGGAGCTAGCACTATGACATCTACTCGCAACCCTCTTACCGGTGAATATTCACTCAAACTCGGCAAACCCATTTGAGAAAAATGCCTCATGACACCACGAGCGATTTTTGTATCGTTTTTGGATACTTTTAAATTCATGGATTTAAATTGGCCTGATAAATTATATAAAACAAGAATTTGCTCAAATTTCTTTCAGTTAAGTTTAGTTGAAACTACACGAGCTACGGATTATATCCTCTCAATGCGGGTTCTGCTCTGTTCGTAATGGTTGCATTCCGGTGGCCTTAAGCAATTCCGAGGGAGCTGGCTCTGTCCTGGCCCTGGCCTGGTTACCTGGTGCCCACCTGTAAATACAGGTCCTCGGGAATGAGATAACCTAACGGCAGTTGCGGTCCCGCTCCAAAGTTAAGCTTAGCTAAATTCAGTTGGGCAAGCTTCTCTAGCCATATGGTCTAATACAGCATTTACAAAATTTGGCTCTTTACCATCAGTAAAAAACGCGTGAGCAAGTGCTACATATTCAGTTATTACAATCTTAGGTGGGGTTTTTATCTGAGTAATTTCAGCGGCTGCAGCTCTAAAAAGAGATCGCAAAGTTGGATCTATTCGAGCGATAGGCCATTTTTTAACTAGTGCCCTATCTGTAAGCTGATCTATATAGGCCTGATAGTTTACCGCAGACTCTACAATAGATTTAAAAAGGGCTTCATCACCATCAGACAATTGGCCCTCTTCATATTCTTCGCCGAATCTGTGAACTACAAATTCCTCAACTACTTCATCAGTAGATAGTCCAAGTTGTTCCATTTGAAACAAAGCCTGGATGGCATAAAGTCGGGTTGTGGAGCGAATTTTACGTTTTTCGTTTCCTGATACTTGCTCGCTTTGTGACATTATTAGCCTCTTTGATCAGTGCTTACCGTCAACAAAACAGTTTCCTAGTCAGCCTTAAATCCAATACCCTTTTTGTTATCAGCCCACTTATGACTTAAAGATAGAAGATGCAATGCTGCTGCAGCTGCACCACCACCTTTATTTTGTTTATCAGGGTTAGCACGCTCTTCAGCTTGCTTAAAATTTTCCACAGTCAAAATACCATTTCCAATGCACAAGCCTTGAAGACCCAAAAGGGTTAATCCTCTACTGCTGTCGTTACAAACAGTTTCATAATGGGTAGTCTCGCCTCTAATCACACACCCTAGGGCCACATACGCATCATACTTTCCCAGTCTCTCCGCTATGCCAACAGCCGTTGGTATTTCCAGTGCTCCTGGCACCTCAACCGTTTCAAAGGTACCATTTGAAGCCAGTATTTCTGCTTTGGCACCTTTTAATAAATTTTCAGCTATGGTTTTATAATAAGGGGCAACAACGATAAGAACTTTTGGCTCTTCATTGAAAGAAGCTCTAGGCAAAATAAAGTGTTCTATTTTACCCGCCATTAGCCCAGTTCCGATATTTTACGCGTCGAGGTTATCTCTAACCCATAAGCCTCAAGGCCAACTACCTTAGGGGTTGGAGAGTTTGTAAGTAATTCTAGTTTAGATAAACCTAAAGAAGATAAAATCTGTGCCCCCAGTCCATATTGTCGAAGCGTTCTAGGAGAAGCGTTATCATTATTTTCGATTTTCATAGCTGTATCTCGCAGTAAAACAACTACACCACGCCCCTCTTCAGCCACTATTTCCATAGCCGCTCCAAACTCATCCGCTCTTCCCTTAGGACCAATACCTACTATGTCTAGCATAGGGTCCATCGCATGCATCCGGACCAAAACAGGGGTGTCACCAGTTAGATCACCTTTGCTGAGAACAATGTGTTGATCACCATGTGTCTCATCTTCATACACTCTCATATCCCATTCGCCACCAAACTCTGATAATATCTTTGTTAGCTCACCAGAACGGACAAGATTGTCATTTCGCCTTCTATAAGCAATCAAATCGCTTATTGTACCAATTTTTAATCCATGCCTTTGAGCAAAACTAATAAGCTCAGGGAGACGTGCCATAGTGCCATCCTCATTCATTATTTCACAAATGACACCTGATGAATTTAATCCAGCCAACCTAGCGATATCGACTGCAGCCTCCGTGTGACCCGCTCTCACTAAAACACCACCACTTCTCGCCCTTAAAGGAAAAACATGTCCCGGTGTAGCTAGATCGGAAGGGCCTTTCGAAGCATCAATAGCGACTGCTACAGTTCGTGCCCTATCATGAGCAGATATACCTGTTGTGACACCTTCACGCGCCTCAATAGAAATCGTAAAAGCGGTTTCATGTCTCGATGAGTTATTTGTACTCATCAATTCCAAACCCAATTGATCAACCCGCTCAGAGGTTAAAGCTAAACAAATTAATCCACGACCGTGTGTAGCCATAAAATTTATAGCGTCTGGCGTCGCCATTTGAGCAGGAATTACTAGGTCACCTTCATTTTCTCGATCTTCATGATCTATTAACACAAACATGCGACCATTTCGGGCATCTTCAATTATTTCTTCAACTGAAGATATTACATCACGATAATTATTTTCTACAATTCCAGGCTTATCAAAATTCATTAAAAATCCTTAAAGTGAAACGCACTTCACATACCGAGGTGAGATAGCAGTATTTTGCAAAAGTGCAAATACAAGCAACAAAATATTGTTTCAATCTTAAAAAACTTTTAGACTTTATTTATCGTTAACGAATAAAAGAAGTACTCAATTAGAATGGTTAGACATTTGTTGTAATTGAAACATAGCAACGGCTGCAGCATTAGAAACATTTAATGAACCAAAATCGGTTGAAAAAGGAATTTTTGCTAAAAGGTCAACTGTTTCTTTTGTGCGAAACCGTAATCCTGGGCCCTCAGCCCCCAGAACGAGAGCCGTTGGTCTATTAGAAATTTCTTTCAATTCAGTGAAAGTAGTCTCTGACTCACCATCTAATCCGACACATAGAAATCCTATTTTTTTAAGATATTGTATAGTATCAGCTAAATTTCGAATGCGTACATAGGGTTGCCTTTCCAAAGCGCCACTAGCACTTTTTGCAAGCGCACCAGTTTCGGAAGGACTGTGGATCTTAGTTCCAACGACGGCACTAGCACCAAAAACTTCTGCGGATCGCAATATAGCACCGACATTATGAGGATCTGTAACCTGATCTAATAGAATTAAGCGGGCAGGATTTGTTTTAGAATTCATAATTATGTCCTCTAGTGATCCCCATTGTAAACTTGCCACTTCTAATACTGCACCTTGATGAACAGATTTTTCATCTATTGGAGGGCGAAATTGACGCGTATCAAAAACTTCAGGCGAAACTCCAGATACTTCAATACTGTCTAAGAGTTTAGACTCTGCATTTTTAGTGACCATTAGCCTAAATTTCTTTCTTTTAGGGTTTATTAAGGCGTCACGGACGGCATGAAGACCAAAAATCCAATATGTCTGTTTTTGGGCAATTTTTTCATCTATTTCTTTTTTAACAACCCATTTTGGCTTCTTCATAAAACTGCCTTTTTATAAAATAATTTTGATGAACATAATTTTTGTAACTAACATATGGCGTAAAACTTTTGAAGCGACAGAAAGTGTATTTAAGTAAGGAACATTTTACCATTGACGTCTTTTACTGTCACTTGTAAGCAACGTTTTGATTGAAAAAATCAAAAGTGGGCGACAGGCCGCAAGGTGTGGCAGGGGACTGTAACTCCCTCGCGGAGACGCACGCTAGGTTCGATTCCTAGGTCGCCCACCACTTTAAAAAAATTTGTGACTTTTAAAAAATGAGACGATCTTATCAATTAACTCATATCAAAAGCTAAATTCTTAAAACCAGTACAACTTTTTCCACACTTTCTAATCACCTAGAAATTTTTCGCAAATCTCTACAAAACCTTTTCCACCTCTGGATTTTGCAACGTATTTAGGTAGATGTATCATTTCAGATTTAAAATCTTGAACATTTGCAACACCACATGAATTTGGAAAATATTCAAATAGTGGTTCATCATTTGGACTGTCACCACAAAAAACAAAAGAGCCTTTGTTTTGATCTAGATCAAGATTTAAAACTTCTTTTGCAAAAATTCTGGTCATTTCTAATTTATTGTAGTCTCCGAACCAAGCATTAACATGAATTGATGATATTTTCGCAGTTGCTCCTGCTTCAACAAAAATATCTCTAATTTTTCTAACAGAAGTCATTGATAATTCAGGAACGTCTTCGCAAAAATCTATTGCAAGATCAGATATGCGAGAAAATTGGTCACTGGAAACCGCGCAACCTGGTACGTCATTTAGAATCTTATGTTTAATTTCAGAAAGTTTTTTTTGTCCATCAGAGCGAACTTTTTCATTTTGAATATATCTCCTGATCATTTTTTTCTTTTTATGATCATAAGAAAAATAGAAAGCTCCATTTTCTCCAATAACACCTTTAACAGGCCAAAAACGAGCAATCATGTCACACCAACCTGCTGGCCGCCCAGTTATTGGAACAAAATGTATGCCTTTATTAGATATATTTTCTATTGCTACGTATGCATCTCCACTAAGCATACCATCCGTTGTAATAGTGTCATCTATATCACTAAAGAAACCCTTTACTGACCGACTAATGGAATTGGAAATTTCGTTTATTGATTTCAATTTATTTTCCTTAAGGGCTGAAAATTTTTGGACCTCTTTTTAAAAAAGATTGAGAATTTTTTAACTTGGTAAATTAATTAGAATCTCTCTCTGCAATCCAATTATGAGCAGGGTGATTTTTAAAACGCCATTTTCTCAAAGGTCCTGCCATAACATTAAGATAATACATCTCATATCCATATGGTACAGCACACGGATGGTGACCCTTTGGAACTAAAACAACATCGTGATTTTCTACCGTCATTGTTTCATCAAGAGAGCCATCTTCTGTAAACACTCGTTGATGTCCATAACCAGTAGACGGGTTTAAACGATGATAATATGTTTCCTCAAGGTAAGTCATATTTGGAAAATCATCTTCATCATGGCGGTGCGGAGGATAAGATGACCAGTGGCCGGTTGGCGTAAAGACTTCTGTTACCAGTAAACTACTTGCAACATCTCTATCCTCCATAGCAATGTTGTTAATATATCTGGTGTTCGTACCTTTTCCACGAGCTGTAAGCTTGATACCGTTGGGACCCAGTTGTGAAGCTTCATACTTTTTTGAACACGGTGCTGAGCAGACCGCAAGTGTACAATTTGTGGTGGGGTTTATAAGCCAATCTGTTTCGCTTGGAACGTAGACACAATGAGGCGGTGATTTTTCAAATACATCCAAACGATCCCCCAGTATTCCAAAGTTTTTACCATCTGCTGTGACCTCTGCATGACCTTCAACAAGAACCAATATGACTTCCTGATCTAATGTCTCTTGACTTATATTTTGACCTCTTTCCAATAGATATAAACTGAAGCCAACATAGCCCCAACCAGCGCTTTTAGCTGAGATATCATGAATTTTTCCAGAACTACCTTGCGGCTTTTTTAATAATTTAGACATGTCTAATTCCCATTCAGTATTTTATGCTCAAGAGCTTTGGTCACGCCTCTAAGTTCAGCTAGACCTTTCAGCCGACCTATAGCTGGATAACCTGGCATTGCATTTCTGCGATGATCATCAAGAATATTCTGTCCATGATCAGGTCGCATTGGAATAGACCAGTCATCTCTTCCTTCTTCTCTACGACGTTTTTCTTCCAGAATAATTTCGTTGATAACCCCAACCATGTCTGTATTTCCTAGTAAATGTTCATCCTCGAAAAAACTGGTGGGAACACTATCAGTCTCTCTAGTTACATTTCTTAGATGAAAAAAATGTATGTGCTTACCTAATCTAGAAATCATTCCAGGAATATCATTTTGGAAATTGGCTCCCAAAGAGCCCGTACAAAGCGTGATACCATTTGCTTTGCTTGGATGAGCTTCAACTAACCATTTATAATCTTCTTCCGTTGACATAATTCTAGGCAAGCCCAGCAAAGGCCAAGGGGGGTCATCAGGATGACAGCATAAGCGCATTCCAAGTTTTTCCGCCTCAGGAACAACGGCATCTAAAAAATATTTAAAATTTTTCTTAAGTTGACTAGCATTTATTTTCGAATACTCCTTAAGCCTTTTTTTAACTTCATGGAAAGTTAAAGTTTCGCTGGCCCCAGGCAAACCTGCCGTTATGTTTTTAGTAAGTTTTTCAATCTTTTTCCTTGAAAAACCTGTGAAGCGTTTTTTAGCCTCATCCACTAATTCTTTCCTATAATCATTTGCTGCATTTTCTCTACGAAGAATAAAACAATCAAAAGCAATAAAATCCACAAGATCAAAGTACATTGCGGTAGCGCCACTAGATACAGGCTCCGCCAATTCTGTGCGTGTCCAATCAAGAATAGGCATAAAATTATAACAAATCACACTAATTCCAAATTCTGATAAATTTTTCATTGATTGGATCCATGCCTTGATGTGCTCATCTCTAAAATCAGAGCCAGTTTTTATGATTTCGCTTACAGGCAAACTTTCAACTACATCCCATGTCAAATTAGTTGGATCATTTTTTGATCCAGTAATTTCTTCTAATCTAATAGAAATTTCATTTTTTCCCCAAATCAAACCAGGTTCCAAATGATAAAGTGAGGTGACAATACCAGTGGCACCAGTTTGTTTTATGTCATTTAAGGTAACTTTATCTTTTGGGCCAAACCACCGCCAAGTTTCAATCATGATAATCCCACAAATCATATTTAGATGAAATTTCAAACCGATCTGCTAGCAATTTAAATTGCTTGCTTGTAACGGGATCAAGAACAACCCCATATTTATCTCTGTCATGAGCGATTTTCCACTCTCTATCTCCAGGAGCCATCACGTAAGCATTTTCTTTAGCCTTACTTTTTCTCATTAAATTCAGATATTTTTCCATTCCCTCTTTAAAGAGAAAGGTGCCAATAAAACCTTCTGGGTCGATAGCAATTACAAATGCACCTAATTCTCTTGGCGTTGTCATATCTGGACCAGACATTGGAAGTAATTCGGGAGATAGCTTCATGCCAGTTAGTACTGCAGAGAGAATTTCTGAAATACCCCCAAGTCCTGCTCCTTTAAAACCGAACTTTGCACCCAGTGGATCAAGCATTTCAGCAATATGTGGATCCTCAGTAGAATTTCCGCTTACATCCGAGGCAACATCACTTGGTAATTTTTGATTTAAAGAACGATACAACTCTACCCTATTGAAAGGCACTGAACTGGTTGCCATATCAAAAAGCCAAGGGTTTGAACCACCCGTTGGCACAGCCATTGAGATAGGGTTTGTCCCGTGAAACCTCTCAGCGCCATCATAAAGCCTCACAAAACTATCTGAATTGCAGAACGCTAATGCAATCATATTTCTTTTTGCAGCGTATAAGGTATAAGCGCCTGCTGGGCCAAAATGAGATGAATTTGTAACACCTACTGCAGCAATACCTGTTTTTTTCGCCATCTCGATCGCGTAATCCATTGCGGTATAGGTCGGTAGAGCACCTTGGGAGTGATCTCCGTCTAGCAATCCACTACTTGGCTTTAAGCTTTTAAATTGTATGGAGGGGTTTTTATTAAGCCGCCCTGTCTCCAAAACTTTAATATAGTGAGGAACTAAACGGACTCCATGACTATCCACACCAAAACGAGTTCCATGCATTACGCTATTCACGCATGCTCTTGCAACATTATGATTAGCACCTATTAAATCAAAAAGTTGAAGGCAAAATTCTTCAATTTCATTCAGCGGCTTAGGTGTCATCTTCACCTTTTATGACTTCATCTTGGATGTTAATGCCATTCAGCTTTGCAATATGATCCACAAGCATTGGAACATAATCATCTCCAGCACCAATTGCAGTCGCATGCATATAATACTGCTTAGCGGCAGCGCTCATTAAATTAGCCATTCCAGCATCATGTGCCATCTGATTGACATAACTTATGTCCTTCGCAGCATTAGTTAATGAAAACTGATGGGCATTAGGATCTCGACCTACCAAGTACTTCATGAACGTTTCAAAAAAGCCTGTATTCAGTCGGCTATTACCGATTACATCGTTTACTTTTTGAGGGGAAATTCCTGATTTTGCAGCTAAAACGGTTGCTTCAGAATAAAGAGCACCGTAACTCATTGCCAGAAAATTCATTATTAATTTCATTTTATGACCTGAACCCACAGCTCCCAAATGAGTTACCGTTGCTGACCATGAAGCTATTATTGGTTTAACAATTTCAAAAACATGATCATCAGCACCGACTAAGGCATCTACAGTTCCCAAGGCTGCCTCTTTAGGCGTACGGCCAAGCGGAGCATCGACAAATTCCATTCCCACTTTTTTCAAGGCACTAGACATCCGGAGTGAAGACTCTGGATCTGAAGTAGATGTATCAATAACTATAACACCTGCCCTAGCATGCTCGATAATACCTCCAGCCCCAGTTAAAACGGTCTCCACCTGATTAGAATTTGAAAGGCATAAATGAATAATTTCAGCTGATTTCATTAAGGTTTCTATCGTATCAGCTTCCACTGCGCCTTTTTCAACTAAGTCATCAACAGGAGTGCGGTTTCGATTTCCCTTAATTACTAGCGGATAGCCATTTTTTAAAATGTTTGCAGCAAGGCCGTGCCCCATAAAACCCACACCAATAAAACCTATTGTTGGCTTTTCACTCATTAATCTACTCCAAATAAAGATTTAAATTTGCCAATGCATTTGCGAAAGCCATCCTCAAAATTTCCATTTCCTGGATGGTAAACACTTTCAAATGAAATCACTCCCTTATATTGATCTTTTCTGAGAGCAGCGGCCATATCCCCGAAAAGAGGCCCCAACTGCCCCTGACCCATTTCTTTGACAGTCAGTGTCGCTTTTGGCGTGTCTACAAAAACATCTTTGATATGAATATGTCCTAAATACCCATCTCTTACTTCTTCATAGCCATCTGGGAATGCTAATTCGTGACACCAGCAATTATTTCCAGGATCCCAAAGAACTTTTAAGGTATCCTTTGCATTTAGCTCATCTATCAGTTTGCGAGCAGTATAGTTTGAGTTGACCATCGTGCCGTTCCCAGTTTCAACTGCTAATTTGACGCCAGCACTTCTAGCAAAGTCTACAGCGGGTTCTATCAAAGGAGGCATGCTATCCCACGCTCCATGCGCCACATTCCACTTTTCTGCCCCATGAAAACCCCATAGAATTTGCTCTTTTTTTTGCGTCATTATTCGCACAAATGGAGAGCCAACAATATGAGCCATTTCAACTACTCTTTTAAGCGCATCCATATGTTTCAAGTGCAACTCGTCACCCGGTTTATTTTGTGAAGTCATGCCAGCAAAGATGTGACGCGAAAGACAACTGACGGGTTTACCACGATCTCTAAGCAGGGTATCAATCTCTTTTATTTCAGTTTTTGAATGATCGCCAACTTCCTTGTCACCAACAAACTGGAGCTCAGCATACTCAAGGCCAAATTCATCCATAACATTTAGTGAGTGAGCCAAATCACGGCTTATACCATCACAAATTACACCTAATTTCATCTCGCCCCCTAACGATGCAATTCAGCGCCAACAATATCTTCAATAACACGTGTACAGACCCAATTATCACCATTTGGATATTTTGTACGACCGGCATGAAATATCTGCATAGCCGCGGATGCTGTGTGCATCGGTACTCCCAAATTTTCAGCTAAATTTAAAGAAATAGTTAAGTCTTTATGCATCGTATTTATGTGACTACCTGTACCTTCAAATTGTCTATCTATAATTTTTTGCAAAGCGTTATTTACTATTCCACAACCAGCAGATGAAGTTGAGAAAACAGTATGTAATACCTCTCCGCTTATCCCAGCCTTTGCCGCCAAAGCAGCTGCTTCAAAAGTTGCCGAAAATTGTGCTCCAATTAATGACTGCAAACATGCTTTTACAGTTTGCCCCTGACCCGCCTCTGTCCCAACATGATGAATATTTGCGGAAATAGCCTCTAAGACGTCTCTATTTTTATTCATTACATCCTCTGACGCAGAAGCCATGAGTGTAAGAGTACCTGACTGTGCGCCTGGAAAACCACCAGATACGGGCGTATCTATAAATTGAAGGCCGGTGTCTTTAATCAAATGGCCAATCTCTTCAGCTTCTGAAGGTTTAATTGTGGCAGACAGAATTACTGTGCTTCCAGCTTCCATATTTCTTGCAAGTCCATCTTCATCAAAAATAATTGATTTTGCCTGACTGCCATTCATTACCATCACAAAAACGGCATCACATTTTTTTCCAATATCTGCTATAGATATCTCGAGAGAGCCACCCATATTTTTAAATGCTTGTTGCCGTGCAGGGAGAAGGTCAGATCCAAAAACCTTAAATCCATTCTTTATCAAATTCAGGGCAATGCCACTGCCCATATCGCCTAAACCGATTACACCGATATTTTTCATTTTTCACCTTTAATAAGTTGATCTTCCACCTGATAAGTCAAAAACCGCACCTGTGGTGAAAGAGTTTTCTGCGCTCACCATCCAAGCTATCATACTAGAAATTTCCTTCACCTCTACAAAACGTCCTCTTGGAATTTTTGACAGCATATAGTCGATATGTTCTTGAGACATTTGATCAAAAATAGCTGTTCTAGCAGCAGCTGGAGTGACGCAATTAACAGCTATATTGCTATCGGCTAACTCTTTTCCAAGTGACTTTGTCAAGGCAATCACCCCGGCTTTTGAGGCCGAATAGGCACTTGCATTAGGATTTCCATCTTTGCCAGCAACTGAAGCTATATTTACAATTCGCCCATATCCATTTGCTTTCATATGTGGGACAACAGCCTTGTTGACATAATATGTTCCTGTAAGATTTACAGAGATAATTCGATCCCATGCTTTATTATCATAATCTACGACTGTATCATTTGGTCCAGCTATACCTGCAGAGTTGACCAATATATCGATTTTTTCGCTAGCATTGATTGAGGTTTCAGTTGCATTTTTCACAGAAATCCAGTCCGTGATATCACACTCAACCGCCTCAGCATTTATAGTTTCAGCAGCCGTCTGGGCCGCCTCAATATCTAAATCCCAAATTTTAACTGACGCACCACTTTTTGATAGACGTTCAGCTACAGAAAACCCGATACCGTTTGCCCCACCAGTAACAACAGCTACTTGGTTTTTGAAATCATATGAGTTCATTTTCTTTCTCTCCATCTGCTATTTTTTGCGCTTCAATAGCTAATTCCATTACCTTAAAAACATGCTCTTGTGGCATCGCTGTTTCACTTCTTTCCAAAACATCAACTAAAAAATTATAAAAGTAGGGGCAACCAGCATCTCCTCCGTATATTTTTTCATGCTTTGCACCATTAGTAAGATAAACATAGTTATCATCAGCTTCACCACCAATATCACAATATTTACGCACTTCTATGGTACCTTCAGTTCCCAATAAGAATAACCGACCATCACCCCACGTTGGCAATGCTTTCGGCGTGAACCAATCAAGTCTAATATAGCCATTTGCTTTTTCAGAACTTAAGGCAATTTCACCAAAATCTGAAAACATTGAAAATTGTTTGTGGCCCATATTCCTAATTGATGCCAACGTTATTTTGGGACGTTCGGATTTGGTGAAATATAAAAATTGGTCGATCTGATGAGAGCCAATATCAGCCAATATTCCACCATTCTTCTTAGGATCAAAAAACCAATTTGGTCGAGAGTTGGCATTTAATCTGTGAGGACCGATACCCAAAGTATGGATCACGTCACCTATTGCTCCATCTAAAACTAATTGAGAAGCGAGCGTTACAGCAGGTACTTCAAATCGTTCAGAAAAATCTATTGACCAAATACGACCAGTTTGGAGGACTGTATGCCTCAATTCTTCTAGTTCTTCAGAAGACAAAACTCCAGGTTTGTCAGACATAACGTCCTTTCCATGCTTCATTGCAGAGATAGATATCTTTGCTCTTTCACTGGGTATCGCTGAAGTTAAAATGACTTGTATATTTGGATCTTCAAGCAAAATACGGGGATCATTGACCCGTTTTGCTTTTGGAAAGCGTTTGAGAAAACCTTCAAGTGTTGTCGGTGACCCTTTTGTGTACCAACCCACTAAATCTGCACCAAGCTCTATCAAAAACTCAGCTTGCGTGTACACATGCCTATGATCAATGCCCAGAATTCCAAATTTTATATTAAAGTCTCTCAATCTAAACCGTCACTTTTTTTTCTAATTTTGAAGATCTTACAATGGCATCAATTAATTGTTGAACTGGAAGAGCGCTCTCCGCTGATATCTCAATTTGTTGATTTTTGGTAAACTGAGTCCAAAATTGCTCTATGACATTTGCATGCCAAGTATAGCTAAAGTCCATCGGATCACTCCCACTTCCTGTTTGAGAGTCTGTCTCAAGACTCTCTATTTTACCATTGTGATAGAAAACTTTGAGATCGGCCCCACTAATATTCACCGTTGCTTCAGAACAATTAAGAATTATTTCCTCTTTATGCCCCGGAAAATGAGTGGTTGAAGCCATTAGTGTTCCTCGCGCTCCGGACTCAAAATTTAATAAGGCTCCTGAAAAATCTTCTGCTTCTAACTGATGAAATGAGGAGGTATGCACCATGCCGTGAACTTCTTTTACCGGTCCGCATAGTAGAAGCATGATATCTAGAGTATGTATCGCTTGAGTTATCAATACCCCTCCTCCATCACGCTCAAAGGTTCCTCTACCCTCCTGATCATAATAAGTTTGTTCGCGCCACCACGGTATCCTAACTTCTACGGTCGACACGTCACCAATTTGTTTTTTATCAATCAAGTTTTTCAAAATCTCTATCGATGGCCTTTTGCGATGTTGTAAAAAAACTCCAATAGGAATTTTGTGAGTCTTGCCTTGCTCAACCACCTTACAAGCCCTTTCAAAGTCTCTTTCTAAAGGTTTTTCAACAATGACAGGCTTTCCCACCTTTGTAAGAGCTTTAATATAATCTAACCGAGCATTGGGGGGCGTTAAAAGGAGGACTAAGTCAATTTCCTCATCATCACAAAGCTCATCAAACTGTTTGAAAATTTTGGCATCTTTTGCATATTTTTCGGCAAAATCTTGCGTTTTTGACTCGTCCCGTGAGAAAAGACCATAAACCTGAAACCCACTCAGTGAATTCACGGCTTGAATATGTAACCTAGCGACCATTCCAAGCCCAATGATAGCCACTCGACAAGTCATTTAGGAATTTCCGTTGCAGTATCCAAACCTTCTCTCCACCAAATCGAAATACCTGAAGCAACTACAAAAAAAGCACCAAAAAAAACCCAGAAATCTGGTGAAGATCCAAAAATAAAATAAGAAGCTAATGTCATAAAAATGATATTTGAGTAAGAAAAAGGCATGAGTGTAGCAGCTGAAGAAAAAAGGTGTGCTCTTGCAAAGATTTCATGGCCAGCCCAGGCCGCTAACCCCATAAAAAACATAAGCACCCACGACAATAAGGAAGTGGGACTCTCCCAATAAAATAAAACTAAAGGCAAAAAAACTAATGTCCCAAGTCCACCTGCAAAGAATTGCATAGTTGAAGCCGTAACGACACCAGATAACTGCCTAGTGATCAGTGAAAAGACCGATACTGCTATTGCATTATGAACACATAGCAACGCTGCCCAATGGAATTGGGCATCAAAAGGTCTTATGATCACCAAAACTCCAAAAAAACCAAGAAATATTGCCAAAATTTTCCAAATATCAACGTACTCTCGAAGAAAAATTATGGAAAGTGCAGCAACTATTATCGGCGAGGAAAACATAATTGCAGAAGTCATAGTTAGTGGGAGATACTTGATCGCAATAAAGTTAAAAAATGTACAAACTGTAAGTAAAGCAGCTCGAATGGATAAAAGTAAAAATGTTTTGCGATCCATTTGTCTGGTTACCGCTAAAGGTCCAGTGGCGGCCATTACAGTCAAGCAAAACTGAACCGCATAACGCATAAACACGACTTGTACAGTAGAAATTGATGCTAAAACCAACCATTTAGCTGAAGTGTCAACCAGGGCAAACAAGGCCCAAGCTCCCAGCATCAGAAATATTCCCAAAGCAGCCTTGTTCTGTTTGGGACTTATTTCTGGTTCGCTAAACACTTACATTCTATCCGATGAATAATGTTTCTTGAAAAAATCAATCATTTCGCAAACCATTGCATTCGCGTACCCATCATCATTTGCTTGAGACAATGCCTTACTTGCACTTTCTGACATTATACTATTTATTCCAAGGTTTTGCGTCATAAGTCTGTAGTAACTTACATCTTTGAACGCATTTTTAATGGCAAATTCTAGCTTACTTTTATCTCCTTCAAGACCAAAAGCGGAAATAAAATCCATCATAGAGGAATGTAAAGGACCTGCCGATATCACTTTATAAACTGTCTGTCTGGATACACCGGCAGCGTCAGCAACAGCAAAGACTTCAGCCATGGCATTAGCTATCGTCATTCCAAAAAAATTATTCATTAATTTAATTGTATGACCTGTTCCAAGGTCACCTAAATAAAAAACATTTTCCCCTAAATTTTCCAAAATCGTTCTTACTGCGTCAAAAGCATCCTTATCTCCCGATGCCATTATATTTAACAAACCATCCTTGGCGTGATGCGGTGTGCGCCCCAGTGGTGCATCTAGAATTACAGCTCCCGTATCGGCTATTTTACTACTTATCTCTTTTGTTGAGGAAGGTAACGAAGTTCCAAAATCAATAATTATTTTTCCCGATGATAGTCCTGATATAATACCTTGCTCACCAAGAATACGCTCTTCGACTTGGTCAGATGTCCCCATGCAAAGCATGATAACGTCACTTTGTTTTGCTAAATCTAATCCAGACGCAGCTTCCAGTGCACCCCGTGTCAATGCTTGATCCAACCCAGTGCGATCTTTATTGCCCAAAACAGTCAATTGATAATTACAATCTTGAAGTCGGCCCACCATTGCAGAACCCATCAAGCCTAATCCGACAAAACCTATTCTAGATTCCATATTACCCTCTATATTTTTGCGCCTAAGGCATCGTTTCTTGTTCTATCTTAAGAATTACCTTGAGTGTTTCACGAGCTGATCTAGCATCTACAATTGGAGCAGCATTTCCCTTAATTACTTCAGCAAAGTGCTCTAGCTGTTTTATTAAAGGTATTGCTTCTGATACATTTTGTTGCGTCATTGAGGGTTTCTCATTCCAGTGTCGAGCCCCATTCCATAACCTGAGTGTGGGAAATTCTAACCCCCCCTCTGTACCGGCTATGAACATTGAAGATTGGTTTGTTTTTGGAATATAGGGACTCTCACCTGTACCAGCCTCAAATCCCCACGGTGTGGGAGTTGCATCAGAAAAAACGATAGTCAAAATCATTCCCGTTTCAAAACTTAATACAATTCCACCGCTTTCATGCCTCGGTGCTTTCCTTATAACGTTGGTCCCCGTGCCAACTACAGATGTAACCTCGCCAAAAAAAGCTCTCAATGTATCCACATCATGGATCAAGTTCTGTTTGACAGGACCACCGTCAATACCTTTCCGCCAATCCACCTCAAAGTACTCGTCTTGTTTCCTCATCAGCCACATTAATGAAGCAGCGACAGGCTTACCTATTTTACCAGATTTGATAATTTTGATTGTTTCATTCACGAGTGGATGATGCCTACGATGATGTCCAACTAAGACTTTAAAACCCGTTTTTTCAGACGCCTCAATCATTTTATCGGCTTCATCTAATGATGCCGCGACAGGTTTTTCAACAAGAACGTGCATACCCTTCTCTAAAGCCTGAATGGTAAGACTTGCGTGGGTATCCGTTGGAGTGGCTAGAACTATACCATCAGCATCTAGCTGAGTATCGTCTAAGGACTTATAAGTTTTTACACCCTTGATTTCCTTATCAGCTACTGCCGGATCAATAATACCAACTAATTGTAAGCTTGGGTGATCCAAAATATGTTGCATATGCCTGTGTCCAATAAGACCAGTACCCGCTAGTAACAATTTGACCATTACATCACAGCCCCAATTTGCCAGGGCACAAATTCATAATCACCTAAACCTTGCAACTCAGATTTTGATTTTTCACCAGATGCAACCCTAATTATGGTTTCATAAATTTGTTGGCCTTTTTTCTCTACCGAAACACCACCATCCAGAATATCACCACAATTAATATCCATATCATCCTTCATTCGGTCATACATTTCAGAATTGGTAGCGAGTTTTATAGTCGGAGCGGGCTTTGAGCCAAAAGCCGACCCACGACCAGTCGTAAAACAAACCAAATTGCAACCACCCGCTATCTGACCAGTAACTGAAGCTGGATCGTAACCAGGGCTATCCATAAAAGTAAAACCTGTCTCAGTAATCATCTCTGCATATTTATAGACGCCCATAAGTGGCGTATTCCCACCTTTAACAGAGGCGCCAAGTGATTTTTCCAGTATCGTTGTTAATCCACCTTTCTTATTTCCAGGGCTCGGATTATTATCCATTGTTCCCTTATTTCTATGGGTATAATCTTCCCACCACCTAACTAAGTTCACCAGTTTTTCACCCGTCGCAGGATCGATTGAGCGTTTAGTGAGCAAATGCTCTGCCCCATAAATTTCAGGGGTTTCGGCTAGTACCCCCGTGCCACCGTGCGATACTAGAATATCACAAGCTTTTCCCAAAGCTGGGTTGGCAGTAATCCCAGACCAAGCGTCTGAGCCCCCGCATTGAAGGGCTATTTTTAATTCTGATACTGGACATTTCTCGCGGTAAGCTTGATTAGCTATGGGCAGCATTTCTTTTACTTTTTTAATACCAACTTCAATGGTCTTGGCTAAGCCTGCAACATTTTGAATATTCATAGTTTGGAACAAAGGGCCCTGTTTAATTCCATAAGCGTCAAGTAACCAATCAATTTGGTTCATTTCGCAGCCCAAACCCACCATTAATACACCTGCATGATTTGGATGTCGCGCATAACCCCACATCACGCGTTGTAAGGCCTCAAAACCCTCTCCATCACCGGCCATTCCACAACCTGTACCATGAACAAAAGCCACCACTCCATCAACGTTGGGATAAGCCCTTAATTCATCTGGACCGAAAGCATCAGCAATACGCCTTGCAGCCGTAGCAGAGCAATTCACAGATGTGACAATAGCGATATAATTTCTGGTCCCAATACTTCCATTCGCGCGCCTGAACCCCATAAAGGTATCGCGAGCATCATGAGCAACGAAATCTACTGGTTTTTTTTCTGTCGAAAATTCATAATCTATTTGGGTATTTCTAAACTCAACATTATGTGTGTGAACATGCTCACCGGCTGTAATGTCAACGGATGCATAACCAATGCACTGCGCATATTTCGTAACCTGATTGCCTTTTTTAATGTCACAAGATGCTATCTTATGCCCCTTAGGAACACTTTGTAGTGTTTTTATACCTTCTATAGTTTCGTTAGCCTGCAGAGTTATTGTTGCAGTCACTACATTATCAAAATTACTCAATCTAACGAATGACGTCATTTCATTTCCAACTGCCAGCCAAGAAAGCCTTTAAATATGTCTGTAAGTGATATGTGGGCGGGTGCAACAGACTTTAGATAGAAAGCAGCAGGCCCAAAAGGGGGTGAAAGAAAACTTACCTGCATGTTCATACAAAATAAAACACCAAACCAGACGGCTAAATACTTAGGTTGCAACTCGCCTATTAAACCAATTTCTTCAATTGGTAGTCTTTGTACAATGGGAAGAAAGACCGGAATGATTAACAGCACAATGCCGACCCAGTCCATGAATGCTCCCATGAATAATAAGATAACCATCATTATCAATAAAATTGCCATTGTGGGCACTTCGAGCCCGACAATTAAATCTGCTACATATTGGGGGCCGCCAGCAATTGTGTAAGCGCCAGCAAGTGCAGCGGCACCAATAGTTACCCAAATAATTGTTCCTGTTGATTTAAGGGTCCGCATCAAGCTGTCCCAGACTAAATCAAAATTAGCTTCACCTCTGAAAACAGCGATAATGAGAACAGCCACAACGCCCATACCTGCAGCCTCTGTAATACCAGAAATACCGCCGTAAATAGATCCTAGAACCACACCAATAACCACAATTGGAGCAACTAAACCTTTACCCATATCCCAGCCAATTTTGGCTCTTTCAATTCCAAAAGCAAAAAATATCAAACCCAGACAAATTGCAGTGTACGCACCAAACCAAGGAATATAATCGGCCGTCCCATAAGCTATCTCATCTACGCCTTCGACATAGACATTTTGACCAGTAACAGTAAAAAACAAAACTCTAAGCAGTAATACAGCAGAAAAACCACCTACGATTATGGACATAAATGCGCCAAATAATGCCCACTTCTCAGCTCCCTGCGGATCGCCCGGCTTTGGCTCTGGCAAAGGGGCCTGATCAGGGTTTAATTGAGTACGGACGATGATGTAGATTATAAAAAAGGAAGCAAGCATAAAACCTGGTAAAAAGGCAGCAGTAAAAAGAGCCTTAATTGATGTCTCAGTAATTAAACCAAAAATAATTAAAACAATTGAAGGCGGTATCATCGTACCCAAGGAGCCTGATGCACAAATTGTACCGATAGCGAGGTTTTGATTATACCCCAAACGCAGCATTTGTGGCAGGGCAATTAATCCCAACAGCACCACTTCGCCACCAATTATTCCAGACATTGCTGCCATGATAACCGCCATTATTGACGTAACAATAGCGATCCCACCTCGAACACTGGACAACCAAACGTTCAAGGAAGCATACATATCTTTTGCAATTCCTGAGCGCTCCAGCAGAGCAGCCATAAAAATAAACAGCGGCACTGATATGAGTACATAGTCCGTCAGGAGCCCATATATTTTCTGGGCTAATATATTCAAAGGACCTGTCCCAAATTTTCGGGTTAGCAAGCCATCACCAAAAGTAGTAGGATCTAGTAAAAGCATTGGCTCAAACTTCATAACCAAAACCAGAACTGCCAAGATAGCCGACGCCATACCCAAAGGCATACCAATTGCTAGCAATAACATGAGCCCTAACAGCAGGACTAGCGATATAGTTCCAATGTCCATCAGTTGTCTCCTACTGTTTTCTTGAGTCTTTCAATTTCATCCTGATCGATGTCATCTGCCGCAGTGTGGATTTCTGGTTCTTTGTTCCAGTCATTAATCAGGTTTAATAAAGCTTGAGCAGCAACTAAGCATACAACCAATAAAACAAGTGGTTTTAACGTTGCTGGAATTGGTGGATCAAACACTGTTCCGAACGTTTCCCACCGCAATAATTTTGCCTTTGCCTCGCCATAGCCCCCATAAACAAGAAAAAAGGCAAACAGCAGAATGAAAAACGTCGAAATGGTATCACATGTCCTCTGCAGATTACGGGGTAACATATCATACAAAAGAAAGATGCGTATATGGCTTCGTTGTTGCATGGCGTAAAAGCCTGCCAAAATAAAAACAAATCCTGCCATCCACAATGATAATTCATTTGCCCATAAAGTGGGTCGCTCAAAGACATAACGTAAGACAACTTCATACATCATAACGGCAACGACTAAAAATATAAGCAGCATAGTAACTCTGCCTATGAACATTGCGATCTGATCTAATGATGTATAATCTTCCATCTCCATTTGCGCTCGCTTTACGGTTAAGATGCCGAGTATGAAAAAGATTGGCAAACCAATCAGAGCCAAATAATCTAGGAAATTAATCTGGCGATACCTTGCTGCAAGAGCATCTGTATAGCCCCCAAAAGCCATAATGTAGGTAGCTCCATGCCAGATTATCCAGCCTGCGCAACCTATAAATAGAAGAGGAAATATCCACTGAGTAAAAGCACTATCAGACGTCTTCATTTTTATACCTTTTGAATAAACTTTTCCAGATTAGCTTTTGCGTATTTGTTTTTTTTATCAAAAATCAATACTTGAACTGACAAGCCCCGTTGTTGGGGCTTGTCGTTAAATTGCTTTAATTATTTTACAAGACCAAGCTGGCTTAAGTATGCGATGTGGCTCGCAACCAAAGCTTTAGCTTCTGGCGTTGTAGCAAATTCTGGCCAAGTAGCCTGCGCAGCGTCACGGAACGTTTGCAGATCTTCTTCAGACCACTGCCATAATGTAACACCTTGTTTCTTCAACATTGCAGCTGCCTCAGCATTCTTTGTTTCAAATGTCAAAGCAGTTCGTAATGCAAGTGCTTCCATTGCAACAGACATAATTGTTCTATGTGACTCTGGCATTGCATCCCACACACCTTTGTTACACGCTAGGTGATCTGACGGCATTGAGTGAAAGCCTGGAAAGTTAGCGTGCTTAACAAGATCATAAAGACCAAGACCAACATTGTTGGCTAAGCCAGACGCATCTGCGCCATCGATGATACCTGTTTCAAGAGCTGTAAAGATTTCTGTGAAATCCATAACGATTGGCTTAGCGCCTAATTTCTCGAAGATTTTTGTTTCCATACCGGGTGGTGAACGGAATTTGAAGTCTTTAAGAGCTTCTGGGCCAGGTAGAGGTCGAGAAGAAGCTAAGCTTTCCTGTCCATAAACCCACCAACCGATAAGCTGCATATCATACTTATTATAAAGAGCTTGTGCGTCTTCTAGTCCGCCACTGTAAAGCCAGCTGAGCTGCTGGTATGGTGTTGCATAACCACCCATAATGTCCCCAACGAATTGGAAAGCCGGGTTTTTGCCAGTCTGATAACCACCGCCAGTCATATCACAGTCTAAAATTCCTGTCGCAGCCGCATCAAATGTCTCAACTGATTTTACAACAGATGAAGAGTAAAACATCTCGACTTGGATTTCACCATTAGACATACTTTCGATGTCAGCAACGTACTGAGCTGCTAATTTACCGGAAACAGTTTCAGGCGCGTAGTGCGTTTGAATTCGAAGATTTGTTGTTGCAGAAGTAGCTGCTGTTGCCATAAGTGCTGCTGCACCAATAGCCGTAGCTACGGTTTTAACTAAACTCATTAGAGTCCTCCCTTTAATTTTTCGGCCCATCTAAATACTTTGGCCTTCCAAGCAGCCTACTCAGATAAAATGCTCTGGCAAGCGAAAAATAAAAGAATCTTAAAAAAATATAATATACTTTTTGAAAAATCTGAAATTTTGATTATTTTGATTATTTAAAAGCAAAAATAAGTTTTGCTTAATGCGTACCAGATTAAATTTTAGTCAACTAACCTGATACCTCATCTTCAATAAAAATCTGAATAATTTCCTCAAAAGACGTCTCTGCATAAAAACCAAGTTCCTTTGCCTTCTGAGCTTTAAAATTTTGAGGCCAACCCTTAACTATTTCGATAATTTTTTCATCAGGTTTGAATTCGATTAGCTTGACCACTTCATTACCAGCGACCGATCGAAGAGCTTCAATTTGCTCCTCTACAGTGCAACTAAGACCCGGCATGTTTAACCCTGAATTAAATGTCAATTGACTAAAATTTAAAGTTTCAGCATGCCTCAAAAATCTAACAGCTGATCGAGGCGAAGCATGCCAGTGTCGAACAGCTGTGGATACGGGTAACTGAGCTTTGATGCCGCTCAGCGGCTCTCTTATTATGCCAGAAAAGAATGAAGATGCTGCTAAGTTTGGCTTGCCAGGTCGAACACATATTGTTGGTAAACGTATCGCTAAACCCTCACAAAATCCTTTCCGTGAAAAGTCATTAAGCATTAATTCACAAGAAGCTTTTTGCGCCCCATAAGAAGTGCGCGGGGCTGCAATGAAATCATCAGGTATTTGGTTCGGGAAAGGCGAGCCAAACACAGCAATTGATGAAGTAAATATGATTTTGGGTTTATATTGGCCTTGAGATTTTTCGTTTAGTTTTTTTACAAGACACAAAAATGCCCAGAATGCATGAATATTCACATCCCAGCCTTTTGAAAAATCTGCTTCAGCTTCACCAGAAACTACTGAAGCCAAATAGTAAATTACTTCGGGAAGGTCTTTTAGCGAGTTTTCTATTATTTCAGGGTCGCCCACAGATCCAATTATTTTCCTTACATTTGATTGGTTTTTATTAGGGAAACCAATATCAAGCAGTGTAAGAGAGTCATTTTTTGAAAAGGATGAGGCAAGCTTTTGACCGATCATTCCACCGCCGCCGATGATTAAGACAGAAGTCATATTTGTTTCCCATTAGTTTCTAGTAATTCTAAAAATAAAGCTGAATGATCTAATTCTGAGCCATTCAAGGAATTCACCAATCTGCTGAAACGATCATGAGCAGCTATTGAAAAAGGAAGGTCTACGTTAAGAGCCTTAGCTTCAGCCAAGATATTTTTTAAATCTTTCAACTGCAATCTACTGGGTCCGCCAGGGTCAAAATTTCTTTCACTCATCCGCTTACCATGTTGTTGTAAAATGGTACTATCAGCAAAGCCGCCAAGTAATGCATCGCGCACGGCACCCACATCAGCACCGCCTTCCTCGAGTAACAATGTGGCTTCGGCTACAGCTCCAATGGTAATAGCCACAATGGCTTGATTTGCCAATTTTGCTAGTTGACCAGAGCCCGTTGGCCCAACAAAAACTGCTCGACCCATTGGCGCAAAAACATTTTTTACTTTTTTGAATACTGATCTTTCACCACCTACCATGATTGCAAGCGTGCCATTTTCAGCACCTTTAGTGCCACCTGAAACAGGAGCGTCCAAATAATTTACGCCTAATTCAGCAAGCTTTTTGGAATGCAATCTTGACTCATCTGGCTTAATTGAACCCATCTCGATCCAAGTTGCATTGGAAGATAGACTTATTTGCACATCTTTATCACTTTGCATTTGAGCGCTAGCATCGCCATTTGATAACATAGAAACAACAACGTCAGCATTTTTAACGGCATCAGCAGCTAAGCCTTTTACATCAACCCCGAATTGCAATAAAAATTCTGCCTTCGAAGATGTTCTGTTCCAGGCAGTTGTTTCATAACCAGCCGAAGCCAGATTTTTAACCATCGGCCCACCCATTAATCCAGTGCCCAAAAATGCTATTTTCATCTAAATTCCAACCTTTTTCTCTGACGCAGACAGCCTGATAGCCAAAACCAATTATACAATTACTTCAATCTTCAAATTCGAATACCAAATAAATAAAATATTTTCTACTTAAGTCTTGGCACCGCCCAAAGCCGTTGATAATAATTTTGACAACTGGGAAAACCAAGGGCCGCTATAGAACGACCCACGGTGGAATTAATGTGGATTTAAACCATCAAAACTTTTGGGGAAAAGCAAAATGACAAATCGGCTTTTAGGTAAGCGCGCTTTAATTACAGCGGCGGGCCAAGGTATTGGGAAAGCAACGGCCTTGGCCATGGCAGCCGAAGGTGCCCATGTTTTTGCCACAGATATTAACAAAGAAACACTGAATGACTTATCTGACGAAGCTAAAGGTTTAGGAACACTGGAAGTATTTGAGTTAAATGTTCTTAAAAATGATTCCGTTGAAAAAGGTATTGAAAAGTCTGAGCCTGACATATTGTTTAATTGCGCGGGTTTTGTTCACAACGGAACGATATTGGAAGCCAGCACAGAAGATTGGGATAGCGCTTGGGATCTAAATGTATCTTCAATGTTCAAAACTATTCGAGCAGCTTTACCCGGCATGTTAAATCGAGGCTCTGGATCCATCATTAACATGTCTTCGGTTGCATCTTCTATCAAAGGAGCTCCCAATCGTCTGGTCTATGGGACAACTAAAGCCGCCGTCATTGGGCTCACCAAAGCGGTGGCAACCGATTACATAACAAAAGGGATCAGATGCAATTGTATTTGTCCTGGTACTGTAGACAGCCCCTCACTACATCAACGCCTAGAAGCAACCGGTGATTACCAGAAAGCGATGAAAGATTTTATAGCAAGGCAACCAATGGGTCGTATTGGATTTGCTGAAGAAATTGCAGCCTTGGCAGTATACTTAGGCTCAGATGAAAGCAACTTCACCACCGGCCATGCTCATGTTATTGATGGCGGCTGGTCTAATTAATTAGGAAAAAGAAATGAAAAATAAAACGCTGAGATCACGTCTGTGGTTCGATAATCCTGACGACAGAGAGATGACGGCTTTATATCTTGAGCGTTACCTTAATTATGGGCTCACAAGAGAAGAGCTGCAATCTGATCGTCCAATAATTGGTATTGCTCAAACGGGTAGTGATCTTAGCCCATGCAACAGGCATCACATTGAATTATCAAAACGGGTAAGAGATGGGATCAATGCCGCTGGCGGTACAGTAATCGAAATACCTGTTCACCCAATACAGGAAACAGGAAAAAGACCGACAGCGATGCTGGATAGAAACCTTGCCTATCTATCTCTAGTTGAAACTCTTTTTGGATATCCAATCGATGGCGTTGTCCTGAACATAGGTTGTGACAAAACCACACCCGCTCTATTAATGGCGGCAGCAACGGTAAATATACCAGCAATAGCTTTATCAGTTGGGCCAATGCTTAACGGATACTACCGGGGGCAGCGAACTGGTTCTGGAACAATAGTCTGGAAAGCACGCGAACTGCTAGCGACGGGCGAGATTGATGACGATGGATTTATGGATCTAGTTGCATCCTCTGCCCCTTCAACCGGATATTGTAATACTATGGGCACGGCAACCACTATGAATTCGCTAGCTGAAGCTCTAGGGATGCAATTGCCAGGCTCTGCTGCCATACCAGCTCCATACCGCGAAAGAGGTCAAATTGCATATGCGACTGGTAAAAGAATTGTAGACATGGTTTCTGAAGATTTGAAACCTTCAGATATTATGACCAGAGAAGCTTTCGAAAACGCCATTGTTGTTAATTCAGCCATTGGCGGCTCTACTAATGCTCCTATTCACTTAAATGGAATTGCCAAACATCTAGGAATAGAGCTTAATAATGACGACTGGCAAAAAATAGGTCTAGAAATACCCCTGTTGGTCAATTTGCAACCCGCAGGTGAATATTTAGGTGAAGACTATCACCGGGCCGGAGGTGTGCCAGCGGTTGTAAGTCAACTTATGTCTAAAAATTTATTACCGCATCCGAATGCCATGACAGTAAATGGTAAATCTATGGGTGAAAATTGTGAAAACAAAGAGATAATAAACAAGGACGTGATCAAACCAATTGAAAATCCGATGTTGTCAAATGCGGGATTTATCAACATGAAAGGTAATTTATTTGACAGCGCAATAATGAAAACAAGCGTTATCAGTGAAGAATTCCGAAAGAGATATCTTTCTAACCCTAAAGACCCCAACGCTTTTGAAGGTCGCGCAATTGTTTTTACTGGCCCAGAGGAATTCCACAAAAATATCGATGACCCTTCTCTGAATATTGATGAAAATTGCCTTTTGATAATGCGTGGAGCTGGACCAATCGGATATCCTGGTGGCGCTGAAGTTGTTAATATGAGACCGCCTTCTTACTTATTAGAAAAAGGTATACATTCATTGCCTTGCATCGGAGACGGGCGTCAATCAGGAACGTCTGGTTCACCGTCAATTCTTAACGCATCCCCCGAGGCAGCCGATGGTGGTGGTTTAGCCTTGATCCAGAATAATGATGTAGTTCGAGTAGATCTGAATAATTTTACGGTCAATGTTTTGGTTGATGAAACAGAACTCAATTTGAGAAGAGAACAATTAGATAACTCACTCTTACGACCTGAAAGCCAAACTCCATGGCAAGATATATTTAGAGAAAAAGTTAATCCTTTCAGTGAAGGAATGACCTTAAAAGGTGCTGAAAAACATAAAAATATAGCGGCACGCCATGTGCCCCGAGATAACCATTAAAGGAATATAAAATGAAACTCTTACGTTATGGAGAAATTGGAAATGAAAAACCAGGCGTCCTGGATAAAGATGGGAATATTAGAGACCTCTCTGGCCACATTGATGATGTTTCTGGAGCTGTTCTAAATGAGACTTCACTAAGTAAGCTGAGGGAAATAAATTTTGAAGACCTTCCCACTGTTGAAGGAACGCCTAGGTTAGGAACCTGTGTTACTGGGATAGGAAAGTTCATGTGTATTGGCCTAAATTATGCCGATCATGCCGCTGAAACTGGCGCTGCTATTCCGGAGCATCCCATTTTATTTATGAAAGCAAATTCAGCAATCGTAGGTCCTAATGATGATGTGATTATGCCAAGAGGATCTACCAGTACAGATTGGGAAGTTGAACTAGGTGTGGTGATAGGAGAGACAGCCAAATATGTTTCTGAAGAGAGTGCGTTGGATTACGTTGCAGGGTATTGTGTCTGCAATGATGTAAGCGAAAGGCATTTTCAAGCCAAGTTAACAGGGCAATGGACAAAAGGTAAATCATGCGACACGTTTGGACCAACCGGCCCATACTTGGTAACAAAAGATGAAATTTCAGATCCTCAAAATCTTGATATGTGGCTAGACGTCAACGGAAAGCGTATGCAAACGGGCAATACAAAAACAATGATTTTTACAGTTTCTCAAGTTATAGCTCACCTTTCAACATTATTCACATTGCATCCAGGCGATGTAATTTCCACGGGAACACCACCCGGAGTAGGTATGGGAATGAAACCAGAGCCAGTTTACTTAAAAGAAGGTGACGTGATGGAAGTTTGGATTGATGGTCTAGGAAAACAAAGGCAAGTAGTTTTGCAGGATGCCTAAACATAAACTTTTACAAATCGGCGATATAACCTCAAGGATGGCTAACAGGCTTGCAGACAACTTTGATATAATTGAATATTTTCGCAGTGTTGACAAAAAAAAATTAATTGCTGAACACGTAAAAGAGATTGAATGTATACTTACCGATGGTCACTGGGGTGTTCCAGACAACCTTATGGAAAGACTCCCAAACCTTAAAATAGTCTCAAGTTACGGGGTAGGATATGACGCGATTGATGCTAATTTTGCAGTATCTAAAAATATCACTGTTACTCATACACCTGACGTCTTAAACGATGAAGTTGCCGATACTGCCATTATGCTATGGTTAGCAATCTATAGAAACCTAATTCAAGCTGATCAGTGGGTGCGTACAGGAAATTGGGAGAAAGAAGGCGCTTTCCCCTTATCCAAAACCGTTCAAAAACAGAAAGTTGGCATCCTGGGCCTTGGTCGGATAGGTGAAACCATTGCAAAACGTGTCAAAGCCTTTGATGCGGAGGTTCATTATCATTCTCGATCAAAAAAGAATAACAACTATCAATTTCACGCATCACCAAAAGAATTAGCTAAAAATGTAGACGTATTATTCATCATTACTCCAGGTGGAAACGAAACAAAACATTTAGTAGATGCAAGCGTATTGAAGGCGCTAGGGACTTCAGGGACACTCATTAATATTTCTAGAGGCAGCGTTGTTGACGAAAAGGCTTTAATAAAGGCTCTTCAGACAGGTACAATTGGTGCCGCTGGGCTGGACGTTTTTGATGCTGAACCTGTTGTGCCCAATGAATTAAAAAACATGCCAAATGTGATCCTGACCCCGCATGTAGGCAGTGCCACAAATGAAACACGTCAAGCGATGGGCGATCTTACTTGCGATAACTTACTGTCTTTTTTCAAGACTGGACAGGTTTTAACCCCCGTACCTGAGTGTTTAAAATTGAATGTTCAAAGATGACAAAAGTTGTAAAGCTTGAAACTCACTATTTCAAACTGCCTCTTGATGAAATTCTTATAGACGCCAAACACGGAAACCACTCTCATTTTGAACTGATTATTACTCAAGTTTTTGACCAAGATGGAGAATTTGGAACAGGTTATACTTATACCGGCGGACGAGGAGGAAAAGCTATATATTCTATGCTCCAGGAAGATATAGCGCCATTTATTCAGGGTATGCAGGCAGAAAAAGTAGAACATATTTACGATGAGACGCAGTGGCACCTTCATTATGTTGGTAGGGGAGGAATATCAAGTTTTGCTATATCAGCTGTTGATATTGCTCTTTGGGATTTGCGTGGAAAAAAAAATAATAAATCTTTGTTAACAATGGCGGGTGGAAATAACGTCTCCTGTAAAGCTTACAGGGGTGGAATAGACTTAGGTTACAGCCAGCCAAAATTGGTCGAGAGCGTTTCGTCCTATTTGGATGAAGGTTTCAATGCCGTTAAAATCAAGGTTGGGCATCCAGATCTGTCAACTGACATATCAAGAGTTCAAGCTGTTCGTCATGCTATTGGACCGGAAACTGTGTTTATGGTGGATGCAAATTATTCATATTCTGTCAAGCAAGCAATAAATGCTGCAAAAAGGTTCGAGGATTATAATATTCATTGGTTCGAGGAACCAATAATTCCTGATGATTTTATGGGGTACGCTGACGTTTCTAAATCCATCAATATTCCATTAGCCATGGGTGAAAATCTACATACAGAACAGGAATTTCTTCATGCATTTCAAATGTCAAATCTGAAGTTCATCCAACCTGACGCTTCAAATTGTGGTGGAATTACCGCCTGGTTACGTGTAGCGGAAATGTCTAGAGAATACGGCGTTTCAATATGCAGCCATGGCATGCAAGAACTTCATGTAAGCCTAGTGTCAGCACAGGCCAATGCAGGTTGGCTGGAAGTGCATTCCTTTCCAATTGATAAATATACGTTTAGGCCTCTAAAACTTGAGAGCAAACTGGCTATAGCCCCCAATAAACCAGGAACTGGGGTTGAATTCGATTTCGAGAAATTAAATTTCTACAACGAAACATAAAAATATCGATCATAGAGTTTACAAAAGGAAATTGAGAGGGTTTTCAGTATCCCTAAGCACTCATTTTTTTCTGGTCATGGTTTTTCAACTGGTCAATGACCGACAAAAACTTTCCGCTCCAATTTAAATCAGTAGTGCCCTGAATTTTAGCAGCCTCAACTAAAAATTCCGTTTGAGGCAGGGGCTTTGCAAAGACCGTTGCAGGTGCTGGCAAAATCATACTCACCAATGATTGAAAAGTAGAGAACGTCAATAATTTGGTTTTAGTAAACTTATTTGTTTTCGCTCTTAAATTTATATTGTCATAGTTATTCTTTTTGATTTCAGTCCCAATAGCCGAGTAAATATGTCTGGCTGCAAACATAGCTGGTCTAACCTTTGGAGGGAGAAAAGCAATACCCGCTTCAGATCGATGGTAAAGAGTTTGAGCCTGACCCAATAATCTTTTTGTAAATCGAACAGTACTTTGGGATTGAGTTGGCTCAATTAAAAATTGTGCCGGATCCAAGCCTTCCTGTTGAAACCAATCGAGTGGAATATATAGACGACCTTCTTGCGCATCTTCTCCAATATCTCTGGCTATATTTGTTAATTGCATAGCCACACCCAGATCACACGCACGAGAAAGAACTTCAGCTCTACGTTCTCCCATAATCACGCACAGCATGACACCCACCGACGATGCCACTCTTGCCGAATAAGAGATTAATTCATCAATATTATTATATTGCTTTGACATAGCGTCCCAAACAAACCCTTCAAAGAGAGCCTCTGGAAGCGCTCTTGGCATGTCAAATTTCTCCACCATACTTGCAAAAGCACGATCCATGGGATGATTTCGCGGCGTACCGGCGTAGACAAGATCTAATCGCTGCACCAAATCATAAATTGAAGCTGACTTATCTTTTTTTAAGTCAACTTCATCATCAGCAAGGCGACAAAATGCATACAAAGCCAAACATGGTGTTCGAACAGATTCTGGCAAAGCCAGAGATGCAGCATGAAAAGATAAAGAGCCATGCAGTATCGCTTTTTTACAGTATTCAATATCACTTTCGATAGTATTCATGAGTTAAGCCTTATATATGACGCATCCGGAATTAACTTAGCCATCACCTCTGCCGAAGTGACAACACTTGGAATTCCTGCTCCAGGATGAGTTCCAGCACCAACGAGAAATAAATTTTCTATTTCCTCACTTATATTATGGGGTCGAAACCACGCTGATTGAAAAATTCTTGGTTCAAGTGAAAAACCTGCTCCATAAGGGCTAAGATATCTCGAAATGAAATCTTCGGGATTCAACGTAAATTCAGTTTCAATATTTTCAGAAAACCCAGGAATAATTTCATTTAGTACACGTCGAAGTTTTTCTTTATAGAGGTCACCCATTTCTTTCCAATCTACAGGAGAGTTGGTTTTTAAATTGGGGACAGGTGAAAGCGCATAAAATGCATCAGATCCGTCTGGCGCAACTGTTTGATCAGTACAGGATGGTCGATGTAAATAGATAGACATATCGTCGGCTAATACTTTTTTATCGAAAATATCCTTTAATAAACCTCTATAACGTGGGCCATTAATGATCGTATGATGCCCTACATCTTTCCAAAAATCTTTCGTGCCTTTTGTCCCAAAATACCAAACAAATAAACCCATCGACCATTTTGATTGATCTAATTTTTTGTTCGTCCAACGGGACTTTTTTGATGATTTAATAAGGTTCGTGTACGTCCATCCAGGATCTGCATTAGATACAACAATATCTGATTTAATTGTTCTGCCATCAGATAATTTAACACCTGATGCCCTACCCTGATCTACCAAAATCTCCTGGACACTTTGATTGAGGAAAATATTGCCACCCTGTCTCTTTACAACACCTCCCATTGCATCGGCCAAAGCTTGTACACCCCCTTGTACATAATGAACTCCGAAAGCCTTCTCAAGATGGCTCACTAGAATATACATGGAGGTAACACGCCTAGGATCCCCACCAATAAATAGAGGATGAAAGGATAAGGCCATTCTGAACCTAGGGTCTTTTACACGCGAAGCTGCATGACCATAGACAGATTTGTCAGCTCGAAGACGAACAAATCCAGGGATTTCTTTAATTAAATCCCAGAGTTTATTCATTGGCTTTCGGCCAAGTCCTTCAAAACCAAAAAGATAGCGCTTTTCACAGTCCTTTAAAAACTTAATATAACCCTCAAAATCGCCTGGAAATTTACGTTTTACCTCTGCGAGCATTTCTGTTTCATCTTTAAAGACCCGAAAATTACTGCCGTCTTGCCATCTGATTTCATAAAATGGATCTAAGGCTTCAAGATTAACATCCTTTTCAAAATCAAAACCGCAGTCTTGCCACAGTTTTCTGAAAACTTCTGGCACAGTAAGGATAGTTGGACCAAGATCAAACCTATAACCACTCTTTGAAACAGATGAGCCTCGACCTCCAAGCCTATCTAATTTATCAATAATTTGGACTCTGTACCCTTTAGACCCTAAACGCATAGCAGCTGACAATCCACCTAACCCAGCACCAATGACTACGGCCTTAGGTTTCGGCTCATTGGGATCAGTTAACCCTGTATCGGGCGAAATTGGCTTATAAGAATATGTCATATTAATTATACACTATATGTGTCTATTTTATTTTACAATAAAAGTATTTTATGTTTGACTGCACCCATGCCCAGTAACAACAGCCCAAGCGGAGGCACAAAATTCAAATTGTGACTTTAAATTTATTTCGCTTTGATAAAGCATCCGATAAAATCTGGGCCTTTTTGATGATGGGCCTAGCTCGTTTTAGATTGAAAAAAATAAAAAACCTAGAATTTTGGAAACTCTTTGGATCTGGGACAGGAGAAGGTTTTACCCCAGTACCAAATTTTGGTGTTTATGGCGTGCTTTGTGTCTGGGAAAATGAAGATGCTGCGCGAAACGCTTTAAAAAATGAAAGTCTTTTTAAAAGGTATTTATCACGCGCTTCTAATACTTCCACAATACTTATGAAGCCAATCTCGTCTAGAGGATATTGGTCAGGTTCTCAGCCATTTACACCCAAAAAAGCTAATCCTGAGGAATTTGTTGCCGTATTAACACGAGCGACTGTTCGGTGGAGCAAATTGAGGAGTTTCTGGTCGCAAGCCCCTGATATAAGCGATAGGATTGGTCGCGATAAAAACGTAATGTTTAAAATCGGCTTAGGAGAGGTACCCATTCGTCAGCAGCTTACCTTCTCAATTTGGAATAATTTAGAGCATATGAAAAAGTTTGCCCATCATGCAGGCTCTCATAAAGATGCTATCCAAAAAGTCAGAAAAGGTGATTGGTTTTCAGAGGAGTTATACGCACGTTTCAATGTTATAGAAGTCAACGGGAATTTCAGAGACTTCAATCAAAAAAACAGGAATTAATTAATGAGTAATGCTTTCCCATTTGCAGCAATAGTTGGCCAAGAAGATATGAAACTTGCAATGATTATGACTGCAATAGACCCAAAGATTGGTGGCGTACTAGTTTTTGGAGATCGAGGAACTGGAAAATCAACTGCCGTGAGAGGCCTGGCTGATTTGTTGCCTCCAATCAAATCCGTCGAAGGGTGCCCTGTAAACTCAGGATCTTTAGATGAAATCCCTTCTTGGTTTAAAGCTTCGTCTACGAAGCTCATCGAAATTCCAATGCCAGTGGTGGATTTACCTTTAGGTATTGGTTCAGATCGTGTGACCGGAGCTTTGGATATTGAAAAAGCGCTAGTTGAAGGAATTAAATCTTTTCAACCCGGACTTTTGGCAAAGGCAAACCGCGGATATTTATATATAGATGAGGTAAATCTTCTAGAAGATCACATAGTTGATTTACTTCTAGATGTCTCACAATCAGGAGAAAATGTCATTGAAAGGGAAGGTTTATCAATTCGTCATGCGTCAGATTTTATATTAATAGGCTCCGGTAATCCAGAAGAAGGTGAGCTTCGTCCACAACTGCTAGATAGATTTGGTTTATCAGTCGAAGTTGTAACACCGAATTCAATTCAAGAAAGAATTGAAGTCATAAAAAGGCGTGATTTGTATGATCAAGACCCCCAAAGTTTTCAACAAAATTGGAAAAAAGAAAATCAAAAGATTTGTAAAAAAATCTTAGATGCTAGAAAGATTATTGATAAAATAGAAACCCCAGAAAATATTTTGGAGCTTTGTGCAGAAATTTGTATTGAGTTAGGAAGTGACGGATTACGAGGCGAATTAACCCTTCTCAGAGCAGCCAGAGCTTTAGCAGCCTATCGAAATTCTAAAAAGATATTAAAAACACATATTAAAAACGTAGCCTCAATGTGCTTAAGTCATAGATTGCGGCGGGACCCACTTGACGAAACAGGGACATCGTCTCGTGTTGAAAGAGCTCTAAACACCGTTTGTGGGTGAATTATGGAAATTGATACTAACCAAAGGACAAATTTAGCCTTTTGGCTAGCCACCGTGAATCCAGCGCTTTTCGGTGGAGTTATTTTAACCGGGGTTACAGCAGCACATTCAGAAATTGTGTTAAATTTTTTTAAAAATTCTAATTTGAGTCTGAATAAAATCTTTTCAAGTTTTTCTACTTCTGATTTGAATGGTGGTATTGATCCGTTAGAAAGTTTGCACAAAGGGGTGTTAGTATACCGACAAGGAATTCTAAGTAGATCTGGTTGGTTTCTATGTCCTTCTTCAAACGAAATGCCCCAAGCTTTGCAGGTTACGTTAGCTGATCAAATGGACAGCGGAAAATTAGCTCCTTTGATCTTACTAGACGACGGACACAAACAAGATGAAACAAATAACACTAAACTCAAAGATAGAGTAGCTATTTCCATAGATCTAACAGATGTTAGGTACAACGAATTTTGTTTGGATTTTGACACAAAACAAAATGTGAAGACAGTTAAAGCAGAGATAAACGATGCTCAAATCCAATCGGTAATTATAAGTGCACTTAAATTTGGAATAGAGAGTATTCGACCAGTTTATATGACAGTCTGCGCAGCACAGTATCTAGCCGGAAGAAATGACCGAAAGAGAGTGGAGCAGGAAGATCTAAATTTGGCAGCTTCGCTGATTTTGGCTCATAGAGCGCTTTTAATTCCTGAAGAGATCCAAAATGATGCGGAGACCCAGCCTCCAACAGAACAGGAGGAAACGGCTAATAAGGAAACTAACCAAGAAAACAATGTGTCTTTACCCACTGAAATATTAATAGAAGCAATAAAAGCATCTTTGCCAAATAGCGTTTTTGAGCAACTCAGAAGTAACCTACGCCAAAAGACCAAAAGTGGAAGTGGTTTTGGAAATCGGCAGAAATCAAAGGTAAGAGGTCGGCCAAAACCATCAAGAAATTCACCGCCAGGCGATCAAGAACGGGTAGATGTTGTTGCTACCTTAAGATCCGCAGCGCCATGGCAAAAATTACGAAAAAAACAATTCAAAATAGCAAAAAATATAATTATTTTCCCAAGTGATATACATACTTTTAATTTTGAAGATAGATCAGAAAGAGTAATAATTTTTTTGGTTGATGCTTCTGGTTCGGCAGCCATGAATAGATTGGGAGAGAGTAAGGGCGCAATCGAATTAATGCTAGCCGATTCATACGCAAAGCGTGATTTTGTCAGTTTGATTTCTTTTAGAGATACCAGCGCTGAAATTTTACTTCCTCCTACGAGGTCACTTGTCCAAACAAAAAAAAGATTGAGCGCGCTAATGGCAGGTGGAGGGACACCATTAGCAACCGGTCTGGATGCTGGGATTAAACTTGCTCAAACCTGCCAAAGATCTGGGAAAATGCCGAGCCTAGCAGTTCTGACCGATGGGAAAGCCAATATAGATCTTGATGGCAACCCAAATAGAGAAAAAGCGCTCTCTGACTCTATTTTAGTAGCCAAAGTAGGTAAAAAACTAGATATGAAATCGGTATTTATTGATTGCGGGAAGCGTGCAAATAGTAATTTGAATGATCTTGCAACCTCGATGGGCGCAAATTATGTCTGTCTACCTAGAACTAATGCAAACAATATATCTAATTTAGTAAAAGCTAACTTAGGGGTCTAATGGAACTTAGCATACCATCTACATGGCCTAATAATGAATATTCACGATATGTAAAAACAGGCTTCCATTCTTGGCATATTCAAAGACTGGGAAAATCTGGCGGAAAGAAAATTTTGTTTATCCACGGTACTGGCTCTTCATGTCACAGTTGGTCTAAATTAGCTGAGTTTTTACTTAGTCAATATGAAATTTTATTAATCGACCTACCTGGCCATGGGTTTTCTGATTTGCCTGCACCAAATAAAAGTTCTCTCAGAGAAATAGTAAATGGCTCCATGGATTTATTGGAAAAAATCAATTTCTCACCTGATCTTATAGTTGGGCATTCTGCAGGAGCGGCTATAGCTGTAATACTTTCAGAAAAAATGAAGGTTAGTAATGGTGCAATGTGCATAAATGCTGCCTTTGGTGAATTTCCTGGATTGGCTGGCGTGATGTTTCCTATTTTTGCCAAAATCATAGCTGTGGTCCCATATTCCTCAGACATATTGGCAAGTTTATCAAAAAATAATGAAAGAACAGAAAAATTGATTGCCAATACTGGATCTAAAATCTCAAAAGAAAATTTAGAATATTACAAAATGCTTTTTTCCAATCCCAAGCACGTTAAAGGAACTCTAAAGTTGATGGCAGAGTGGGATCTTTCCGAATTTTTAGCAGATTTAAAAAATTTTAATTCAAATATAAAATTTTTAGTCGGAGAGATGGACAAAACCGTCCCTACAAGTGTTTCCAAGAAATGGTCGAAAGAAGTGCCAAACGGAGACTATATTGAAATTTGTGGAGCTGGCCATTTAGCCCATGAAGAAAAACCACGTGATGTGAGCCAGTCTATAAAGGACCAGCTCAGCATTTAAAGTTTATTAAATTTATTCTGATACAGAAGTTAAATAAGCCCAAATGTCTTGAGCATCTTTTTCCTTTTTAAGTTTGTAAGACATTTTTGACCTTGCCTTACTATCATCCAGAGAAGCTCTCAAAAACTTTGTGGGGTCTGCAACGTAGGAAATAAAATCATCCTCTGACCATGCAAAACCCGTTTCCCCAAGAGCTTTTAAACTCTTTCCATACTTAAAACCATCGACGCTAGCGGCAATCCTACCTGCCAACCCATACAAATTGGGGCCAGTTTTGCCACCTTTTAAAATTACATTGCCATCATTATCTACAATGCTATGGCATGACTTACATTTTTTATATGCTTTTTCTCCTGCACCAGCGTCACCTCCTGCAAACACTTGGGAGCCTAAAAGGCAAAAGACAAAAGCCGTTTTTAATAAAAGTCGCATTGAATTCTCCATTTTCCTATATGCTAAAAATAGGACAGTAACTTCAATGTCAAGAAGGGTTGTACTCTAAGCTACAACCCTTGCAATTGCGCACTGTTTCCATAAAACATTTAATGCACTGACTAGATGGTCTATATCTGTGTCTGAATGCAGCGGTGAAGGGGTAAATCTTAACCTCTCAGTCCCTTTAGGTACAGTCGGATAATTAATAGGTTGTACGTAAATACCATAATCTTGCATTAATATATCTGATAACATTTTACACTTTACAGGATCTTTTATCATTACAGGTATAATGTGGGATGGATTATTCATATGCGGTATTCCAGCTCTATCCAAATCGCTTCTGAGTTTGCGAACCTGTCGCTGCTGACGTTTTCTTTCCAGCTCAGAAGATTTTAAGTGAGCTATGGATGCTCTTGCTCCTGCTGCTATAGCAGGCGGTAAAGCAGTTGTGAAAATAAAGCCACTGGCAAATGATCTGATAAAATCACACAGGACTTCAGAGCCAGTTATGTATCCACCCATGACGCCATACGCTTTCCCAAGAGTACCCTCTATTAGCGTAATCCTCTCAGATAGTCCCAATTCCTCAGATATTCCTCCTCCTCTTGGTCCATAAAGTCCAACTGCATGAACCTCATCCAAATACGTCATCGCATTATGACTTTCTGCCACTTCAACGATTTCTTCCATTGGAGAAATATCGCCATCCATCGAATAGACAGACTCAAATGCTACAATTTTAGGGCGTTCTGGTCCTATAGCTTTCAACTTCCTGTCTAGATCTTCTGGATCATTATGTTTCCAAATGACTTTATCTGCACGAGAATGCCTTATGCCTTCAATCATACTTGCATGATTTGCAGCATCAGAAAGTATGACCGCATTAGGCAGCTTAGAGCCTAAAGTTCCTAAAGATGCCCAATTTGAAACGTAACCTGAAGTAAATAGCAGCGCGGCTTCTTTTTGATGCAAATCTGCTAATTCTTTTTCCAAAAGAACATGATGGTGATTGGTTCCAGAGATATTCCTAGTCCCACCTGCTCCACAGCCATTGGTATCGATCACATCCTTCATAGCATCTTTTACAATCTGGCTCTGTCCCATCCCAAGATAATCATTTGAGCACCAAACGGTGACGTTCTCAGGTGAATTTTCATCATAACTTTTTGCTTTTGGAAAAGCTCCACATTGACGCTCTAATTCAGCAAAAATTCTATAATTACCCTCTTTTTTCAGCAAATCCAATTGATCCGCAAATAAAGCATCAAAGTCCATTGTAGTCCTCACTTAGATAGTCTTGTTTTGATTTTGTTTTAGGTAGCATCCATCGCCACAAACGAGCGTCAGGTATCGGTAAAACCATAAACCAGTGTTCCAACAGTGCCATTAAGGAAATAGCAAAGAGCAAAGAAAACCCTATGATTTCATAAGAATTTTGAACAGCAAATAGCCGTTCAACCCAACAAACTGTCGCCAGAGTTAAAAGTGTTACAGATATTGAAAAAAACCAATTTAATTTTGATATCTTAAAGTAGCTTTTCAAATGAGAAAGTGTTTGAGGGATAAACTCCACGTTTATATGCGGAACTCCCAAAAATAAATTCAATTTGGCAAAAATCCTCGCAAAATACAGAATTATAAAAGTCCATATCCCAAAATGATTTTCTTGACCGTAACCCAAATATACTATTGCACCAAGTGCAGCTAGTAATGATATTTCGTGATAAGCTAGGGTGCCCCATGCACGGATAAATTTTTCAAAAAAAGTTATGTTATTGGGACAGTCTAATTTGTTTGGTCCAGTTATCACACCCGTTAAAAATGTAAGTTCAATCCATGCCCAAACTAGTAGTGCTGAAATAAAAGCTAAATATGAACCCACATCCGTTAAATTTGAACTTGTCGTCCATACACCCCAAAGACCCACTAACAAAATAGGTGAACTCATAATGCAGATCTTCAGCTTAGATACTCGGCTAAAATTTTCTGTCAATCTGACAACTAACAGTATCGATCCAGTAGAAAACCACCAAAAAAATACTGCAGCAATCATGGCTATGAAGATAGAGCCGGCCATTAGTATGCTGGCTCCATTCTGGTAACATCAGGTACTTTGTTGCTTTTCGCTGGTACCGCCAAGAGCGAAAGGAAAATCAGAGCAGCTTTAGAACTACACCAGATCTGCTTCAGTTTGTTATTACCCTTCTTTGCCTCAGCAAGTTCTGCATTAACTTTTTGAAGTTTGCGTAATTTTGCAAACCACTTTGGATTATCTATATCAAGAGTAATCGGAAAGATTTGCTTACTTAATTCCGAAGTTTTGGTAAATACTTCTTCTGCATACCAGTCAGGATCAACTCCTAAAGCCTTGTGAAAGGCTGGCCTTTGATGATCCCGAATATACATGGTTGCGTATACTGCAGTGAGAAAAAACTTAATCCAAAAGACATTTATTCCAGACGTTAGTTTAGGATCCGTTTTCATCAAAAGTGCAAATGCCTCACCATGAGAAAATTCATCATTGCACCATTCTTGGAACCATTTAAAAATTGGATGAAATCTATGTTGAGGGTTTTTTTCAAGGTGACGATATATTGTAATGTAGCGCGCATATCCAATTTTTTCAGATAGATAAGTCGCATAGTAGATAAATTTTGGGCGAAAATACGTATACTTCTTTTTCTGGGTTAAAAAACCTAAATTTACGGCTACTCCAGCTTCTCGAAGAGCATCGTTAATAAATCCAGCATGTCTAGCTTCATCACGAGCCATTAACTGAAAAAGTTGAGTAATATCTTTATTCGAACCCCTTCGTTTCATTTCCTTATAAAGCACACATCCTGAGAACTCTGCTGTGCAAGAACTGATCAAAAAATCTATAAACTCTTTTTTTAATTGAGGCTCCATACCCTCCCAATCTACTTTATCCCAATCATCATTCTTCTTGAAGTGTCCCTTATTTGGATCGCTAAGCATTCTTTCAATAAGTGGCTGCCACTCTTCAGAAATCTGACTCACGTCAATCGCATCAAGCTCATCAAAATTCGTGGTATAAAATCGTGGTGTTAAAAGGGTGTCCTGCATCGCAACCTCAGTTGCCATGTCGCTATCAAGTGCCGATTGAATTGCGATTGCTTCTTCAGCTGTGGTAGCGTCTGCTGAATGCTTATTCATAGCGTTGCCTCCTCAGAAAATGAAAACTCACAGAGTTCCATAACTTCAAAATCACCAAAGGCCTTGGTCCATAGTCTTTCTAAAAAGCTTGCCCTTAAAATTATCGCATCCCTATTCTCTCTGACTATTTCGCCAAACGGCGCCATAATTTCAGGACCTTGAACCTGTACTTCATCTCCTGGGTAGATGATTGCACCATTATTAAAGCGAACATGTGCATGGAGACTTTCAAATTTATGACTGACCTCCACGGTACATGGTGCATGTTCTTTAGTTTTCGTGAAAATACCCACTTTATTCCCCTTTCGTGGCTTTGGCTAATAATTCGGCAAATGCACGTGCGTTATCCGCACCAAACCCCATTAGATCTGCTTGCCAATTCGTTACCGGATCAAATATCGAAATTCTGTTATTATCTCTCCAGATAATCTTAACAGGAAGGTTTACAGAAACATTGATCTTTTTTCTCTCTCGTTCAATGACTCTTGCTACTCCAGAGATAAAACCGCCCTGATCACCATCTAAGTTAACAATAATGTTACCGTCTTCACCCATGACGCTGACAGCCCCACTCTGCTCGCCTTTTATAATAAGGCTCGCTTCCGCAACTACTTTTGCTTGAGGCGGACTAGAAACAACTGGCATACCAGAGAACCTAAACGTAGCTACAGCAATTAAAATTACAAAAACCAAAAGAAACATTGCGATTAAAGGGACGCGCGGAATTGTTTCAACTTGTTTTTTTGAAATTTCTAAGCTGGTCATATTTTTTCTCCTAACTCACTACAGCATCCAAATCGGACGCGGTTTGATTTGGATAATTTTTTACTTCAACCAATCTCGCTTTAGCCGCATTAGCTAGAATTTCAGCAACTTCAGGCGCAGCCGGAATGCATCGTAGGCTAGGCTGAGGCTTTTTGAAGTGCCAGGAGCGGACATGAGGCCAAAGAACCAAAAAAGAAAATTTAGCATCTTGGGTCGTATCAATAGCAATACTGCCAAAACCCCTTGATCCCGAAGCAAGTGCAGCATTTTCAATTTTTGTAAATGGCAGGTTGAGGGTCACTGTCAGCGCAGCACCAATTCTCATAACAATGCGCTTATTCGTAATTGTATAAACTGTCGTTTTAGCTTGAATATAGCCAACTATAATAAGAAGTGCAGCAACAATAGAAGCTAAAACCAAGAAAGGAAATGATACTTTAAAAGCTTGCTCTAAAGGCATGATATCCGATACCGAAATAAATCTCCACGCAAATAGAAAAGCAAAGTAACCTAACACCCAGTATATATTCAGTGACTCAACCGTAAGACGCCACCAGTTTGGTTGTCCCTGCCACAAAATGACCTCACCTTCAGGAGGGCGTTCGGGAAGTCCTCGTATTGGTTCAAAAGCAAAATCATCCTGTGACATTTAGATTTCTCCTAAATTAAAGTTGAGGTTCAAATCTTTCTTCCGAGGCATATAAATGTCCACCTGCATAATAGGCAGAAATTTTATCTTCCTCTAAAAGAGTGACCTGGTTCTTAGAGCTGTGCTTTGGAACATCATTAAAATGCTTTCCAAAAATTGACTTGATTGCAACTCTGTCTTTATGAATTCTTGCTAGTGTCATAGGGACTAATCGACTACCCTCACCGTGCTTCATATCTAATTCTATTTCTAGATAACGAACAAGCTGCTCTGGTTCATCGATCCACATATCAGAAATTTTTCCGACGACTTCTCCGTCTCCTGCAACCACAGGTAAATCACGAGGATCACGTCCCGCTCCCACGAAAAATTTGCTATTTGCAGACATTGGAATTATTTTGGGATGCCCATGCCCATCCAATTCTGGAACATCTCGGCGTGGTGCCCATGATGCTGGTCCAACACCATCTTTCATAGGATCTCCAGTAGGTTCAAAAGGATATCCATTCGCAACACTCGTTTGCTCTAAAGCAACTGCTCGATCTTCACCTTTACCATTTGGTACAGTCACTTCACCGCGTCCATGTGGCAGTTTAAAGGTCTTTGCGTCTGGTAATGGGAAAGGGCCTTGATTGGGGGCTTCGCTACCATCATCGTTTTCTAGAGGGTAACCTTCACGCATATTTTCTCTCTGAATATAAAAAATTAACAGAGCAAAAAAGATCCAGAATAGCCATATAGATGCGCTAGCTAAATCGAAGTTTCCAAATAATATCAGGTCCATTTTATTTCCTTTCAACATTTCATATTACATGGGGAAATCAGCCACACCAATGCGTGCTGATTTCTGATTAGACTTTATTTCTTTATTTCGTGCACTTTTTATTAGTGGTGACAGCATCACCAGGGTCACCACAAGAAGTGTCAATTCTATATGATAAACAAATAAATAGCCTGTAGCCTCACTATTTAACGAAGCTCCCAAACTATTGTTCAATGCAAAGGCGTTCACGATATCTCGTGTGGCTCCACCTATTGCAATGGCTAAACCTGCGCCTGTAGCCTGCGCAGCTCCCCAAGCTCCCAAAGCCAACCCGCGTCCTGATTTACCTGACAATGGTAAATTCATGGCGGCGATGAGCGTTGAAACTGAAAATAAACCAGCACCTAAACCTATTAAAAAAGTGCCGGCAAAAAATAATATAACAGATAAAATTGGTGAGGCGAAAATTACACACGTGAAAGCAACAAAGCCTACCAATACACCAAAATTCATCAAATTGCTGGGATCTATACCCTTATTTAACCTCTGTGCAGCGATACCAAATCCAAAAAGAGCGCCCCCTGCCCAAGCAACAGTAAGCCATGTAGTTTCACTGACGCTTAGCTTTAAAACTTGGCCTCCGTAAGGTTCGAGCAGGACATCCTGCATATTAAATGCAAGGGTTCCAATGAATACAACCATAATAAGTCGAGCATTATCGCCCTTATTTATGAAATCTGCCCATGCCTCTCGGAACATTGGAGGAGGTTCAACTCTTTGCCCCTTTGGCATTGGTTTAACATGCTCTTGTTTCCAAAGGGCTACTAAATTTAATACTAGACCAAACAAAGCGGCGCCTTGAACTACTCTAATAAGACGAAGGTTTGAAAAATCTTTTAATAAATAGCCAATAATCAGCGCGGATAGTCCCATGCCAAGTAAAAACATAACATACAAAAGAGCAACAACGCGCGGCCGTTTATCTTTTGGCGCTCTATCACTGGCAAGTGCTAAACCTGCTGTTTGGGTCATATGCAAACCAAGGCCAGTCATTAAAAATGCCAGACCAGCAAGGACTTCCCCAGCCCATGAGGGACCAATGGTTTGATCACCAGATAAAACGATTAGTGCAAATGGCATGATCGCTAAACCACCCATTTGCCATAGAGAACCAAACCAAATAAATGGAACTCTTTTCCAACCGATCGCTGACCGATAATTATCAGACTTAAAACCTAAAGCGGCTCTGAAGGGAGCAATTAAAACTGGTATTGCCACCATAAGCGCTACAATAGTCGCTGCCACACCAAGCTCTACAATCATAACTCTATTAAGGGTCCCCAATAAGAGAACCGTCGCCATACCAACTGAGATTTGAAACAACGAAAGCCGGAGCAATTGACTAAGAGGCAAGTCAGTGCTCGCAGCATCTGCAAATGGAAGAAGTTTTCTAGTGAAACTTAAAGCGATATGAGGCTTTGAACCCGACATTAAATACAACTAATACCTTGTGAAATATAAAATCCTGAAGAAACTCTCCCAAGGTCTTTGACCTTGGCAATTCCAAACAGATTTTCTGAAATTTTGCCCAAAGAATGAGGAACCATAACTGGGGATTTGTCTCCTTTAGGAGCTAATTTTCCCAAATACCACATAACTAGGAGTAGCTTAGTTCTTGGAGCAACAGTAAAAATAACTTCCTTTGTAGTCCTTTGTTTTAATCCAATTAAAATTCTGGAAAGATCATTTAATGAGTAATAAATCAGGCTATCCATAGCGATAACATAATCAAATTGCCCAAGATCTTTGTTACATAAATCACCGACATGGAAATTGATTTTCCTGTGATAATCTTTAGGTATTCTGTTTTTAGCAATCTGAATAAGAGAATTGCTAATATCGGTAGCGACTACTGAGGCACCCCTTTTTACAAGCTCTGTTGTTAGTTGTCCGGTGCCGCAACCAGCATCTAAAATTCGAGCCTCACTTAAATCGTTAGGTAATTGACCTAATAATTTATTCCTCATTCTTTCCCTGCCAATCCGCACGGTTTGACGAATTTTAGAGACTGGAGCATCCGAGGTAAGCTGCTCCCAAGTCTTTGAGGCAGTTTTATCAAAATAAGTCTCAACGCGAGAAAGCGTTTGGTCATAAAGCATCAATCAAAACCTAATAATTCAAAGATATCTCTGTCTTCTAATGGCGCTGGAGCAAGAGGCTCTGTACCATTCCACAGCTTTTCAGCCAGTCGGACATACTCCGCTTGAACAGCTACCACCTCTTCATCAGCATCCATCTCAAAGAGTGTTTTCTTTTTCAATCTAGATCGTCGAATTACATCAACATCCGGCATGTGTGCTATTCTACTAAAGCCTACTTCTTTACAGTACCGATCAACTTCATTTGTTTCACGAGAACGGTTTGCAACACATCCAGCAAGCCTTACCTTGTAATTATTCGATTTAGCTTGCACAGCAGCGATTATTCTATTCATCGCGTAAATACTGTCAAAATCGTTTGCTGTGACAATCACAGCGCGGTCCGCATGCTGTAAAGGTGCTGCAAATCCACCGCATACAACATCTCCTAAAACGTCAAAAATTACGACGTCCGTGTCTTCAAGCAAATGATGCTGTTTTAATAATTTTACTGTTTGCCCAACTACATAACCGCCGCAACCAGTTCCTGCGGGCGGCCCACCTGCTTCAACACATTTAACACCATTAAAGCCCTCAAAGATAAAATCTTCCGGACGTAATTCTTCTGAGTGAAAATCCACTTCCTTTAGGATATCTATAACGGTTGGGACCAAAGAACCCGTGAGAGTAAATGTGCTATCATGTTTAGGGTCACATCCAATTTGAAGTACACGCTTTCCTAATGTTGAAAAAGCAGCGGACAAATTTGAACTAGTGGTTGATTTTCCTATCCCACCCTTACCGTAAACGGAAAAGACTTTCGCTCCTTCAATTTTCATGTCGGGGTCTTGATGAACTTGTACTGACCCTTCTCCATCTTGGCCACGTAGTTGCGGTGGGGACTTATCTAATGGGCTCATATCAAGTACCCTTTCTTTTTTAAAATTGTTAAAATCATTGGGCAGCTACTCCTTCCATCCGATCCTCAAGAGTGTCAGCCGCGTCTTGAAGTGCAGCAATTGTTTCTGGATCAGGGTTCCAATAAGAACGATCGTTTGCTTCCAACAATCTGTTCGCCATTCTAGAGCTTGCGGTAGGATTAAGCTCAGAAATTCTATTTCTCATTTCTTCATCAAGAACAAAAGTTTCACTAATTCTTTGATAAACCCAAGGCTCTACTTTTCCAGTCGTAGCTGACCAACCAAGCGTATTAGTTACTTGAGCCTCTAGCTGTCGAACTCCCTCGGCGCCATGTTCTAAGAGAGACTCGTAAAATTTTGGGTTGAGCGATCTTGATCGCGTTTCTAAAGAAACTTGATCAGCGAGCGTTCGAACCTTACCATTTCCACGCGTATGATCGGATATATAGACATCGATAGGTTTACCATCTCTAGCTCTGCTTACGGCTTTTGAAATTCCCCCTAGCGTGTCGAAATAATGGTCAACGGTCGTAACACCAAGTTCTATGCTTTCTAAATTTTGATAAGCTAATTCAACTTTTGCTAATACGCTTTTTAATAATTCCTGATTTTGCTTTGGCTTACCACTGGTTCCGTAAGCAAAACTTTTTCTAGCTTCATATGCATCAGCCAGCTCATTTTCTTCCTCAAAAGATGAACTATCTACCAGTTGATTAACGTTAGAACCATACGCGCCTTCAGCATTCGAAAATATCCTAAGAGCAGCTGTTTCAACATCACTGTTAGTCTTAGCCATATATTCCAAAACATTAGCTCTGATAAAATTTTGCAACGGATCTTCATCAGCCACAGCAGCCTTATATGCGGCCTCAGCCAACATTTTTGTTTGCAAGGGCAATAGATCTCTGAAAATGCCTGAGAGGGTCATTACGACATCAATCCTGGGCCTTCCAAGCTGTTCTAAAGATATTAAATCTGCTCCTGATAAGCGGCCAAAACTATCAAACCTTGGTTTGGCTCCTATCAAAGCAAGAGCTTGCGCTATTTGCTCTCCGTCAGATTTAATATTGTCAGAGCCCCACAAAACGAGAGCAACAGTCTTGGGTAATTCTTTGTGAGTTTTAAGCAATAAGTCTGCTTGGATTTCACCCTGTCTACAGGCGAAGGTAGTGGGCATTCTAAATGGATCAAATGCGTGAATATTTCTCCCCGTTGGTAGAATATCTTTTGAACGCACAATATCTCCACCGGGAACGGGAGGCGTAAATTTTCCATCAAGTGCATTTATTATTGCAGGAATTTCGTTTTGCTTTTTCAAAGAATTTAAAAGACTTTTTCTTTCTTCTTCTTTTATACCATCAATTGAGCTTATGTAGCTGCTACATTGACGATCTGAAAGTTCTTCACCCAAAATATGAAGGCCTTCAGGAACTAACGCCTCTTCTGTTTCTAAAATCTTAAGCCAAAGAGCTTCAATATTGTTTTCCGAAAAGTTTAAAGACTCAGCCTGTTCTTTAATTAACAGCTCCAACTCAGCTTGCTTTGGATCACCTTTAGTCATTTCACGCCAGCGCACTAAGCTGTCTTTCAACTCTAGCAAACCTTTGTATAGTCCAGCTGACGTTACAGGCGGCGTCATGTGGGTTATCGTTATTGCATTACTCCGGCGCTTAGCCAAACTGGCTTCCGAAGGGTTATTACAAGCATACAAATAGATATTTGGTAAATGCCCAATTAGACGATCTGGCCAATCGGCTCCACTCATACCAACTTGTTTTCCAGGCATAAATTCCAGAGCGCCGTGCATTCCAAAATGCAAGACTGCATCAGCATTATATTCGCTCTTCAACCACTGGTAAAATGTAGAAAAAGCATGTGTTGGCGTAAAACTTTTTTCAAAAAGTAAACGCATAGGATCACCCTCGTAACCGAAGGCGGGTTGCAGCCCTACAAAAACGCTGCCAAAATCTTTACCTAAAATAAAAACTGAATTTCCATCAGATTGAATGCGACCTGGAGCCGAACCCCATTGGTTTTCTATTTCTTCTAACCAAGGTGTATTGTTTATAATCCAATTGGCATCAACGCGAGCAGCCACATTTGCCTCTTGCCCAAATTTTGAAGAATTTCCATTTAGAATTTCTTCTCTTAATTGATCAGCTGAAGAAGGCATATTGATGGTGTAACCATCAGATTTCATCTGATGCATTGTTCGATATAATGACTGAAAAACATTTAGATAAGCAGCCGTTCCAGCTGCTCCTGCATTTGGTGGAAAGCCAAAAATAACAATTGCGACTTTTTTCTGAGATTTCTCTTTTATCCGCAGGTTTATAAGTTTTTCACAACGTTTCGTAAGCTCATCTATACGCTCATAGCAGGGAGCCATTGCCCTAAAGTCTTTGGTTTTGCAAAAATAGGAGCAACCATTGCACTCTCCACTCTCACCGTGGCGCCCAGCGAACACAGTTGGAACAGTTGCACCATCAATTTCTGGAAGCGCAACCAACATGGTTGTTTCAATAGGACCAAGTCCGCCAGTAGCGCTCGACCACTGAGATAAGGTTTGGAATTCTAATGGATGAGCCGCTATATACGGAACATCTAATTTATTGAGGACCTCAACCGCCGCTTCACTGTCGTTGTAGGCAGGTCCTCCAACCAAAGAGAATCCAGTAAGAGAAAGCAAACCATCTATTGTGACCTCACCGTCTATGTTAAAGTACTTTTCAATCGCTGGCCTAGCATCAAGTCCTCCAGAAAATGCTGGGATTACTTGAATATTTTGTTTCTCAAAGGCCCGTATAACCGCATCATAATGAGCGGTATCTCCACTCAAAACATACGATCGCATCAATAAAAGTCCGATAGTTCCCCGATGATTTGTCTTTTTAGGAAATTCTTCAAAACTTTCTGTGATTTTATTTTTTAAGTCTGGATGATATAAACCGACATCTGGATACTCTTTCGGCAGACTAACAGTGCTTCCGCGCCAACGCTCAACCTTTGAATAACGAGAAATAAGAAATCGGAGCATTAACTCGATATTTTCGTCGGTTCCACCCAACCAATATTGCATTGCTAGAAACCAAGCGCGAAGGTCCTGCGACTTACCTGGAATGAACTTGAGAAGCTTAGGAAGCCTCCGTAGCATCCGCATCTTCTTTTCACCAGTTTCAGTTGAAGGCTTAGATGACCCCCTAAGTTTTTTGAGAAGCGCCATGGTGTTGCTTTGCGGAGAAAGCATATCTAAAGCGCCCATTTTAGTCTGCTTAACTAATTCTGCGTCACTAATCATTCCAACAATTGCATCACAGGAATTTCGCCTTAATTGAATTTCAGGCAATAATTTTTTGACATGATGCTCTAAGAAGAGAAGATTAATGATAATAATGTCAGCGTCCCTAATAGCCTTTTTGACAATCTCAAAGGACTCAGGGTCTTCATCCCATTCAGCAGCGGCGAATATATCAATTTTTAAGCCAGCAAAATCAGGCAACATATTATTCAATGCCCGCTCGCAAGGACGCGCGTTGTGAGAGTCTAATGTGACAATCACAATTCGATAGCTGAACTTATCTCCAAGATTATGATTAACACTACCGGGCATAGTGTGCCTTTGCTTCATATAAGGTTTCTATTGATATCTCGGAGTAACCATTGTTTTGAGCATATTTTTCAGTATTTTTTCTGGCCTTGCCCCGAACAAAAAATGGAATTTTCCTTAATTCTTTTTCAGCATCCTGAAGCCAGATAATTTTATGGTCTAAATTACCTTCTGTAACAGCTTCAGGTATTAATTCTGATTTTGGAGAGGGGCTATGTGCTGCATGATGACTAGGACCTGCCTGATCATGAAATTCAAAATCATCTCTAAACATAGTAAGCAAATGCTCTTCTAAACCCATAACCAATGGGTGAACCCATGTATCAAAAATAACATTAGCACCTTCAGGTCCCATTTGAGGGGAGTAACGAGCAGGAAAATCCTGAACGTGAACTGGCGCTGAAATAACCGCACAAGGAATTCCAAGTCGCTTACCAATGTGCCGTTCCATCTGCGTACCTAAAATAAGTTCTGGAGCAATGGCCTGTATATGTTTCTCAACTTCTAAGTAGTCATCTGATATAAGGGCATCTACACCAAACGAAGCAGCTAATTTACGCATAGGTCTGGCCATTTCCCTATTAAAACAACCTAGCCCTACCACCTCGAAACCAATTTCATCTCGCGCAATTCGGGCAGCTGCCATTGCATGAGTTCCATCTCCAAAAATAAAAACTCTCTTACCAGTAAGATACGTGCTGTCGACCGACGCAGAGTACCAAGGCAGCTGAGAATATGTTTCAGCATTAATTTCATTAGCACCTACAATTTCAGAAACTTCCTTTACAAAGTCAGAAAGCGCTCCAACACCAATAGGAACTGTTTTGGTGAATGGTTGCGAGAAAGTTCGCTCAAGAAATCGGCATGCCATTTCTCCAGTCTCAGGATACATTAATACATTAAAGTGCGCTTGGGATATAACTTCTATATCCCTTGGAGTGGCTCCATACGGCGCGCAGATGTTTACCTGAATTCCCATTGAATTCAGCACTTTGGTGATTTCCGTTATATCGTCACGATGCCTAAAGCCTAAAGCCGTTGGGCCAATCAAATTGCAGGTAATTTCTTCTGTTTTTTCTAAAGGCCTCGACAGCCTTTTAACAATTTGGAAAAATGTTTCGTCCGCTCCAAAATTTTCTTTTCGCTGATAGCTGGGTAACTCCAATGGAACAACTGGAACTGGCAGTCCTAACGTTTCAGCTAATCCGCCAGGGTCATCCTGAATAAGCTCTGCGGTACATGAAGCCCCAACTAGCAAAAGTTCAGGCTTAAATCTTTCATAAGCCTCGATACAGGATTTTTTAAACAAACTGGCCGTATCTGAACCCAGATCACGGGCTTGAAATGTAGTATAGGTAACGGGAGGTCTATGATTACGTCTTTCAATCATCGTAAACAATAAATCAGCGTAAGTGTCCCCTTGAGGCGCATGAAGAACCAAGTGTACGTTCTCCATTGCAGTCGCTACTCTTATTGCGCCAACATGTGGAGGGCCTTCATATGTCCAAACTGAAAGCTTCATGCCACCCTACCGATCTTAAGTTTCTCAGAGCGATTAATAGGGCGAGCAAAAAGTGATGCTAGATCTGCTGCTTGCTCATAAAAATGTATTGGGCTGAAAACTAATTCAATTGCCCACTTCGTGGTAAAACCTTTTGCCTCTAAAGGATTTGCTAACCCCAGACCACAAACTGTTAAATCCGGCGCACCCAGCAACAGTCTATCCAGTTGCTTATCCACATCCTGACCTTCTGATAAAGTCGTTGTTTCAGGCAAAAGTTCAAGATCAGGTCCCACCAATGTTTTATGAATATAAGGACTTCCAACCTCTATTAAGTTCATGCCACATTCTTGATTTAAAAATCGAGCTAATGGGATCTCAAGCTGACTATCTGGAAAAAAGAAAACAGAACGGCTTTTTAAAATTTTAGAAACTTTTTCAATAGCTAGTTCAGCACGTCTTCGCGGGGCATCTGTCACCGCTTTGAATGTGTTTTCGGAAACTCCAAAAGTATCCGCTATAGCTTTCAACCAAGCAGTTGTTCCATTTGCACCAAACGGGAAAGGTGCTGTTATCGGGATTGCTCCCCGACGCACCATTTCATCAAAACTAGCACCCAAAAATGGCTGAGCACAGATGAAGTAGGTATTACTACCAACTGCAACCTCATCTTCAACTCTTATTTGGGGTAATACAGAGACATTTTTCAAACCCAGTTGATCTAGAATTCGCAACATTTGGTCGTGAACTATATCTGGAAGAGCTCCAAGAATAAGCAGCTGCTTCTGCTCGGAAGGCTCCAGACCACGAATCACTGCTTCCAAACAAGCATCTTCACCCTGCGTAAATGTTGTTTCTATTCCTGACCCTGAATAATTGATAACATTGACCCGAGGAAAATACTTTTCCGAAAGTTTTTCTGCTGCCGTTGCCAAGTCCAATTTGATTACTTCCGAAGGACATGATCCAACTAAAAACAGGCGCTTTATGTCAGTTCTTCTTGATAGTAATTCTTCTACCGTTCTCTCGAGTTCAAGCTGCGCATCAGCCATCCCTGCCAAATCAGTTTCCTCAAGTATTGCAGTAGCAAATCGAGGCTCAGCAAAGACCATCACGCCAGCAGCACTTTGCAATAAATGCGCACAAGTCCTCGATCCCACAACAAGGAAAAATGCGTCTTGCATTTTACGATGCAGCCAAATTATTGATGTCAAACCACAGAAGACTTCGTGTTGCCCGCGTTCCTTCAATACAGGTGCACTTGAACAGCCAGCTAGGGATTTCTCATTAGGCATGAGCGTCCTCCCAAGCTGACTGCACCCTAGCAGCCCTTAGTTTTATGAGAAATTGTAAAGCATTTACAAAATAGGCAACATACGCAACAAGAGCTAACAACATAAGCTGCTGCTCTGAAAATAAATTTATCCAGAGAGCGAGGACATAAGCGATGTGCAAGAAAATCACGAAAAAGCTAACAATGTCTTCCCAAAAAAATGCGGGAGCTAAGAGGTACTGACCAAAAACAACCTTTTCCCAGATTGCACCGGTCACCATTATCAACATAAGAATAGATGTTTTGAAGATTATAGAAATCGTTGCGATCTGATAACCTTCGCCAGTATTCAAATATCGAATTACTAAGTAAGTGGAAACGAGAAAAACAAAAAATTGAAGTGGCGCCAGAACCCCCTGTACTAGCGTCCAAATAGTTTCATCCCTGCGCTTTTTTTCTTCTGCAGTATACAGCAAGTCGCGGTCTTTCTTTTGCTCTCTCTGTCCCAAAGCTGTCGGATGACTGGCAATGGGCATGACACAAGTATTGCTGAGCACAAAAATATGTCAATAAAAACTTACACTATTTTAAAAATACTGTCTATTTATATTAACATTTTTCAAATTGCATAAGCTCCTAAGTTTCTATAGAAAATCTTTGTTTTTGAACGAAACAACTTGTCGGAACATAAAATTGGACAAATTACCTAAAATTAACTATGATGTAAGACATTAAATTAGATTAACCGTTAGCTGCTTCGCCTAAGTCGTTCAGGGTTTGGAGGGAAGCGTGAATGAGAAAAATAACAGATTTTCACAAAGTTCGGATATAGATCATATTTCGAGCCTGGTTTACTCTGCGCTCAACGCTAGCAAAGGACATCTTTTACGGCCAGCTAACCCAGAGTGGGTTGAGCATGCTGGTATGCTTTTAGTTAGGCATTGTCTATCCAAGAACTTTAACTATTCAGCTGCTCTGCAAGAGCTATTAGAATTAGGCTTTAAGAGAGAGACAATTATAGACCATTGTATTCCAATAGCAGCTGTAAGGCTTGGAGAATCTTGGGTAAACGATAGTTTAAGTTTTTCCGAGGTAACTATCGGATCATCAAATTTACAAGTTTTGCTGAAAGAAATAGCTCAAAAAACAAAGCCAACCGTTGGTTTAGACAATGGAAGAAGGTACCTTATTTGCGTCCATCAAAGCGAACAACATACTTTAGGAGCTCTTGTATTGGGTGACATGCTGAGACGAAAAGGGCATTCATTAAAAATAAAACTAAATGCGAGTTCATCGGAAATTTGTGAACTCCAAAGAGCTAACGACTACGACGGAATATTTTTTTCAAGCGCGAGCTATCTTAGCGTTAAAGAAACAGCCGATTGTGTTAAAGAAATTAGAAAACAATGTAGTGAAAAGGTTTCCATTTTCTTAGGTGGAAGTAATATTGATAAGATTTCACAGGGTGTGGATTTAAGTGGATTTAACTTAGTAACAAACTCACTTGACGCTGTAACAGAATACGTTGAAAATAAAGCAAAAAGAGAAATTAATAGACTAAATGAGGCAGCGCAAGGATGAATCAAAAGCCAGATACCACTTGGGAATTTGGATCCATTCCAATGATAGAACCAGAGTATCTTGGAGGGGTGTTAGCGACCTCCTCAGATATTGCTTTTTTGATCGATGCCGAAACAAAAATATCATCTATTCTAGTTAATAAAGCTGAGAAATCGTATGGCGATCTAAACCACTGGGTCGGTCGAAAACTAACAAAGTTTCTTACAGTGGAGAGTATCCCAAAATTAGAGGCAGCGATTGCTAAACTAGAAAGTGATGAAACGGTTTTGTACGGTCTAGAACTAAACCACATAGATAATGCAGAATGGCGTTTTCCAATAAAATACAATATCCACCGGCTTGGCAAAGACGGCAGAATAATTTTGTTGGGCAGAGATCTTCAGTCGATCTCGGAAAATCAACAAAGGTTCGTGAAAGCGCAAATAGCCGTCGAAGAAAGTATTGAAGAAAAAAGAGAGTTAGAAGCGCACTTTAATGTTCTTTTGGCAAAAACTAGCGATGCTTTAGCTTTTGTTAACGCTAAGTCGGGAGAAATCATTTTTTCCAACCCTGCTTTCCAAGAAATGTTCTACAAAGGCTCCGAAAGCAATGAAAAAGTTTCGATCCAGTCGTTTCTTTCAAATAAATCAGAAAGAAAAGGCTTTGTTGAGAAGATTTCAATTGCAGCTCATGGAAATTATGATTTGAGTGAGGAACTTGACACCGCAAATGGAGAGGTGATTTTCTCAGTAACTCCTGATGTCTACAGAGCCGCAGGGCAGCAAATTCTTATCTGTAAGTTTTTCCCCAAAACGATAAGGAAGAAAGGAGAAAAGGAACTCACGGAAAATCTATTAGCCACTTTCCACAGCAGCCCAGATGCTATAATATTCACAGACATAAATGGATCTATTCAGTACATAAATGATCGGTTTTTGGACCTAACAAATTCTAGTCATAAAAGTGAAGTAATAGCCAAAAATCTTTCAGACTATCTTGGAAGAGGCGAAATTGATTTAGCAATTATGTTAGAAAACGTGATGAAATCGGGGGCTGTTAAAACATATTCCACACATCTAAAAAGTGCTTTTGGCACAAAGATAGAGATAGAGGCGTCTGTTTCCAGAAATAAATCTGATGCCAATGCCTTGGTGGCCTTTATAGTTAGAGAAGTTTCTGCATCACAAAGCAGGGATCGAGCATCAAGTATCAATTCCAAAGAAAACAATAAGCAAGATGAAATCGCAGCAAAAGAGTTAGTTGGGAGCGCAACACTCAAGGAAATCGTAACTGACACAACTGATGTTATTGAAAAAATATGCATAGAGGCAGCATTAGAAATTACAAATAATAATAGAGCTGCCGCTGCTGATCTTTTAGGGCTTTCAAGGCAGAGCCTGTATGTAAAACTAAGCAAGTTTGAGATATAAACTCCGGTTTATTTATTTTTAACTCTTTTTAACGTCCAGAAATGTTTCATTTGTTTTACAAAACTGTTTATTTTCAGTTGCATGATTTCATATTGTCAATAATATATGACACATGAGTGTCACGAATAGTAAACAGCCAACAACTTATCCTAATTTCTTAGTTGTTCTTGAACTTCTTAAACCAATAACTTGGTTTCCCCCAATGTGGGCTTATGCCTGTGGAGTTATATCATCCGGCGCATCTATCGCAGAAAATTTGGACTTACTAATACTCGGAATAATAGTCGCTGGCCCTGTTGTTTGTGGAATGAGTCAAGCAGCAAATGATTGGTGTGATAGACATGTAGACACAATTAATGAACCTAACAGACCAATCCCTTCCGGTAGAATGCCAGGTAATTGGGGGCTTAAAATAGCATTAGGAATGACATTACTTGCATTAGTCCTAGGTTGGCAGCTCGGCATTTGGGGGTTTATTGCAACGATCTTTGCCGCACTGGCTGCATGGGTTTATTCAATAGAACCAATTCGATTAAAAAAATCTGGCATTTGGGGCCCTGGTTTAGTTGGTCTTTGTTATGAAGGCATTCCCTGGTTCACTGGTGCTGCAGTTATGCTGCAATCATTTCCTGACACAAAAATAATCTTAGTCGCGATTGCTTATGCGATTGGTGCACATGGCATTATGACTCTAAATGACTTTAAAGCGTTGAAAGGTGATAAAGCGCTTGGAATAAATTCACTCCCTGTTCAATTGGGACCAGACAGAGCGGCCAAAATTGCTTGTTATGTAATGGCTGCACCTCAAATTTTCGTTGTAGCTTTACTCTATAGCTGGGGACTTCCTCTATTTTCTGCTTTTGTCTTATTACTTGTATTTGGGCAATTCATAGCAATGCGGAGGTTATTGAGCGATCCAGAAAAATATGCTCCTTGGTATAATTCAACAGGGGTTTTGATGTTCGTAAGTGGAATGATGGTTTGCTCTATCGGGATATCACAGGCGGTTGGACAATAATGATTGATAGTAAACAAACAACGCTCGGATGGTTTTCTATATTCCGCCTTGGATTAGTTCAGGCATGCCTGGGTGCAATAGTCGTCATAATGACTTCAACCTTAAACCGATTAATGGTTGTTGAGTTATCTATGGCCGCTACAATTCCTGGATTTTTGGTTGGTTTACATTACGCCGTTCAACTCTCTCGGCCAAAGTGGGGATTAATTTCTGATTTAGAAAATAATAGAACGAAGTGGATAAATCTTGGCATGCTAATTTTGGGAATTGGGGCAAATCTAGCAACTTTGAGCTTAATATTTTTTGCTGAAAACCCACTTATTGCAATGTTTATTTCTGTTTTTGCTTACACACTCATTGGATTGGGCGTTGGAGCATCTGGAACCTCGTTACTCGCACTTATGGCGAAACATACTGCAGAAAGGCGTCGCCCTGCAGCTGCCATGATTACTTGGTTAATGATGATATTTGGAATTGCAATGACGGCAGGAATTGTTGGGATGCTATTAGTGCCATACAGCTTTGAATTACTTTTCAAAATAGTAGCTAGTCTTACATTTTTAACTTTGATTATATCAGTCGTCGCAACTTGGAGAATTGAAAATAATCTGGAAAATGTAGAGCAAAAGAATGAAGAAAAAGCACCTTTATTCGAAGAACTAAAAAGTGTGTGGCAGCACTCAAAGACTAGAAATTTTACAATTTTTGTTTTTCTTTCAATGACAGCATACTTTATGCAAGAACTTATTCTTGAGCCATACGCTGGTATTGTTTTTAATTATACTCCTAGTCAAACAACTTCCCTATCTGGTATGCAAAATGGTGGCGTATTTATTGGAATGCTCACTGTTGGTATACTCGCAACAGGGCTCAAACTAGGCACACTCAAGTCGTGGGTTCAGGCGGGATGTTTTGGATCCTGTTTCATGCTTCTATCAATCATGCTGCTAGGTCAGATGAATAGTATTCTGCCGTTAGAATTTGTTGTAATTGGTCTTGGTTTTTTTAATGGCATGTTCGCAGTTGCCGCCATTGGCTCAATGATGAGTTTAGCAGGAAGTGGTGCCAAGAGTCGTGAAGGGACTAGGATGGGATTATGGGGGGCAGCGCAAGCCATTGCTGCTGGGTTTGGTGGCCTATTGGGCACTATTCTTGTGGACCTTTTACAGTTAGTAGATCTAAGTCCTGTTAATGCTTATGGAATGGTTTTCTCAATAGAGGCAAGCCTTTTCGCATTGGCCGCTCTTTTAGCCAGCACATCAATTACGTTTAATAAAAGTTATGGGAAAAATATAGCAATACCGGGTGAGTAAAATGTATGACGTTATAATTATTGGCGGTGGTCCTTGTGGAGCTACTGCTGCCGAAGACCTTGGCAAATTAGGTCATAAAGTGGCTCTTTTAGATCGGCCAGGGCGAATTAAACCATGTGGTGGAGCGATACCACCAATCCTTATCAGAGATTTTGACATACCCGATCGTTTGCTTAAAGCCAAAATTGTAACGGCAAGGATGGTTTCTCCAACAAATCGCAGCGTAGATATACCAATCGAGAATGGTTTTGTTGGAATGGTAGATAGAGAAGAATTTGATGAATTCCTGCGTGAACGAGCCAGATCTATCGGTGTCACTAGGTTTTCTGGAACATTTGATAAAATCACTCGTCAGAATGGTGAGACAACAGTCGAATTTTTAAATCACGAAAACGAAAATAAAGAAAAAATTAGTGCCAAAATCATTATCGGTGCTGACGGGGCTAGAAGTAAAGTAGCAAGATCTGAAATTCCAGATGCAGATCAAATTCCTTATGTCATTGCATATCATGAAATTATCAAGGCACCTGAAGACTTTTCTGGGTATAAGTCAGATCGTTGTGATGTCATTTATAATGGATCAATTTCTCCAGATTTTTATGGTTGGGTCTTCCCACATGGTGATACAGTATCAGTGGGCATGGGAACAGGTGTAAAGGGTTTTGATTTAAAAGACGCAACATCATCTCTAAGAATAAACTCAGGTTTAGAGGCTTGCGAAACCATTAGAAAAGAAGGCGCACCTATTCCACTTAAACCTTTAAAAAAGTGGGATAACGGTAAAGACGTTCTGCTGGCTGGTGATGCAGCCGGTGTGGTTGCTCCAAGTTCTGGCGAGGGAATATTTTATGCAATGTGTTCCGGCCGAATGGCCGCGTTGGCAGTGACCGAAGCTTTGAAAAATAATAACCCTAAGCTGCTTGCGCTGGCTCAAAAATCCTTTGTCAAACAACATGGTACTGTTTTTAAAGTACTAGGCGCGATGCAAAACGCATATTATAAAACAGATGATAGAAGGGAAAGATTTGTTTCTCTTTGTCATGATGTTGATGTGCAGACAATGACATTTGAAGCTTACATGAATAAAGAATTAGGAAAAGCTCAACCACTAGCACACCTAAAAATCGCCCTAAAGAATATTGCTCATTTGTTAGGTATTGTTTCGAAGGAATATACATGACGATTTTAATACCCGCCTGGAATAACGGAAATTTGGAGCCCGTAGAAAAGCTTGAAGTTCATAAGAGAGGACTAAAACACAAAGCCATCTCTATTTTTGTTTTTTGTGATGGAAAATTACTTATTCAACAGAGAGCACCTAATAAATATCACTCACCTAAACTTTGGGCTAACTCATGCTGTTCTCACCCAAATTGGGGAGAAAGCACAGAAGATTGTTCCCATAGAAGAATATTTGAAGAACTTGGTCTTAAAAACTTAGAGTTACGTTTTATTGATCAAATCGAATACAAAGCAAGAGTTGGTAACGGGCTAATTGAGCATGAACAAGTGGACTGTTTTTCTGCCATCTGTCAAACAACCCCCGAAGTAAAAATGAACCCAGAAGAGGTTATGAATTTTGCTTGGGTAGATATTGAAAAACTTAAAGAAAAAGTGAAACTGTCACCATCAGAATATACCCAGTGGTTCAAGATCTATTTAAATGAACATTTTGAAAAACTATTTGATTTTCAGCAAGCGTGAAGTGACCTTGAAATATTAACTTGAAAGGTGTTCAAGTTGACAAAAATTTTTGTTGCTGGCTCTACTGGTTACATAGGCAAAAACGTTGTTAAGTATGCTTTAGATAATGGCTTTGATGTTGTTACAGCAAAAAGACATTCAGATAATAAGCCTGGCCAGCTAAATAAGAAATTAAAAGTAATCAAAATATCAAACAATGATAATAATTGGATAGCTGATCTTGAAAAGGTAGATGTCATTATCTCATGTCTTGCAAGCAGAACTGGCGAACCCAAGGATGCTCATCTTGTAGACTATAAACTAAATTGTCTTCTTTTAGAAAAAGCAAAAGCTTTAAAATGTTCACAATTTATTTTACTTTCAGCCATTTGTGTTCAGAAACCAAGATTAGCATTTCAATTTGAAAAACTTGCTTTTGAGGAAGAGCTGAAAAAAAGTGGCCTGAATTTTTCTATTGTAAGGCCCACGGCCTATTTCAAGTCTCTATCTGGACAAATAGAAAATATAAAAAAAGGCAAACCTTACGTCTACTTTGGTGATGGACAAATAACGCAATGCAATCCAATTTCTGAGAAGGATTTATCACTGTATATTCTGTCGTGTATTAAAGACAAAACTAAGTGGCGAAAAATACTGCCAATCGGGGGGCCAAAGCAGTCAATAACACCCAAAGATATTGGTAAAATATTATTTGAAATATTTGAGGTGTCTCCAAAATATAAGTCCTTCCCAACAAAACTTCTTGATGCCATAAGACTGTTGCTATTAATAATTTCTCCTTTCTCAAATTGGGCTAAGAACAAGTCTGAGCTCATTAAAATAGCAAAGTATTATGCAACAGAGTCCATGTTAATTTGGGACGAAAAGAAAGAATGCTATGACGCAAATATGACGCCTTCAACGGGAAAAGATACTTTAAGAGATTATTTTTATTCTATAAAAAATCTTGACTTACAGTTGGAAATTGACCGCGACAGTAAGCTTTATTGATTTTTGATTTAGAAAAGTCTAAACGGCTGTGGGGATAAAATTGCAACGGATATAAAATTTAAGTGCCGTCTTTTGATTACACACAAGTTCCAATAATAATTAGCCTAATTATAATCTTAATTGGACTTACTTTTAGAGGGATGTGGCTCTGGATCTCGTTGACCGTTGCAATAGTCTTTCTATATATTGCCGACAAGGAAAGCATTGTTACGTTAGTTATTTACGCTTTAACAGCATCTTTGCTAATTTTCGGTTATATTAACATAAAACGAGGCTTAAATTATTCTGATCCTGAAAAATCCGATAGCACAGAATTTACATTTGCTGTCGATGCAAATAATTTATTGGGGCTCGTTGATTGGGATTTAAAAAAATTTTCGGATTTCATAGATGAACTTGAGAAAGATGAAATGGCCACACATTTGTTTTTTGATTATGGGATTAAAAAAACTTTAAAAAATGGTAATCTCCTTAATCCAAAAGAAACTGTTCCAATTGCGTTATGTAGAATTCTAAAACGAGATCGATATAACCTGACAGTATCTAAGAAGGGTCATAGCGCAGACCCCTTGATAATAAGGTATGCAGATAGAAATAATTTAACGGTGTTGAGTAATGATAAATTTGACAAGAGTTTTGATGATAAATTCTTTATAATGGCTGCGGCCAGATTGAAGCAAAAAGGACTAATTCGCCGCGTTGGCGTAGTTGAAGGCAAATTAACGATCATGTAATTTGATGTGTTTTAAATACCAACGTTCGCCTTAGAATTATCAAAATCAAATTTACTAGATATTTTAGAGCTTTCTTCCACGAGTGAAATACTTTTACTTATGATATTGTTCAACCCCATCTCTGCGTCGTCATACATAGAAGTTACGTCAGCTTGATCAATAAACTTATCGGCTACAAAAATACTATCAAATATTAGGTTTTTATTTTTTGATCTGTTCTTATTAACGTGCTGCAGTACTATACTTCCAAAACCGCCCATCGATCCTTGTTCAACTGTTAGCATACAAGGATGGTGTTTCATTAACTGATTTACTAGCTCAACGTCCAACGGTTTTGCAAATCTTGCGTCAGCGATAGTAACACTTACACCCATTTTATTTAGCGCCACCTCAGCATCTTTAACAATATTCAAATGAGCACCAAA
>LUMI01000022.1_pt1 | contig 64911 bp, 36 predicted proteins | sample 729681 | NCBI WGS metagenome assembly LUMI01 (sample SAMN03860267, study PRJNA289734) | marine metagenome | biome: seawater column; feature: ocean; material: water; isolation source: Red Sea water column Station 34 - depth 10m | place: Saudi Arabia: Red Sea | collected 2011-10-15 | depth 10 m
TGATAGGTACTTCTCATGAGTCTCGTATATCGCAATGCCCTTCTCGCGTAATTCCCTCTTCACCTTTGCACCATCTATTTCCTCTCTGGCCTGTGTTCTAGACATCGCCCTCCCGGCCCCATGACAAGATGAACCAAATGCCTGATTAGTCCCCTTTTTCGGACCCGACATTACAAAAGAAGAAGTCCCCATATCCCCAGGAACTAGAACAGGTTGCCCGACCCCCCCGAACTCTTCGGATAGCTCATCACTATCCCCTCCGAACGATCTAGTCGCCCCCTTCCTGTGGACACAGCAATTGCAGTTTGAACCATGAACAACGTGCTCCTCAACTCTGGCAATGTTGTGGCAAACGTCGTATATCACATCAACATCAACTTCTGTGCCCATATGTGCCTTTAGTGCCCCTCTTAGGCTTTGAGTCACACAGTTCCTATTCGCAAATGCATAATTCCCAGCGGACCTCATCGCTTCGAAGTAAGACTCTCCCTCTCGTGAGAAGAACGGCGCGGAAGCCAACTGTGGGTCAGAAATGGAGATCCCCCAATCCTCTGATTCCCAAACGCTGCCATGGTGCCTGTAACGTCCCTCCAGTTCCTTTACGTGCTCAGAGCAGACTTGGTAACCAAGCCCCCTGGATCCAGTGTGGATCATCGCTGTCAACCTCCCTTCTTCAAGCCCAAATGCTCTTGCGGCTCCTTCATCAATGATTTCGTCTACCACTTGAATCTCCAGGAAGTGGTTCCCCCTGCCGATGGAGCCCAGTGCAGACAATCCCCTTCTCTTGGCAATCTCAGAAATACTACTGGCATCCCCATCCAAATTACCCTTCATCTCCATTCTCGAAAGATCATCGTCATGGCCTATTCCAATTTCTGCCGCACCCTTTGCCCCTTCAGATAGGATATCATCCAGCTCATGGGGACTCAACTCGAAACCTCCCTTCCCAGACTCTCCAGCAGGAATTCTCCCCTTCAGCCGATTTCCAAACTCCTTACTTCCACTCCCAGACTTCTTCCTGGTCAAATGTACTAGGTCTTCCAAACCCAGATCAATAGAGCATAGACGAACTCCACAATTGATGTCGAAACCAACACCACCAGGTGAGATCACTCCGCCATTTTCTATGTCGGTTGCCACCACCCCTCCTATTGGAAATCCATAGCCTTGATGGAAGTCTGCCATCCCCCAAGCTTCACCAACTACCCCCGGTAGAGACGCGGCATTGGTCAATTGCTCGAGAGACCTGTCATTGCTCTTCCCAACATGTTCTGAATCAGAGACAATCACTGCATCGACAAGCATCCCCCTCCTCTTCTTTATCCTCATTAGAGAATCCCCGTCGGGCTTGAGATAATCCCTCCAGTCCCCCATCAGCCTTTCTGAGAACCCCTATCCTTTCAACACACCGGGAGTAATTCTCGCATTGACTTCAAGACCCGGTATCCGATGGGCTAGCCAAGGGTGACACAGTGACCTTTGGAGAAGTAGAAATTCCCTTCTGGGAAGAATCGGGCCACGTTTGTAAGACCTGCACAATAACCGGCTCTAGATTCTGGACTAGAGATCAGAGTAGGGAAACCTGTGGAGATAGCACTGAGGACCCCTACACATTCATTGGAGAGCCTATCATCGACGGATTTCAGATCCTTGGCAAGGAACTCAAGGACGCTATGAGGGAAAGATTTCAGGACTTCTTCGAAAAGAAAGGGCACTCCAGAGTTTCTCCATATCCAGTAGTTGCAAGATGGAGGGACGATATCCATCTGACTATAGCCAGTATAGCAGACTTCCAACCCCATGTGACTAGCGGCCTAGTTCCACCTCCAGCAAATCCTTTGGTGATCAGCCAGCCCTGTATAAGGCTCACAGACGTTGCCGCAGTTGGAAGATCTGGAAGGCACCTGTCCACATTCGAGATGATGGCCCACCATGCATTCAACAAGTCCAGTGAAGGTAGTGTAGTGTATTGGATTGACCAATGCGTCAGATATTGCGATGAGATGCTTGTCGAGTCGTTCGGAATTGACCCGAACGAGCTAACCTATGTGGAGAATCCATGGTCTGGAGGCGGGAACGCAGGACCTGCACTAGAGGTTATTGTGGGAGGCCTAGAACTGGCTACACTCGTCTTCATGAATCTGGAAGAGCACGAAGACGGGAATATAGAGATTAAGGGACTAAATTACAGGGAGATGGACCTGCAGATAATCGATACAGGGTATGGGCTCGAGAGGTTCTGCTGGGCTGCTGCTGGAACCCCAACGATCTACGATGCAATATATCCCGAATCTGTGACGTGGCTGAAGAAACTAGCGAGTTTCGAAAAACTCGTGGAAGATCTAGGTATTTCTGTAGATACGGAGGATCTCCTAGGAGAAATTTCCAGACTAGCAGGAATTCTGAATATTGATGTGGGGACAGATGTCGAGTCCCTCTTTGTAAAACTGTCAAGCAGGCTTGAAGAGTCTGGCTTGGACGTATCTGTTGAGGATCTCAAACTACTCACTGAGCCGCTCTCAAGCATTTATGCCATCCCCGATCACATGCATGCAATATGCAACATGCTAGGCGACGGGCTTGTCCCCAGTAATTCCAAGGCCGGGTACTTGGTCAGAATGCTGGCCAGGAGAGTTTGCAGGATGAAGGATGATCTCGATCTCGGAGTCTCGCTATCCGAACTAGGGTCCCATCACATAGATTCCCACCTAGACTTCTCTAGATTTACACAAACCCGAGAGGGAGTCCTAGATATCCTAGACCTCGAGGAGAAGAGGTACTACGTAATGCTGAGAAAGGGAGAATCAGCGGTTAGAACGGCGCTTCGTGACCTCCCTAAGGACTCAAGCGAGGTACCAGATGAGGTACTCTTCCGCCTTTCCGAGGAACGTGGATTGAATCCGGAAATGGCCACATCCATAGCCAATTTATCAGGATGGCCCGAAGTAGAGGTCAGAGTCGGTTTCGCTGCAGATATGGCTTCAAGAAACGCTGAGCGCACCAAAGCTGCAGCGAAGGAGAAATCTAAAACTGGCATGTTCCCATCTAACGATTTTACAGAAACCTCTAGGGATTACTACGATGATACCAGCAAGACCTCATTCGAGGCAACCGCACTTGCTTGCAATCGGCTCAGCGATTCTCAGATAAATCTGCTAGAACTTTCTACGGAGGTGAAGGTAACTCCGACTCACTATGTTGTTCTGGACAGGACCCTATTTTATCCTGAGGGGGGCGGTCAATTGGGTGACCAAGGACATATCGGCAAATCAAGGGTAGTGGACACAAGAATTGAAGGAGACGTGATTTTCCATCTTACAGACTCTGAAGTACCGCTCGGAAAAGTAACTGCAGAGGTTTCACGGGAGAGGCGTAGACAACTCATGGATCATCACACTGCAGTGCACATCGTGGGAGGGAGCTCGAGAGCACTTCTTGGCCCACACATCTGGCAGGCAGGGTCAAGCAAAGGATCCAGATATGCTAGAATCGACCTCACTCACCACTCCAGACTATCAAGGGAGGAGTTGGACAGGATTGAGGACCACGCCAATTCAATCATCGAAGCAAACATCCCTATCGAGAAACTAGTGATGCATAGGGCCGAGGCAGATGAGAAATTCGGTTTTGAGATATACCAAGGGGGTCCTCCAAAGCAAGCTGAGATCCGAGTGATAAGAATGGGGAATCACGATACACAGGCCTGCGGTGGGACGCATCACGACTCGACTGGACAAATTGGTGAATTACGCATCATTCGCTCCAGTCAAGTCCAAGACGGGGTAGAGCGTCTGCAAATCGTGGCAGGAGACACGGCACGCGAACACGCGAGGGAGCAGGAGCGTCTGCTGAACGATTCCAGCGAGGTTCTGGGGGTTTCCCCCGAAGACCTACCCAATGCAGTACTCAGGTTCTTCGAACAGTGGAAATCTCAGAAAAAGAGAATCGAGTCTTTGGAGGCCGAGATTGTCAGATTAAGAACAGATGGAGGAGGGCAAGACTCCGTTGAGAAGGCCGGTGTTCGCTATGTTGTTATGGAAGTCGAGGCCGAAATGAAGGCACTGATGTCAATGCTAGGAGAGCTGACACGCGATCCATCAAACCCAACTCTGGCCGTCCTTGGAACCAGGGAAGGAGGGGGGAGGATCATAGTCGCCAGTACAGAAGGCTCTCTGGCAGAAGAGAGGCACAATGCAGTAGAAATTCTGAACTCTATTTCCGTACACATCAGCGGAGGAGGAGGGGGGAGCAGGACGATGGCACAGGGCGGGGGGGCGAATCCCGATGGAATCCCTCAGGCTCTCGATTCGGCGCGTGAAATTCTTGGACTGTGAGAATGTGTTTAATCCGATTGAAGCCTCTAAACGCGCAGCAGCCATAGAGTACGCAATTCGAGATGTAGTCGTCCCTGCGATTGAACTCGAGAAACAAGGTCACGAAATAATCCGCCTAAATATCGGAGATCCTCTTGCGTACGAAGGACTTCAGACCCCGAGTCACATGATTGAGGCTTACAAAAGCGCGCTTGACTCGCAAGACAATGGCTACGGTCCCTCGTATGGCATTTCCCCGCTAAGGAGGGCAATCGCCTCCGCAGAGAAAAAGAAGGGTTGGAAATGCTCAGAAGACGATGTATACGTGACACACGGCGTTACCGAGGCACTGCAAATCATCTTCGCTGCATTTCTCGAGCCGGGTGACACCGTACTGGCACCAGGCCCTCACTACCCCCCATACATGGCATATCCACAGATGTATGGTGCGAAGACCATAGAGTACAAGTTGAATTCACAGGATGGTTGGAAGATTGACATCAACGATATCCGCTCCAAGATGGACGAATCTGTCAGACTCCTGGTCCTCATAAATCCGAACAATCCAACTGGAAACGTCCCGACTAAGCAGGAGATTGATGACTTTATTTCGTTGGCACGCGACTTCCCAAGGTGCACCATCATTTCTGACGAGATATACGATGGCCTTGATTTCTCAGGCAACTTCGTCTCTTTGGCGTCACGATCGCAGGATGTACCAGTGATTGTCCTTAATGGCGTCTCAAAGGTATATTTTGCACCCGGGTGGAGAATCGGATACATGGCATGGCACGATCCCTCGGGGGTCCTCTCAAATGTTAGGGATGGGGCTGAGAGACTTCTCAGGAGTCGCCTTTGCGCATCCACTCCAGCACAGTACGGATATCTCGCAGGACTATCGGAGGAGTCCGATTGGATGGATGGACATCGTGAAAAAATAAGAAGGAGGCTAGAGTACTCCCTAGAGAGGATAAAATCCATTCAAGGACTAGAATGCCAAGCTCCTGGAGGGGCATTCTACCTGTTCGTGAAAATCACCGATCCCGCTCATTCTGCAGACGACAAGAGATTCGTATTGGACCTGCTCCACGAGAAGCACGTCCTTCTGGTCCACGGGTCCGGATTCTCTCCAGAGATGGGCAAGGGGCACTTCAGAATGGTCTGTCTCCCTGAAGTGGAATTACTTTCAGAGGCCTTTGATAGAATCGAATCTTTTCTGAATGGTTCATGAGCCATACTCGCTCAATGCAGCCTTTTCTGTCATTTTTTCATAGGTCAAACCCCGTCAATAATTATAGCCGAACGCAATTTGCATGAACTGCCCTCTACGAGGGCGGGGCATTCTGATGGCTTTGACTCACAACCAATATGCCGTCGCTGCGATTACCGCAACTCTCTGTTTAGCGGGTCTATACACGGTTGTAGGGGCCGGTCTTTCCAGTACCGATAGGGGGGGCTTCGAATCAGCGGTGGAAGATTTGGAGCTAAAAGAGGGGAACCAGAGAGTATGCCCCCCGGATGTCCCAACTATTGGATGTGACTGGGACGGCGATGGAATCGCAGATAGGATGGAGAGCACGTTATACGGCACTAATTGGCAAGAGGCAGACACGGACGGGGACGGGCTCGATGACGGCTGGGAAATAGAGAACGGACTGGATCCATTGGATACGGGGGAACCTTGTATCACCATAGGGGAAGGACTTACCGAAGTAGAGTGCGAGGATATCCCAGTTGCAACAGTTGACACCGAAAGGGAAACTGGTGAGCAGAATGAGACATTCCCAAATCCTGACAATGGCCCACTGGGCGATCCCGACCGAGATGGTCTGACCAATCTAGACGAGGCCGAGCTAGGGACGAACCCTCGCCTGAAGGATACCGATGGGGATGGCCTGAATGACCGCTGGGAGTCAGAGCACACGCACGAAGTTACTACTCCCTCTGGAATTGTTGTTCTACTAGACCCACTGGATGGAAACTGGAACTGCCCTCTACTGACCCCCTCTGTCAAGGCCGAGATCAAGTTGGACATTGGGGACGATTTGTGGGAGGAGATGGGTTCTCAGTTCGGGCACTCCTGCGACGCCATCCTGGATTTAGAGCAACCAGAGCCAGACACTCTCAGGAACTTCGTCGAGGAAAAATATGACACAAACCCCCGCGCCGCAGACAGCGATGGAGATCTTATTGATGACTTGGTCGAGATTTCCACTCACCTTGTCGACCTGAAGTCCTTCTGCGGTAGGCCTACCTTCGGAACTCTCACCCTTCCAGCCCCTCACCTTAGGGCGTTCGCATCGGAGATAGTTTTTACAGCCCAAGAGCTACCAAACGGAGGAGTTCAAACCACCCTCCAGAAGAAGAATCCTCTGGATAATCCGAACTGGTTCAATGAGGATATGGATGGGGACGGCAGGCTGAATGGTCCGGGGGACTGGGATACGGACGGGGATGGTATGCCGGACGGATTCGAATTCTGCTATTCCTTCAACTCTGACTACAATTGGTTCCTGAACCCTGCCAACTCTACCGACGCATATGGCGACAACGATGGAGACGGACTGAACAACGTCGAGGAATTTTCCGTTTCTTATGACTGGGGGCCATCCAACTTCACCAATCCGCTTGATCCCGATACAGATCAAGACGGCATGCCAGATGGGTGGGAGTTCCAAAGTGGGATTCACCCCAACGATGGAAGCAATGCCGATGAAGACCCTGATTTCGATGGTTACGATGCTGATGGGGACGGTGCGGTTACCTACAAGGACATGATAGGGGCCACTACCATAGAGAGGATCGATGTAGTGCCCGGGCAGTACGTACAGGCCAATAACACGATTTTGTGGGTCCGAACCGTCGTTGACAGCAACTACGTCAACATCCCAGTGAAGACTGATACCCCCGGATGGGTCTACCATATCCATGTAGAGGTTGACGACGAAGTCAGAAGCAGGCTCCAGGAACTTGTTACCATCGTGGAGCAGCACGAGAGGTTCACCAACCTAGACGAGTACAATGCTAGGGATAGAGACGGGGACGGGGTGGTCGATGGCAGGTCCACTGACCCACTCGATTCGGATACTGACGCCGACGGTCTAATCGACGGGATCGAGGTGATAGGCTGGAAGATTCGAATCGTAGACTTCGGTGTCCGTGAAGTCATAGTGAGATCAGATCCGGGTGTTTTCGACACAGATCGAGACGGACTTTCCGACTCGGTAGAATACTACGAGACATTCACCAATGCGACGGACAAGGATACCGACAATGATGGCCTAGAGGACTACAGAGAAGCCGTGGATGGGCACCCATGGTACGATAATGGGACTCTAGTCTACTACTTCACGAACGCATCTGCGTTTGACACCGACAACGACGGATTGGAGGACGGAGAAGAGGTCGTCGATGGACAGGACCTGTACATCACCCATGGGAACAATGCAGATACCGATAACGACGGTCTGAACGATGGAGACGAAGTTCTATTCGTTCCACGACCGTGGCAAAGCGCCACCAATCCACTCCTAAACGACACCGACGGCGATGGTCAGCCAGATGGCTGGGAGATGCAGGTTTTCTCAGTCCAAGAGAATACCAACAGTCACAGCCTCTGGATTTCCAAGACTAACTGGCTCCCGCCAGGTTGCGATTCAATGATGGAGTGCGGAAAGGGACCAGGAGGTTGGATATGGGTGAACTACGTCTCCGGATTCGCCTCATCAGGCGATAGAAATGATGACGGAATCCTGGATCCTCACTACTTCCTGTATGAGATGAATCTTTCTGGATTCAACATTCCAGATGAAGGACGGTGGGCTCTGGACCCTTCCTTCGGTTCACCGGTGGACTCTATCTATGATATCGACAACGACACTCTACAAAACTCACTTGAGGCTCCCGATAGGTGGGACACCAATCCCGTGGACCATGATTCGGACGGGGACAAGCTTCCCGATGGTTGGGAGGTCAGGTTCTCAGAGGAGGCAATAGAACTGGGCCTCGTGGATAACAACACCCTCAACGCACTCGGATCGCGTGGTCCGATGGATCCAAGAATGCCCGACTCGGACTTGGATGGAATCAGCGATGGTAACGAGGATATGGACAATGACGGGTTGAACCGAACAATTCTGATGTACAGATACTGTCCCGGATGGGATAACCCTCAGGACTTCGAGTGCCACATAGACCCGTACGGTCCGGGTTCTGCATTCTACGATGACTTGGAGAACTACACCAACTTCGAAGAGTATGAGAATGGAACCAGTCCGATAAACAACGATACAGACGGCGATAAATGGAACGACGGGTCCGAGGTTTACCATCAGGACCAAGATGACGACGACATGTGGTCTGGATGGGAATACTACTTCGGTTACGATCCAATGGATCCTTCCGACTCAATGATAGACTCTGACGGCGATGGATTCGTGAACAAGTGCGAGAGCAGGTGGAATACCAATCCAAAAGATCCAAACAGCTTCCCATCACAGGGAGAACTGTGCAATAACTACGAATGAACTAGTCTACGTTGAACTTCTGAAAGACCTCATTCGTAGTCATACTCACTCTGATGAAGGTTGTGCACTTTGGCAGGTCCTTTATCCTCCTAGCACCAACATAGGAACAAGCCGACCTCAACCCTCCTAGGATCGATTGAACAGTTACCTCCAATGGTCCTCGGTACGGGACTCTGACCTCTTTCCCCTCAGGAGCTCTGTGGTCGGCTATTTCCCCATAGTGTGTCTCCATTGCCTTTGCCGAGGACATCCCGTAGAACGACTTGTACGCACTCCCACTATCTTCAATCAATTCCCCGCCTGACTCATCGTGACCCGCTAACATCCCTCCGAGCATGACAAAATCGGCCCCCGCAGCGAAAGCCTTTGCAACGTCTCCCGGTGAAGAGCAACCCCCATCTGACATGACGTGACCATTCAGGCCGTGAGCAGCATCAGCACACTCCGAAATAGCAGAAAGTTGCGGGTATCCCACTCCAGCAACCTTCCTAGTCGTGCAAACCGATCCGGGCCCGATTCCAACCTTGACAATATCTGCACCAGCTAGAATCAGAGCTTCTGTCATCTCTCTAGTAGCAACGTTACCGGCAATGATTATCTTTTCTGGAAATTCTCCCCTAACCTTCTTCACGAAGTTAAGGAATACCTCTCGATATCCATTTGCTACATCTATGCATATCATCTTCAGGCCCTTATTGGTGGCCATTTTCCGCTTCAATAATTCGAAACTCTCGTCCGTGGATCCGCAAGTCACTGCAACGAACTCAGAATTCACTCCGTTCTCCCAAGCATCGGAGAACTCCTTTGTAGAGTAGAACTTCTGGGTGCAGGTCAGCATTTTGTGCCCCTGTAGAATCTCTGCAATTGAAAACAGCCCAGTTGTATCCATATTTGCAGCAACTATTGGCACTCCATCCCAGGTTTCTTCGGTATGCCTGAAAGTGAACTCTCTAACCAGATTCACATCAGACCTCGAAATCAAGGTACTCCTCTTCGGCCTAATTAATACATCATCGAATGTAAGCTTCAGATCACGCTCGATTCGCATATGACCTTACTACTCGAACGAAGGTGGACTTATGACTGTAATGCGTCAATCGGAAGATTTTGGTGCTCGTGCCGGGATTTGAACCCGGGTCGACGGATCGAGAGTCCGACATGATGGACCGAACTACACCACACGAGCGGCAATCCATCGAAAGGCGACCTCTTTTCAAAAGGTTGCATACTGGAGACAAGTAAAATTTCACTTTCACTTTCACTATCACCTCTTTTCCCTCAGTTAATATCCAAATGAACCGACACCCGATCATGATGAATAGGAAAATGACGCGTACTGTGCTGAGATACAGGAAGAGGCCGGAACCGCATCGAGTGGTCCCGCTAGCCAGTTTGAATCGTACAGAGAGTAAATCTGAGATGGTAAACATGACATCGATTGTCGACAATTCGGGGAACATAGCCGATAATCGAACATGGAAGCCCCTCAGGGCAAAAACGGCCCCAATAGAGATCAGCCCTAGCAGTTGGGCAGGACTGCACAGTAGGATGATGGCCACAATGCCCCTGAAAGCGGAGGTGTCGTGATGTCCAGGACCCGCAGACTAAGGGAGGAAGTAATTTGCCTACTAGAGGAAAAGGAAACGGCTAACACAGTCGAGATATTCGATCATCTAAATGAGAGATTTAGGTGGGGTGCAACCATGAACCAAGTCGGAAACATAATGGCTAAGGATTCCCGGTTCTCCAAAGTCGGGCATATTAGGGGCCCATTCAGAGGTAGTGTATACACCGTCTGTGTGTGGGGCCTTTCTCATGATGAAATTGCCGTGGCCCATCATTAGCCGGGGAAGGAATGAAGTCTTGGCACCTTGACAATGACGTGTGAGTGTGTACCGGACTCTTGCCCCATGGGCAGAATTGTTCAGATATGGCAACTCAGTAACGGGGATATTCGGGGTGGCATTGGGATCAATTTTAGCTTCTCAGGGACTTCCTAGCGGAGACTTCGCCATCATTACGGCCTTGCATTGCCTCTCTGTGATGACGTTCATGTTCTCTTGGAACGCATTGAACGACTACATGGATATCGAGATAGATCGAATCAACAGGCCAGACAGGCCACTCCCCTCGGGGGAGATTTCTGAAGTTGCAGCTAGTCGGGGGATCCTATCTACTGCAGTGCTCTCGGCCTCCTTTCTGATAGTCGCAGCCTACGTCTCCCATAGTGGAGAAATAGGTCTAGATGGGTGGCTTCCATCGCTTGCAATCTGGGTGATGGCGCTTCTTCTTCTATTCAACTATGAATCTCCATCAAAACTAAGTTTTAGGATGAAGGACAGAGGTCTACCTGGGAATTTGGCTATCAGCATGTCCGTGGGCCTGGTAATTATTTTCGGTGCGGCTAGCGTTTCCGATCCTCTGGATCAGAGAGCGTGGTCAGTTTTTCTTGTAGGATTTCTGTATAATTTTTCTCGGGAGATAGTAAAGGACATTGAAGATATGGGAGGGGATAAAGGAAGAGACACCTTTGCAATGAGGGTAGGGGAAGAAAGAGCGAGTTCGTTAGCCGCTCTAGTTCTTATCGCCGCTCTAGCTGCAATGTTGGCCCCCTTCTCACCCATATTGCAGATTTTTACTGATTGGCACGTAGCATTCGTCATACCCTCTGTAGTTACGCTAATGATGGTCAAACCAAAGCTTCTCGCGTCGGAGCATCGTAACGCCCAGAAACTAATCAAGACCTCAATGCAACTCTGTTTGATCGCTTTCTTGGTGATATCGCTAATTCCAAGCTAGCGCAATTCCCAATAGGTCTGCCAAGCGACTTCGTTACACAGAAGAGTTAGTATGGACATTTGTGCCCACATTCTGTTTTCGGCTTGATCAAAAACTACGCTATTAGGCGAGTCCATCACTCCGTCTGTCACCTCTTCTCCCCTGTGTGCCGGAAGGCAGTGCATGAAGATGTAATCATCATCAGCATTCGAGACCAGTTCTTCGTTTACCTGAAAACCATCGAATGACCCCATCTTTCCATCCATGTGCTCTTCTCCCATGGAAACAAAGACGTCCGTATATATCGCTCCTGCTCCCTCAACAGCCTGTTTGGGATCATTAACTCCTTCGATTTTCGACCCTGTTTTCTCAGCTATTTCTAAAGCCCTTGAAATCACAGATTCGTCCGGCTCAAAACCTTGTGGCGTTGCGAAAACGATATCATATCCTAGAGTTGCACACCCAAGAACCAAATCATGAAGCACATTGTTCCCGTCCCCGACCCAAGCAACATGGCCATTCATTTTATCCGAGTTTTCTACTATGGTCATCATATCAGCTGCAGCCTGACAAGGGTGATGCATATCAGAGAGGGCGTTGATTACTGGAACCGTTGAATGTTTAGCTAGTTCAGCAACGTCGCCATGTCCGAAACACCTGTAGGTAATGCAGTCCATGTACCTAGATAGAACAGCAGCTGTATCTGCTATGCTCTCACTGGTTCCTAGTTGGATGTCTCCAGCTAACAGTGTGAGGGGCTGGCCGCCTAGCCTACTAACCCCGACCTCGAATGAAACCCTAGTCCTTGTTGACGGCTTCTCGTAAATCGAGCCTACTGTCATTCCATCTAGAGGTTTGAAGTCATACAGTGCCTCTTCATCGTTCTTTATTCTGATTGCCCAATCGATGATTTCCGAAAGTCTACCAGATAAATCATCAATAGCTAGAAGGTCAGTTTTCGAGTCATTGCCTCTCATGTTCTATATCTCCTGCGAACCCATCCTTGGCATCTGACATCCCTCCAAATATGTTTTGTGCGAAACTCAACACATCTGCTTGGCCCTCTTCCATCTCACTAGAAATCGGTATTAGTCCAGGCTGAATTGCCGCATGTTGCATCATCCTAAGTTGGCCTATCGCAAACTCGGCTCTCTGCCCGCCTCCGTCAAATCCGCTTTGATTCGCCGATTCTTCAAACAGCGCTGCTTCTAGAACATCCAGGTTCTCCCCCCACTCTAGGATTCTTTCAAGCGTCTCAGGCTCCAATAAATCAGATTTGGACAAGAAGTTAGCTGTCGGTAGCCCCAGTCTAAAGTGAACAATCGAAGAGAGCAACATCTGAGAAACGAACCCACTCGGAGTACTGGAAAGTAAAGGATCGAAAAGGAAAATCAAGCATGCCCTGCCCTGTCCAAGAACATGTACTAAGTGGCTAGAAGCCTCTCTGAAAGCAAAAAGCTCCACTTGACCAGGAGTATCTACTATCATAATATCCCCTGCAAGCCCCTCAATCTCCTCGAAAACCTCCACAGCCTGAGAAGCCACTAGGTCTGCAGCAAGTATCTGTGCGCCATTAGGGCCAAGGTCGTACTCATCCATTACTTCAGAAAGAGATATCAAGTCCCTGACATCAAACTCTGGATCATAATGGACCCTTTCAGCACCAGGATCCAGATTAATCGCTAAGACATCAATGTCCAAGAATCTAGCCCATCTCTGAAAAGACGTAACCAAGGAACTCTTTCCGGCACCAGCAGTTCCTACAACGAACAATACCGGCGGAGTAGTTCCATCGTTAGAGCTCATAGAACTCCGAGAACGTTTCCGTCTTCAACGTTCTTAGGTAAACTACAGATTTTCCTAAGCAGGTAACGGTTAAACGAACCTGTCACCCGTGAGTGTGTACCCTGAGGCTCATTTCATGGTTGAAGATTCAGATTCCCCTGAAGAAGAGGAAGCCGGAGAAAAAAAAGAAAATGATCCGGTCTACCCACCTCCGCCTCCACCTGGCTTGGGGAAGGCCCCCTCCCCTCCTCCTGGAGATTTTCAACCCCCTCCTCCCCCTCCCGGTTTTCCAGAACCTCCTAACGACGCCGAATCAATTTCTACGGACGACTCGCAAACCATAGACCACGAAGCAGCCAGAAGGATGCTTCTGGGGCTCGAAGAACCAAATGAAGCGACGGATAGGGGCGAAGTAGCGGAAGAAGAAACACTGCAGGAATCAATTGAACCAGAAAATTCTGACGATGAGGTAGAAGAGCCGCCTGAGGAAGATCATCCACCACCGCCGCCAGGGTTCTCCGAAGAGCCCGAGGAAGAGGAGGGGGATGCTCCTCCGCCACCCCCGGTTCGAAGCTCCGCCACCGCCGCCAGGGTTCTCCGAAAAGCCCGAGGAAGAGGAGGGGGATACTCCTCCAATTCCCGATGAGATGGCTGTTGAGAGTGATATTTCTTCTATAGATTCGCTAGCTGACTCCTTGTCCCTTCTAGAGGATGAATGGGAGCCAGATTCAGACGTATTGCCCGATGATCCTTTTGAAAGTAATATTTCTTCAGAACAAAATCAGTGGCCTACAGGATCAACTGATCAGGAAATAAGCCAATCAGAAGTAGCCCAAGCAATAGACTCATTCGAACTGGTAAGCGAACCCCAGTTAAATCAACCAGATGAGACAAAGACGCCCAGACAATCCCCATTCCTGAGATCCGCATCAGAAGTAGACTCTATTCCTGGAGACAAACTACATGCTACGCTAAGTGAAACGGAAAAATCAGTATTGAACCCAGACGGGACAATAAGGAAACAGCTCATTGATGGGGAACTTATTCTGAGGAACTCAAGTAAGAAACACAGGGCTTGGGATATTGAGGTTCATCTAGAATCAATAGACTCCACAGATTTCGGAGATCGAGTATCATCTGTTAAGGAGCTAGACCCTACCGAGGAGACGGCGATACCTTACACTGCCTCTGGACCAAGAATGTTGGTTCTGAAGGAGTCGATAGATACAGAGAGCTCCAGAGACGAGGAGCCAAGCCTATCCATGGTCTTCTCTGACTCCCCTCAGGAAATTGAAATTAATATTGAGATTGAGAATGTCTCACCAGCTCCACTTTACGATGTCGAGGTTAAGAGGACAATTCCAGAATCTTTCATTCTTCCAGATGACAGCGTCTACAGTGTCGAGAAAGACTCAGTTGTCTGGGATATAGGACGGATGAACATAGGGGAGAAAAGAAACCTAGCCATCTCCGCGAGAGTAAACACAGAATCGGTTGAAAAAATAAATGCTGGGGCCACTTCAGCAACTTACTCCTCAGAGGCAACAGTCTCTAGAGCACGATTCGACAGGGTGAGCGGATCGGGACGTCAATTTTCATATGTAAACGCAGAGGAGGATGACAGACCAGGCGTATGGCACTGTACATGTGTCTTCGAAAATAAATCATCCTTCGTAGTCTCACTATCTGGTGCAACTGTGAGGCTAATAGGGCGGCAAGATCCAATATTGGAAGTTTCAGATATTAGGCAAGATGTTCCACCAGAGGGTAAATGGGACTCTATGGTGAAGAGAGTTGAATCTGATGATCAACCAAGCTTCACTCAAGAAATCAGATTCTCGATACTTCCAAGGGTTTCAGTACAATCTTCAGGAACCGTGGAATTGAAGGAACAGCAACTCACGGTTCTTGACGCGGCTCTTCAAAAGAGGTTTGACAAGTCACGGATAAAATCATACATCTCATCCAAGGTAGAAACAGTGATCACCCTTGAGAACACTGGAACCTCTGAGATCAATGTTCTCCGAGTTCTTGATGATATTCCCGGGATTTTTGACATTCCGAACACAGAAGATATTTCCATAGAGATAGAGGGTACTGAACTCAAACAGGAGCAATACAGAATCGATCTGGTAAATGGGACACAATTAGAGGAGAAACATATCTCTCCCGATAGGGAGGGCAACTCCCTAAGGATGACAATAGGTACCTCTGCTCCATTGGGCTTACAACCAGGAAAGGCAGTAGTAATCAGATACCCTCTTTTAGCACCCGATCCATCCCCTAGAAATGAGTTACTGGTTGCTCCGATAAAGGTTGATTTCAGCTCAGAAAGGTTCGGACCAGTCGCCACTAGGACGGTAGACAAGCCTCCGATAATTTCGGTAGTCCACAAAAGGAGGAACATCAGCACAGGGAAGGAGGTCTTCCCAGGCGGGAAACCAGGGCAATACGAAATAATGCTAATGTTCCACAATAGTTCTGACAGCGCACTAGATGACCTCGCCCTTCACGACATCGTGCCCGGGACGTTCTCCATAGAAGAATCAGTTGTCCGCTCCGATAAAGACGGAGAAAGGGACTCTTCGATAACAAAGGAGTCTGCAAGGGACGGCACTCAGGTAACTTGGGCGATAGGACGAATTCTTCAAGGAGAAAGAATAGAAGTCCTGTATACGATTCAAGGAGATCCAGAGGCAGAGTACAAGGTATCCGATGCCCAGGATTTCCATGGTGCAACATTTGGTGACGAGGTGGACGAGGAGCCAAATGTCCCACAATGGCTGGAACAACAAGAAAAGGAAATGCCGTCTGCATCCAAGGATGTTATAGAAGTAGAACACCAAAGCGAACCAGTAGTAGAAGAAGAACCCGAGAATAAAGAGGACGAGGTAGAATCAGAACCAGAGTCCGAAGAACATGAGGAATCGGAAGAATCTGAGGACAAATCAAACACATGTCCGGCATGTGGATTCGAAGTGGGCATAGGGTCTTCGATATGTGTGGTATGCGGGCACAAACTATCCTGACATAGTGTAGCCCCCACCCTCCATCACCGAAGTGTTATTCTCAGTCCTTCGTGTCGATGCGTTATGGCACCAGCAGAATCGGGCGGGGATGCCCAAGCGGATGCCATGGCATCAATGATGCTTCCCATGTTGTTGCTTCTTGGGATGATGGTCATGTTGATGTTCTATCCCGGTCTAAGAGTCGGACTATCAGATTCAGCAGGTTCGGTACTAGAACCTATGTTGCCCTTCCATCAAACCTACTTTGTCCCGACTGTTTTCATTGTCGGATCTTCAATTATGGTCGTGAACACAATCATTCGCTCATTCTTCATGGACCCACTACAGCAAGCTCATTTCTCCCACAGGAGCAGACAGATTGGGAAGCAACTCAGAGAAGCAAGGATGGCTAGAGACACAGCCATGGCAGATAAGATGCAAAAGATTCAGCTCGAGATGATGCCCGAGCAAATGAAAATGCAATCCTCGATGATGAAACCGATGGTCTTCACAATGGTCTTCATAATCGCAATTTTCAGTTGGATGGCGGGTTCCGTGGAATCATTCAGAGTAGGATTCGTCAGCTTACCATGGGACCCCATGTGGAGCTTCAATGCCAGAGTACTCTGGATATTCCCGGCTTGGATAGCGACTTACATAGCAATGAGTGCTCCCTTGGGAAGAATTCTGGACAGACACATCAAGATCGTCCGTTTCTCCCGGCATCCTCTGGTACTGTCAGGAGAGACCATCCCAGAGCCTCTAATGCACATGCTCGATGATGCAAAGGGGAAGTCAGCATCATCTTCAGTTAGAAAATCACAGAGGAGGTCGGGACCAAGGAAAACAGGGGGGAGCTCCAAGAATATCGACCAAAGACGTTCGGGAAATAAGCATGTAGCGCCCCCCCGAGAGGGTTCAAAGTGCAAGATTTGCAATTCCGATATGATTTCCAGAACCCCAAAAGGGCTCCTCAGGTGCGACGTGTGTAGAAGCGAGTGGAGATGATCACTTTGCTAAAGGTGACGATCAGCGGCCCCCCAGGAAGTGGGACAACGACACTGGTGGCCAAGATTGCAGAATCGAGAGGCTGGAGATCCATGAATGGCGGCGACGTTTTCAGGGAAGAAGCCAGATCCCGCGGCTTATCCGTAGAGGAATTAAGCGCAGAAGCAAAAAAGGACACCGATGTAGACAGGCATCTAGACGAACTTCTCCAGAAACGCATGTCATCCCCAGAATCTCCCGAGATTGTGGAGAGCAGACTCAGTGGCTGGTGGGCACATAAGAACGATCTTGAATGCCTAAGAATTTGGGTGAGCGTTTCGGACAAGGAGAGGGCACGGCGCATTCAAAAGAGGGAAGGGGGCGATTTCTCCGATTGTCTCCAACGTTCCCAGCAGAGACAGGAAGATGACATGGATAGGTACTCGTCACTATATGGGATAGATTTGGATGACATGTCGCCGTATCACCTTGTTATCGACGCAGATAGCAAGGACGAGTCTGAGGTATTCAACGAAGTAGACGCCATACTGGAAAGGTGAAATGATGGATTCGGAAACATGGTCGATAGATCCTTCCGCGAAAACAAACAATTCCTTTGGCTGCAATCCCGAGGAAAGACCATTGGAAGAACTCCTAGAATGCGGCATTATCCTGGTGGACAAACCCCCCGGACCGTCCAGCCACCAGCTAGCAGCATGGGCTAGATCCATGCTAGGGATCAAACGAATCGGACATGGTGGAACGTTGGATCCATTTGCAACCGGTCTACTCACCCTTCTTTGCGGCAGATCGACAAAGATCACGGCGGAACTCCTTAGGAAGCCAAAAAGTTACGTTGCTGTGATACGCTTCAAGACACCAGTTCCGGAAGATAAGCTAAATTCTCTAGTAAACGCAATGAAAGGCGAGATATTCAATGTCCCACCGAAGGAATCTGCAGTTAAGGTCCAAGTCCGGACAAGGGAGGTTTCTGAGTCTAGACTGGTCCAAACAGAAGAGGGGGATAGGGTGCACTTGCTCTCGATCAGCTGCGAGGCTGGAACCTACATCAGGACAATGGTGAAGGATCTGGGTCTTCTATCAGGGAACAAATGCGAACTATTGGAGCTCCATAGGTCCAGGAGCGGGCCGCTTGAGGATCAAATGGCATGCTCGATGCAGCAACTCGCAGATGCAGTCTTCCTCTGGAAGGAGCATGATGACCCCAGAGGACTGGAGAGACTGGTCTGCCCCGTAGAAACGGTGCTAAACGACATTCCCAGGATAGTGATCAAGGATGGGGCGGTGTCGGCCCTTTCGCACGGAGCCCCACTCGCTAGGCCCGGAGTCGTCTCAGTCCCGAAAGGACTACCTCTTGGTTCGTCAGTCTTGATCTCTAGCCTAAAGGGAGAGGCCGTAGCAATATCCGAACTTTCGGTCCACTCGGATTCTATCCCCGAAATGACATCCGGTCAGATTGCAACACCAAAGACAGTGATAATGCCACCTGGGACATATCCGCAGACTTGGTCGAAGGATTAGATCGCTTACGCAGTCTCATGCTCTTCGTATATCCACTCGTCTGTTTCCAGCCTAATTTTCAATACCATCATTTTTCACACACACCACCGCATCCGTGACCGGAGCCACTAGCGCGGTAGTTTGCTTTGGCTTTCGCTCCTTGTATAACCATTGCCTATTTTGCTCAGATTATCAGCCAAACGTAGCCCAGTAACTGTGCATTACCGCACTATTTCCTTCGTTGGAACTCCTTCTTGGGTGATTTCGGACTCATCTGGAACGCTGCTAGCGAAAACAGAATCGCCACAACGGATAAGGCCACTATGGCCGAACTCGCATTGCCCTCATCGGTCCCAGTACTTGGGCTCCCAATTGGGAATTCTACAGAATGAACGTTGTTACCTTCTATTGTCTCTTCAATCGAGTTCGTTCCATCTATCTCAACGGTGAAGATGGCTACTTCAGAAGGCACAATCAGTTGGATGTCACAAGTCGCCATAGAAAGGCCTCCGGGGTCCAATTCCGAAATCTCTCCCGTCCCAACCAGAATCCCATTCAACATACAGTAGAATGATACATTCTGAGCAGCCTCCCTTCCTTGATTACGGATGAATCCAATCACCTCTACAACATCCCCATTCTCCAGATCATCTGCCTCTAGTCCTCCAATCCTAATTTCCATAGACTCTACCAGTAGATCTGGTTTAGAGGTAACAATGATGGCCACGTCTCTAGTGATCATTGAATTTCCGTCAGTGACGGATATCGTTAGTAGGTGTTCGCCCGTTTCTACAGGTTGTAAGAATATCTCACCTGCATCGTTTACTGAGGCCCAGGATTTGCTAGTGGTGATGGAGAGGGACTCCGTATCCGGATCGAAAATTTCTGGAGCTATGACTCCAGACTCGCCTAGTTCGATGTAAAAGATCCCTGGTACATAGCCAAACTCCGGGGGGTCCATGACCGGTTCTACTTCCACCAAGAAGGAATCGGCCCAAATGTTCCCAACTTCGTCAATCACTTGGACGAAAACCTCGGCAGTACCACTTGCCTCATCTTCTGGCTCAATCATCAGAAGTCCTCCCTCGCCGTAAGCCAGGAGGGTACTATTGTCAGAACTATGAGCCCTGACTTCCAGACTCTGAGGTCCTGTGATGTCATCATTGCAAATTGAATAGACAGAGATTATCTCTCCGCCTTCGTCCTCGATGAGGCTTACATCAGCGATTTCCTCACAGATTGGAGATCTATCCCACTCTAGCGAGAATCCCCCAGAAATTGACATCGAACCTATGTGAACAACAGTGTTCTCCGAGGTTCCATTTGAAGACCATTGGAATCTCGCAGCAACCCCTATTCTGAGGGCCTCACCTTCAGGAGGGAGTGCATATCCAACAGGCACTGAGAACTCGAACTCTCCAGAGTCCATTTGCTCTGTGTGTACTAGGAATGGCCCTATGGCGAATCTGATATTACTCGACTCGCTCGAGAGTCCAGCAAAACCACCTGAAACCCTTCCACTGACAATTAGGTGGGGGTCGTTCAAGTCAACTCTGGATCCAGAGATACAACCATCTTCCACTAGGATTCTGAAATCAACGATCTCAGCCTTACCCCAGACCAAATCGCCAGAATCAATCTCCACATACTCTCCGTCTGTACCCTCATGAGAGAACCAAATGCTGTGATTCCCCACTCCAGAAACATGCACTCTTCCTATTTTCTGGTCGGATGGTGCTGAAACCCGGAATTCCCAAATTCCACTCTCCTCTCCACTAGGGACGAGCCCACACGTGCTATGTTCAAGTCCTGATATTTCTCCATCGTAGGTACTAATGTCGAAAACTGGCACATTTTCCAGTATCGATGAGTGCTCTGCTCTAGCGTTTTCGAAAGAGAACCAAGGCTGGTGGTACTTCACCCTCAATCCTACAGCATCGACCCTGACCTCGGAGTCATCAGCTCCTTGGTTGTCAGAGACGTAGTCCACATTGAACTGGGTTTGCTCTAATTTCGGCCAATCCCAGTCCAAGTGACTATCCAGGTTCACCACAAGCGGGTTGATCATGCGATTAAGTGGGCCCAGAGTTCTCGCAAATGTGGTCACGAGAATGTCAGAACCGTGATTCTGCATAATCACATTCACCTCATCTGAAGGAAGAGCATCAGGGATGGAGATGTGTAAAACTAGTGATACCTGTTCAATTTCCATAGACTCCAGTCCAGAGTAACTGTATCCGCCCATTGTTATGTCCGGACCCCTGGACCACGAGTAGAATCCATCCGCTTCCCCGAATGTGGCATTACAGGAACTACATCCACTGCTTGCCCAAGAAGTGTATTCAGCGAAGTTGTCCGGTCTGGCATGGGTGAAGGACATCTCGCCATCTGCCACCATTCCAATGGTGTACTCTGCCTGATCGGTTGAGAAACCGGTAGTAGTTTCGAAGGACCACTCCGAGGGTATTTGGAAACTTCCAGCCTCCAGAATTTCGACTTCCTCCGAAGAGATTACAGTATCTCCAAAGGCTACAGGAAGGGATAGGGAAGTTAGGAATAGTGCCACGAGAAATGAGGCCGCCCTGCAACATCCCATGGGGTCAACGACGGCTTTCCCCGCTTCAAGGCGTTGGTGTTTGGCTTCTAGCCAATCTTGCAAAACTGTTGAAATACGGGCTGACTCACGCCCAACTTAATTCTGGCTGTGATGGTGTAGCGGTTAGCACGGTGGGTTGTGGTCCCGCCGGCCCGGGTTCGAGTCCCGGTCACGGCCCCAGAACTACTGCTTCTCCAGGTTATCTTCGCTGATTTGATGCCCCATTCTGTTGGCCTTGGTGGATAGATAATCCAAGTTTCCTTCCCCCACTCCGGCTACTATTGCCATCCTCTCTACTACGTTTATTCCATACTCAGAAAGCTGCTCCACCTTGTCTGGATTGTTGGTCATCAGATTCACCTTCTCTATTCCCACCGAGTCAAGTATCTCTGAGGCTATACCGTAGTCTCTCGCATCGGCGGGGTGGCCTAGCATTAGGTTGGCATCTAGTGTATCGATTCCTCTGTCCTGCAAGTTATATGCCTGTATCTTGGCATGCAGACCTATGCCTCTCCCTTCCTGCCTCAAGTAAACTAGGCACCCCCATCCTGCATCTTGTATCATTCTGAGCGCAGTTTGCAATTGCGGCCCACAGTCGCATCTCAGACTTCCGAAGGCATCCCCAGTCAGGCATTCCGAGTGTACTCTGACTAGAACAGGATCCGGTCCTTCCATATCTCCGAGAAGCAGGGCCACGTGGTCCAACCCCGTCTCCTCCTCGTGGAATACCTTGATTCTGAAATCACCGTGCTCAGTGGGTAAGCGAGCATCGGCAGGCACCTCCCCCAGTTCGTAGACCCGCGCGCTGTTCATGCCTTTTCCAGTTGAATCGGCCATTTCAATACTATAGTTCCCCAGTCACATTGGCTATGAGGAACCTGAATTCTCCGTCCTTCTCTTCCACTTTCTCAAGAATTACGCCCATCCTGTCACACAGGGCGGGAATATCGTGCAGGGTCTCCGGATCGTCGCATATTACCTCAATAATCTCGCCATCTTCACAATGCTGTAGAACTCTCCTTGTCTCATGAACTGGAATGGGGCACAGAAATCCGAGCAAGTCTATGCTTCTACCTATGCCCATCTAATCACCGTGAACAGGCTTCACTTCAACATTCTAGTCTTCCCATTTCTTCATGTAATTAATCGCGGCCGTCTCATCTGGCCACATATTTTCTCCCCTTATTTGGCCCTTCTTCGCCTCGTTCCATCTATCCAAAAAGACTCTCTCTTCCCAATCTTCCATGAACATAGGCCTGATGTATGAAGATCTACAGACTGCCCTGGTGTTACCCAGGTCTGCGGCCACAGTATCTATGACTGCAAGCATTGTTGCCATTCTTTCCTTATCGGTCTCTCCCGGGAGGTTTCCTGATTCTGCCAGCTTTGCAAGTCCCTCTGTGCCCTTGAGGTATCTCCCGCACCATTCTACATATGGTGGAAAACCGTCCTTCTCAGATTTCTCAACTGCTTCTTGATGTAGTTCCGGTAGCTCGCTAATCTCTTTCTCACTTGCTTCAGATACCATTGCTAGTCTAGCGCCGGTCTTCCATGATGCGGCCCAGGTCCTGAAGTCCTTGGCAGTATACTTATTTTCCATTTTCTGGTTAAGATATTCATTGATGTGCTCTGCCTTGATATCGAAGTCATTTCCATTTTCGTCAACGTATCTGAATAGGTCCTGTTCCTTGTCTTTGCCTCCTATCTTGGCGGAGTCCTCGATTAGTTTGGAAATCTCAGGGTGTCGAACGTAAATTTTCCAGTCCTTCCCAGACTTTCCTGTGAATTTCATCATTGCATTGATCTTTGGAAGAGGTTTGTTGCTACCTTTCAGTACTCTCATTCCTTCAACTATTGCCTTCTCACCCTTTTTGTAAGATATATGGCTCTCTTTGAGAGTAGTTAGGCCATAGGATTCATTCTCCTGTGCATACTGGTCCGAACCTACTCTGATGTGATATCTGTCAATCAACCAAACTACTAGTGCAGCAACTTTATTTTTACTCATTTCCTTCTTCGCTAAATCTTCCTTTACTAGATCTCTCAGACTATCCAATTCTGCTGCAAACTCGTCTATATTCGCATACTTCAGTTTTGATTTGTATTCTATCCATTTGGGGTGATATCTGTACTGTAACCGGCCATTCGAGTCCTTTCCTGTGGCCTGTATGTGCCCATTTTCATTCGAGCAGAACCACACATCAGTCCATGCCGGAGGGACTGCAAGTGAGTTGAGGAATTCTACCCTGTCTTTGTCAGTCAATTTCTTCCCATTCGGCTGGAAGTAGTCCCACGAGAAGGTCGGCTTGTCGCCCTTCTTCTCGGCGGGTATCTCGATCTTCTTCCTCGTTATTCCAGGCTTTTCCCTATCGCTCAATTCCAGACCTGCTCCCTTCGCAGACGCTCCAGAGTCCTCAGTTTTCATAGCCCGGCTATTATGCATAAGGCTTGAAGAGGTTTCGCATACTCACTCAGTGAACTGTGCTAGCAATGTTTCGAGTGCCCTGATGTCGTTCTCGAGGGTTTCCTTCTCGACTTTCCTCAAGTCGCCCTCTGCCAGCCTCGCCTGTAGCACCTCTAGCTCTGTTCTGGCCGAGTCCCTCTCTTCTTCTAGGTCTGCCTCGTCCTTCAGCATCTTGATCCTTGAAACGTGCTGCCTGGTGGCTTTCATCCTCCTCATCCTCTCTCCTGCTTCGCCTTCTGGGAATGGGCTGGGCTTGTCCTTCAGCTCTACTCCCACTGGGTATGGGATGCTGATTCCTTCTCTGCCGAACGCAATATCTACTTCTCGGAGCAACCAATCGGTTGCAAGGAACTCTTCGCTGTAGTCGCTGATCCACACGTAGAGCCGGTAGTTCTTGGAGAAGTCAGCTAGTTCCCGTAGAAGGACCCTTGGCGCGGGTTCTTCCTCCACTAGCGGGCACTTCTTCGCCACGTCCATTATCACCTGCTTCACGTGAGCGGAGCGCTCGTCGTAGTCCACTCCTATGTCAAGCGTCAGAGTTACTCTCGATCCCAATCCGTCACCGCCTCCTCTCGCATAGTTGGTGATAGTGGAGTCGACCAATCTGTTGTTCGGAATCACGACTAGTTCCTCGGTTAGGGTCAGTATCTTCGTTGATAGGATTCCCACTGACATCACAGTCCCAGTGACTCCTTCCACCAGGATCCTGTCTCCGACTTCGAATGGCTGGTCCACTGCTAGCATGAATGAGTTCAACATGTTCCCTAGAGTCTGTTGTACTGCCAATCCTATGATAAGTGAGAAAACTGCCAGTGATGCGAGAATTCCCAGTAGTTCGATGCCAACCTCCTGCAGGGCCAGGTATATCCCCATGAATCCGACTATGCCCCTTGAGACGAAAGTGACGATGGGGTTCCCACCGGTCACTGTAACGCTTTTGTTCGTGTTGTATCTCTCCATTGCAGCGGGAACGATGAACTTGATGCCAACGCTGATTATTGATGCGCTAAGGAGTATGTAGATTGCCGAGAAGTAGGGCGATACAGCGGTGTAGAAACCATCGTTTCTTCCCAATGTCCACATCATTGTCAACTCCACCCCCGCCGTCAGAACGAAGATGTAAACTCGGTTGAACAGCGGATCCAGGATTTCGTTGTCCCACTCCGCCTCTGTTCTTCTCACTACCCTCCAGGCTGCTTTGAGAATGATGTACCTAGAGAAAACAAGTGCGAACAGCGTGAGTCCCAACGAGACACCAATCTGAGCGATTATTCCAATTTCCTCTATTTCGTCGAGTAACTCGGCCAATGCCGAAAATCCATCTGTAATCGGGTCAGCCATCCATTTGCCTCCAATCGTCCATGTATCAAATGCTTATCGTATCAATCTCTTTGCTTGAAGGACCCACTCGTCCCTGTCTATCCTGCCCGGACCTAGTCCTATTGCCTGGTTTACCTCTTCAGAGATTTCCTGTGTCATACTTGCTATTTGGGAAATCTTGTATATCCCGATTTCATTCAGTTTCTTCTCTACGAATTTCCCTATCCCGTCTATCAGCTGTAGATTATCCCGATCTTCCTCCGATCCGAATCCGATTATTGTGAAATCAATCCCAGCATCATCCTCTTCCTCCCTCTCGATTACCGTCTCGGAGGTGACCCTGCTAAGGAGTTCTGCTGCCCTCTCCTTCCTCCTTTCGATCTCCCTCCTCTTCTCTTCCTCTTCCTCCTTTCTCCTGACTTCCTCCCTAGCCTTCTCGTTAAGCTCATTCTGAGAAATGTCTGCACTATCGGGATCCTCAGAGGGGAAGTCGCCCGTGTCTTCTTTGTCCACCATGGATCTTGCCTGCTTTGCCCATTCGTCCCTCTTTATCCTACCTGGGAAGAACTCTATCGCCTCGTTTATCTTATCCTCCAGGTCTGAGTTCATTCTGGAAATCTGTGCGAATGTGTAGATGCCAAGTGCGTTTAACTTCTCTTCGATAAACGGACCAATCCCCTTGATTTCCTGGAGTGGGTCCTTCTGGTCTGCGGTTGCGAATCCTAGTATTCCGAAGTCGATGTCCTTGGACTTCTCTGCAACCCTGATTAGGGCCTTTTCCTTCTTCATGGCCTCGGCATCCAACTCTTCGATCTTTGACCTCCTGTCCTCGAGCTCCTTTTCCATGGCACTGAACCTCTCCGCAGCCTTGTCCCGAGCGACCTGGTTCTCCTTTTCCTCCAGGTCCATCTGACGCTTCCTCTCTATCGCCCTCTTCCTCAGCTTCTCTTTGGCCTCCATGGCCTTTATCTCAGCCTCACGCTCGACTTCAGCAGCTTTCCTTGCTGCTTCCCTCTCGACCATGGCGGCCCTCTCCTGGGCCTCCCTCTGGAGCTGGTCGGCCCTCTCCTGGGCTTCCCTCTCGATTCTCGCCGCTTCTTCCTCTGCAGCCCTCTTGGCAGCCTCTTCCTCCGCCTTTCGCTCCTCTTCCTCAGCCTTCCTTTGTTCTGCCTTCTTTCTGAGCATCGCCCTTAGCTCTGCGGCCTCTTCCTCCGCCTTGCGCTCCTCCTCTGCAGCCTCCTCGGCCTCTATGCGGGCCCTTTCTTCTTCCTCGAGCCTCTTCTCACGTGCTTCCCTTTCCAGGCGCTCACTGTCTTTTCTACGGGCCTCGCTCTCTGCTTCGGCTTGCTTCCTCTCAGCCTCCTTTTGGGCTTCCTCGGCCTTCTTGGCAGCCTCCTCGGCCGCTGCGGCCCTCTCCTGGGCCTCCTTCTCGACCTCCGCGACCTTGGCCTTCAGGTCCTTCTGCATCTCCGCTGCCTTCTTCTTTGCATCGATCTCGGCCTTTGCGACCCTCTCCTCGACCTCCTTCTCCATCTCGGAGGCCCTCCTCTTGGCCTCTCTCTCGATTCTCCTAGCCCTCTTCTTGGCGATCTCCTCTTCTGGCGTGTCCCGATACACCTCCACCTCTACCGCCCACTGGAAGTATACCGTGGCCTTACCTAGTCTGATGAGCCCGACGTATTCGGTGGTCTCCGTGGTTTCTCCGTTGTCGCTGAACTCCAGCCTGAACTCCAGATTGCCTCTCGAGTTGGCCTTCTTCGATTTCATGCTGAACCTAGTGCCGTTCTCCTCGGATGACATATCGGTGAAGTCGCAATCGAGCCTTGGCGTTATGTTGGAAACCTGGATGATCTCGTGGCTCCTGGCAAAAGAGCCCTTCCTTATTCCCTTAACGGGCATTAGGACGTACGGGTCGTCATACTCGCCCGTCCCTCCTTGCCATCCGAACTCTGTGGTCGTGTACTCTGGCTCTGGGCCCAGTATCTCCTCTTCCCTGACGGTGAAGGGGTTGATTACCCATAGGAGCAGGAGCAGCAGCAGGAGGATTGGGAAGCAGCAAATCCAGAGAATCCTGACTGCATCTGGGACGTACACCTCCAAGAGGTTGCAGACCCCATCCCCATCGTCGTCTTCAGGGACTGACAGGTTGTCCTTCGGATTCGTCCCGCAACTGGTCTCGTTGAGGTCGAGCCAACCGTCGTTGTCGTCGTCCAGGTCTTCTACCAGCTCGAATGTGCAGTTGGCTGAGTCCGTGAGGTACTTGCAGGTCAACTCGTCAGGCATAGTGTCGTTGTCGGTGTCATCCCATGCCGTGGGGTCCTTCGGGAACCTGTCGATCGGGTCCCCTATGTTGTCCCCATCGTCGTCCTCATCGATGTAGCTGCAAACCCCATCGAGGTCTATGTCCTCCGGGAAAGAGGAGGGGTCGGTAGGATCGGTGTTGCATTCTAGCTCGATAAGGTCCGGCCAGCCATCACCGTCCTCGTCGGTGGTGTTGTCCTCTGGCCAGAATACGTCGAAGTCCACCCTGTAGGAGAAGTCCCACTGGGAGTTCTGGGCCGTGAATCGGTGCGAGTACTCGATCAGCATGTGTCTGAAGGCCTCCTCGGGAGTCCCCGAGATGACTCCCGTGCTGTTGTCCAGGAGCAGTCCCTTAGGTAGGTCGGGAATCACAGTGAACAGGAGTATTCCTCCGCTGTTAGGGGCGATTAGTGGCTCCAGTGGTTCCATCTCCTCCCCAACGGTGAGCGTAAGCTTGTCATTGGGGTAGAAGAAGACGATAGGGGAGTCGTCGAACTCGTCCAGTGGGTCGCATATCCAGTCCTCGTCGTGATCCTCGGGACTCTCGACGATGTACAGGGGGTCTGTTCCGCAGGCTATCTCGAACGTGTCGTTCCAACCGTCCCCGTCGTCATCCGGGTCGAACAGGTCAGGCAAGCCGTCCTCATCGGTGTCGAGGTATCTGGCCACTATCGTGATTTGGAAGGTATCCAAGAACAGTGAGTTGCTCCCAGTGATTGTGTAGACGGTCTCGTTCTGCTCGACTGCTATCGTCCCTGTCAGCAGGCCATTGGTGTTGTTGAAGTCCAGTCCGTCGGGTGCGGACGGGGAGATGGACCAAGACGTAACGTTGCCTCCGAAAATCTGGGGCTCCAAGTACACCTCATCCACATTGGTGGTTAGGTTGAGGAAATCGTCCAGGTAAATCAGGTCGATGTCGTCATCGTCGGGGTCGGGCAAGACCGATTGGAGGGTTATCTCCACAGAGCTGTGGTATTGCGAGTTGTTGGCCCATACTGTGAAGACTTGCATCTCGAACTCCCCCATCGGTGCTCCCGAGATGGTCCCGTTCACTGGCGTTGTTCTCGAAAGTGCACCATTGAGGGTGAGGCCCTCTGGCAACTCTGGCCAGACCTCCCAGGTGCGCACGTCTCCGCCGTAGGTGGTGCCGACGATCGGCTCTATCGGCTCATTGACGAACAGAAGTTGGGATGTCATGCTGTAGACGAGGAATATCTCGGAGTCGTCCACCTGGTCCAGACCGTCGCACAGGCCGTCTCCGTCCCCGTCCTCTGGGAACGAAGTGGGATCCAGAGTACTTGTCAGACAGTCTCCCTCTTCCTCATCCCCCCAGCCGTCGTTGTCATCGTCAGGATCGGTCTCATCGGGATCCCCATCCCCATCGGAGTCAAGCAACCACGAGGATATCCCTATTGTGAAATGGGATCCATGCAGGCTGTTGTTAGCCCAGATTGTGTAGTTAGTGAGTTCGAATTCGATGCTGGGGGTGCCGGATAGATATCCGGTGGAGTTGTCGAGTACGAGTCCTGGAGGCAGGTCTGGAGACACTTCCCATGAGACTACGTCCCCGCCGAAGACTATCGGATGGATTTGGACGATTGACATGTTGGTCGTCAGGTTGAGCAGAGGGTCTGGGTATGCTAGGAGGACTGGGGAATCGTCCGCTGGGTCGTTTGCATCGCAGATACCGTCCCCGTCCCCGTCCTCTGGGTAGTCGTCCTCCTCAAGTGGATCCGTGGAACAGGCAGTCTCGTTGGCGTCATCCCAGCCGTCGTTGTCGTCATCAGTGTCTGTCTCATCTGGGATTCCGTCCCCATCGGTATCGAGGAGGGAAGAGGATATGTTGATGCTGAAAGAGGCGGAGAATGCGCTGTTGTTGGCCCATATGACGTAGGATGTCGAGTTGAAGACCTCCGTGGGAGTTCCCGATATCACTCCCGTGCTGTTGTCTAAGTTGATCCCGGATGGCAGGCCGGAGCCTGCCTCCCATGACGAGATGGTGCCTCCGGATGTGATGGGGGCTAGGTCAACCACCGAGATGTTGACCACTAGGTCGAGGCTGTTGACGGAGTATGCGAGTGCTATCGCTCTATCGTCAGAGTCATCCAGGGTATCGCAAATCCCGTCGCTGTCCGTGTCGGCGGGGGTGCTCGTTGAGTTCAGGGGCTCCGTGCCGCAATCCAACTCCGCCGTGTCGTTCCAACCGTCATCGTCATCGTCATCGTCGTATAGGTCCGCTATGGAGTCGCCGTCCGTATCCACGAGCACGGTTATGGTGATGACTACCGAGCTTGTCTGCGCTCCCGATGCATTCGCCCATATGGTGTAGTTGGTCTGGTTCTGTACGTTTTCTGGAGTCCCCCAGACAGTGCCGTTCTCATCACCGAAGAGCAACCCGTCTGGCAGGCCCGGGGAGATTTCCCAGCTCTCGGGCGTCGAGCCGGAGGTCTGCCCCGCGATGGGCTGCATGGCCACTCCCTCGGTCAGCATCAGATTGCTGGTCGGGAAACTTAGGAAGATACCGTTCCCGACTATCCAGAGGGTCACCTCCGTGCTTGATGTTCCTCCGGAGTTGCTCGCAGTGACTGTGTAGGTCGTCTGGTTCGTGACTAGGAGGGGGATTCCCTCGAAGTGTCCGTTCGTGGTGTTGAAGGTCAGCCCGAGCGGGAAGGAGGTCGAGTTGATGGCGAAGCTGGCGACGGCCCCGCCGACGATGGTCGGGGCGATGTCCACCAAGGCGTCCCTCGGTATGATGTACGTCCCGTTGCCGTACGAGATGTTGGCGATCGGCTCGTTGATCGTGAAGTCGAAGTTCACTCTTGTCGTCCCCCCGTCGCTCGTCACTCGGAGCTGGAACGTCTGCTGCGTCAGGTTCACCGTCGGAGTCCCCCATACCGTCCCGTTGCTGGCTCCGAGTTGCAGACCTGGCGGCAGGTCTGGGACGAAGGTCCAATTGAGGATGTTGCCCTCGACCTCGTAGGGCGATATGGGCTCTATCTCTGTGCCCCGCTCCAGGACGAAGGACGTCTCGTTGTAGGATACCGTCGGCCTGCCGTTGAGTATGGAGAAGGACACGTTCAGCTGGTTGCTCCCCAGTACGGTGTCGTTCATCCAGAGCGTGAATGAAGACTCTGACATGTTGGAGGCCGCCTCGCCCGAGATCATCCCGGTGTCCGAGTCGATGCTGAGGCCCCCCGGCAGGGACGACGATGCCCACGAGTCGAGGTACTCGTCGCAGTAGCTGGTGCCCTGGCTGCAGGTCGCGCCCATCGCGCTCAGGCCCATGACGCCCCAGAGGGTGCTGGGCTCTCCCGCCACCAGGGACGAGCCGCCGATGGTGTGCCCCACGGCCTCCATGAAGAACTGGCTGTTGTAATTGCAATAGGTAGATGGCCTGCCCATGTAGCTCCCGTTCCAGTAGAGGGAGCATTGGTTAGAGTAGAAGTTCACCAGCATGTTCCCGAGGGGGTCGAAGGCGACGTCCTCCCAGTCCAGTAGGAAGCTGTTGGCAGGGTTGTTGGCGTATGTGATGAACTCCTCGAACTCAGGGTTCAGGTTCGAGTCGAGCCTGATTATCCTGTGGTGATTGGCTTGGTAGTTGTCCCTCTGACCGAGGAAGAGGACTGGCAGGCCCCGATTGTCGATCTCCAGAATGCTGTAGTACTCCCCGTACCTAGACCCTTGGGCAGCCAGGCAGAATTCCCTGGAGGCCTCCACGTTCCACTCGGATCCGCTCAGGGAAACCATCACCAGGCTGTCTTGGCAGGTCTCGTTGAACAACGTGGACGTGCCGTTCACGCTCAGGTTGCTGATGTCATCAATCGACCAAATCGCCACGATCAGCTCACCAGAGGGCGTTATTTCCATCATCGCCGAGTCATAACCAGAACGGAATCCCGTCCCGACGTCCATCGCCAGCTCTGTTATTTCAGTGGCAGCTACCCACGAGCCCGTGTCGTTTACCCTCGCGACCAGGTAGTGGCGGCTCTCGTTACCAGCCGTGAGATCGCCCAGTTGCGTCTCGCCGTGGGTTTGCATGAGGATGTCGACGCTACCGTCTGCGTGCACCCCCATCCCCTGGAGGGACCTGTGATACGTGGAGGACGGGGTGACCGTGGTGGCCCACGAGAACTCTCCAGTGGAATTGATCCTGATCACGAACGGCCTGTAGTAGTTGTAGTTGGTAATTGGTATCTCCATGGTAAGGTTGCCCAGGCTCACGGTCCTCTCGCTGATCGAGCTGGTCGAAACCTGTCCTGCCACAGTCAGCTCCCCATTGCTCTCGTTGTAGCTCATCCTGGTGGAGCCGTAGTTGCCGATGCTGGCCGAGGTCGAGACATGCCAGTTCGCACTGCTGGAACCATCGATGTAGGCGTCCTGCGACCATCTGGTGCTGCCGTTAGTGTCGAGGGAGAAGAAGTAGGCAGCCTCCCTGCTCGGGAGGTCGTGATCCGTGCCGGGCAGGTCAAGTGCGCCGTTGGCCCTCATTCCGGCCACGTACGAGTTCCCGGAACCGTCAACGGACAATGCCCCTGGCGACCCGCCGTAGCTCGTGTCTATGGGGACCACCCATGCCCACGTCCCGTTGGCCCACCGCTTGGCTACGTAGTGGTCTCCGTTGCCTATGCTCACACTCAACCCGTCCGCTGTCCACGCCGAGGATGTTTGGTAGATGCCGTAGTAGTACAGGTTCCCGCTCGCGTCGTACTCGTGCAGCGTGTATCCCCTGCCATTGCTGGTTGATAGGTACTTGTGATCCTGCCACGAGCCGTATCCCGCGTGCATGGGCGCGTGCGTCCTGACGGTGAATGTGATGGTGAACGGGTAGGATGCGCTGCTGCTGTTGGAGTAGATCACGTAGGCGGTCCCTGCCGCGTCGACCGTGGTCGGGGCCCCGGAGATCACTCCCGTCGTGTTGTTGACTGAGAGCCCGTCAGGCAGTGATGGCGCCCATACCTCCACGAGTTCCTGGCCCGAGAAGGTAGGAATCATGGAGACGGACTCCCCGCTGGTGACGATCAGCTCTGTGGTGTCGTACTCCATCACCGCGTACTGAAGGGTGTCGCACACCCCGTCCCCGTTGGCGTCAGCGGGTTGGTAAGTGTACGAGGGATCGAGCAGGGATCCCTTGTAGTGCAGCAGCGCAGAGGCGGAGGAGGAGTCGTTTGCGTCCAGTGAGAGGATGTAGGGGTCGTCCAGCCTGTCGAACTTGAGGGTCAGGCGTGCCCAGTTGAGGGTCTGGGTCGATGTGGACGTGGGCCAGCCGTCGCTGAGCCAGACCTCCTCGTGCGACCACGACCCGGATGACTTGTGGGAGAGCACGAGCTGCCCCGATGAGTGGTTGATCCATGCGACGTGGACAACCCCGGTGGAGTTCGTGGCTATCTCGACACCCTCGTTCTTGCCCGTCGACTCGGCGACAAGCTCGGTGGTCCATGATGACCCGTCGTGGGTCGAGAGCCACAGGTCGGTTGTGTTGTACATGCCCGCGTACATCTTCCCGTCGCTCGAGTAGTGCAGCTCTGCCGAGTGGTCCTCCGTGGCAGAGTGAGATGCCCCGGAGGACCACCCGGTGCTCTGGTTCCTCTCCAGTAGGAGCTCGGGGGTGCTCCAGGACAGGCTCACGTCGCCTGATAGATCGCTGCCCAGATCCGCATAGAAGTGGTAGAACCCTATGACTCCCGAGGAGTTGTTCACCATCAGGACATGCAGCCTCCCATCCGGCCCGAAGGCGATCTGGCCGTGCTGGTTGTTCCCCCCGGTGTCGGGCGGAGCAAGACCGCCGGGAGCGTTTGCTTGGAACGTGGTGCCGTTCAGGTAGGCGCCCCTGATGGTCCCGCCGCTGTCGGACTCGTGCCACCTGACCACCATATCGCCATCCATCGAGATGGCGATGTCCGAGGAGGTGGTCTGGGAGTGGCTCATTCCGGTACCGGACGCTGCCACCGAGCCATTGGTGTCGGAGAACCTCCAGACGCCCTCCTGGTATGCTAGGTAGGTGAATCCGTTCTGGCTCTCTATCCCCCAGTAGTTAAAGTCGTCCCAAGCCCCAAAACTCTGAGCCCCGTACGTGGAGGAATCATGCCTCTGTAGCCATACGTACGCTGCGTCGTTGTAGTATGACGAATAGTACCTCACTCCGTGCTCCGAGAGTTCGAAGTCGTATCCATACTGTCCTTGGTCCGACGAGAAACTAGTCAGTCCAGTGTTGTATCCGAAGAGGGATTCTCTGTTCCAGTCATCCGAGTCCTCGAGCCCCGAGCACTCGCACTGGTAGGAGTCGTTCCACCCGTTGCCATCGACGTCGTCGTCTACCTCGTCGCATATCCCGTCCCCGTCGTAGTCGCTGGGCTCTGAGAGGCTGCTCCACCAGAGCGTGCCGCAGGCCTCCTCCTCGGCGTCTGACCACTTCTCCGCGGTGTCCTCCTCCGCTGTCTTGACGGACGGGTCATCGTCGTCGGTGTCCACGTTTATCCCCAGTCCGTCCCCGTCGTGATCGAACCAGTCCCTCTCGTCGAACGGCAGGTCGTCGTCCGTGTCTAGGTACCCGTCGTTGTCGTCGTCAGAGTCCCAGAGGTCTATCCACCCGTCCCCGTCGAAGTCTGGGGGGACCATGTACAGGTTGGTGATTTGCATTTCGCCACCCATCTCCCCGCTCTCGTCCCCGATGTCGTCGTCCACGCCATCGTAGACCCCCAGCCTACCGTCGGAGTTTTCGCCCCAGCACCTGACCGTGCCGTCCTGGATTATCGCGCATGAGTAGTACCAGCCGGAGGAGACAGAGGATGACCTGGTTGTCGGCAGGTCCGCCGTCACCAGGCCCGCACCCATCTCCGCAGTGGTATCTACGTCGTTGTTAGTGCCGATCCCTATCTGCCCTTGTCCGTTGTGCCCCCAGCATGCTATGCTGAGGTTGTCCAGGAGTGCGCATGCGTGGGAGTATCCTACGCTGATTGAGGAGGCCGTTCGCCCGGTGCCGAGCTCCACTGTGGCCAGGTTGTCGCCCATCTCGCCGTCTTCGTCGCCAGTGTTTCCAGGGGTCGTCCCCAGCCCAGTCCTTCCGTACTGGTTGTGCCCCCAGCAGCGGACGCTGCCGTTGTCCAGGATCGCGCATGTCGACGAGTAGCCTGCAGATACCGAGACTGCTGTCCTGCCATCCCCCAGGTCCACCGCTGCCAGGCCGTCCCCCAGCCGCGCATTGCACTCCCTGGTATTGTCAGGCGAGTTCACCGCCGGGTGACATGAGATGCCGTTGCCATCGAGGTCAGGCCCGTGGCCTATGTTCTCGTTGTGCCCTTGGCCCAGCTGTCCGAAGCTGTTCTGGCCCCAGCACTTCAGGACGCCGCTGTCTAGTATTGCGCAAGTGAAGGTGGCACCCGCCTCGATTGATATCGCGGTCCTCCCGGTCCCCAGGTCGACTGCCACCAGGTCGTCGCCCATCTCGTTGGCGCCGTCCCCCCTTGTGGAGGTGTTTCCTATCCCGAGCTGGCCGTAACTGTTGAGCCCCCAGCACTTCACGCTACCGTCGTCGAGCAGGGCGCACGAGTGGTGCTGCCCCGTGGCTATCTCGGTCGCGGTCCTGCTGGTGCCAAGGTCCACCGCAGCGAGGAAGTCGCCCATCTCGTTGGGGCCGTCTCCGATCTGCGTTGTGTTGCCCATCCCGAGCTGCCCGTAGTTGTTCCTGCCCCAGCACTTCACGCTACCGTCGTCTAACAGGCCGCAGGCGTGGTTCTCGCCCACTGATATTCTAGTCGCGGTCCTGTTGGCTCCCAGCGGCACGAAGGCGAGGTCCTCGCCCATCTCGTTCTCCCCGTCGGAGGCAGTGGAGGTGTTGCCATGCCCGAGCTGGCCGTACGCGTTGTAGCCCCAGCACTTCACATGCCCCTGCGAGGACCTGGCGCAGCCGAACTTCCCGATCTCGCTCAGGGAGACCTCCACGACGTCGTATGGGCTCGAGGACAGGGTTTCGCTGCCGTCAGATGCCCCGAGGGGGGTAGTTGAGTCCAGCATCACCAGGTCGGTGGATGCTGGCGATGAGAGGGAGGAGGTCCCGCCATCCCCGATCTGTCCGGACCCCCCGCCTCCCCAGCACATCACTCTGCGCTCACCCGTGGAGTCGCTCGAGTAGAGTGCGCAGGAGGTTCCCCCCCCAATGCCGGAGCTGGTGGACACGGAGACCTCCAGCGGGGTCCATCCGGTCACTGTGGTGACGCTGACCGGGTCCCGCGAGGTCAATGCGGATGCCCCGTTTCCGAGTTGCCCGTCAGTGGCTACCCCCCAGCAGATCACGCTGCTGGACGAGACCGCGCATCCGTGTGTCTCCCCCAGGTCGAGGGAGGCCAGGCCCGAGGCCCCCGAACCCATCGCTGACCCGGTGGGGTGGGACTGCGAGTTGCCCATGACCGCAGGGGATTGGTGCCCGGCGAGTGAGAAGGAGAGGTCGTCATTGTCCTCGTCGAAGTAGGCGATCCTCGTCTTCCCGTTCGCGTCGACAGCGATCTGGGTGCCCTGCCCGGTTGACCCAGGGTCCTGTGTGGTCAGGGTCCACGATACTCCGTCCCATTCCGCTAGGCGGAGGGTGCCGTCGTGGTAGGCTATGCGGGGGTTCCCATCGGCGTCCACGGCTATCGAGGTGCGCCCAAGGACGCTGCCGCTGGGGTCCACTGTGGAGAGAGCCCACGATTCCCCATTGTGATACGCGTAGCGCAGCAGTCCGTTCGTCGAGTCCACGTACGAGATGTGGGGGTTGTCGCTGCCGTCGAGTGCTATGTCTGAGTGGGTCCCCACCATTGTCGAGCCGTCATCGACCGTCACGCTATTCCAGGTCGAGCCGCTCTTGGTTGCGTACTGCAGGGAGCCCGAGGAGTCGGACCCGTTGTAGAAGCTAAGGTGCATCCCTCCGGAGGCCCCTACCACGAAGCCCATCCCGTAGCCGTGCGTGCCTACTTGCGCGACCTTCTCCGTCGCTGCGAGCCCATCGGCTATCACTATCGACATCAGCCTGGTCGAGGAGGAGTTCTCGTAGGCGATGTGCACCTGATCGTTGCCGTCCAGGGCGATGCTCGGATACCTGCCGGAATTGCCATATTCGTCCAAGGTCTCAACCAGCCACTCGGAGCCATCGAACCGAGCGTACTCCAAGTCCCAGTGGGTCCTGTCATGGTAGGCGATGTGCGGCCTGTCTGCACTGTCTAAGGCGATGGAGACCGATGTTCCGATGTAGTGGTTGCCCTGGTCGTGGACGTTGGTCTTCGTCCAGGAGGACTCGCCGGGGCCCCTGTGTGCGTACTCCAGGAACCTCCCGCCCAAGTCGTAGTATGCGACGTGAAGGCCGTCAGTTGAGTCGATTGCGAGCGATATTGCCCTCTCCCCGTAAATAGTGTATATGCCTCCGTAGTCGTCGACGCTGCTCGATGACCAGGATCCGTTGACTCTCACGGAGAGGTACACGTCGTCGTAGTAGTCATCGAAGAAGACCACGTGCGGGACGTCGGTGCTGTTCAGCTTGATCTGATTGTTCCTCCCGGTGTTTGAGTATGCCCAGTTGGAGCTGTAGTCCTTGATGTCCTCGTATACCCACTCCGAGCCGTTGTGGTACGAGTATCTCAGGTTGTAGCAGGTCCCGCATGAGTTGTTGTACACCTGGTATGTGATGTGTGCGCTTCCGCTGGAATCCAGGTCTATCGACGTGTCATAGGCGTAGTAGGGGGTCGCGTCGATGACTTCGATCGTCCATGCGGTGCCATTGTGGTGCGCGTACATCACAGCATCGGGATTAGGGGTGGTGTTCACGTAGGAGATGTGGGGGTTTCCTGAGGGGTCTATCGCTATCGAGGAGTAGGTCCCTGAGGCACCCCCGTTGTCCACCTCCTCGACTTGCCATGAGGAGCCGTCGAACCGAGCGTACATCAGGCTTGACGCGCTTGCGTTGTAGTAGGAGATGTGCTGGTTCCCTGCCTGGTCTAGGGCCATTGATATGCCGTAGGTTCCGACGTAGTGGGACTCGCCGTCCACGCTCGTGATCGTCGGACCAGGGGCCCTTATCGTGGCCATCTCCACGTAAGCCGGTGATTCGCCGTCCGTGCCGTTCATGAACGGGGCCAACACGGTGGTGCCGGCGATGTGTATCTCTGGCCCCATGCCAACGGAGTTTGCGGCCTCACCGCTGTCGGACACAGGGTCTGTGGCGAGGACTGTCCCGGTGTAGACGCTGGAGACCAGCCCGGCGTACGCCGGCCACTGGTACTGGCGGTACGCCATGTAGGCGGTGCCAGTCGAGTAGTCCAGCGTCATGGCCATGTGCCCCCCAAGGTCGTACCCGTTCCTGACTTGGACGGTCTCCCACGTGCCCTCGGTCCCGCTGTTGTTGTATGCGAGCCAGGGCTCGTTGTCCCAGTCCTTGTAGGCGATTCTCGGTCGGTCGCTGTCGTCTAGGTCGAGCACTATCCTGGAGGTCTTCACGCTGGTGTCGATGTCCTCGAATGACCATGCCGACCCGTCGTGGGAGGCGTATCTGAGGTCGGAGTGATAGTCGTAGTAGTAGGCTATCCTGCTCAGGTCGCTGCTGTCGATCGCTATCGATGCCCAGCTCCCGACGTTGTTTAGGCTGTCGACCACCTCCCTGGTCCACTCTGTGCCGTCCCACGTGGCGAGCTCAAGGTCGTCGGAGGTCTCGTTCCTGTAGGCTATCCGGGGGTGGTCGCTGCTGTCCAGCGCTATCGAGTTGAACCTCCCGTTGTCGTTGGAGTCGTCGAGCGTCAGGGTCTGGTCCACCCAGGCTGTGCCGTTGTGGTAGGTGTAGCGAAGGGTGTCGTTCTTGTGGTCGTAGTATGAGATGTGGGGGTTGCCGCTGCTGTCTATGTCCAGGGAGGTGTGCAGCGTTGGGTTGTTCTGGTCCATGATCGACTGAAGCGTCTCGACGGACCAGGACGTCCCGTTGTAGTAGGCATACTTTAGCCACGTATCGTCGGTGCCGCCCGTGTTCCAGTCCCAGTAGGAGAGGTGCAGGTTCCCCGACGAGTCTATCTTCATGCCATTGTAGGACTCACCGGTCCTGTCATCGGTATCGTCGATCACAGTAGGCGTAGACCAACTGGTTCCATTGAAGATGGTGTGCATCAGCTTCCTACCGCTCATCTGCTGGTAGGTCAGGTGCAGGTCCTCGGTCGAGGGGTCCCTGGAGATGCTGAAGAATCTGGATTCTTCTCCGGTCACCGCGGCCGTGGTGGTGATGTTCCTCGGGGTTCTCGTGTGCATGAGCTGCTCCCCTGCCTCGTTGTAGCTGAGAAAGTGCAAGTCCCCTAGGGAGTCCTCCCCGACACCCACTCCGTGCGTGGAGTCGCAGGCGTCCGATGAGGCGCATGCGGAGTATGTGCTCCAGGTCGAGCCGTCGTACCTCGCGTACGAGATGCCGCCTGCGTCGTTGTAGGCCAGTAGCCAGTTTCCGCTGCCGTCGGTGGTCAGGGCGGGGCTCCTGCCCACGTCACCCGTGCTGGCAATGGTGCTGACGACCGGGTCTGCGTAGGTCGTCTGGGTGGATGACCCCCAGCAGAGCGCCTCGGTGCTCCTCATGATCGCGCAAGTCACCCCATCTCCTGCGTTTATCCCTTCCACGGTGCTGCTGGTCCAGTTCGAGGCGGCCAGGCTGCTAGTCCCCGAGAGGTCGACCTCCTTGGGATCGTACGTGCTCTCGCCCTTGTAGGAGGGGCTGCCGAGTATGTTCGCGTAGCTGCCGCCGTTGTATCCCCAGCAATTCACGCTCCCGGAGGACATCAGTGCGCAGGAGTGACGGGCTCCCAGTGATATCTGGTTTACCCCCCCAGACTCGTCCCAACGCACCATGCTGGGCTCTAGCACCGATCCAATGGAGCCATATGCGAGATTCTTTACTCGCAGATCGTCAATTTGGACGTAGTTCCTGTAACCCCGGATCTCAATCTTGATCGAGGTCGCACCCGTTCCCGTATACGAGTCGGGCACGGTGAACGAGACGTCCTGCCATCCCGACCAGGAAGAGTATTGTGTGGTCGTGTTGGAGTCTATTTGCGCCAACAGGCTGCTACCGGCGTAGAACTTCACCACCTCGCTGGTGTAACCGTTGTCCCCGTGATTCCTCCCTCTCATCTTGAATGAGATGACGTCACCAGCCGTTACGTCGAAGGACTGGTCGGAGTATATCTGGGGGTAGAGCCACCAGCTGTAATACACCTTGTCTATGTAATCGGTGCCCTGTCCCGGGCCCAGCAGGTAAGTCGGGGAAGTGCTCGTCCACGACCTCGAGTCGTCGGTGAAGTTCTCGTACTGGATGACGGTGTTGTCGCTGTTGACTATCTTGCCCGTCCTGTCGTCGCTCCCGTTCCCCCAGCAGTACATGTTCGAGTCCGTGCCCGTCATGCAGTTGTGGTCCGCGCCAGCAGCGAACTGCGAGACGGTCACACCGGAGGGAAGGTTCACGTAGCCCGGGGACTCGCTTGGTGAAGAGTTCCCACGGCCCAGCTGCCCGTCGGTGTTCCTGCCCCAGCATACCAGCTTCCCATCCAGACCGGTCGAGCAGGCGTGGGCGGACCCCGCATCCACTGCTCCGGCCTCGAATCCGGCCGGCAGGTCGACCATGACCGCGTAGGCGCTGCTCGATCCCGCAGAGGGGCTGCCCAGCTGCCCCTCGGAGTTGTCGCCCCAGCATGCAACGGATCGGTTCGAGAGCACAGCGCACCCGAACTCCTCGCCTATCGCCAGGGCATCGGACTCGGCCGAGACGGAGGTGTCCTCCCAGTCGTCGAATAGGTCGCAGACTCCGTCCCCGTCGGCATCCGCCGGGGTCGAGGACGAGTTGGTGTAGTCGGTCCCGCAGCGGAGCTCTTCAAGCCTCGACCAGCCGTCCCCGTCGATATCCGATCCCAGCCCGGGCGATGTCATTCCCTCCTGCTTGTACAGGCTGAGTGTAGAACCAGTGTTCGGGAAGTACGCGTAGGCCCACATCATCCCCTGGTCGGTGATTTCTACCCCGGTCCAGTCCGCCCCTCCAGATGTCTCTAGCTCGGTCTTCTCCCAGCTTCCATCGGTCTTGTGGAGGGCGGATGTGCCCTCCGACGCTCCAGCCAGAATTACAACCGACATGTCAGGCCCGACCGAGATGTCAATCACGCCAGTGTCGGACACGGCAACCGACTGGTTGACGTACTCTGTCGACCAGGATGCCGGCAGGTCGCAGCTTGATGAGCAGATAGAGTAGTTCAATCCCCCGCCATGATTGGGGTAAGCGAGGTGAAAAGAGCCATCTGGACCCAGGTCCATGGAAAGCGAAGAGTTGGCGGTGGTTCTGCTTAACGTGCCACCCACATCCATCGGCGTGCCGAACCCAGTTGAGTCGAGCTCCACGACCTCTACGCTCCCTGACTCCTCCCCAAAAGAGTCCGCATCCCCTAGGTAGGCGACGTAAACAGTGCCGTCAGAGTCCACATCCGTGTCCAATGAGGCGGACCAGGATGCCTCGGAAATTCTGCCAATGTAATTGTTGTTGAGATCGAATCCACCGTCCCACCTGTCTGTGCAGCTGTTGTTGGCATGCCCCACAGCCGTGCATCTGTAGGCGTCTATGACCGAGTGCGATCCCCAAGCCGTCGTGTAGGATTTCTGCGCGATGGCGTAGATGTCACCGGAACCGTCAATCTCCAAGCCCACTGCGAAGATTCCCGCGTCGCCAACTCCCGACGTAGAGGCATACTGATTTGCGCCTGTCCACCCCCCGTCCTTCTTGGTGTAGTAGTGCGCTTGACCGCTATTTGTGTTCAAGCTCCCGGATGAGACGATGTGAGGCACCCCATCGCTGCCGATCGTGATTGAAACGTCGTGAAGGTTATTCCAGATGGAGTCGTAGTCCCTAACGACCTCCGTGGCCCATCTTCCTTTGGTGAAAATCCCGAACTTGAGCAAATTGTCGCTCTCGTCAAAGTAAGCGATCGCCCCGCAGGACTCGGGAGTAAGGGCCGTGGCGGTTTTGTTCCCGGTTCGGGGCGTGGAAGAATCGACGGTTGAGATGGACAGTGGAGATCCCTCTGCTGGCAGGTCGCAAGGCTGGTCGAAGGTTTCCTCGGGCAGGTACAGTTCGACGAATGGCAGATTGTCCCCCATGTCTCCGGGGAGGTCACCGAGCTGTCCGCTGACTCCCTGGCCAGTCCTTCCATCCAGGCCGGAGCCCCAGCACTTGACCTCGGTTGTGTTCATCAGGGCGCATGTGAATGATTCGCCCGCTTCGACTGAAATGGGTTGGATGCCGGTACCCAGATCCAGGAATGGGAGAAGAATTCCCATTTCGAACTGCCCATCTCCAAGGTTGTCTTGATTCTCCGAACCCAGAGCGCCTCCGATTCCCGAGCCCCAGCACTTCATCTGGTTCGCGTTGCTTCCGCCGTCAGTGATCGCGCATGCATGGTGGTGGCCAACCGAGATGTCTTCGACAAGTAACGGGGTTCCGTTGGGGTACTCCCCTAGTTCGAGGATGTGCATATCTTCCCCCACCTCGTCAGCCGAGTCTCCCAGATGGTTCGTACCCTCTGAACCGAGCATGCCGTAGGAGCCGAAACCCCAGCATGACAGACGCCCGTTGTCGAGGATGGCGCAGGTCGTGTTGTGTCCAGCGGAGATTTGAGTAGCAGTCCTATCTGAAGGCAGGTCTACCAGCGTCATACTGGAACCCATCTCCCCCGCCTCGTCACCTATGTCCTCCGTGCTTCCAATGCCGAGCTGACCGAACGAGTTGCTGCCCCAGCAGCCAATCTCTCCGTCACTCCAGAGCAGGCAGGAATGCCTACTTCCTAGGGCGACTTGAGAAAGGTCAGATCCCCTTTCGGGTAGGTCCACATGTCCTATCTGCACATTTCCATAGGCATTGTGCGTATTCCCGACCCCTAATTCTCCAAAGTCGTTGTTGCCCCAGCAGGCCAAGGAGTCCGCAGATCCGTTGTTGACTATGGCGCAGGCATGCGAACCTCCAGCGGCTATGGATGTAGCATTCCAATCTCCTAGGTTGACTTTCTGCAAACCTTCTCCCATCTCTAGGTAGCCGTCACCCAATGATCCCGATCCGGCGACCCCCGCATTGGAACCGAGGAATTCGTTGCTGCCCCAGCACTTAACGGACGCATCGCTCATTAGGCCGCAAGTGAACCTGTTACCTGCAGAAACATCGTCGAAGGTTAGGCCATCACCCCCATCTGTGAACATGAGGTACTGCCCCATCTCCTCACTTTGGTCTCCGTAGTCGTCAGTATTCTCATGACCAGTCTTGCCGTTCGTCCCGTCCCCCCAGCACTTCATCTGCCCGGCGGTACCTATCGCGCAAGCGTGGTCAAGACCCACCTCTATTGTTGCGACCTGTGTGTTGTCAATCGAGGAACTCCTGGAATCCGGCCCGAGCTCCAGCTCTGTGTAATCAAGTGAGGTTAGTAGAATTAGTTGGGTGCTGGCCAGCATCAGCAGGATCAGCATCAGTGCCCGCACTCGTGGCCTCGCTTCCGCTCGCACGCTTTCACTATCGGGAAAATCCGCTTTTGATTCTATCCGAGGGATGCGCTCTTTTTCCGGCTTAGACACCCCTTAGGGGGTGTCTATTTCCTCACTCCAGGAGGATCTGGGCCTGCTCTGCCCAGAGCTGCCTTCGGATTCTTCCCGGCATGTACTCTATCGCGTCGTTCACGGTGTCGCTCATGTCGTCGTCCATCTTCGATATCTGCGAGAGGGTGGATATGCCCAGGGTGTTCAGCCTCCGCTCAAGGCCCTCGTCTATGCCGTCGATCTGCTGCAGGTCGTCGGTGTGGCCGTTGGCCTCCCCGATGACCTCGAAGTCGATGGTTATGGCCTTGATGTTGATCCTCGCTAGGATGTAGTCCTCCTTGGCCATCGTGCCCTCCTGGGTCTTCAGGTCGTTGAGCCTCATCTCCACCTCGAGCCTGTTCACTTCGGCGAGCTGCTCGGCCTCGGAAGCGGCCAGCATCTTCCTCTGGCGCTCCTCCTCGGCCCTCTTCCTCCTCTTCTCGGCCTTCCTCTTGACCCGGTCCTTGGCCTCCTGCCGCTTCCTGGCCTCCTCCATGGCCAGCTCCTCGGCCGTCAGCTTCTTCTTCTCGAGGGCCTTCTTCTTGGCCTTGGCGATCTTCCTTCGCTTCTCCTCCTCCTCGATCTCCTTCTCTAGGTCCTTCCTGGCCCTCGCCTCGGCCTCTGCCCTCCTCTGGGCGTCCTTCAGGTCCCTCTCCTCTTGCTTGGCCGCGTTCTCGGCCTCGATTCTGTTCTGCTTCGCGTCCAGGAACTCCTTGTGGGTCGACTCCCTCGCCTCCTTGGCCTTCTTGGACTCCGCCTGGGCCTTCTTCCGCTCGCTCGTCGTCTTCCCGAGCACCTTCTCGGCCTCCTTCCACCTCTCGGTCTCCGCCTTCAGGTCGTCCTTCGCCTTCTTGTGGCCGTCGGCCTCGGCCTTCGCCTTCGCATCGGCCTCGGCCTTCGCCTTCGCCTCGAACTCGGACTTCTTCTTCGTGTCGGCTGTAAGCTTCCTCTTCTGGGATACCTGTCCCTCGACCTCCTCGGCCTTCTTCCTCTCCTCGGCGGCCCTCTTCTGGTAGGCCTGCTTCGCCTTCACGACCTCCTCCATCTTGGCGGCTGCCTTCTTGCGCTCCTCGTCTGCTGTTGCGAGCTCCTTCTTGGCGGCCTCGCCCCTCTTCTTGCTCTCGGCGTGCTGGGCCTTGGCCTCCTTGCCGGCGGCGTTCTCCTCCTTGAGCCTCTTTTTCGCGCTCTCAGCGCTTGATTTGCTGCTCTCCGCCTTCTTGGTCAGCTCGTCGGCCTCAGACTTCGCGCTTGCCGCCTTTTCCTGGGCTGCCTTCCTTTCCGCCTCTGCCTTCCTCAGGTCTTCGCTGATATCCTTCAGCTTGGCCCTGGACTCTGAAAGGGACTTCCTCGCCTTGTCGGCCTCCTGGATGCTCTTGTCTCTGGCCTTCTCAGCGTCGGCCTTCGCCTTCTCGGCGTCCGCCTTCCTCTTCTCGGCGCTCTTCCTGTCCTCTGCGCCTTTCTTGGCCTCTTCCTCTGCCTTCTTCTGCAGCGCTATCCTCTTCTCGAGCTCCTTCTCGGCCCGGATCCTGTCGGAGTCGGCCTTCTTCGCCATGTCCTCTGCGTCCTTCCTGGGCTTTACTGTTGATTGGAAGGCCTTCTCGGCCTCCTTGGTCTTGGCCTCTGCTGCCTTCCTCTTGCTGTCCGCGGCATCCGTCGCCTTCCTGGCTTTCTCGAGCTTCGCCTCGGCCTCCTTCTTCGCCTTGGTCTCCTCTGCGAGCCTGCTTTCGAAGTCCCTGAGGGTCTTGGCCTGGTCCTCCGTCTTCGTCCTGATTTCCTTCACCTTCTTGGCGAGGTCCGATATCTGGGACTTCAGGCCCCTGGTCGAGTCTGTCAGTTGCTGTAGCTTGGCCTTCTCGGACGCCCCCTTCTTTGACTCCGCGGCTAGCTCCGCCTCCGCCTTCTTCAGTTCTGATTGAGTGGCTTTCAGATCGCTTTGCAGGCTGTTCTGCTCCTTGTTCAGGTCTGCGATCTTCTTGGAGTTCTTTCCTGCGCTCTCCTTCTCCTTCTCCAGCTGCCTCTTAGCCTCGGAGGCTGCCTTCTTGGAGTCCTCCAGCCTGGATTTTGCTGACTCGACCTGCCTCTCCAGGTTCTCTAGTTTCTTGACATCCCCGCTACTGGACTTCTTCGTCCTCGCGAGGTCAGACTCTGCCTTCTTCCTGGCCGATTCCTGGACTTTGAGGTCCCGGTCGGCACTCGCCTTCTCCTTCTTCAGGGCGCTGATCTTCTTCGTCGCGTCGCTGGCTGAGGTCCTGGCCTTCTGGAGGTCTTCCTCGGCCTTCTTCCTCGCCTTCTTGGCTGCCTCTAGGCTCTTCTCGGCTGCTGCCTTGTCCTTCGAGGCTGCCTCCGCCGCCTTCTTCTGGTCCGCTGCCGCCTTCTTCTCGGCCTCCGCCTTCTTCTTGGCGGCCTCAGTGGCCTTCTTCTCGGCCTCCGCCTTCTTCTTGGCGGCCTCGGCGGCCTGCTTGTCCTTGGCCGCGCTACCTCCCTTGGCGTCAGCCATGAGGGGTCTTGTTAGTCCGGATATATTTAGGATGCGGAAGCCCCCAGCCTTCGGGATGAATCGTTTCCATCCCCTGGGCTAGCTGACTATGGCTGGCTCGAGGCTCCTGCCCTCGAACTCCCTTGATTTCAGCACGTCGATCACGTAGGACGCCTTCTTCATGTGGACCTCAACAGTCGACTCTGAGTCGCCTATCGATATCTCGCCTATCGCTACCTCCGGGACCCGGGCCTGTTTCACTATCCAGTCTGATAGGGCTAGCTTGCTGGCATCTCCCCTTCCCACGGAGACCCTGACGGTGACCATCCCGAAGCTGTCCGAGATTTCGTCCCAGTCCTCCTTCAGCCTCGCCATTTCCTTGGCGCCCTTGGGTAGGTCTGGCGCCTCGACCACGGGGATGCTCATGGCCCATGTGTTCGCTATCTTGTCCAGTTGCCCAATCTCTGAGCCACTGACGAAGCTCCAGGCCTGGCCGCTCCTCCCCATTCTGCCGGTCCTCCCGATCCTGTGCACGTACACCTCAGTCTCGTCGGGTAGGTCGTAGTTCACGACGTGCGTGATTCCGTCGACGTCGAGGCCTCTGGCTGCCACGTCAGTGGCGACGAGTATCTTCTTGCTTCCATCCCTGAATCTGTCGAGGATCTTCTCCCTCTTGTTCTGTGCCATGTCCCCGTGTAGCGAGGCGGAGTCCACTCCCTGTCTGTCCAGTCTCTCTCCCAGCATGTCCACCATCCTCTTGGTGTTGGTGAATATGAGCATCTGGTCCTCCTCGGTCATGCTGGCCACGATCCTCCCCAGTGCCCACATCTTGTTCAGTCGCCCTACCTTGATGGCGAACTGGTCTATCTCCGGCACCTCCACTTCGAGGTCCTCGCTCATCACGTGGATGGGGTCGTCGGTGAACTCCTCTGTGGCATCTAGTACCTCCTGTGGGAAGGTGGCGCTGAAGAGAAGGGTCTGTTCCCTCTCGCCCATCTTCTCGACGATCCATAGGACGTCGGGGAAGAATCCCATGTCTAGCATCCTGTCCGCTTCGTCCAGGCAGAAGATCCCTATTTCGGAGAGGTCTATGTGGCCCCTTTTGCTCATGTCGATCACACGGCCAGGGGTCCCCACAATCACGTCGACCCCCTTTTCCAGGAGCCTTGCCTGCTTCTCTATGTCCGTCCCTCCGTAGACAGTCTCGATACTGAGTCCCTTCTTTCCTTGCAGGGACTGGAACTCCTCCGCCACTTGTACGGCGAGCTCCCTGGTGGGACAGAGCACTATGGCCTGCGTCGAACCGTTCGGTTCGCAGGACTCTATGATTGGAATCCCGAAAGCAGCGGTTTTTCCGGAGCCCGTCCTGGCCTGTCCTACGACGTCCATTCCCTTTCTTGCGAATGGTATGGCCTCAAGCTGTATCTGCGTCGGCTCTTCCCAGCCAAGTCGGCCAATGGCATCAGCCACGTGCTTCTCGAGGTCCCAGTCATTGAATGATAGCGAGGCCATCTTTTGTCCTCAGGACCAGGTCTCAGCTTCTCTGATGTCCTTCTGGAGCTCGCCCATCCAGTATTTCCTGCAATTGTCCTTGGTCAGGAACTGGTCCTTGCTGGAGAAACCGTGGTTATAGTGCCCCTTGTCCGCATTTGCCCACTGTTCTTTACTGCGCTTGTGGAACTTCTGGAGGACGTGATTTCTCATGTACTGCCTGAACTTCAGAGCCTTTGTTCTGTTAATCCCCTTTGGGGTCACTCCTTCCCAGAGTCTCTCGAATCTCTCAAGCTTACCGTCGAAATCGTCACTCATCTGCCTTCCTCGCTGCCCGGCCGACCTGACTGGCGTTTATCAGCCTCACCCATGGAACTGGGAGGGGGGATGTCCTCTACATCGTCGTCCTTGGGCACATAGTCCGCCGCAGCGAGCTTCAGGTTCTTCTCTTGCTCGGTTCCCTCGAAGTCGGGGTCCATGGCGAGGGATTTGAGCCTCCTTCTGAGGCTTGGGTCCTTCTCCTTCTTCAGGAGTTCGCCTGCTGCCTCCCTCAGTTCTTGCCCAGAGAGGATTATCGATATCTGCCCGATGCATGCCCTCCTCATGTCGAGGTCCTTGTCAGCTGCTCCCTTGAGGATCATCTGAACTACCCTCGGACTCTGGATGTCAAGCTTCTTCAGCGCCTTGATCACGGACCCCCTGATTTGTCTGTCATCCTCGCCGATGCTGGATTCCACCAGTATTACGGCCACTCTAGGCTCTACATCGGCGAGTATCGTGAGGGTCTTGGAGGCGTTCCTGCGTACCCGTACTTCCTCGTCTTGTAGCGACCACCCGATCAGGTCCCATGCCTCTGCACCCCCCTTCGATGCTATCGTTCTCAGGATCATTGAGCCTCTTATCCGCAGGTCATCTTCCTCTTCCCTGATCAGCTCGTCGAGATGCAGGCATCCGACCTCGGGCCACTCTCTGGATGCTAGCTTCAATGCCTCGAAGGCATTTTCCCTGTGGTCCTTCCTGGTGTCCCGAAGCTCCCGCCTTAGGATTTCCTCGCATCCCGATGGGAACAGGGGCGCCACCTTCTTCAGGCACTTCATAGCCTCCTCCCTCACAGAATCCTCGTCGTCTTGAAGCCTGTCAGATAGGCAGTGGAGCAGTATCCCCTGCCTCCTGAGCGAGAAAGAGGGCAGGGTCTTCAGAGCTGCTATCCTGACGTCTGGGAAGTCGTCCTCTAATGCATCGACCAAGGAATCGTAAGCACGCTCAGCATCCTTCTCTGGAACCTTTGCTAGCGCCTTGATAGCGTCAATCCTTCCTAGGAGCCACCTCTTTCCGTCAGCCAAGATTTCTATCTTTCCAGACTCTCCGTTGGCCAGTGGTAGGATCTCGTGTGACTCCAACCTCTGCCAGGGCCCGCTATCTGGGGATAAGGCGGCTATCCCGACTCCCTTCCGGGCTCCTTTTGGTTTGGCCCCTATCCTCTCGCCGGTGCGCGGGTCGCGCGCGACGTACTCCCTAGCCATTGGAATCGCCCGCGGATAGTGCCACCACACTTCAATGAAGCGCGATTTCGCTCAGGACAACCATCAAGCACATTGCCGTCTAGCCGGACTTGAAACATGTCCCAGGATGTCGAAATTGAGATCTCGAAGCTCCTCCACTCCTCTTTCAGCGGAGGGACTGCTGTGAGTATGAGGGACCTTTCCAGAATGTGGTCCCTTGAGATGCAGTGGTTTTCTCCAGACTCTGCCCTATCCTTAGCAAGGCGCCTACACTCGGCCGGTTGGCTGGTGGGGAGTCAGGATTCCCTCGAGCCATGCTCCTTGATCCCAGATCACCCTCCAGAGATGGGTTGGCGCCCATTCCTGTCAAGGTTCGAAGAGATGCCCGAGTCACCCGATACTGATACGGAAGATGAAGCCCCGCCTCCAATGGATGAACCAGCTGAGAAGGATGGGGGGGGACAATCATCAAGCATCGAAATCCCATTGGCAAAAATGGCCTCCATTGTCTCTTCTATGTCCGGCCTCGAGCGGCGCGAGGTCCTGAGGAGGGCCGAGAGGAAGAGGAGGGCGTTGGGCCCTGTTTCTCTTGAGATAGCCATACTGCTCCTCGCTAGGGAGCAGAACCTGGATGTGGGGGAGCTGATTGGGCTTTTGGACTAGGAGCCGTTTCCATTGGTCCGAACCTCTGCCGCAAGCAGGCCCGGCAGTACCAGCAACGCAAGGATAAGCGAGAAGGCCACCGATATGGAGCTCACTACCCCGAAGTCCCTGATCACTGGGATGGGCGATAGAAGCAGAACCATGAATCCGCAAATGGTGGTGCCAGCTGACATCAGTAGCGCCGATCCGGTATGCGCGTACATGTCTCGCATTGCAGGCCAGATTGCCATGCCTGAGGCTCTGTTGGACTCGAACCTCCTCCAGACGTGAATCGAGTAGTCGATTCCGAGACCTATGGTAAGTGCGGTGATCATAATCGTCAGGACGTTCCAGTTGATCCCCAGGACCGCCATTGAGCCCACGACCCAAGATCCAGCCAGGCCCACGGGAAGTATCACAAGCAGTGACTGGCCTATCCTGCGTGTAAGAGTAGCCAGAACGAGAAGAGAGACGGTTAGGCTGATTGCGGTGGAGCTCACGATAGAGGAAATCAGCCCGGAAAGGAGGTTCGAGAGGGTCATCAGGTCGCCGACGGCGTACGCCCTACCCCCTGTGTCCGACGAGACTATGGAAGCCTCAGCCCCCATCTCCTCGGAGATTTGCTCCACCATAGCGCTGCTCTGCGCCTCGACATCGACTCTGATCCTAAGATACCTTATCCCAGCACCATCCTCGGTCAGTCCTACGTGCTCCTCGGCCCTCTCCGCCCAAGTGGTACCCCTGAGCTGGTCTCCAACTGTCTCGTTCTGTAGGAGTGATGAAATGGCCACGGCCAAGTCCCCCTCGACGAAGCTTTCGCTTGGTGCTAGGTCCTCGCCGAAGACCTCCAGGTTGTTATCCACCCCGAATGAAGGGTCCTGCTCTATCGCATCTGCCAGTATCCTGTATATGCTGTCGTAGGAGGCCCATTCGTTGCTAGTGCCCGGGGCCTCGGTGACCACCGTCCCCTCCATCCTTGCCAAGGAGTCCTCCAGATCCCCAAGAGCCTCTATCAGACCCTCCTCGCTATCGAATGAGGACTCCCCTTCGCTCGGCTCCACTAGGATGTAGACCGACTTCAGGGCGTTCACCTCGTAGGATTCGTAGAGGTCTTCCCTGACCTCCATGATCTCCATCTCGTCCTCGGATAGGAAGTCAGTCAACTCAAAGCTGGTATCAAGCCCCTGCATCGCGACGACTACTGACCCTGCTGTGATTATCGCCACAGATAGTAGGACCATAGGGGCCTTCCCCCTTTGGAATTCTGCTGCTCTCTCTGCAAGGTTGCCCAGCTCAAGCCCCCTGCTTCGAGAGGCCCCCATGGTCCTTTCTACGAAAACGTGCATGGCCCCTACGGTCACAGTACTGGCCAGAAATGCAGATACCACCCCGAGAGCAAGGGTGGCTCCGAATGTCCTGAGGGGTGGCAAGGGGGAAAGAGAATTTGCCAGAAATGCGAAGACCGTGGTAGTTACAGCCAGTGATAGTGCAACTCTGAGCTCCATTAGGGCCTTGGCCCACGCCTCTGCGGAGCTGTTGGAACCTCCCTTGGCCCTCTCGTAAGCCCTCTGTAGGTGTATCGAGTAGTCTATGCCTAGGCCGAGAACAACGGGGGCCACCGCTATCTCCAAGATCGAGAATTTCATCCCCATCAGGGATATGGCTCCGTAAGTCCAAACCAGGGAGGCCAGCAATGCGGTCAGCGGCGCCACAACCATAGTCGTGGATCTGAAGGTAAGTGCAAGGAGGACTACAACTACGATTACTGCGAGAAGAATCAGCCAGACGAGGTTGTCTAGGGTGGACTCGTTGATGTCGTTGCTGATTAGATCGTCAGAGATAACTCCGTACTCGAGAATGGACTGCTCGCTCAACATGCTCCTGATGCCGTTTGCATACTTCTGCCTGTCATCGCTGCTTACATCCCCCCTGATTTCGATGAGCCAAAGCGTACTGCTTGCGCTGGGTGTCGGGTTCCCAGCACCGCCTTCTAGCCAGTCACAAACCGGAGAGTAGTCCAAGTCTTCGTGTAGCAACGCGGATGAGGCGAACGCGGCATTGGCAATCGACCGCTCATCGCCACCTATCGCGTCCCCGCACTCCTCGTCCTCCAATACGGTTTCCAGCATTCCTTTCCAGTCATTGAAGTCCGTCAGATGCCCTGTGTAGTTCCTTTCCTCGAGGAACCTCTGAAGAATCTCGGCCGCATTGATTTGTGACGCGATGAAGTGCCCATTCTCCTCAGAGTATGATTGGATTCTCTCATAGTCCTCTGATAGTCTGTGTAGTGCCTTCATCTCCAGTACATTCGCCAGCTGATCCTCACTGGCTGACGGCTTCACGTTGATGTATACCAGATGAGGGGACGAACCTATCGACTCCTCGATCCTCTCCTGAGCCTCGTCGGCTTCGGTCTCGGGAGCGAAAGAAGACAGGTCAGTCGTGAATGCAAGGCTTCCCGCAAGGAAATATGCCAGAGATCCAGTTAGGAAAAGACTCACAATCAGGATTGGCAGAGACATCCTGTCAAAGGTCTCAGCCAGTCGTCTTGTCATGGCATCCATCCCTGACATCGACGCGCCCAAAACCTCCCGATGTAAAACTTAGGGGAGGTTTAGTACTCGATTGGCTCTGCTTTGTCATGCAAGCCCTCAAAAGGGCCACTCTTGTCGAACGCCCGTCCCATGCCAGTAAAAGTATTGAAGAACGAGGGCAGAGAACTGCGAATTAGGGTCTTGGACGGAAATCACACTGCACTGCAGATGTTCAGGTCCCGTCTGAACGATAGGGACGACGTGGAGTATGCTAACTACTTCCAGAACCACCCAGATCTGGATGATCCAGAGCTGTATGTGAGGTCCGTCAAGGGCAAGAAGGCGGACAAAATTCTCAAAGACATATGCTCAGAGATCGCTAAGGAACTCTCCAGCATCAAGCTTTGAGGGGGGTGATTCCCTGAAAGGGAGCGAAATCGAAGAATATCTGGGACTTTCTACCTGGGCAGTGCCATCCGAGGGCATCGGCGGGCTGCTGAAAGCCCGCGTAGAGGACTTCAGGGTCGAGGAATCATCCAAGGTTCCCGCTTTTGACGAAAAGGGGAGGTTCACTGTCGCAAGGGTGACTATGACGAACTGGGAGACTAATCGGTACATCAGACGCCTTGCGAGGTCTTGCGGCATAAACAAGAACAGAATATTCAGCTCCGGACTGAAGGATAAGAGGGCAATAACAACTCAGGTTTTGGTGATAGACGCACCAAGGAAGAAAGTCGAGTCAGTTCAGATACCAGATAGCACCATCGAGGTATTGGGGAGGACCCATCAGAAGGCAACCATGGGCGACCATGATGGGAATCGGTTCACAATTACCGTGCGCGGTTGCTGCGATGAATCGGGAAACCCTATTGATGCCAAGGAGGCAATGCGCAGGGTTCACGAGATTAGAGAGGGCCTTTCCGAGGTAATAGGTTCAGATGCTTTCCCGAATTGGATAGGTCCTCAGCGCTTCGGTTCGGCCAGACCGGTTACGCCTGAGGTAGGAAAGGCAGTGATCGAGGGGGACTTCGAAAGTGCGGTAGATATCTACGTCGGCATGGAGGGTGCCCGAGAGGGCCAAGAGTCTGAGGACTTCAGATCTTCTTGGAGGGATGAAAAGGACCCGGGAAAATCCCTCCAAATAGCCCCGGAAAGGCTTGGATACGAGAAATCGATGCTGGAGCACCTTCTCAAGAAACCGGATGACTTTGTCGGCGCATTCAAGACCCTTCCCAATTCCTTGCAGCTCTTGATGGTACATTCAGCGCAGTCTCTCGCATTCAATCACTCCTTGTCTTGCAGGATGGAATCAGGAATGCCAATCATAGAACCTGTAGAGGGGGATTTGGTAGCACCGATTCTGTCTAACGGAAGGATTGACGTTGGCAAGATGGCCCGAGTTAGCAGTACTAACCTTGTGAGGTGCCAAAGAAACTGTGAGCTTGGGAGGCTTGCAGTCACTGGAATCCTGCCTGGAAGTGATTCCAATCACGCCAGCCGTGAGCCCGGTGATTTCGAAGTCCAAGGCATCGATGCTGCAGGCCTCTCTGATGTGGACTGGGTCGTGAAGGAGATCCCAAGGCTAACTACTTCAGGTACTAGGAGGGCACTTTCCGTTCCCTTTAGGGACTTGACCGTCGAGCAGGCACCCGAAACAAACGACCTTTTCAATCGCTGGGAAGACGGTCCACTCGAGGGCGACCGCTGGCATCCTGAAGGGGCTTCTCTCAGACTGAGATTCACCTTACCAGCAGGAGCATACGCAACCGTACTAATGCGTGAGTTCATGAGATCTCCACTCGACCACTACTGATCAGAGGCGACCCATTTCCAAGGCCTCGATTTGTCCTACTAGATCGTGGACCTGCTTGACCCTATCTTCGAATCCGTCAACGATCCCCTCTCCTTCTCCCAGAACCGCTTGGACCTCTATGTACATCATCCCGAATGCCAGTGGCTTAATCTCCACCTCTTGTACTTCTTCGAAGTCCGAGATAACGCTCGCTATCCCCTCGTAGTCCGGACTGCCATCTTCAGGTTGGTCCAAAGTAACCTTGTACTTCACAACTACATGACCCACACAAATCACCTCAAGGCCCTACAAAATCGCACTCAGGGCACTTGTACTTCACGGACTGAACCCTGCATTTCTGACTCCTCCCAAGAGGGGCCGAACATACTGGGCACGGGAACGACGTGCTCTCGCTGCCCACTAAGGGCGTCCCGGAGGACGCGCACACAGTTGCCCTTCCACTAGTCCCGGCCATTGACTTGCTGGCGTACTAGGGTCCCTTTTTAGCGTTGATTGTGGTAATCCGGTGACATCGGGGGATAGAATCTAGCCAAAATTGCTGAAAATTGAAAAGATTGGACTAGTCGAGTTGAGCATGGCCGAGGAAGAAATGAGTCTGACTGGGGAGCAATCAGACCTATCTGATTACGTGAATGACGAAGGGGGAATTTGGAGCCTGAGGCAGGTAGAGAAAATCAGAGGTTGGAACAATATCGAGTATGGAGCCGGACTCTCGGGAAAAAACACCCCTTCCACTGGGTTATCTATGAACAGGGCATACATCCCACCTGGAGGGATAGCGAAGGCACATATTCATGTTGACTTTGACGTAATGATCTACCTCCTGAAGGGAAGTGTCAGGCACGAGTATGGGGAGGGATGTCGCCAGTCTGTGGTACACAGTGCCGGGGACATGTTCTACATCGAACCGGGACTTCCTCACGAGGTCTTCAATTGCTCAGAAGACGAATGGGTGCATGCGATCGTTTCTAGGTCAGATGCTTCTGAGTGGCAGAACATCAAGCCATATGACAGAGACTCAGAATAACTACTCCTTCTTGGGCAGTTTCCTGAACCCAACTATCGGGTCAATTTCTCGGTCTATGTCTCCTTCCACAACTATTCCTATCGAGGCCAGATGATCTTCTACGTGCTGCATTGCAGACCCTTCTTTCTTTGGCTCTGGAAGCTTCCTCTGACAGATGAGATATGTTTCGGAAGAAGCACTCCTGCTGGCAGTGGGGGAAAACCTCCCAACGGACGAGAATCTCAGCTTAGCAGCCTCAACGAGGCCCTCGATACCCGCTCCTTGGAAGACCTTCGTAACGAAGCCACCCCCCGGGGCCAGGAGAACGGACGCAACATCCAGTGCCATCGTTGAGAGCTCCAGGGATATGGCCTGATCAGTGTCATACCTGCCAGTAAGCCTGGGGGAAATGTCACTTATCACGCAGTTGAGTTGCCCTCCCGCGATCTCCCTAGTGATTTCCTCAATCGTTGAGTCATGAGTTATATCCCCGACCAATACTGTAGCTCCCTCGACTGGAGATGTGACCAGTAGGTCAACCCCGATTACCTTGCCACTCTCACCGACCTCCTCAACTGCGACTTGAGTCCAACCTCCGGGGTGACAACCTATGTCCAATACGCAGTCTCCCTTGCGAATGATTCCGAACTTCTCCTGGATCTGCTTTAGCTTGTAAGCTGAGCGTGCTCGATACCCCTTCGACTTCGCATCCCTCCTCCAAGGGTCGCGTTTGTTCTCCTGGTACCAGCGTTTGCTCATGCTATCACTCAAGGACGGATGGTTAAGAATCCGAACCATGGATTCTTTCTATCGGCGGCCGTTGTCTATGCCGAACTCAAAGGCCGATTTCCAAAATGAGTTCCCTTGCAGTTTCTCTGATAGCATCCTCGGACATCGCTGTTGGCTCGAAGCCGCTGTCAAGCAGCCGAGTCACATCCAGGTAGGTCTTGGGGACGTCTCCGGCCCAACCCCTCTTCCCTCCGGTGTAGGCTATCTCGACCCCTTCTAGGCCGCTCTCTTCGATAACGATCTGCGCAATCTTCGAGACGGAGCAGGTATCTCCCGTTCCTAAGTTATACAGTACCGAGCCCTCTTCATCCATTGAGATAATGTGCAGCATAGATCGAACGCAGTCGTGAGCAGACATGTATGACTTCTCCTGGTTCCCATCTCCTAGAACCTCGAGTCTACTATGGTCCGACTTGAGTTTGTGGATGAAGTCGAATATCACGCCGTGGGTCCCTCTCGGGCCCACGATATTTGCGAATCTGTGAATGAAGCCCTTAGCCCCGAATGTTCCTGCCCAAGCTGTGATTAGGGACTCACTGGCCAGTTTCGAGGCCCCATACAAGGAAATGGGCATCACTGGGCCGTAGCTCTCCGGCGTAGGCATGATGCTGGCCTCTCCATAAACCGCAGAGGACGACGCAAAGGAAATCCTGCCCACTCCGTTCAAACGCATCGCCTCTAGAACGTTGTAAGTGGCAAGCGTTCCTTGCTTCAGGTCTGTATCGGTAACTTCTGTCCCCAGCCTGATATCCGGATTTGCAGCCATATGGTGGACAGTATCGATGCCCTCCATCGCCGACATTATCGCTTCTCTATCTAGCAGATCTTCATTGAAAATCTCCACAGAACCGCCATCCAGGTGATGCGATAGGAACTCTTCTCTACCGCTGCTGAAGTTGTCTATCACTCTCACCTTCCTGCCCTGGTCTACCAAAGCATCGACCAAGTGCGAACCGATGAAGCCGGCGCCTCCGGTGACAAGCTCCATAATATCGGCCCATGCATCCTACTATTGAGTACATCGGAAACCGAATTTTCCTTTTCGTCCATTAATCGGCACATCTGGATAACGCGTATCCGAACGCTTCATTTGGCTTGAGTCGGGGAAGAGGTCCGTGACTTCTGCGGATGGGAGACCTCAACAAGATGAAGAGCTTGTCTTCTGGTCTTGGTTCTTCGAAAGAATCAGTCCCTTCACCGACGGGCTATCGAGTCTAAGGAATGCCGTTGGAGATAGTCCAATTGGAGGTTTTATCGATACTGCGGGCCAGTTGATTAACGATATTTCGGATACCGCTCACATAGCGGCCCAGAGGGTAGTGGAGTTGACTTACAGTGCAATTCTCAGAAGTCCAGCATACCTGATAGTGACCCTTTTGTTGGCTTCTGCACTGATTGGTTGGAGGGCGGAGGACTTCGAGCACCAGATTAACGGGGATGTCGAGATATATCTCCCCGACGGGGCTAACTCAACTCTGTTGCTCAACGAGGTAAGGGAACAATGGGCCACGGACATAGTGATTCTTTACATTCAGACGAATAACGCAGCCATTGGTGCCAAGCATGGTGATGAAAACATCACAGATGCCGATATTTTGAACCAGATCTCATGGATAGAAGGTGACGATAACAACGCCCAAGCCGGGGGATATGGGAGGGGTCTGGACTACAACAAAGAGGATCGTGGATCATATTACTGCTCCAGCCCTATGAGCGGTTGTGATGGGGTTGTATGGATTTTATCTCCGGCCCAAATCGTGAAAGAGGCAAATTCCACCGATTATCGCTTCTCGTGCGCCGTGGAGAAGTACGGGCTACCAGGTTCAGATGGGGACTGTGATCTGGCTAGTCTGAATCCCAATGAGGGATACGAATCGATGGCTATGTCGAGAACTCCGGGGATCTCTTCTCAAACTTCGTCAGAGACACCAACAACGACGGGATATGGGATACTGGGGTGGTGATAATGGGCATTTCATTCGATATGACCAACACCGACATCACCCCAAGGGCCGACCTCAAAACAGGTGAGGACATCAGGGATCACAAGGCATTCATCGCGTATGTCGAAGCACTTCTTTCCTCAGATCCAGCCAGAATCCACTGCGCTCTTTGCTTCGAAGTCTATGATGAAGTTTGGACAATGGACAAGGAGAGGTCGGACAAGATTCCTGAAAGGAGAGCAGTCACCGTTACCGGGCTCACGCCTGTCTTGCATGACGTTTCGGACGAGATATACAAGGCACTCAGGTACACCATGCTCCCAGTAAGCCTGGTGCTCGTGGGTCTCACGATGTTCATACTCCACAGGAGCTGGAAGGTAATCGTAATCTGCGGGACCCCAATAGCGATGAGCCTGGCCGTTACCTTCGGTTCCACCGTCATCTTCGACATCATGCTCACGCCAATGATCATCTCAGCAGGACCCATATTGGTAGGTCTCGGAGTGGACTATTCGCTGCACCTGACCAATAGAATCGAGGAGAATAGGAAGGATATTCTGAACGAGATGGAGGAGGAGGCATGGGCATCAAAGAGAGACGGGATCGAGGTCCCGGAGCCGGATCCTTTCGACCCTCAGATTAGTCTGACTGCAAACGTCAGAGCAGCCATGACAACTGGAAACGCGATTTTTCTTTCTGCTTTGACTACCATAGTCGGTTTCAGCGTCCTTACCTGGCATAGCCTAGTCCCCATCGAACCAATGAGGACAGTTGGTAAGACCCTGCTGATCGGCATCTCGACCACCTTCATCATCTCGATGCTAATGGTCCCTGCGTGGATAGAACTCCTACGCTACAGGAAAGGGGACTCAGATGGCCTCCTTTCGAGCGGAGTGGTGGAGTCTGCTAGGAGGAAGAGGATCGCTGCAAGTAGGGAGTCAAAGGATAGAGAAAAGCCTTGGATGAAGAGGGATGAATCCGCAATAGACACCTCGGACGTTTTCGGCACAATCCTTGGTATTAACAGCGTATTCTTCTATCTAGCCTCCACATTAATCTTCACCGGTACTCTATTCCTAATCACCGACATAACAAGATTGGATCTATCCCCATCGAACCTCTTGATCCTGGGTTTCACCCTTTCCACAACCCTGACCTTCTCCCTACTAGATGAGTTCTGGGAGTCTGTTGGGAGGGTCCCACTCAAGGCCACTGTTTTGGTGATCCTCATTTCCACGGCGGCTACAGTTTGGGGGGGTATGATGTTCAAGGAGCAGTTGGGGAAGGACATCACAGGATCTTCTGATGAGGTCCCTCCTAACCTTGAGTCTTATGAGGCACTAAGGGAGTACAGCATCGTTTTCGAGGGCGGTCAGACTAACATGTTCATCGTTGACGCCACTGAATACGTAACAGAGAACGACACGGCCCCAATCAGAGATCTGCCCATCCTAGATTCGATTGAGAGGATGCAGACAATCAGGATCGATAACGTGGAGAATACAACAACTATCAGCCTCGTGAACATACTCAAGGCAATACATGTGGACGTACAGGTCGGAAACCTCGAACTATATGATCAGAGCCTCTGGGGCCTAATCCATGACGAGTGTTGGGACGAGTCCACCAACCCCCTCCGTCCAGATTGCTGGCCCTACACCGTAAGCAGCAGAGAGGACATGGTGAACATCGCATTCGACACCTTGAGTCCGGAAATTAGATCGATGCTGATGAACTCGGACGACGGCGATGGTGAGACCAAGACCCTAGTCTACGTTAACCAGCCATACATCAATCTCGCAGTAGCAGGAGGCCTAAGGGACACTATCGACGGCCATCTAGACGAGGGCGGATGCTCCGATGCACTGAGGTGTAACGCTCTTGGCATACAGGGTGTCTACAACTCTCTACTAACGGGCGGTCTCCCGGTTTCCCTGGACATTAACGATGGGATTCACGAGGCCCAGTCAAAGACAACTATCGCCACGATGCTGATACTCCTACTCGTAATGGCCATACTATTCAGATCCGCAAGACTGGCATTTTTCACCATGACTGCAGTCGGAGTTGTTGTTCTCTGGCAACCCCTGCTGATGTGGTTCTACAAGGTCAACGTCAACGTATTCACGGCAATGATAGGCACGCTTGTGTTCGGCATAGGCGTCGATGACTCAATCCACATTATTGATCGAATAAAGGACGAACGAGAGACTCCATCGGGAATTCAGAAGTCAGTTTCCAGAACGGGTAGAACAATTTTCGAGACCACCGCGACGACTTGCACAGGGCTGGCCGCTGGTCTTTTCGTAGCAATTCCAGGTCTGCAGAACTTCTTCTTACTGATGATGCTGCTTCTGGTCTTGGCACTTCTGACTAGCTCTATCCTCCTCCCGAGTCTTATCGTTGCCTATCACGAGATTTCCCATGCCCTTCGAGGCAAGTACTTCGGGACATGGCAGGACTATGATGAGAGCGGCTCTATCGCGGATTCGGAGCCGATAGACGCAGTCGTCTTCAGATAGTTGGCGAGGGTGCAGGGAGTAAGCCCCTTTCTGTTCACCTTTCGGCTGGTCGCATTCAACTATGCATCCTACCCGGTCCTGTCGATGCCATTCGGACCTGCTTGGACTTGCTCCGGCGTGGTTGCCCGTTCCAGCCACACTCAGGAAACCTCCCCCTCGCGGGATCACCGTACTCCTGGCATGGTTCGTTTCTGCTGCAGAGCCGGCCCTCCCGGACCCTCGTCTTGTGACGAGACGCCTGCATCGCGGAGAGGGGACTTTCCTCAGTGTCTAACACTGTCAGCGACCCTCCTGCTCCCTCGGCTGTGCGGATGCACCATACCCGAAGAACCCACCGCATGACAAGGGCAAGCATCATGCACGTCCTACTGGACGCGGTTTCATGTCCGATGTAGAGCAATTGAAGGAGCAAGCAGGCATCGCAGCATGCCGCTTCGTCAAAGATGGCATGGTACTAGGACTAGGTACCGGTTCTACCGTGAGGTATTCTATCATAGAGATAGCAAGGCTGGTCACTGAGGAAGGGATGAACCTAATCGGTGTCCCTACTAGTGAAGATACGAGGAGGCTTTCGGAAGAGTTGGGTATTCCTTTGATGAAGATCGAGGACTCGGGAATACTAGATCTAACAATAGACGGAGCCGATGAGTTCGACCATAACTTCGATCTGATAAAGGGAGGGGGAGGGGCTCTGACCAGGGAGAAGGTAGTCGCTCTGAAATCCAAATCGATGGTTGTTGTGGCAGACCATACCAAGAAAGTGGACGTACTGGGCGCTTTCGACCTACCAGTCGAGGTCGACTCAGACCTCTGGGAAGGAGTCAGAGAGGGTATTTCTCGAATTTGTCCGGGACAAGTTTGCCTGAGGGCAAACGGTTCGGAACCGTTCGAGACAGATAACCACGGCTTCATTCTGGATTGCTCCTTCGGCCCTACAATCTCTGATCCAACATCCCTGGAGAGAGCCATTTGCGATATCCCCGGAGTGGTCGAGGTAGGGCTCTTCGTAGGCATATGCGATGCAGTAATCGTCGCTTCGAATGAAGGAATCGAAGAGCTGATCAAGTCCGATGGAAGGATTTAGCATCCGTCGTCGTTAAAGAGGGCCTGCCAATCCCGAGCCGGGTCTGTAGCTTAGTCAGGTAGAGCACCCGGCTCTTAACCGGGCGGTCGCGGGTTCGAACCCCGTCAGACCCGCCAATGTATATGCCGAGCAATCGAGGATTCATAACCGATGGTCTGAGACGGTCCATTGGCGACACTATGGGGAAGGAGTACTGGATTGGAGATGTTACGGCTGGCTCCCATGATGCCAAAGAGGTGGTTCTCAAGGGATGGGTCCACAGGGCCCGGGGCTCCAACAAGATATGGTTCATAGTTGTGAGAGACTCTACAGGCCACGTCCAATGCGTGGCTAAGAGGGACGTAGTAGGCGAAGAGTGCTTCGAATCACTAAGGAACGCTCTAATCGAATCTAGTGTCGAGATAACGGGTGTGGTAGAGCCAACAGATCGAGAGCACGGCCATGAGGTCCAGGTCTCTTCAGCCACTGTGGTCGGTCCCGTGAACCCCGATCGCCCCTTCCCCATCACCGAATCAGCGATGGAGGACTCCGACGGTGGTGAGACCGAGTTCCTACTGGACAACAGGCACCTCTACCTTCGAACGAGCCGAATGACGACCATGCTGAAGATCAGAAGCACCGTATTCGGGGCAATCCACTCATACTTCCGTGACAGAGACTTCACTGAGTACCAGGCTCCGAACTTCGTTGCAGGCGCGGTGGAAGGTGGAAGCACACTGTTCGAAGTCCCATACTTCGGCAAGAAGGCATACCTCACCCAGTCTTGGCAACTCTATGCAGAGGCAGCGATGCCAGCCCTGGAGCGTCTTTACACAATGGCACCCTCATTCCGAGCAGAGAAGAGCAGGACAAGGAGGCACCTAACGGAGTTCTGGCATGCTGAGATGGAGGTAGCATGGGCTTCCAATGACGAGGTTATGGAGCACGGGGAAGGAGTGGTTCGACACGTCGCGAGCACCCTTCTAGAAGAGAGGTCAGGGGAACTCGAGGAATTGGGTCGGGATTTGTCCATGGTAGCTAGATTCGCGGAAAGCGAGTACCCCCGGATGCGCTACGACGAGGCAATTGAGATACTTCAGTCAAAGGGAGTAGAGGTCGAGTGGGGTCAGGACTTGGACTACTCCAAAGAGAAGATACTAACCTCTGACTTCGAGGTCCCCCACTTCCTCACTCACTACCCGAGGGTGGCCAAGCCATTCTATCACCGTCCCGATCCTGAGGATCCGAAATACGTCCTATGTCACGACCTTCTGGCCCCCGAGGGCTATGGCGAGATAATCGGAGGAGGGGAAAGGACATGGTCCGAGGAGGAAATACTCGAGAGAATCGACGAGGAGGGCACTCCTCGTGATCCATACGAATTCTACATCGATATCAGGAGATACGGTGGAGTACCCCACGGAGGCTTCGGTTTAGGGGTTGACAGGCTATGCACATGGCTTTCTGGCGCTGAGCACATCAGAGAGGCAATCCCGTTCCCAAGGGATAGCAGAAGGGTCACCCCATAGGAAGTGGTAGTATGGACTCAGAGCAGACGCGCCCCCTCACTAGGCTGGTAGCGCTCTCAGCGATAACAGCCAGCCTCTGCTGCCTACCCTCAGTCGTTTGGGTCATGCTCGCTGGTTCCTCAGCCATAGTCGCAGCCGATCAACTCTCAAACGACCTCTACTACTCGTGGGTCCGATTTGCTCTGTACCTGGTATCACTATCCATGCTCTCCTACGGCCTAGTGGTTTATTTCCGCAATAGAGGAGTTTGCACCCTGGACGACGTAAAGAGGGAGAAGAGGAGGGTGGTCAACACAACTCTGGCAGTTTTTACAGCGGCAATTCTGACCTACCTGATTTGGAACTTCGTCATTCTGGAGATCGTCGGGATAGCCATCGGGCTTCCTTGGGAGGACTCTGCCTTCTGGAACTAGAGCCCCGACCAACGAATGCCTCTTACGACGACCGCCCCTAGCACCGTCATGCCTGAGAGTTGGCGAGACATGGATATTGCAAATCCCACTGAGGAGCATTCGATGCTCAGGGAGATGGTTCGAAACTTTGTCAGAGATAGAGTGGAGCCCCAGGCCCTAGAGAATGACAGAGAGGAGAGATTCAACATAGGGCTCTTCAGAGAGATGGGGTCGATGGGGCTACTCGGGCTAACTGTCCCTCCCGAGTACGGTGGCGCAGGGATGGATGCAACATCTGTGGCGATAGTTAACGAAGAATTGTCCTACTCAGACCCCGGACTCTGCCTGGCGTTCCTAGCCCATGACCAACTCTTCGTAAACAACTTGGTCCACAGCGGAACCGATTCTCAGAAGGACCGTATCCTCCCCAAGGTCTGCAGCGGCGAGTGGGTTGGCTGTCTGGGTATGAGCGAACCAGACTATGGCACAGATGTATTGGGAATGCAGACAAACGCCACAATCAGGGACGACGGATCATGGGTGATAAACGGTAGGAAAATGTGGATCACAAACGGGATTATCGACGACGATGGCACTCCTGCGGATGTCGTTTGGCTATACGCAAGGACCGGTACAGACGACAGGGGGAGGGCGGAGATCACGACATTCCTAGTTGAGAGGGGGATGGACGGATTCTCTGCTGGCCAGAAGATTACTGACAAGCTAGGTATGAGGGCTAGTACGACTGCCGAGCTGGTTTTCGAGGACTGTGTAGTCCCAGCAGAGAACGTGGTGGGGAAGCCGGGAGAATCAATGATACATCTGATGAGAAATCTGGAGCACGAGAGGATCGGACTTGCTGCAATGAGTCTCGGAATAGCAAGGAGGTGCCTCCACGACATGAACTCTTACGCAACTGAAAGGGAGGCCTTCGGCAAGCAGATCAGGGACTTCGGCCAAATTCAGCGACATATTGGAGAGTCATGGGCAGAGTACAGGGCGATGAGAGCATACGTCTACGATACGGCTAGGCAGATCGAACTATCCGAAGCAGGACAGAGGCTGGACTCCGACGGCGTCAAGCTCTATGCCACTACGGCCGCTAAGAACATAGCAGACAGGGCAATACAGGTCATGGGTGGCTATGGTTACGTCGGAGAGTACGTAGTCGAGAGGATGTGGAGAGATGCCAAACTTCTCGAAATCGGAGGAGGAACCCTGGAGAGCCATCAAAAGAACATAACTAAGGATCTGAAGAGGGATCCCGGAGCAATCGATAGTTGACTCACCTTCGGCGTTTTTCATTTTGGTAGTCCCGCCCGGATTCGAACCAGGGTCCCCGGGACCAAAACCCGAGATGATGGACCACTACACTACGGGACTCCGGCTGGCCCTCAATGCCGTGGCTCTTGTATTTGACGGGACGGTTAGCCGTCAATATCAAGCCATATTCTTCCTGCCATGAACCGTGCGAGGCAGACTTGTACTGTTATCGATGGTTTTGCTACTGGCCTCTTCATTGTCTTCTTTGGCATATGGGGCAACTCCAGACAACAAAAACGACATCTCTGAAATCTCAGAGAACGAGCCTAGAGTACAGGGAGCCCACAATCCATGGATAGAGCAGTCACTTATCGATAGGTTCGAAACCGGGCAGAAGAATATTCGTGTCACTGCCATCACTAGTTCTCTTGGGCACCTGGACACGTGGCAGAGGCAGTTCGGAGCTATCGAAAGGCAAGCTCCAGCCGGCCCCGGGGAGAGACTCTCCCACCATGAAACGACCTCCACTGGAACGGATCACCGGACCTTTTGGGTCAACTCCTCTTTTTTGCCAAAGCTAATCCAAGTTTCAGGAATCGTGGCCTTGCTCGATGCAGAGAATTCTCCAGAGCCCTATGGAATCTTACCCATCGAGCCCAGTCCCAATACCGTAAGATCCGGAGAGATACACGGTGCGAATGATGCTTGGGAGATGGGATTCTCGGGCGAGGGGCTGATAGTCGCAGTTGCAGATAC
>LUMI01000007.1_pt1 | contig 64026 bp, 48 predicted proteins | sample 729681 | NCBI WGS metagenome assembly LUMI01 (sample SAMN03860267, study PRJNA289734) | marine metagenome | biome: seawater column; feature: ocean; material: water; isolation source: Red Sea water column Station 34 - depth 10m | place: Saudi Arabia: Red Sea | collected 2011-10-15 | depth 10 m
GTCCTTGTCCTTGGCCCTGTCCTTGGCCCTGTCCTTGTCCTTGGCCCTGACCGTCCTCTCCTTCTCCACCGCCCTCGGTGCCACCGTCTCCGGTTCCGTCACCTTGGAAGTCTGGATCGTATGCGTCGGGTATGCCGTCGCCATCCGAGTCCGAGGCGGCACCGTCGTTGGGGTCGTTCGGATAGGGATCATTCGCGTCGGAGGTACCATCGCCGTCGGTATCTGCGTTGTTCGGGTTGGTTCCTGCCTGATACTCCTCCAAGTTGTCTAGTCCATCCCCGTCTGGATCTGCACTGCTGTCACTGGCGGAGTTGGGGTTTAGTCCATAGTTGACCTCCCACCCGTCCGGCATACCGTCGTTGTCGGTATCTGCGTTGTTCATGTCTGTCCCAGCGGCTTGCTCTTCCGCATTGGTCAAACCGTCCCCATCCCAGTCGGCTCCTCCGTCGGAGGGGTCAAGGGGGTCTGAACCATCGGCTGCTACTCCGGTAGAACCGGCCATCAGCACCAATAGCATGGCTGTCAACAAACTTGCTTTCTTCTGATTGTACATTTGTAATTCACTTCCTAGTTTTCCTATTGTCCAGAGTAGGTTGGATGGTTGCTTAGAGCGAGTCTAGACACGTGTCCTGCAACTGTAAAAACGCTGCACTGAGCGCAATCCCAGATGTTTTCGAACACTCTTGATCCTGTCCTGACTCCTCCTTTTCTTGTCATCCAATCTCACTGGCTTTCTCAGGGAACCCTCCGTTCCCTCTGGGGTAGGAGAGGCATGTTACGTATTTCAAGGGTTCCTGCGCTGGCCTCAGGGGGTAATCTTTGCCAATTCGGCTAGGAACCTGGTCTTCCCCATTATGTGAAGAACCGGGATGATGAGTGAAGAAATCGCCAGGACGCCGAAGAAAAGCCCGGACCAGAGCTCTATCCCCCTGCCTATGGAGAGGAAGAGGATCCACCCCATGAGCACCGATACCCAAGGTAGGTGCCTCCTCGTGTAGAGGGACAGCCTGGCATTGAGAATCTCGTCCGAGTACAGTTGCGGGGTGTCTTCGGGATCTGCCAGACCATGCTCGACCCCGCACCTCGCGCAGACCTGGTACCTAGGCCCGTTCCCGGTAATGAACTGGGACTGGGGATAGTTTTGCTTGCACAACCTGCATACTGGCATTACGCTCGTAACAACCAGCGGAGGATTGTCCTTCAAGGCTACGGTCTGGGAGCCTGTCTCAGTTGTCATCCAGGGCGTCATCTAGGAATGATACATCGATGTCGTCACCCTCTTCCTCGAGTTCGTCTGCTAGGTCGTTCAGGCCCTCCAGGCCGATTTCCTCGGTCTGCGCGCTCAGAATCTCCCCGACCGAGGCATCGGGCTCCCATGACTCATCCAACGGGATTTCTTCCATGGTGGTTTCTTCCACATCTTCGGTTTGGTCCTCTGAAATACTATCTGTCTGACTCAGAATCGAGCTCGAAGCTATCTCCTCCTCCTCTGATATGCCGAGGGCCTCCCTGGTCAGCTCCTCCTCCAACTCCACCTCCTGTGTCCCCATCTCCCAGAGTTGTGGTGCTGCTCTCTCCCTGGGTCTGATGATTAGGGCAGCGCCAAGGATGATCATCAGAGCAGAGACCATCAGGATGAAGGTGTTCAGATCCCCATCCACCAGCTGGTCGAACCACGACTCTCCCCCTGAACCTGAACCATCTCCATTTCCTCCGGGGGACACCTCGGAGAGTGGGTATACCCTGATGGAGTCCACGGCTAGCCTGTGGACTTCCCCATCGAATGCGACTACTGCTATCCAGTATGCGGTCGAGGGGTTAACGGGGGTCGGGCCTATGGACTCGAAGGACGAGTTCGTGGATGTTATCGAGGACTGCACAGGAATGGCGTCCCTGGTGTCTGAGAATTGCATGGTGCTGGCATACATCGTGTACGATTTCACCTGGGGATCTTCAGAGTCTGTCCAAAGGACCTCGATTCGATTTCCCGATGGGTCCCAGTATGCCATGATCTCTGAGACCTCGGGGAGGTGCATTCCCGGGTCCTGTGAGTTCTCGTCCACCGGGCTTATCATGGATGTCTCCAGATTGTCAGTCCAGGCGTTCCCTGATGTGTCCACGGGCACCACTGCAACCCAGACGGGTATGTCTGGTCGGATGGCTCCACCTCCGGAGACCTTCTCGAGTAGGGTGCGTCCCCACTGGGTCCTGTCCAGAGTCAATGCTGGCTCGAGACCCTCGGTGCTGTCGAATGGGGCTCCTGCGACCGCGAATAGGAGGTATTCTCCGATGTCCTGGGCCGTACTGGAGGGGAACGTGACGAAGACCCCGTCGCCGGAGTCGGGCGACCTGTCCTCCAAATCTGGGGCCGCTAGCCTCTCAGGGGGGAACATATCGCCCCTGTTGTCTATTGGGGTGACTAGAGCCAAGTGATCGCTTAGTCCAGACAGGAAGACGTTGCCAGCGATGTCATGGATGGTGACCGTGACGTAGAGGGGTATGTCTGGCGATATGCGAGACGGTGTCAGTGAGCCTGGTTCGGAGCCATACAGGGCAGTCGTCAGAGTCACATCCAGTCTTGGAGAGTTTCCTATCTGCCTCTGGTCTATCGTCAAGGCGTTGCAGTTGCCACTTGCCTCGCATGATTCGTATACGTCTGTCAGGTCATCCAGAGGGAAGTCGGATGCCCAAACGGTGTAGTGGCTGAAGTCCTCTGCCATCGTCCTGTCCCAACTGACGTCTATCGCGGTTCCATCGTCCTCGGGATGGTCCCAGGCTTGTAGGCCAGAGACTAAATCGGGCGGGGAGAATTCGGAAGAGTCTAGCTCGGAGTAGCTGGCTGTTTCTACCACTAGGACATCGTCTACGTTCTGATTGCCCCAGTCATCCACTGCCACGACCCCGATCCAGTAGACGATGTCGTTCTCCAGGGTGGTGTTTCCGATTGAGTCTATGATCACCTCATCGGTGGTGCAGTCGGGAATGATCTCGGCTATTGGCCAGCCGTCTACGGAGGTAGGAGAGGTCCATCCAGATGCAGGGAGGATGTAGATGACGTGGTAGGAACAGTCCGCCTCCTGGTTTGGGTTCCAGCTTACCTCGATTCGGCTTCCCTCGTCGTTGGGGGCGTCGTTCGCGGAGGTCCCGGTAATCGGCATTGGGGCTATCCCGTCATTGAGGCCTCCAGCAGTCACAACTGGACCCACGACTGTGGCGTTAGAGGGATCAAACTGTCCCGACTCGTCGACGCATACGACTGCGAACCAGTATGGGACGTTTCCATCTAACTCGAGTGTGGTCGAGTTGCCAGCAGCGAATGCGAAGTCCATCGGTTCGGAAAGAGCCAGGGCGTTGGTTATCTCCTGCTGGACAGCCCAGATTCTGGTTAGTTGTGGGTCTAGCTCCTGACAGGCAGACCACTCTGCTGTCACGGTTCCGGGAACCCCTCCTGACACTGGTTGGACGTCTAGCCATTCTGGCGGAGATGGAATCTCATCGGTCGGAGTAGCGTTGCCTTCCCATGAAGTTGGGTCTCCGAGGCTTCCGTCTGGATACTCGATTGCTATTGCGGCCCTGTACTGCCTCTGATCTGATAGCGGTACCTCAGAGCCATTGCTGTTGCCTGTTTGGAACACAGTGGTAGTCTGAGACCAGTACGGGATTCTCTGGTATGAGGGTAGGTCGTCGAGTTCGTCCTTGGTTGGATTCCAGTCTGGATCGTCAGTGGAATCCCAAAGATACACCCTGTAGGCGTACCATGCAGAGTCCTGAGCAGGCATCCAGGATGCATGCAGGACACCGCCTCCGTCATTTGGCCTGTCATAGAGGCTGGTCATCACTGTGGGAGCCTCTAGTCTCTCCCAATCGTAAGTGATCCTGATCTTGAGTTTACCATCGTTAGGTGACTGCATCTGGAGGTGCACTGTAGAGGATAGCGATCCTGGTTGTGTATCGAATATCGCAGTCTGGAAAGCCTCCTCTATTCCATGGTCAAGAGAAGCCAGGTCCCAGCTTCCAGTGTAGTTCAGGTTGGTCGATCTGGCCCATACCCACGAGCCGCTCTCCGGAGAAGAGAAGGTGAGCGCCCCGGGATAAAGGAGAATCTCCGAAGAGTTGTCCTGGTTCTGGTCCAGTGGGATCGTGATCGGGTTATCTGAGGACGCGAATACGGTCTGCATCCCTGGTCTGGTGCTTTCTGTGATGTCCATGGTCCTGTCAGCGAAAATAGCAGTCAGCGGTAAGGCCCGCCGCTGATTCTCCCTTGGAATCTCCCTCAGGGTCTCCATCGGCTTGAATATGTGAAGTCCGTCTTCTCCGATTACGGCTAATCCCATCCACAAATCTGCATCCCCAGATACCGCTCCAGCCATTTCTCCAATCTTGACGACTCCATGGTCGCCGGTTGCCTCTACAATGCTAATCTTGCTGGCTGAGATAGCAGCTAAGTGATTTCCATCGGATGTCAGTTCCGTGATTGGCCAAGCCTGGAGATCTATTCCACCTGGTCCGGCCTCTATTTTCATCGAGGATGCGTTCCAGTGGACTAGAGGCTGGATGGAGGTGGCAATATGCACCCCCCAGAGATCGGTCTCCACGGCGCTTACGTCATTGCTGGGGATCATGTCGATATTGTACGTCCCGTTTGAGCTGTCGGTTCCCAGGTCCCAAGCAGAGACCCCTGGCCTAGTCAACCCCTGTCCATTGTGGGAGATGAAGAGGGCGGCGTCATGGTGTATGGTTACCATAGAGCCAGTGGATGTGTCGTTCACTTCCCTGGAGACCGAGTCTGCATAGACAATCCCGGAAACGAAGTCTCCGACTAGGCCATCCGCTCTTCCGATTGAGCCAACAATCCCGAGGTTCTGATCCAGGACGATGATCCCAGTCGGTCCTCCGATGAGGACAGAGCCGTTTCCGAGAACGGGGGAAGGAGGAACGAAGAGGTGGTTAGAAATCGGTGTCGGTAGGCCGTCGACAGTTGTGATAGGGTCGTCCCAGTCATACTTTGTCTGATTCCAAAGGCCTATTCCACCGTGAGTGGAAATCAGGACATGCTCGCCGAACTGAACGAAGTCAGTGACTATGTTGCTGGGCAATCCAGCCAACAGGCTTCCCTGGCCCCAAGTGCGAGAGCCCGGATCGAAGGACTGGAAACCAGCAGAGCTGCCATCCCAACCCATCAAGCCAACGAACATCTGCTCTCCGTCTATGAGAAGCCCGTCCATCTGATTGTGGAGAGATGGGGGGGTTGGTTGGAATGACCTCTGGGTGAGGTTGAACGATAAGAGCCCGTTCCCAACGGTGGAGGCCCATATCTCCTCGCCCACTAACAAGATCTCGTTTATTGATTCGGTGAATGCTTCGAAACCGTATTGCCAGAAGACTGACCCATTATCCAGAATTTCCCCCTGCAGTACCGTAGAAGCCAGGTACGAATACTCGGAAGACCCCACCGTTACCCATACGTGAGTCCCGTTCGAAATCATCTCGTGAACGACTCCAGAGGGGAGGCCCACGAGCTCGTCGAAGCCTCCCTCTATGAGGCCGGTTGCATCAAGCCTGTCCACCCTGTTAATCCCAGAAAGGTCGCCAGACCTGCCGATCGCGTAAGAACGCGCAGCAGTGGGCGCTCTGACTATTGAGCATGAATCCATACCTTGTCCGATTACTTGCCCGGAAGTGGCCGATGTGCCCGATGTTAATACACGAGTGATTCCCCCCTCACCATCGAAGTGAGCGACCAACAGTAGGTCCTCGTCGAAGAGCATTCCACCAGGGAAGACTGGGTCCTCCGAGACACCCATTTCCGGGGTTAGAGTATCTAGGAAGTTATTGGATGAATAGTCGAATCGATCTATCCCTACGTTATCGGTATCGAATCCCACGTACAGAATCTCATTCTGTTCGTCGCATGCTAGTGCTCTTGCATCCCTGTCTACCATATTCGAGTTGTCTTCTGTAATCGGCGTAATCCACTCCTCTGTCACGCCATCGCCATCATGGTCAGAAAGATCGAAGCGAGCTATCCCCCCACCAACCGCCCACCATTGCCATGCGGAGAAGCCTACCGCAATGTGTACTATGTCTTGGCAGAGCACGATGTCAGCACCGTACCCATCGGGGATATCATTGGTATCCACGTCCCAAACAGTCCAGTTACTGTTGTTACCTGAAAGTCGCATGACATGTCCGTCATCACCGTATCCAGAAGCGGCCCAGAGGTCGTTCCCTACCACTTTCATGGAGTAGAAGTCCAACTCAGAGTCTTGAGGTAGGCCGTCTCCGGGAAGCCATGACGAGAGCCAAGTCTGATTAATTGGGTCCCATCTAAGTACCCCATTCATGCTAGCGAAGAGGTACTCGCCTTGGAATTCGACCATTCCCCTGATTCTTCCGTCGACGTCGTCCCACTGATTGAGCAGAGTCATATTCGGGACAGAGAAACGTCTGAGGATATCCTCCCCGTAGGCTACCCAAAGCTCGCAAGAAGCGTTTAGGGGGAAGCAATCCCCTAGGTATTGGGCATTTACCCTGCCTACGTCTCCAATGGTCTGTAAGTCGTCCTCCCAGTCTCCTGAAGTCGTATTCCACCTGAGGATAGTTCCTGGGTCTCCGGAGCCGCCCCAACCCGATGTCTCAACTACGCTTATCCAGACTTCATCCCCTATCTGGTTCATGCCGTGGACGACCCCGTTGAACCCAAGGCGAGCACCGGCATCAATGGAGGGTAGGGAGGTATTGTTGTCCAGGTTAATCCTAGAAACCTCGTCCCTAGTATTCCATGGATTTGCCCTTTGTGGAGAGTAGTACATCAAGTTGTCAACAATCAGTATCTCAGCCGGTGAGTAGTTCGGTAGAGTAGGTCCGTCCTGGTTATTCCCCCTATCCCACTGAACTAGGACAGTGCCGTTGACCAGGTCGATTAGGGTAAGGCCAAAGTCCCCTCCAGCCCACATTGTACCCTCTTCCCTTCCCTCTATCAGAACCGTAACATCGTCGTCTTCTAGTATTCCTTGAGATCCATCCCATGAGGGTAGCCAGTTTCCAGATGTGAGATTGAAGCGAGCTATCCCGAGGTTCTCAAAGCCGAGGTAAAGAGTGTCGAGGTACTTGTGGGCTCTAGCCCTCTCGGTATCGTCTCCTGCCGTCCAAACCTCAACTACTGTCCCATTTGAGGTGTTGATTACTGCGGCACCCTCGGTTGTTCCGGCATAGAGTAGGTCGGGACCAATCGGATCAACGGCAATTACGAAGCGAGAAGGCATGCCATCCCCTCCCCCTCCTCCGCCGCCATTTCCTCCAGTGGTCCAGCAGTCCTCGAGCGTGAACTGCGATTGGGGGTTGTTTGGGTCAGGCCAGTTCCACATACAGGCCCCTCTGTTAGTTCCAGCATAGACTCCGTTGGCATCGCTGGAAACATCGTAGAACTCGAAGGGATCATTGTTCCAGCCGGGAATGCTGGTGGGAAGCAGTTGCCAATTGGAACCGTCCCACCTTGCCAAGCCTCCGTTTGAGTTGGCACCGGTGTTCTGTACCTCCGAGCCGACCAACAGGCCACCAAAGAAGTCCAATGCCAGAGTGTTCACATCTTCATCCGGAATTCCATTCGGGTCGTCCGGAGTCCACAGGTCTACTATATCGCTCGTCAGCCTATCGATTAGGAGTATCCCTAGTCCTGGAAGGCCTAGGTAAATCACCTCTCCATCGACTGCAACGGGAGCCGTGTCTAGATTGTCCACACCGAGAGATTGCCAAGAGCCGATTATTTCGGGAGTGCTTAGATCGATTCTCATCACTCCAGCATCCTCTGTAGCGATGTATGCGATTCCGAACCTGGTGGCGATGTCCCTGATTCTGTCAGAGTCGAGTCCCTCCGACTCGGAGAATGTCCCGATTACGTTATTCGAATCGGTGGAGTAGAGGGAGATTCCTGCATCTGAGTGTCCGATAACTAGAGTTGCAGTATTGGAGTCGAAAGCCAAACTGGTAATCGATTCCGAATTGGTTCCCTGGATTTTTCCGAAGTGGGACCCGTCTACATTGCTGAGCCTGTGGACCCCACTACCAGAGGTTCCAATCCAGACCCAACCGTCTTCGTCTTGTTCTATCGATGTGATTGAAACCTCTCCCGAATCTATCGAAGGGATGCTGTCAGAGATGTCCACGGGCTCCTTCCAGAGATTGTCTCTCTTGTCCATCATATCGATGATTGTTCCAGAGGCAATCCAGAACTCGCCTGCCTCTCCGTCATCTATTATCGCTGTGATCTGTGCATCCTCGATTGAAGGGCTACTGACTAGTGGAAAGGATCCGTCTGAGACGTCGCCCAGGACTCTACCCATCGTCCCGGAGGAGTCGCCGATTATCGCCAAAGAGTCTGAGGGGGAACGAGATTGTCCTCCTGGCCAAGGGCTGATGCTGTTTCCGGATCCTGAGAGACCCAAGTCGGATAGGGAGATTTCGCTGCTGAAGAGCAAGACATCAGTATCGTACATCTGGACCTGCTGCTCACCTAGAATGTAAAGCCATCCCGGGGTGACAGCCAGACCGATTGTAATGTCAGAAGATAGCCAATTAGATGAAGTCCAGGATGGAACCCACGACTCAGATGAGATGTCGAACCTGTCTATTCCAGAGTCAGAAGTCGCTATGTAAAGGATGTCATCGGAAACAGCGATGTCGGCGATCGAATTCCCAGAGAGCAGGTTGGAGTCGTCCCAAACGATGTTTCTTTCGATTACTATTGACGTTGAATCGCCCGATGATACGTTGTACTCTATCACCCTGATGCCATGGTCCTCTGTTGCCAAGAACAGGGTCCTGCCATCAATGTACAATTCCAATGGAGTTTCCTCCTGAGAGGTAGAACAGAAGTCTAGAGACTTCCAGAGAGATCCCTTTGCGGGCATCAAGTAGTGGATAGAGCAGTCGGACGCTCCCCACAATACTCCGAATATGTCCGTTTCCAATGCAAGAATTGGATCCGTCATTGATGAGTTGACTTCTTCGGGGAAATCTGAAACATAACCTGAGTCGGATAGGCCCATGGCAGTTACATTCCCATCTTCGTTACCAATGTAGAGCATGTCCCTATTCGGATCCGTAGCGATGGATCTCCCAGATATCTCTGGAATTATATCGATGATGCGCTTGTTTGCGTTGTCATCCAACACCAGCAGATCTTCGTCGACCAGAATGTACAGCCTTCCATCGAATGGGTTGTAAGCACTACCATGGATTGAGACCTCTATGGGGCTGAATGACAGCTTTGGGTCAACAGGGCGGAGGGCCTGGATAACCAAGTCTGTGATTTCAATTCCAGTTGGAATCTGCCAGGATGCGTCACTGATTGTGTTTGGCTTTAGGGATGAGTCGAGAATGCCGTCCAGAAGGCTTGGCGAGTTGTCTGAGAAGGCGTTCTGCCTCCCTAGGTCACCGCGTCCGCTCCAGTCCAAAACACTGGTCTGAGTGTCCATAACTGCAATCTGAGGTTGATTCGCCCAATATCCATCGCTTCCGTTAACGGCCACTTCGAAAGTCAGGTTGTCAATAACGGCACCGGGCGCGAACTCCATGAAGAAGTCAGAAAGTGCGGGAGTCCCGTTTTCAGGGTCTGATCCGGTAGCATCTAGGACAATCCAACCAGTGTCATTGCTACCATTTACTCCCCATGACTTGCTGGAGATATAGTTAGTATCTATGTAGTCTGTTTCTTTCATTTCCAAGTCTGATGGAGGGGACTGATTTGCACCCCATGGGAGTAAAATCATCATAGTAACCAAGGCAATTGCCTTGGCCCTCTCACCGTTTGTCTTGCCACTAGAGTACATGGGACGGAGCGAGTCCCTCGTTGTGCAATTTATGAAGGGTAGGGGTAGTCGTCCGCGACTTGCTCATCATCTGAAAAAATGCTAGACCTGAAAAAACCGTAAACAAGGCCATATTGGCCGATAATCATACGATAATGAATAGGATAGCATCAAAGGAGATGGTTGTTCCGGGATATCCGAGGTGACACTGTGAGCAATGACCAGTTGCGCGAAGACGCATTGGAATACCACTCTTCCGAGCCAAGAGGGAAGGTTACAGTGGTCCCAACAAAGCCACACGGTACGCAGAGGGAGCTCTCTCTTGCTTACTCTCCTGGTGTGGCATATCCCTGCGAAGAGATTAGAGATAACCCCGCAGAAGTATACAAGTACACGTCAAAGGGGAATTTAGTGGCCGTTATCAGCAATGGCACTGCAGTCCTAGGGCTGGGAGATATTGGTCCTCTTGCTAGCAAGCCAGTAATGGAGGGCAAGGGGCTTCTGTTCAAGGCATTCGCAGATATCGACGTTTTCGACATAGAGGTAGATAGAACCGATGTGGATGGATTCGTTGAAGCGGTGAAGGCAATAGCACCTACTTTTGGAGGTATAAATCTCGAGGATATTGGGGCACCTGAGTGCTTCGAGATTGAAAGAAGGCTTGTTGAAGAATTGGACATTCCGGTAATGCACGATGATCAACATGGAACCGCAATAATCTCCGGAGCAGCCTTACTGAATGGGCTAGAAGTCGTTGAAAAGGAGATTGGGGATGTTAGCGTGGTAATACTCGGAGCCGGGGCCTCTGCCATATCATGCGCGAGGCATTACCGAAGACTAGGAGTGAAACCCGAGAACATGACGATGGTCGACTCGAAGGGGATTGTAACATCCAAGAGGATGGAGAATGGCGAATTGAACGAGTACAAGTCTGAGTTTGCCAGGGATGTACCTGAAGGCGGAATCAGTGAAGCCTTGGATGGAGCAGATGTTTTCCTTGGACTATCAAAAGGAGGATTAGTGTCTCCTGATATGATCAAAAATATGAGAGAAAAACCCTTGATTTTCGCACTGGCCAATCCTGATCCAGAGATTACCCCCGAGCAAGTATCTAGCGTGAGGGATGATGCCATAGTTGCAACTGGAAGATCCGACTATCCTAACCAGATTAACAACGTTCTCGGGTTCCCATACATCTTCAGAGGGGCCTTGGATGTTCGAGCTAGCGAAATAACAGAGGGAATGAAGATGGCAGCGACCAAGGCGCTTGCTCAACTTGCGAAGGAGCCTGTGCCAGATGACGTTTCATCCGCCTATCAGGGTGAGCAGATGTCATTCGGGCCCGACTACTTGATTCCCAAGCCTTTCGATGCGAGGGTACTGATCTGGGAAGCAAGCGCAGTGGCTGAAGCAGCTGTAAAAGAGGGGGTTTCCGGACTTTCTGCGGAGGAGTTCGACGTAGACTCATACCGAGAGAAGTTGGAGTCCCGACTAGGACTGACCAGATCAATAATGAGGAGAGTCATTAACCAAGCCAAGAGGGATAAGAAGAGGATTGTTTTCTGCGAGGGAGAGGACCCCACTATCGTAAAGGCGGCATCCCAGTGCATTTCAGAAGGAATATGCGAGCCAATTCTTCTAGGACAGAAGAAGAGGATTGAAGCAGTTAAGGAAGAGTTAGGGCTGAGTTTTGATTGTGAAATGATTGATGTCAGATACGATGAAAGGAGGAGAGGTAGTTACGCTGACGAACTGCATCAGCAAAGAGGCAGGAGGGGACTGACGAGGGAGGATGCTATTAGACAGTTGAAGTCAACCACATTCTTCGCTCCGATGATGGTCAGAATGGGCGATGCCGATGGCTATCTTGGTGGTATTTCCCACCAGTACCCGGATATAGTGAAGCCTTGCTTGCAGGTAATCGGACCTGATCCGAATTCCCACAGAATAGTGGGGATGTACATGATGACTGTGAATGGTCAGTTGATGTTCATCGGGGATGCAACTATCAATATTTATCCAGATGCTAGAACGTTAGCAGAGATAGCTGTTCAGACGGCTAAAGTTGCAAAGAGGTTCGGAGTGAGGCCGAAGGTTGCAATGCTTTCCTTCTCGAATTTCGGGACATCTGCGGAAATGAGGACAGATAGGATCGAAGAGGCAATTGAGATAGTAAGGGATATTGACCCTGATTTGGTAATTGACGGGCCCATGCAGGCAGATACTGCCCTGGTTCCTGATATACAACAAGACTACCCATTCATGTCATTCAACGGCCCGGCCAATGTTCTAATTTGTCCCAATCTTGCTTCCGCAAATATTGCCTACAAGTTACTTCAGAGAGTAGCAGGGGCCGAGATGACCGGCCCCATATTGGAGGGCCTCTCCAGGCCTGCTCACGTCCTTCAGCGTAGAGACAGTACGAGAGACGTGGTGCATATGGCAGCGATTTGTTCAGTAGATGCTCAGAGAGCGGCCAGTCAGAGACTAATCGATTAGACGAGTGGTTTCGGACCAGCTGCTATTACTTCCTCGGAACAGCCATCTGCATACTGCTGGAAGTTCTCGATGAACATCTGAGCAAGAAGGTTAGCAACGTTGTCGTACCTAGTCTCATCATCCCATGTTTCTCTGGGCTGTAGTATACGGTCTGGCACTCCCTCGCAGGTAGTGGGAATCTCAAACCCGAATCGCTCGTCTTTGACGAAAACGACATTGTCCAGATTTCCGTTGATTGCTGCATTGAGAAGATTTCTAGTCCAGCTAATCTTGATTCGGCTACTTGCATCTGCCCCACCGGCAATCCACCCAGTGTTGATCAGCCAGCACTTTGCATCATTCTCACGGATCTTCTTCGACAGCAAATCTGCGTATATGCTCGGATGCCTCGGCATAAATGGGGCCCCAAAGCAAGTCGAGAACGTGGCCTGGGGTTCAGTAACACCCATCTCGGTACCAGCAACCTTAGCAGTATATCCCGACATGAAGTGATATGCGGCTTGTTCGGGAGTTAATCTCGAAAGCGGAGGGAGCACACCAAAAGCATCACAAGTTAGGAACACCACGTTGTTCGGGTTGCCAGCCATCGAATCCGGAGTACGATTTTCTATGAATTCGATTGGATACGATCCTCTGGTGTTCTGAGTTAGAGAGCCGTTGTCGAAGTCAGGAGATCCGTCTGCATTCAATACCACGTTCTCTAGAATTGATCCGGGCATCTTTGTAGTTGCATATATCGCCGGTTCGTCCTCCTTAGAGAGGCGGATTAGCTTAGCATAGCACCCTCCCTCGAAATTGAAAACCCCGTTGTCTGACCAGCCATGCTCATCGTCTCCGACAAGTGCTCTGTTTGGATCTGCAGATAGTGTCGTTTTACCGGTACCGGAAAGCCCGAAGAAGAGAGCTGCGTTCTCCCCGTCTGTATTGGCAGAACAATGCATTGGGAGAAGTCCCTTGGAAGGCAAAATATGATTCATTATTGTGAAAATAGCCTTCTTAATCTCGCCAGCATAGTGAGTCCCCCCTATTATCACCATTCCTCTGTCCAGAGCAATTATGACGAAGACGTCGGAGTTCACTCCGTCGCTCATACTGGACTTCATCTCTGGAACATGGAGAATCGTGAACTCGGGAATGTGAGATGGGATCTCCTCTTCCGTAGCTCGAACGAACATATTGTGCATGAATGCTGCATGCCATGCCTTCTCAGTCACTAGCCTAACTGGCATCCTGTAGTCCTTGTCAGCTCCGCAGAAGGCGTCCTTGACGAATACATTCTCTACCGAATTGAGGTGTTCTTGGACCTTTACTAATAGCCTATCGAAAACCGCCGGAGCCGTTGGTCTATTGACCTCCCCCCACCAGACCTCCTCTGCCATTCCAGCCTCATCCACAATGAATCTGTCATTTGGAGAGCGTCCTGTTCTCTCTCCAGTAACTGCAAGTAATACAGAGTCTGATGTGAGTTTGGCCTCGTTCAAATCAACCGCCATTTGATGCAGCTCTTCAGGACCCATATTCCAGTGAACGTTTCCACTGGGTTCCAAACCGTGCTGTGACAAATCAACAGCCCTACTTTGAGAGGAACTCTGAATCGCAACTCCCCCCAACTAGCCCGAAAGGGGACAAGACTTCAAGCGTTACGGCTCGAAAAAATAACTCTTCATTTCAATAGTGTTCGTTTATCGTCCCATTAGGGGATGTGATTATGCAATACATCCTCTGTTAGGGGACCAATGGGAGACGATGAGTCACCAGACAAGGTCATCCGAGAAAGGGAGTTCAGGCTTCCATCAGGAATCGACATAGGAAATCTAGATGTATCTGAAAATGTCAATGATTCGAAGAAGGCTCAGAAACAGGACGATGCAATAGGGGACTTATTCGATCCATTCGCTGAGCCCGATGAAGATTCACCAGGAAGGGTAAGCAGAGACGGCAGTGTTTCTTCTCCGCCAGAGAGAGATATTGTCTCCCAACTATCAACGGAGGGCGAACAGAGGGTAAATTGGATTCTTATGGTGTCGATGATCGTAATTTACAGTGCCATAAGCATACAGATTGGCAGAGTGTTTGAGGCCCAGATTGGGACAATTCTACTTTTATTTCTTGCATTTTTTGGTTTTGGCCTAGGAGAATTATGGGTTCCCAAGGAGAGACTTAGCCTACTGGGAATAACCTGGGTGATTATCTCGATGAAGGTCCTCTACGGACTAGCAATAGAGTTGAGGAACTGGGGGGTTATCGAGGATGATCTTTTGCTCGGCATTGTATTGTTACTACTAGTAGTGGTCAATATTTTGGTCGCCTATAGACACGATCATGATGCAATAGCTGCTCAATCCACGCTGGTCCTTCTTGCAATTGGATCTACTGCAGGGACAGAATTCGGGGAGTTAGGGGTGGCAGTTATGATCCTAATTGCAACCATAATTCTACATGGGATTGCAATAAACAGGGGATCTGGGAACCTAGCCTCTCTCGGAATTGCGTCTTCTAATCTATGGATTGGGATGCATGCGATAACACCGCAATTTTCTGCCGGACCTCTGCAGGTCTTACCAATTGAGGAACCATTACTATTGTTTCTACTTCTAATGGTAGTCACCTCGTTGAACGCTTACATGGCAACTGTCTTCTCAAAGAACGAGAACTGGTTCTCCAAGGGATTCGAAACTTTGGGTCTTGGAAAACCAGGACTATGGGGGGTCTCGATTTCGCTAGGTATGGTTGGGGCCGTTCTAGCTGTCGCATCAAATCGTGAGGACTTGGGGTACGCTCTCGGAATGGTGACCTTCCTCGGAGGAGCATTTGGTGGTTCATATCTGGTTGTTAGGGGGGTTCAGTCACGTAGGGTATCTAGACCACTCCTGATTACTGCCACAGTTCTCACCCTTGTATTGTTGAACGATGGATATGTTGACGAGTCTCTCGGAGTGTCGTCTTACCATATCTTCACGGCGATTGGAGCTGTAGTGACTGTCGCCATTATCCTCAGAGATCAGAGTAGCGTCTCGGACAGAGTCCTATGGGTTGGATCTGTTGTCGTATTAGCAATACTGGTCCTGCTAGTCCCTACTGATAGCAAATCCGATGGTGATGGTGGATTCACTCTTTTGGGAGTACTATCGCTACTACACATTGGAACAGCGGTTCTGGCGGTTAGAAGAAATTCTTCCTCTCTGACAGGAGTTACTGTAATTCTTCCTTGGTCGTGGATTGTTACAGAGAAAATGATCGAAGAGACCGTGCGAACGATAATGATCGCTAATGACTTGAACGAGCATAATGGAATTGTTCACTTGGAACCTCTGCCCCTCGCGATTTATCTGTCGCTTTCATCGGTACTCCTGTTTCTGGTAAACTCAAAGATGGGCGATAGCGGGGTAAATCTTGCGTCTGGATTCTTGGGGATTACCGAAATCTCTGCTTCAATAAGAGACTCAGGATTGCTGAATCTATGGAGTATTGGCCTGTGGTTACCGATGCTGACAATTGTAATCCTAGCTCAGTTTGATGGGTTCAATACATTATCTCTGGTTTCTCTACTAGCGCTAGTTTCCTTCTTGCACATCCTGAGTTTTGCTCTGGGACTGAGGAATAGTAGTGAGGAGGGTATTATCTGGATTGTCGCAATTACTTATCTGACAATCCAATGGAGGCATGGACTTGATGAGTCGATATTTGTTCTGATGTGTCTGTCTATCTCTTCAATATTGTACTTCGGAAAAGACGCTGTATACGGGCTAGGAATTGGAATGGTCGCCGTTCCAATGCTTGTTTTCTGGACAGGGAGGGACCCCTCTAGGGGATTATCCTCTCCAAAATGGATCTCTGATTTGGACTCAGGAGCATTCTCTGGTACCTTATTCGATACTGAGTTCTTGGCTGTAGCATGTACGATTGTGGTTCTATCTGTCTATTTGCCTAGGGCTGAATATATGGAAAATATGCTTAGGCCTGCTTGCTCGGCGCTGATTCTAGTAGTGATCTCGAGTATTCTTTCTTTGGAGTCCGACAACGCTCTCCTTCAGTTTTCATCTGCGATGGTTTTCATTTTCACTTCGTTTTGGCTTATTTCTAGAGGGGAGATTAGATCGGAACTGAAGACCATTGCCAAGAGAGAGACAGTGATCAGCATGGTCTCTGAGGGAGGCCTTTCCCCGGGCTTGGGGCCATTGTCCTCCTACAGCCCCAAGGTGGCTGAGATGGAGCAGCTACGAAGGAGCAAGAGGGAGTTGTCGGATACAGAGGACATTTCAGAACTGCTTTCATCTGAGATCACCCATACTCCTGTGGTTGGAATGGTCATCCTCATGATAGTATTGCTATCAGGGATTCTTGGTTCTGTTGTACTCGGAATGGGGCCTTTGATATTAGTCTCCACAGGTGTTTTCTGCTGTGCAACGGTATTCCTAATCAAAAAGAGAACCAAGGGACTAGAGTTGGATTTACCGCACATCCTGGGAATCGAGATGCCCATTGCACTCTCAGTGACTGGAGTGTGTTTGATTTTACTATCTGCACACGTTTTCCCGCCGGGAAGTAGTCCTAGGCTACTTCTGGATATGGCCGTCGCATGCTCGTTAATTCTTGTTTTGTTGATGGTTTCACTGCTGGAACACAAGAATCTGATTGACAGGATATCTATCGCTATCGACTGGTTTGTTATCCCGCTGTTGTTGACCCGTCTTATTGGGGGGGCATTGGTTGGGGCCCTGCCTCTCCCTTTCACTGTGGAGCCTTTCGATGGAGATAATCTGGAGTGGACTATGCCGTGGTTACTTCTGGAGTCGATTCTTGTTTTGTGTGTTATTCTAGGTTTCTGGATCGAGGGGAAAAGGAGTAATGTTAGTAGCCGTGAAATGGATGGCTTCGGTTCTGGAGCCCGAAGTCTAGCGATTGTTATGATGTCATTTGGGCCCGCTGGGATTCTTGCAGCTTCTAGCTCTGCTGTACAGAGTGTTAGAACCTCAAGGCCATCCGAACTAGGGATTGCACTCCCTAGTGGAGTCCTAGCTATTTTTGCGCTATCCAGATGGAACGACAGTCTACTCGATTGGTTTGGAGAGATTATGCTAATATCCGGAATAGTTGTAATGATTGGATGTGCACTTACTGTCGTATTGAGACTACCCAAATGGACATTCACTCTAGCCGCTAACGGCCATATTTTCGTTATCTCTGGGGCGATTACAGTTGGAATGGTCGGGAACTTTGGTTTGCCGGTTCTAATGATTTTGATGTCCACTGAGATTTGGATTATCGGAATCCTACAACTGAGAAAGGGTTTCAGGATCTGGGGCCTCTCAGATCTCGTTGCAGCCATAGTTTGCTTCCTTGTATTCGCATCTGGAGATATTGGGCAGAGCGAAATATTGCTTGGAATGACCGTTCTAGCAGTGGAGCTGGGGGTAGTGGCCTGGCTGGGACTAGCCAATCAAGATGAATTGGTCAAGGACTAATCCGGAAGTGCCAACGTTGATGACATACTGGTAATTCTAACCACTTGTGACGAGGTCGTGGATATCTGATACTCCTGATGAGGTTGAGCACCCTCCAATCCCTCTGGGACTCAATAAAATGGCTGTTCCCAGAGTCACCATAGTTCTCTCTATAATCACTGGAATAGGCCTGTTATTGAGTTCGGTCTGGGTGGGAATTTCTGCAATCGGTTTCCTTGACGAAATAGACACCGTTTTCGGAACAACAGATATTGACGCCCTTAACGAAGACGGCCGGTGGCTCTGGGAAGTTGGGTTGCTTTTCGACGCATGCTCTCCTAGAGAAGATGACTGGGAGTGGCCTCATGGATCTCTATCAGAGCAGGAAGGTGTGTTCCTACTCCCTGGAGAGGTTAGATGCGACTGGACGCACCAGGGCAATGGAGACTCGGCCAGTGTGGTCGTCTACAATAGAGCGAACCAGACCCTCAATCTTGTATTGGAGATAGCCGGAGGAGGAGTTGTTTTTGCCTCAAATAACGAGCCTTACGTAATAGTAAACGATCTAGCGGGAAATGATAGCACTGTAATGGAGGTGAATTTGATTGAGGATATCTCAGAGAGAGAGATTAGCATTACTGCCACCCATATTTCGAACCTAGAAGCCCAAGTTAGGTTAGATGTGAATATCTTCCAAGGCCTAGAAAATAGAGATGTTCACATACAGAATGGGGATCCTTTTGCTGTACAGTATACTGTGTGGGATGCTGATTCAGAGGAAGAGTTGGATAGCGGCGACTGGAGTGATTCGGCCGGTGAAGGATGCAATTGGTCCATCGAGGGTTTTTGTTGGTCTGCGATCGGACTGGACATTGACAACGATAGAGGGCTAATCCCAGGAATCAATACCGGAACGACTCATACGACCCTTCTGCCCCCTGATATTGCTTATGGCAACAGCGATGGTCACCAGCTTCAGGAAAAATGGCTGAGGTTCGAGTTGACCCTGAGAAGTGCCCCGATATCAGAGTGAGTTCCACGAAAGAGACTTGACTAAGTTCCAACGGGAACGACCGTGGAAGAAGGGGAGCACACTGCAATAGTTCCTTCGAAGAGGCTGGTTACTAATGCAAAGAGGAAGAGTGAACCAAAGTCCTCGAGGAAAGGAGAGCCTTCTTTCTTCATGAGCGAGGGTATGAAGAGGTTGTCCACCCCATGGTCAGTAGCCTCGATTAGAGCTAGACAGATTGATCCTATGGCGCTTCCTGCTGGTATAATCCTAGATGCGGCTGCTGGTTCAGGAATCCAACTTATCGCATTTTCAAAAATTCTCAAACGTCCTGCACTTGGTGTGGAAATAGATCAGGATGTGGCCAAACTCTGTGCCGCAAATATGTTTCTCAATTCGGAGGGAGATGTCCAACGTTCTCTCGACAGAGTCTTGGTGGGAGATGGTTGTTCTGCTGAATCTGCAGTTTCAACATACTGGTCTAGTCTGAGAGAAGCGGGAATTAGGGCTCATCCCCCTGTTGCAATGCTGCATATTGATCCGGCGAGACCTAGAGATGCTCAAAATCATAGTCTAGATGAAATGGAACCTGACATTAAATCGGTTCTGAAGGGGTGGAGTAGTCATCTACAAACTGGACCAAAAGGCCCAGCGGTATTACTGGATCTTTCTCCAAGACTTGACTCAGTACAACGTGCAATGATCGATGGCATTCTTGAGACGACTTTCCCAGGTGCTTCGTGGACTTGGGAATGGCTAAGCAGAGGCGGTGGTAGAGTAGATAGGCTCTCAGTCTGGGTAGGGTCCCTTTCATCTGACAGTCCGAACAGATGCATAAGAGTAGGAAGGAAGAGGGTTATTTCAAGCATCGAAGGAAGAGGCTCTGGGGCTAATTCAACATCATTCGGTAGTTTAATGGAAATTCCACGGGATGCATATCTAACAATTGTGGATCCAGTACTAATCGAGAGTGGCCTTCAGAGTTCGTGGCACGGCAAGGCAATTACGAGTGGGACCGGTTCATCTTGGGTTAGAACCGAAGGGAGGAGGCCTTTGCTAATACATACAGACGAAATATCTGATGACGATGATGTGAGGGGCTTTGTAGTGGCGACCGGTCGGATTGTGCAGCACAGGTTGTCCCCCCCAGAGTTGAATACTATCGATCAGGTTGCATCTTCTGTGGCAAGGCAGGGGATATCCAATATCACCCTTAGATGCAATCTGGATCCAGAGATTCATCCTACGCTTCAGAGGAGGATAACTCGGGAGTTAAAGGGGTCAGAAGGCACTAAGGGTTTCATGGTAGACATGGAGATAGAAAGACCGTCGGGGGCTCAGAAGTTATACGTAGTCTGCAAGGAGTAGTCGTTCCAGCAAAAAATTGCACCTCCAATCGGTTCAAATAGGGACTGTAGGTCGCGAAGATGCCCAAAAGGCCACCGAAAGGTGAACACGGGGGAACCGTAATGCCAAAAGTAGACGAAGCAGAACTAGGAGACGACTTCTCATATATCGTCAGAATAGCCGATACTGACATTGACGGGTTGAAGCCAATCACATACGGATTAACATCAGTCAAGGGCATAGGAATCAGGACATCGATGATGATCTGCAAGATGTCTGGAATTGACGGTACCAGGTTAGGAGGGCACCTATCTTCTGATGAGCAGGACCTGCTCAGAAGCGCTATCGACGAATATGCGACAAACGTTCCTTGGTGGATGGTTAACCGGCAGAGGGATTTAGAATCAAATGAAGATGCTCACATTATTGCCAATGAGGTAGCGATGACCAAGGATGATGATGTGGCGAGGTTAGCAGAAATCAAGACTTTCCGTGGAATGAGGCACAGGAGTGGACACAAGGTGAGGGGGCAGAGGCTCAGGTCAAACGGCCGGAGAGGGTCTGCACTCGGCGTCCAGAGGAAGAAGTGAGGTTAGACAATGGGCGAACCAAAGTTTTCCAGGCCTAGAACACAGACTCCCACTCACCCCTGGAAGCAGGCTAGGATTGACGAAGAGCACGATCTCAAGGAAAGGTACGGCCTGAAGAAAGTCGGTGGCATGAGAGAAATATGGAGAGAGAAATCTGCACTTAGAAGACATCGGAATCAGGCGATGAAATTGATAGGAAGGGTCGACTCAACCGAAGGTCACTATGCCAAGGAAAAAGAGCAATTACTGAATTCGCTGACAAAGAAAGGGCTCCTACAAACCGGTGCAGACGTTGGAGACGTTCTCGAGATTAACGTTGAACACATGCTATCCAGGAGGCTACAGTCAGTAGTATACTACAAGGGATTGGCCCCGTCTATGAGAGCTGCAAGGAACCTAATCGTACACGGACATATCTGCATCGGTGACCAGAGGATGACTGTGCCAGGGTATCATGTTCTGAAGGAGGAAGAGGATTCTCTACAATACAGCGAAAACTCTCCTTTCGTTGACCCCGAACATCCATTCAGGAAGGAGTTGGAGACTCTCAGGTACCAGGAAGACGATGAAGAGGAATTGGAAGAAGATTCCGCAGAAGAGGAGGAGTCATGATGGGTCACAAAGCTATTCTACACATCTACAGTACTTTCAACAATGTTCTGATTACCGCTACCGATCTGACCGGTGCAGAGACGGTCTGCAAGGTGTCAGGAGGAATGGTGACTAAGGGTGGAAGCGACTCTGGTGGGCAGTTTGCTGCTACAAGGGCTGCTGAGAAGATTGCCGAAATGCTAGCTGAGAAGGATTTTGATCAAGTTATTGTGAAATACAGAGGAGCCGGGGGCAACAGATCTAACAGCGCTCCAGGAGCAACCGCCGCCATTAGAGCGCTTACTCGTGCTGGTGTCAGGATAACGAGGATTGAGGACGTGACTCCAATGCCGACTGATGGAACCAAGAGCAAGGGTGGAAGAAGAGGCAGAAGAGTTTGAATTGGAGTGATAAAATGGTAAAGACCAAGATACTGAAAGAAGAGGACAACAAAATACAGGTACTTCTGTCAAAGACAGACAGGAGCTTTGCCAATGCGCTCAGGAGGTCACTAATCTCAGATACTCCAAAGATGGCTATTGACAGCGTTAGATTCCAGCTCGGTACAAAGGAGCAAGATGAGGAGATATGGGAGACTACCGGACCCATTCCCGACGAAATGGTCGCTCAGAGACTTGCTATGATTCCTATTCCTACCGTGCATGACAAGTTCTACTTCCAAGATGAGTGCCCTAATTGCAAGGATCTTGTTGAGGCCGACAGGGGTTGCTTAGAATGCCAGATGATTTACACATGTGTGGTCTTCGGAACTGAGGAAGGACGTTGGGTTACTGCAGGCGACATGAAGTATCTTGGAGAGGAAGCTCTTGAGATTCCAGACGAGTTCAAGAGCATACCAATTACCAAACTAATGAAGGGGCAAATGATAGAATTCTATGCGACTGCCATCATGGGTCGGGGAAGGGATCATACAAAGTGGTCCCCAGTATGTGGTGTAACTTTCCGCCCCAGAAGGATTGGGGTGCTGAACAACAAAACCAAGGCAAAGATTCTCTGGGACATGGACCTAGAAATCTCAGCCAAGGATTTCAACAAGGATGGAAAGTTGGAAGATGTAGACAAGGTTGCCATTCTTTCTGATGAGCTGAATCACGTAGGAGAGGGGACAGAGGCATCAAGGACATTCAAAGATGCAATTTCTCTCGAAGAGGTCTCAGGAGAGTTTATTCTATCGTTTGAGACAGATGGTTCAATGAGTCCAAAAACCGCTTTCATGAAAGCAGTCGAGGAGCTTGCAGGAAGGTTTGGATCTCTTGAGAAGGACCTTACAAGTTCTCTGTGAATTACAATGATTCATTACCATCTTGCTGGATGAATTACCATGTCTATAGTTCTGGGCAGGGGCCAATGCGGGGCGCACATCACTCTTCTTTTCACGATTGATGATTCAAGTGAAGATTTGGTGTGTCAAGGAAGCAGAGGTGCGGGTATTTGCCTCAAAGACGGAGTAGAGGCAATAGCGAAAGGAGACAATGGCTCCGGAGAGATAATTGTCAGATTCAAGGATGGAGAATACGACTCAAGAATGTATCAAGACGTATTGTCGGAGTTAGTGGAGGAGATTCCTGAGATAGGAAATTTTGATTGGGAGCTGGACATCATAATGTCCTTGCCGACATCTCAGGGTTTCGGAATGTCGGCTTCGGGTGCAGTGGCATCATCGATGGCTATTCAGAGAGCAATCGGAATCCCCCACGAAGAGTGTGTGAGAAGATCTTTTCTCGTTGCCCACATTGTTGAAAGAAAGCGATCTAGCGGTTTGGGCGACACGACTGCTCTTTCCTCGGGAGGAGTGGAGAGAAGAATTGCAGCGGGTTCCCCATTTTCTGGATCTCTTTTAGATAATGGACCAGGAGTATCCCAGGGTTGGTCTGTAGAAATCCCGATTCTAATTTCTTGGAAAGAAAAGACGGGCAGGCACACATCAAGTTACATCGATAATGAGGATTGGAGAAGGAAAATTTGCCTGGCAGGGGAACATGCAATGGAGAGAATCGGTAAAGGAGAATGGAAGGAGCACAGGTGGTCGGAGCTTATTGAGGAATCACTGAGATTCTCATCTGATAGCGGTCTTGAGAAGGATGCATCGAGATCGGAAATTATCGAATCTGTGAAAAAGGTGATAGATAGTTCAGAATTCTCTGAAAGTTTGTCTGCTATGCTTTGTATGTTGGGCGAGAGTGTCGTAATCGTACCAAACGACCCACATGGGCAAGAAGATTGGATCTACAAGATTTCTGAGGAATTGGAGGGTTACGGACTCTCTTCATTCTCCAGTAAAGTAGGAGCATTACGATAGAGGCTAAGACTTAGAGTTCTCATGGAAGTCCTCCAGTGGCTTTAGATCCAAAGGACTGGAGTCGAGCTTGATCGCCCCTCTTAGCCTTAGTCCATCGCAGAAGCCATGTCGATAAACTAGGGCTCCATGCCCATACTCGGCTACATACCTGTCTACCTGCTTCTGAGTTTTCTTCTTTGGAAACTTCAGATCGGCCCCGAAGAAGTGCTTAGCGTCTATCCAGGCACATGGAATCCCATTTATTCTGACATCATCGATCAGAAGCAGGTCTGGAGTTATGATTGCTCTACCTTCCTCTTTTGTTTGTTCCCTGAGTAGTTCCTCTTGACGTCTGAATCGTATCCCTAAAGAGGAGAAGTGGTCACATAGTATCTCTTCGAAAACCTCGGCTGCACTCTGAGTCTCGGTCTGGTTGACCGAGCTAACTCGGTCAACTGACTCAGCGAGTTCGAATTGCTCTCTATCTCTCTGGTTTAATTTGGAGGGATTCTTGTTTAGTGTGTCCTTAATCCTGGTCTTGGTCCAGCCTCGTCCGGTTAGTATAGCCCTGAATGTGTTAACTGGTGGTGCATCAAACCTCTTGGAGAGAGCAATCACGCTTTCTCCTGAATCATACCTCCTGCTGAGCTCATTCGATCTACGCATCAATTTTGAGTGAGAGTAAACGCTCTTCTCCTGATTTAGTGCCGCTCTGAGGGAGAGGGCCTGTTCCAATGAGATTGGTAGACCATCCAGATCTGAAGCAATTTCTTGCACTCTCTCCTCCGGAAGAAAGCCAAATTCGCCCGGGATACAGGCAATCTTCCCTGCTCTATTCTGGACCTCCCTAGAAACCGCGTTCGTGTTCCATCTGATTTCTATCTTCCTTGGGGGTGGATCAATTTCTGCTGGTATTCCCATCGGTCTGGGATCTAGATCAAACCTGGACAGTGCTCTTTCGATGTCCTCTGTTTTGGCGCCCCTGCCCTTATCCTTGGAGGGTTTATTCCCTTTCCTCGGTCTTCGGCGGCGGCCCCGACGTCCCCGACGCCGCTTGGCACTCCCGTCTTCACTCAATGGTACCTCCAGATGTTGGAGCCCCATGAACCCACCTGTCAGAGACTACTTTCTCATTCTTGCATAAGCATCGTAGAAGAAGTCCCGAATTGGCCAAGGTACGAGAAACATTGTTGATGCTAAAGACCATGGAAATGCTAGTTGTCTGCATACTCTCCAAATTGCAGCGCTCTTAGGGAACCATCTCCCGTCATTAGAAATCAGGAAAATAGAATCCAGTCCCTCCATTTCCTTTGGGATGTCAAGTAAAATCTCCTTTCCTTGTTCACTGTTCTGGCCCACTAATTTTACTCTCGAACCCGGGTCCCTTTTCTTGATGAAATCTGCCCATCTGGTACATTTACTGCATTGGTCGTCGAAAAGGACGGTGGTAGTAGATTTTGTAGCCATGGTTCACCTACAGGAAAGCAATTCCGGGTTCTAATGGGAAGGAAATTCGTGCCTTCCCCCCGACGTCTTCTCCTTCTCCTACCCTGTAGGCTTCGACATTCTCGACTCCTAGGGCTGATGCAATGAAATCTGAGTTAGCCGAGATTATACCTAGTTCATCGATTCCCTGTGATAGTAGATATCTGGATCCATCTGACCAAGTGTAGATTTTTCCTCTAGTTTTCTTGCCTCCAACTGTAATTGAGTTCCAGGTATGAAAAACCTCCCCCCTTGTTGACTCTTCATTGAATATTTCCAGAGATTTGACATGCTCCTGACCGTTTGCTTTGAAGTCAAACTCAGAGAAATGAAGTTTGATAGCCTCCGATGCTAGATCCGATTTCCAGATTGGAGACGTCTGTATGACTACTCTGGAAATCGGTTTCTTGGAGTGTCTCTCTGCCAGAGTCCTGAGATTCCTCGCACTGGATATGATGTTCTTCACGTATTCCTCTTCGGCCAAGATGTGCAAGTCATCTGATTCGATGCTGAGAGTAGGAATCTCAAGTGCCGCAAGGAGGTCTTTTCCGCCGAACTTATTCCAGAATTCCTCTGCAATGTGAGGTGTTGCGGGGGCGAGCATCGGAATCCATCCCTCTAGGAATTTCATTGCAGTAGTTCTATCCAGACCCCCTCTTCGAAGGTACCAATTCCAATCCGACAGCATTTCGAAGTGGCTTATCATCACCCCCTCCCTTAGACTGACGTCGGACATTGCTTCAATCCATCTATTCTGACTCGCTCTCATTCTCGATAACAGCCATCCATCAATTTTCGAAGGAGCGTCCGAAAGTGCCATTGCTTCATCGATAGCGCCGAAAAGAGAGTTGATTTGGCGATGGTTAGCTTCCAAGGCGCTATCAGACCAGTCCATTCCTGCCTCAGGATTAGCACCGAATAAAATGAACAGCCTCACCGTATCCGCTCCGAATCTGGAAATCATTTCTTCGGGGCTAACGGTGTTTCCAAGAGATTTGCTCATCTTTGCTGATCTGGTTGAAAGTTCTTTTCCGCAGGTTGGGCAAGCGGATTCGAAGTAGTCAACATGGTACTCAGAATTGCAATCGGAGCAGTAGGGGGCAGGAGCATTGAGCATGCCCTGACAGACCAACCTTCCGAATGGTTCCCCGACCTCGTTCATCCCAGCATCTCTGGTGAATTTTGTGAAGAATCTAGCATAGAGTAGATGCATGACAGCGTGTTCTATCCCCCCTATGTACAGGTCAACTCCGCCATCCATCCAATAATCTACAGCAGAGCGATTGAACGGGTACTCGTCGTTGTTCGCATCGCAAAATCTCATGAAATACCATGATGAGTCGTAGAATGTGTCCATTGTATCGGTCTCTCGCCTTGCCTCACTTCCGCATTTAGGACAAATGGTTTGCACAAAGCTATGATGCGACTCGAGAGGATTGCCACTTTGGTCTTCGGTAAACACTACGTCTAGTGGTAACTCAACCGGAAGATCTTCCCGAGGTACGGGGACAATTCCGCATGACTTGCAATGAATCATGGGGATAGGAGTCCCCCAGAACCTCTGTCTGCTCAGTAGCCAATCCTTCAGACGATACTCAACTTTGCCATGTCCTGCTTGCTTCTCTTCTAGAGCGGAAATTACGGCACTCTTTGCTTCATCTCCGGAGAGTCCGTCAAAACCGTCTATTGGAGAGTTGATCATTGGGCCGTATCCTTCGAATGCCCTATTCATTGGTTCGTTGGTGTCGCCACCCCGGTTTTCTTCGAGTACCCTCCTTATCTCGAGATCGTACTCGGTTGCGAAATCGAAGTCTCTTTGATCGTGCCCTGGGACTGCCATCACCGCTCCCGTTCCATAAGTAGAGACCACGAAATTACCAGCGTATATTGGAACCCTCTCATCGTTCAGTGGATTGATTGCATGCCTCCCTAGGAAGACCCCCTTCTTCTCCTTCAGCATGTTTACTCTCTCGAACTCAGACATTCGTGAGCATTCTTCTTTGAGGGCTCTCCATCCTTCTTCCCACTCACTACCTGAGCACAACTCTTCACACAAAGGATGCTCTGGCGACAAAGTGAGGAAAGTTACTCCGAAAATGGTGTCAGGCCTGGTAGTAAATGCTCCAATTACTGATGAAGAGTCGGCCACTTGGAATTCGATATGTGCTCCATTGGAGCGCCCAATCCAGTTCCTCTGCATAGCCTTAACATTCTCGGGGAACGAGATATTTTCTAGTTCATCGAGCAACTCGTCGGAGTACTCGGTCATCCTTACGAACCACTGTGCCATGTCTCTCTGGACTACTTCCAATCCGCATCTCCAGCATCTATTGTTTCTTACCTGTTCGTTAGCCAGAACGGTATCACAGTCGATGCACCAGTTTACTGGAGCCGACTTTCGCTCAATCAGACCCATCTCATTGAGGATTAGGAACATCTCCTGGTTCCAACGGTAGTAATCCACATCTGATGTCGCCAAGAATCTCCTCCAATCGTATGAGTAGCCCATCCTTTCTTGGTCGGAACGAATGCTAGAGATGTTGCCATGCGTGACATCATGAGGGTGCCCGCCTTCTTTCTTGGCGGCATTCTCCGCTGGCATTCCGAATGAGTCATACCCCATCGGATAGAGTACGTTCTTTCCCATTAATCTCTGGAAGCGTGCCATAGCATCGCCGATAGAGTAGTTCCTGACATGGCCCATATGCATGTGTCCAGATGGATATGGGAACATCTCAAGGCAGTAGAACTTGGGTTTAGAGTCATCAATTTCGGCCTCGAAGACCCTGTCTTCGGACCATTTCTTCTGCCATCTGGATTCGATCTCTTGGGGGTCGTATGGCATTTGCTCAAACTTAGCGCTTGGTATCGCTTGTATATGCATTACGACTTTGTCCTATGTCTTACTCGCAAGGTTCATGCTGTCCGAGGGAGAGTTTCATACTTCGATTTGGGAAGATGGAGTAGAAGTCTGGGTAACCCAAATGGGCAACCTGATGAACATGAATACTGCCTTCGTGGACAGAGCCAATGAAATTGTCGCAATCGTTGATCCGTTCGACGCCGAGAAGTGGTGCTCTAAGTTAGAAGAAGAGGGGCTCCGACCCACACACCTCCTGTATACGCATACTCATCGAGACCATGCAGCAGGATTTCCAGGAATGATCGATAGATTCCCCGATCTTGAGGTCTGGGGGCATGAAGATGCAAGAGTTCCTAGCCTATTGGGGAATATTGTATTCAGAAAGGTGGACTTCACCAATACTTGGGATTGTGAACCCGGGGAAAGTGAGGATTGGTCTGCAGGATCTATTGAGATTACTGTTACTCACTCACCCGGTCATGCACCTGGTCACGTCACCTTCCACGGACATGGAGTCTACCATGCTGGTGATCTTCTCTTCGTCAGGAGCGCTGGGAGAGTGGATCTTCCTGGAGGGGATCCGCAAGCACAGCAGAGGAGCCTGATTAGAGCCAAGCAGATTCTCAGTAGTCTGCCTCCGGATTGGAGATTGATTCCCGGTCACAGATATGATAATTTCAAGGGCGAGGTACCGGACTGGATTAGTCTAGAAGATGCACTAAAGCATAACTACTTCCTTTCCAATATTACTATGATTGAATGAGTTATCTGCCGAGCATCCTTCGAACTTGGGTGCTTTCATGATCCAAAGAAGGTGCTTCTTCCTCCCTGATTTTCTTCAGGGCGTTCAGAGGAATCCAATCATCAGGAACTAGTCGCCAAGGAGTAACTCGTGCCATTATCCCCAGCAGAATCTGACTTCCAGGAATCATGAAAACTCTCAGAGGAGGCACTACTATACTCAAAGCAGCCAAGTCGTCTCTAGCCTGAATCCTCTCCTTTCTACTGACCCTTCTTCCAATCAGTATGTTGGCCAATGTTCCTGATGTCTTTTGGAAATGCTCAGCCCCTATTCTCGAAGCATCCCAAGCCTTCTCCAATCCCTCCCCCCACTTGCGTGGCTCCTTTGCTACTTCTCTGATTTCGTTCTGAGATTTATCCGGGAGTCTACGATAGGCTAACGAAGCTCCCGTGATGACCCATGGAACCCATCTAAACGTAAATCTGACAGCGTTTGAGACTCTACCCAATGTAATCACTCTGTCTTGTCTATTCTCTCTTTGCTTAGATTCCTCTTTTCCAATTCTTTCTTTACCGTGCCAGAAGGTACTTTTCCTTCCTGCTCCAATGCCGATATCGCTGCAACAACAATGCTATTTGTATCTATTTCGAAGAACGAACGGAGGGCTTCTCGTGTGTCGGATCTTCCGAACCCATCTGTTCCGAGTACAATGTATCTGCCTCCTATCCATCTCTGAATCATCTCAGGGACGGAGCAGATGTAGTCGGAAGTAGCGACTGTGGGCGTTTGGTCTCCAAAACACCTGGAGACGTATGGTTCGTCGGAAATTTCAGGATTCAGGCGTCTTGATCTTTCATGCTCAAGACCTTCCCTGCGAAGTTCCCCATAGGAGGTAACGGACCAAACCTCAGATGATATCCCGTGTTCACTGAGTAGTTCCGAGGCTGCCTCCCTAACGTTCCTCAGAATTGGGCCGGATCCGAGTAGCCTAATCTTTTTTCTTCCCTCTCCCACTTCTTCTATTTTGTACGCCCCCCTAACGATGCCATCATCCACGTCAGGTGGCTTTGGCATCTGCTGCTGATTCTCATTGTAAAGCATCACATAGTGGAAGACATCAAGATTCTGGCCCCACATCTCATCTATTCCATGTCTGATGATAGCGGCTAGCTCGTAGGCATATGCAGGATCCCATGCTCGACAGTGAGGAACTGCCGAGGCCATTAGAAGACTGTGTCCGTCCTGATGTTGTAGACCCTCTCCGTTAAGCGTGGTCCGCCCTGCTGTCGCGCCCATCAGGAAGCCGCGCGCACGGGCGTCTGCAGCACTCCAAATCTGATCCCCCACCCTCTGGAATCCGAACATTGAGTAGAAGGTGTAGAAAGGCAGGGTAGCGGAGTTTGCACTAGAATACGAAGTAGCACTTGATATCCATGAGGCAATGGCTCCTGCCTCCGAAATTCCTTCCTGAAGGACCTGGCCTGATTCCGACTCCTTGTAGTTTAGGAGCATCTTATGGTCTACTGGAGTGTACTTCTGGCCTCTAGAAGCGAAGATCTCAAACTCGCTGAATAGTGGATCCATTCCGAAAGTTCTGCCTTCATCGGGGATGATGGGCACGACTCTGGAGCCTATCTCTGATTTCATCAGATTTCTTAGCAGGCGAACGAAAGCCATGGTTGTAGAAACCTCTTGACCTTCTGGGGTACCCTGGTCGAATGCTGAATATGTGTCTTTTCCAGGAAGATCGAAGTTAATTTTCGAGGGCTTTCTTGAAGGTAGATATCCACCGAGTTCGGTTCTTCTTTCGGTCAGATACTTGATCTCATCCGAGTCTTCTTCTAGTGCGATGAAGGGATTTTCTTCGAGTCTGGAATCCCCGATATCAATCTCCAGAGCATCACGGTAAGCCTTCAGGTCGTCGATAGTCATCTTCTTCTTTTGGTGGGTTGAGTTCCTACCCTCGAAAGAGTCGATTCCCCAGCCTTTCACTGTATGTGCCAAAATCACAGCTGGACCCTTTGCAGAAATAGCTGATTTGTATGCGGAATACACCTTTACTGGATCGTGACCTCCTCTGGTAAGGCCTTCTATCTCAGAATCAGAAATTGAGGTTCCTAGGGCCTTCAGAGATTCGCTTCCAGAGAACATCTCTTCTCGGAAATCGTCGATTGATAGGGTGCTGAGTCGTTGCCAGTCTCCATCGGCGATACTCTCCATCTTCTCCAGAAGTTCTCCTTTTGTGTCTCTTTGGAATACTCTGTCCCATCCTGACCCCCAAATTAGCTTGATTACTGTCCATCCTGCTCCTCGATAGAGGCCCTCTAATTCCTGGATAATGCTGGAATTCCCTCTTACTGGACCGTCTAGCCTCTGTAAATTGCAATTTACTACTACGATTAGATTGTCCAACTGTTCCCTACCGGCTACTGCTATGGAAGCTATTGACTCTGGTTCGTCCATCTCTCCGTCTCCTAAGAAGGCGAAAACTCGACTCTCCGATGTATCTGCAATTCCTCTTTGGTCGAGATACTTCCAGAATCTCGCCTGCATTACGGCACCAAGTGGCCCTAATCCCATTGAAACGGTGGGATACTCCCAGAAATCTGGCATTAGTCTTGGATGGGGGTATGAAGACAGTCCCTCCACGAAGGCCTCCTGCCTGAAGTTTGAAACCTGATCTGCGGAAATTCTTCCTTCTAGGAATGCTCGAGAATAAATTCCAGGACTAGCGTGTCCCTGGATGAATAAGGCGTCTCCGATGCCATTGTGATCCTTTCCTCTGAATACATGCTGGAATCCTACTTCGTACAAAGTCGAGCTTGAGGCGTAAGTGGAAATATGCCCGCCTATCCCGTCCATTCTCCTGTTTGCATCTGAGACCATAGCGGCCGCATTCCAGAGTACGTGACTCTGGATCTTTTTCTCCAATGTTAGGTTTCCAGGATATGGAGGCTGTTGTTCAATAGAAATTGAGTTTAGGTACGGAGTTCTAGATGGTGAAATTTCAATACCTAAGGAAGACGCTTCTGACATTACCTCCTGTAGGAGTAGCCGCGCCCTTGACTTGCCCTGTGACGATGCTAGAGTCCTCAAGGATTCCAGCCATTCATCCGTCTCCTCTGGATCCGTATCGGGAAGAGTCTGTCGGGGTTCTGGGGGGGGCATGGCAATCACTAACCTGTTGGGCAGAATCTCCAGTCAAGAGGTGTTTTTTGAATGGGTCGACGGTAGTGTCTGCCTAAGATGGGGATGTTCCTGGCCCCAACTCTATCAAATGGCACTCGTGCATTGTCCTGATTCCAGCGACAGTGATCGGTGAATCTCCCGAAACGCATCTCTCTCCTTTCCATTTCCTGACGGTTCTAATTACGGTCTTTGAACCGGCTGTATTGTTGGGGTCGACCTTGACTTCTACAATCATTTCGCCAACCTGTCCCAACCAATCCAGAACTGAGTCTATACTTCGCCTGGCATATCCGTGTCTCTGTTCAGAGCTCCTTACCCAATATCCCAAATTCCAAGTCGCCCTCTCGGATCTAGTAACCCTATCAAAGCCTACTAAACCAATGACAAAACCATCCCAAGGACGTATCATCACCCAGTGATGAAGGAGGCCCGATCTGCCCTTTCTCTCTGTGTCTCTGATGAAATCCTCGATTTGAGGTCTTATTTCCTTATCTGGATTAATCCACGGCATAGCCCTCATCACATCTGGCCAGGTCTCCTCGAATGCTTCGACTATTTCTGCTATGTGAGACTTTGAAGCTGGTCTTAGAACCAGCCCCTCATCCACTCGAATGGTGGAAGTGGCTCGTCTCTGCATCATTCTTGGGGAAGGGTCCCACCGCATCAGTTCTGCGTCGACATCTAGGTTATGAAATCAGTTTCTCACTTGCTCGAACTAGGTCCGGGTCATCCGGATGAAGTTTTACCGCGGATTCCACCATCCTCCTAGCTTCTGAATTCCTACCAATCGACATTAGTAGCCTCCCTACTGAATACACCAATGAGGTCCTGTTCCCCAGATGAGGACCTACTTCATCCAATAGCACGGTGGCTTGGGCTGTATTCTGCTCCTTTGCTGATCTGATTGCAGATTGCAATTGTTTGATTATTTCTGCAGCGGGCCATTCTTCTTGTTGCTGCCAAGGCCAAAAAGTAGGGGGCTCTTCAGAGTGCTCATTTGGTTCTGCAGGAGTTTCTTGTTGAGGGATGACTGGGGCCGAGGGCAACTTTGGTATTGTTTCTGGTGAGGGTGCGACTTTTTCCTCTTGTACAGGAAGAGAGGTGATTTTGGGGATTGAGAACGAAGGAGCAGGTGGTATTTCTGGTGAGGTGTCCGTTATCGTCGACTCTGTGGAGAATGCCGCTTCGAATTCGTCAATCCTACCATCTCCATCGAAGTCTTCTGGCTCCAATTGTGGTTGATTAGGAAGCGGCACGCCACTCTCCTCTGCATCGATTAATTCACTTGGAGGTGAAGGCTGTACGAACGTTGGTGTTTCAGAGTTTGGTTGAATTAATTCGATTTGTCTCTGCTCAATAATTTCCTCTTCGTCTCGTAAATCCTTTGGAACCTCAAACTTCTGGACAAATTGGGGGATGTCATCTGCAGTCAGTTCGTATTCCTCATCGACATCTTCCTCTGGACGGACCATTGAGTCGAAGTCTGGCTTTCTATCGAGTACGATTTCTTCTCCCTCCCCGTATTGTGATACTTCGACTGTTAAGTCATCTAATGCAAATGAAGGGGGCGCGATTTCCTCCTCCTCCTCATGTTCAATCTCGGTCATTAGTTGATCTAGGAGATCTGTAGATTCATCCTGCTCCAGACCGGAATTCTGCTGAAAGGAAGGTCGGTCAATCTGATAGTAACATCTCGTACAAACCTTCGTTCCCTCTTGGTTAGTATGCTGACAGGACGGGCAAACTAAGCCCTTAGAATTTGAATTACTCCATGACTTGAATCTGTCAAACACCAGTCCCGTCCCCCCTGGATGTTACCCTCGAATACTTCGAGCGTTTAATTCTCACTGGAAATGGATTGATTATTGAGTCAGAGGCTCATCAAGTAACCGTGATAGGGGCTGGAGGTGAGGGTAGGTCATGGCAGGTTCAGAGGAGAATATTGCGAGTCGCTTCCAGAGGAGCCAGGACCACCATGAAGCCTATCTTCGTCTAATCAGATGGGAATTAGAAGACGAATTAGCAATGACTGAGGAGAGATTGAGGAATTGGTCGGATAAGAAGCTCGAAGCAAATGGAATTGCTCTTTTTGGTTTGAGCGCTAAGGCTGATGGCTGGTTATTCGGCCAACGAGTGATAAGATTCCGAAGAGGAGCTGGGAGGGGCCTGGGCTCTCACAGATTCAGGCAGGGCGACATCATCATGCTCAGTAGGAGCAATCCATTGACTGAAAAACCCATAGAGGCAGTAGTCAGCAATAGAAGCAGAGACTCGATTAGAGTGGTGGTACCCGAGGCTCCAAAGGGACTTAGAAAAGGAACGTGGAGAATTGACAGGGGAGCCAATCGAGTTGCATTCGACAGAATGAGAGATGCATTGAATTCAATTTTCGAAGAGGGTGGAGGCGCCCCCCTGAGGGAGCTACTACTTGGCCTTGTACACGATCCAGAAGCTACCGCTTCCCTGATTCCAGAGATGAAAGGGGCAAAGGAGGTCAGGGTTCCACTTCCTAGTGACCTGAACGAGTCCCAGAGGGAGGCTGCCAAGATGGGAATCAGTAGGAGATTGACTTTGATTCAGGGTCCCCCGGGTACGGGAAAGACTCATACTGCGGTAAGAATATTGGAGAACTGGGCGATTCAAGATACTGGTACCGTCCTAGCTGTCGCAGATTCTAATGTTGCTGTCGATAACCTGCTAGAGGGCCTGCTTGAAAGAGGAATCAGGGCTGTAAGGCTCGGACAACCAGTGAAGGTTAGAGAGAGCCTGAGAGAAGCCACAATGGATGCTAGGATGGAGAGTCACGAGCTCAACAGGGACTTGATCGAGGAGATTGAGAGGAATGAAAAGCTATCCCGTAGGATAAAGGGGATGCGAGGAGGGAAGGAAAAAGGACTTGCACATAGGGACTTGAGTCGAGGGTGGAAGGAGGTAAGGAGGCTTGAAAGACAGATTAGGGATGATATTCTGGATAGGGCTCAGGTTCTGTGTTGTACCTGCATAGGTTCTGGACACGATCTACTCGACGGAAGGAGTTTTTCTAGGGTTCTTATCGACGAGGCAACTCAGGCGACAGAACCAGCATCATTGGTTCCCTTAGTTAAGGGATCTAGACAGATTGTCCTTGTCGGAGACCATAGACAACTGCCGCCAACCGTCATTTCACGTCGAGCAGAGAAAGGTGGTTTGGATAGGTCCCTATTCGAACGCCTAGTTGAGATGGGTATCGCTCCGCTAATGCTTACCACCCAATACAGAATGCACCCTTCAATTTCTGATTTTCCGAACAAGAGATTCTACGATGGGAAACTCGAGGATGGGGTGGATAAATCGGATAGAGCGACTCCTGCAGGTATGCTCTGGCCAGATTGGGATGCTCCTCTAGCGTTCCTACCTGTCGAGGGCGAGGAGTTACTTTCTCCAGACGGAGCCTCGAAGGAGAATTCCGTGGAGGCTTCATGGGTCGTGAAGATATTGATGGGACTAATCGAAGAGGGTGGACTAGAATTCCAGGACATAGGGATAGTCACCCCATATGCCGGCCAAGTACGGGCGATAAGGGACATGATTCCAGAGTCAATGCAGGATGTTGAGGTAAGGACAGTGGATGGGTACCAAGGAAGGGAGAAGGACGTGATAATCTTCTCCAGTGTAAGATCTAACCCCGATGGGAATGTAGGTTTCCTTTCGGATGGTAGGAGATTGAACGTAGCACTAACCAGGTCTAGGAGAGGCCTCATAGTGGTCGGTAACCCGGAAACTCTCAGACATGACGATAATTGGAGAGCTTGGATTGATCACATCAGGAGTAGCAAACTTGAGGCATGGCATCTCTTGGGGACAGCGTGAGGCGTGACAATGGGCGATCATGACTCCCCAATCTCTATACACGGAGGAGGGACTCTAGCAAAGGCCATTGTTTCTCAGGAGCAGGGGCACTGGTCGGTCCCGGATGGTACAATCCTCTCCTCCGGATCAAAGAGGCTTGTGGCCTTCGTGATTGACGTAGTTATCGTTGTCTCGATTCTAAACCTGGCTACTAGAGGAATGATTGCAAACGCATTGAACATCTCCCTATGGTCTTCCTGGGATTTCCACTATGCTGTCGCTTTCGCTGCTGTTTTTCTCACCACCCACTGGCTTTACTGGAGATTAACGGGTTTGGCATTCTCTAGGTCTCTTGGTCAAAAAGTCCTGGGAATTGCCATCGTTATGGAAGATGGGAGTAAAGTGGAAAGCAATATTTGGGATAGGAGGTCCTTTGCGAAGTTACTCTACCTACTTCCAGTTGTAAACCTGTACTTCGGTGTTTACGAATTAGCGAGGATTTCGCAGAGGCATACCCATCAATCAAATCTCGATCTAAGTGTGGGTACAATCGTCGCACATTCTGAGTCGCTTCCTCCAGCGAGTAGGAAGAATATCAGGTAGGTGTAGACTTGGAAGATGCCATCGAATGGGTTCTCTCAGGAGGTTGTATCGTTTATCCTACGTCGACTCTGCCTGCACTTGGTTGTATCCCAGACTCAAATGCTTTAGACAGACTTTACGGGATAAAGGGAAGGAATAGTGGAGCTCCTGTGAGTCTCGGTGTTGTGAGTCTGAGTCAGGCTAGTGAGATAGTTCATGTCCCCGATGATGTAAACGAAATTCTTGGTGTGTTTCCAGAAGGATCTCTGACTGTTATACTTAGAGCAAAGGAGGAGATGGACTCCAGACTCGGGGGGAACAAGGTGGCCGTTAGAGTGGTTTCGAACAGAACGGCCAAGCAGTTGCTTAGTAGGACGGGTCCGCTGACAGCAACGAGTGCAAATATATCTGGACAGGAGCCGTTGTTAGATTGTGCAGAAGCCGCAGAGTCTCTTCGAAGGACCGAGGAGTCAATTATCGGCGTCGATGGAATCTGTGAAGGGGGACCACCCAGTACTTTGATAGCATGGCATACGGTCTGCGAATCACCTGAGTCGTTGAGTATTGAGGTAGTCAGAGAAGGGAAGATTAGTTCGGAGGAAGTTTTGTCATGGTGGAAGAGCAGGATCTGAAACAATGGCGAGATGCCGGTCACGTAGCCAGAAGAACCCTTGAGGGAATAAAGGGGGAGATTGTAGAAGGAAAGGAGTGGTCTGAAGTAATAGATTCAGCAGAGAGGTTCATCAGGAGGCACGGAGGTAAGGCTGCATTTCCTGTGACTATATCTGTTAACGAAATGGCCGCACATTACACTTCCAACACAGAGCTGACTCCTCCTGAGGGTTTCGAGGGCGAGATGATCTTCCAGAAAGGGGACTTGGTCAAGCTAGATGTTGGCGTCCACATCAAAGGGGCCCTGGGAGACAATGCTCTCACAGTAGAAGTGGGGAATGGGGGAGAGCATACTGAGCAGATCAGAGCAGCGAGAGAGGCACGAGATGCAGCTATCGAAAAGATGCACCCGGGAACTCCATGGCATGTGATCGGAGAGGCGGCACAACAAGCATCGATAGATGCTGGCTTTGAACCAATCAGGAATCTTAGCGGTCACAAGATGGAAAGATGGAATCTTCACTCTGGGGTTTCGATACCTATGTTCGCATGCGGTCCCAACAATCCTGGTTACAAAGGGGAGGTTGAGGCAGGGGGGGTATATGCTATTGAGCCATTCAATACCACAGGAAAAAGTGGGATGATTGAGAATGTCCCTCCCTCTGATTCATCCAATATTCTTAGAGTGACTGGAGACGTGAAGATTAGGAAGGCCCTATCCAAGGGTAAGTTGAAACCACTGGGCGCTACTATGGCAAGATATATCGAAGAGAGGTACAACACCCTACCTTTCGCAGAGAGATGGGCATTCCCTCTGCTTAGCAAACCCTTCCCAGAGGAGGGCGAAGAGTCCCTGAGAAGGAAATGGAGAGCTCTGATCAAGAAGTTGACATCGATCAGGTTCCTAGAGGTCTACAGCGCACTCAGGGATGTCGATAAGGGAGTTGTAGGGCAATTCGAGCACACGGTATACGTCACAGAGGGCGGTCCAGAGATTCTGACAGTGGAGTAAATTGATATTCTTTTTCTAGGGTTCTGGCTAGATTTTCTCTCATTCCTCACAACGATTAACTATTGCCTCCTGCCTGCCATGACCGTACAGGACGAAAGGTTCTCGCTGAGTGCATCCCATCCCCTCGCATTTATCTCTCTCCTGTACACCTCTTGGTTGGTTAGCGGACCGCTTAAAATAGGCAGGAAATTTTCAAGTTCTAATTGACATTATGTTTCTCGGTTTGAGACTCCCCAAACAAAGTCACAGCGATGATAGCCGAGAAAATGAGGGCCATCCCAACTATCTGCTGTAACGAAGGCTGCTCAGAAAGAAGGATTACACCCCAGACTATTGTGAGAACCGGTTGTAATAGAACCGCGAAGGAGGTATGTGCAGCTGGAAGGCGAGGGAGAGCGAATGTAATCGCGATCCACCCAATTACTTGGCATGATATGGCTAAAAGGAATAGCCACCCATGACCGGGCCAGTTCATTGTGAAGTCAATTGGTTCGATGTCCAATCTTTTCAAGGGAGCGATTCCAACCAGGAGAAGCCCAAATGCCGCTCCTATGGTAGCATCGAATTGGAGATTCGAGGATGGGGCTTGGATTCTATTCGAGTACCTGTACAGAATCAGGAAAGAAGAGTAGAAGATTGCTGCGACGATGCCTCCGATGACTCCCTTCAATGGATCTTCCCCATATGGTTCATCATCCCAAATACCAGCTATGAAAACGAGTCCAATCATTACCATCGGCAATGCCAGCAATATCATCCGATTTGGCCTCTCACCGAATAGCCACCAACTAACTAATGTGACAATGATTACCTGAGAGTTTCCGATCAATGTTGCTATTCCACTTCCAATGTAGTCAATGGCACTGTGATATCCTGCGAAGTCAATGGCTAGAAGGATTCCAGCGACAAAGGTGAGAATCCTGCTTTTGAAGGATCTCTTATCTTCCCTGTTCAAATACAAAACTAGGATGAATAGGATTGGGATTGCGTAAACCATTCTGAAGAAGGCCCCGGTAATCGGTGTTGTTTCGGATTGTATGTAGAGCAGTGGGGCAAACGAGAGTACAGAGGCGCCTGCAAGGGCTATCAGCATAATTCGCCGGTCATCTGCCGGCGCCGTCATCGGCCCCCCTCACTCCGATGCTTTACTTTCATCATTGAGCATGTTCTGAAGTTCTCCCGATTCATACAGCTCTAGGGCGATATCGGACCCCCCAATCAATTCTCCATTGATGAAGACTTGAGGAATGGTCGGGAAATCTGACCACTCCTTCAGCGCTGGTCTTGCTCTAGGATCCGAAAGGACGTTGACACTAGCAAATGTCTCCATGCCAAGTTCATTTGCTACCATGCTGATCACTTGAGCTCCTCTTGCTGAGAATCCACATTGTGGCTGGTCGGGTGTGCCCTTCATAAAAATCACAATTTTATTTTCGTCAACAACTTTTTGCAGTTCTTCGGGTGTCCAGTCAAAACTCATTTCAATCACTCCTTCTTTGGTCTTCTGATATGTACCCCAAAGAACTCTGTCTCTTGACCGTGTGGGTCGAAAGCTGTCTTTGAATTCTTCTCTGCTTGTTTCGGAGTCATACATTTTAGATCTAGAGCATGCACAGTATTGTCGGAGATAAACTGCTTGAAATGGTTGAGAATTGGCTTCTGTCTTTGGAGCGGCATCACTCCCTCAAAGCTCTGGGAAATAACTCTGACATGGAAGTGGTCGCCTGTTCCATGTAAATCGGATACTTCTACCTCGGCGTCGGGAACTATCTTGAGAATCTCGTTTGTCATCCAATCGGAGGTTACCATGGCCCCGAAAGGAGGCATTCCGATATTAAACTAAGTTTCCATGGCATTGGTTATTGATTCTAAATTCTCGGATATGGTTCCGTTATTGTTAATCAGTCCTGATCCGACCACTGCGACATCGACCCCCCAGTCTGCCACCAGTTTTGCATTGTGAAACTTGATCCCGCCGTCTATCATCAGTTTCGTTTTCCTCCCGCCATTTTCAATCTGCATATCTATTTCTTTACGCAGAGTCCTTACCTTTTCCTCTACTTCTGGAATGAATGACTGGCCCCCCTTTCCCGGGACTACGGACATGACTAGAACTAGGTCAAGATCGTTCAGGATAGGCAGGACGTCCTTTACAGGAGTGTCAGGGTTTAGAACACAACCGGATAGGATACTGGAATTGTGGAGACTGGAGATTAACCCTGGAAAATCTTCTACAGCCTCGATATGGGCGATTACCATGTTCACTCCTGCATCTGCATATTGCTCCCATGTCTCTTCTGCATTGTTGATCATCAGATGACAGTCGATGAAAACGTCCGGCCCTACTCTTTCCCTTACTGATCTGATTAGTGCTGGCCCAAACGTGATTGTCCTATTTATGACCCAATTGCCGTCCATTACGTCCATATGTAACCAATCTATTCCAGCTTCGATGGCTGCATCCAGAGTTTCGCCTAATCTGCAGAAGTCTGCGGTAAGGATACTAGGTGTAATCTGCATATTTCCTGTCAAAGGGGAAGGGGGGATGGTTCTCAATACCTTCTAAGAATTTCTAAATTCCAACACACATGTTGATAGGATGCAATTGATTAGGTGGAATAATGGGCAAGGTTGTTGATACTGGTGATGCAGACTTTGACGTGATGACAAAAAGTGACGAGTGGGTGCTTGCAGATTTCTGGGCTCCATGGTGTGGACCCTGTAGGATGGTAGGGCCCGTTCTATCACAGATTGCAGATGAGAGGGAGATTACTATTGCAAAGGTGAACACTGATGTTAATCCACTTACCTCCGGAAGATTTGGAATTAGAGGCATACCAGCCCTAATTCTATTTAGAAACGGAGAGGTAGTCGACAGGATGACTGGTGCAATGCCTAAGCAAAGTATGGACTCGTGGCTAGACAGGCATATGAGTTCCTAGTTCTCATTTCTATTCAGTCTGTCCAATCTTTCTTGGAAGGGCTTTCCAACTTCTCTCAATAGCCTGGCTCGTAGAGCTTCATGTAACCACATCCCCTCTTCTAATTCTAACATCAAACCCCTCTCGATTAGTTGTCCAGGAGGGTTGCCATCTACTCCAGCGGCCTTGGCTAGTTTTTCCCATGGTACTGGCCTATCAGAGGTGGCCAAAATGGATAGGATCTCCCTGTGTGGTTTTGGAAGAACATTGAGAATCTCTTCATCCAGGAACCTGAGCCAGTCTTCATGCATTGTCTGTCCGTACAACTCGAGCAATTCTACGGCCAGAGGATGCCCTCCTGTCGCCCTATGTATCTCAGAAGCATGAACGTTCTCGGGTATGTTGATTTGTTCTATCCATGATTCTATCTCCTCTTGTTTCAGGCCTGATAAGGCCATTTCTGATACCTTATCCAAGGTATGCACATATCTACGATCGTAGAATGCCAAATTCGTGCGGGAGATCATCAATAGTCTCAGATTGGTATTTTCGGCTATCTGGAGAAGTGCCCCGAAGAGATGGTCTCCCTGACTACCAATATTGTGAACGTCATCTAGAATTACCAGGGTTTCGATTCCTTGATTGTGCTCAATTAATGAGTCCTCGTCTTGAAGATGGGCAGTTAGACGGCGTCTGAATGAGTCGATTTCCAATCTCGCTGCTGGTTTGTAGGGGAGGGTATCTAAGACGTTGTACGGGTCTTCGGATTCATCTCTGATACCTATTCGATGTAGGAGACTAGTGGCGATACCTAAGGAGGAATCCCAAGGCTGACAAGGATAGTACATTGTATTTAGTCCACTAGAATTGGTCATTAACTCAGAAATCCAGTGTGAGACTAGAGTGGTCTTACCACATCCGGCTATCCCAGAAAGAGTGAGGAGCGGTTTTCCTGATTGGTACCAGTTATCGAGACTTGTCATTTCTTCCTTTCTTCCATGAACTATACGAGTCTTTGGTGGAGCGGTGTTGTATGTTGAATGAGCACCAGTGAGGAGTGAAATCGACCCCGGTTTCGGTTCTGCAGTGCCTCCGGCCACGAGGGCCCCAAAACGAATATCTCCGAAATTTAGTACACCCTCATGTTGTGCATGCATCAAAATCTGCAATAGGCTTAGGCCAGCCTGGAGTTTGTTCGCAGCCTCATCTGCTCGTATTTCCAGTACCTCTCCCTCTTTCGATCTAATCAGTACTAAAATGGAACGAAGTTCAGAAATCCTCTCTCTTGCGGTTTCCCTCCCTTCATCGGTTAGTTGCCATGTCTTTTGTCTTCGGTTGTCTCCTCTGACTGGCCTGCTGTGTTGCGAAATAAGTCCCTGAGAGTTTAGTTGCCTCATTGCTCGAGAGACATTTGGAGGATGCAAGGCGCAGGATTCTGCTATCCCAGAGCGAGTTACATCTGAGGTGACTATGAAGTGGTCCGCTTGAAAGTCCTGCTCCCAGAGATGTAGAATTATCCTATCAGGAACCGGGACATTGGGGCTTGAATTATGGCGTGCCACGGAATAGACGGTAGGGGAATGTAGCATCAAGGTTAGGGACTTGCAATTCAGTCGATTTCAACGATGCAAAACGGGTATTCTGATTGCATAGGCGGTAAAAAAAGTTGATTGCAGTCTCTAACAACAGAAGACAGGCTCAGTATGCTTCCTACCCCCATGCTCACTGAAACTGGCATCATTGAAACCGGGCTAGGAATGTAGTCTTCGCCTGTCTGAGATAATATTAGCTGTATTCCATCCCCCTCTGGGATAATTACATCCATTCCGAAGAATTCCATTTTAGCAATCACTGTAGAGCCCGGTGAGAGTACTTCTCCATCTTTACCTCCATCATGAAATCGTAAGTCCATCACAGCATGACCGAGATGCATGCCGTTACTTGACTGAACCATCTCAACGAATAGATGACCGCTAGTGGATAGTTGAGATATTGTAGCTTCAACATGGAAGGTTGGAGTCCCTACAATCCTGGTTTCTTCCTCGAATTCTGGGCATTCTATCGTAAGACTGGAGGTAGTGGTGATAGTATCACTACCTCCAATAATCGAGCAGTAGTCCATGTCCATATCTATCCAGTGTATGTCATCTGGAGGGTATGAATTCTCAACACGCCAACCCCCCATATTATCCTGAACCTCGGCTATCAGTCTAGGTTCTGGACCTTTGTCCATCAGATAGAAGTTGAACCATTCAAGCAGGTCATCTGCCCAGTCCCATCTTAGTGTGTAGGGGAAAGCCTCTGCCCCTCTGCCAGAATTCAGATTCTCATGTCCCGATCTTCTATCGGGATAGTCGTGACCCCATTGACCGTATAGCCCCTTGACTTCGAATCCTGCATCGATCATCATATTATGTACAGGAAATGCCATATGTGGGTCTACATTCCAATCTTGCAATCCATGAATGATGTAGACAGAGCCGTTATAGTTCTGAATTGCCCTAGTTAGGAAATGTCTTTCCACCCAGTAATCGCTTCCTATCCAAGCGAGATTGTCCCCGGTAAGGTAGGCTCCAACGCCCGCGTAGTATCCCTCCATGTATCCTTCACATGCATTCTGTGCGTCCTCTAGATTACCATCGAGGCCGAAGCTTCCATACACCCCATTGTGCATTATCGCTCCTCTTGCCTCCATACTTCCATTTCTCCACATTAAATCATGCATACCAATAAGACCTGACATTGGGACTATGGTCTTTAGATGAGGCGAACCCATCGCAGCCGCTTCCCATGGTGTTGAGCCATCGTATGATTTCCCGATTGCGCCAACATTTCCATTAGAAAATGGTGCCTTGCCAAGGTACTCGACGGCTGCATGAATGCCCAACTGTTCATCAAGACCCATGAGGTCCATGCAATGATTAGATTCCCCGGTTCCGAAAACGCTAACCTGTGCTACTCCGAAACCATGAGGTACAAAGTTCTCAATCAGGAACCTCCCGAGTCTGTCTGCAGGAGTTAATGCGTCTACGTCGCCATCATCATAGTATGGGCCTATTTCAGTAATAATCGGTACCCTGCAATCTTCTTCGACCTCTGAAGAGTCCATATCACATCCTTCTATGACTGGTAGCCAGAGGCCTAGGTGGACTTCGGCCCCCCCTAATGCTCCAGCACCCCCGTCTGAAACAGTAATCTCAGGAACTGGGATGAAAATCGATCTTACGGTATCGATGGGATATGACCCATTGGATGATACTCTACTGAATACATCATCGTCTCTGTAAATCAGGTTCGAACGGTCCTCCACTCTAGGAAGCCAGTGTTCTTCTTCCATGTCCATAGATTCAGTATAAGCGTATCCCATGCATCCTGAAAATACTGGCGCCAGCAAGAGTAAGGCTGCTAGATAGGTTCGATGTATTCCATATCGGTCCACTAATTGCACGATCGCGCGAGTCTGCATGAATATTAGGGATTAATGTCAGGATGTTTCCGGCTATTCTTTCATCATCATCCTAAGCTCCTCTACTGAGCGTTGTTCGTCGAAGTAGACTACTTCTAGCGAGTCATAAAGTTCCGAGTCTCCGAGTTCCTCTACCAAAGGCAAAATCCTGCCATAGATTTCCGCTGCTGCCTTTTCTGTTTGGTACGCCTCTTCGAGTATTTCCTTGTAATTTGAAGTGTGAACTATCGGAGATGGGTCTCTCTCAGTTATGGCAGTTCCATCCAGTTTTACGATAGCGGAGCGAACTGTGGCAGCGTGCATCACAGATTCGTTCACTTCATTGCTGAAGTGAGCGGATAGATGGAGCCTATGAATCCCTGAGACGTATGCAGAATAGTGAGCATACATGGCTATTGCTCTTAGTTCCCAAGATAAAGCTTGATTTAGCGCTTCGACTAATTGACTGTTCGACATATCTCTCGTACTCCTATTTGTGGCGAGTGCTATCAATACTCGCTTTCGACTAGAGTTTTTTCGGCCGCAACATATGTGTCTGTGTCCTGACTCGAGTAGACGTGAGTGCGTACGAAGAATTACTGACGAGGCTGAAAGATATCGACTTGATTAGACAGATAGGGAGCCTATTGAGTTGGGATCAGGAGGTGCTGATGCCTCCAAAGGCAGCTCCTCTGAGGGCGGAGCAACTTGCTTGGATTTCGAAGACTGCCCATGAGAGGCTAACTGACGCCAGAATAGGAGAAATATTGGATGAGATCGAGTCCAATGATGATATGGATGAAATTACATCGGCGAATATCAGGCTTGCGAGGGAGGCTTTTGACAGGGCAACGAAATTGCCTACAGAGTTCGTCGAAGAGATGGCGAAGCATCGTTCCAGGGCTCTGATTTCTTGGACTGAGGCGAGGGAGAAGGACGATTTCTCAATCTTCCGTGATGATCTCGAAATAGCGATTGGTCATGCAAGGATGAAGGCCGATTTCTTCGGATATGATGGTCTGAGATACGATGCCCTGCTCGATCTTTATGAGAGCGGTCTAACCGTGGAAAGACTCGACCCGCTGTTCTCGGGTCTTAGAGAAAATGTGGCACCCCTGATTAAGGAAGTAGTGGAAAGGGGCGAAGGGCCAGACCTCTCATGGGTTACTGAAAGCACATGGAGTCAGAAAGCACAGGAGGAGTTGAGCCAAAGTGTTTCTGAGGCAATAGGTTTCGATTTCGAGGCAGGGAGGAGGGATCTATCCACTCACCCTTTCTGTGGGGGGCCTAATCCCGACGATGTTAGGTGGACAACTCGCTATAGTGAAGAGGATCCGTTCGGATCGCTGTTTGGTTCAATGCATGAAACAGGTCACGGCACGTACGAACAGGGTAGACCTAGGGATTTGGACTTCCAACCAGCAGGGAAGGCAAACGGTCTCGGGATTCACGAGAGTCAAAGTCGCCTCTGGGAGAATCAGATAGGAAGATCCAGGGAATTTTGTGAATGGTCCATCCCGTTGTGGAGGAAGTTCTTCCCAGAAAATATGGACGGAGTCAGCGCAGAGCAACTATGGCAGGCAGTTAATTTGGTGAAGCCTGGGTTAATCAGGGTAGATGCTGATGAGGCCACATACAATCTACACATCATGATAAGGTATGAGATCGAAAAGCAACTCATTGCTGGCGAAATAGATGTAGATGATCTTCCTGATGCTTGGGACGAAATGTACAATGAATACTTGGGAATTAGAGCTCCGAACCGTACACTGGGGGTGCTTCAGGATATTCACTGGTCAATGGGTGCAATCGGCTACTTCCCAACGTACACTCTCGGGAATTTATACGCTGCTCAACTGCTCGAGTCAGCTAGAAATGATCTCCCAGAACACGATACTCAGATTAGGGAGGGGGACTTCTTCCCGCTACTCAAATGGATGAGAGATAATGTCCACTCAAGGGGGAGCGTGCTAGAGCCAGCGGAATTAATCAAGGAAGCAACTGGACAGGACCCTTCCCCTGATGCTTTCATAAGATATCTTGGCTCAAAGGTTGAGAGGCTGTACGGAGTTAGTGCTTAGAAGAGATGGGGTGCATATGACAGTTTCCAGTCTTAATGACTACTCCTCCCTAGTCAGGAATATTGGAGGGGAGTGTGCCTTCGTCAGAGTCTCAGGTGAATTACTGTTATCGGGTTCCAAATCAGGAGAGGTTGCTTGCTGGGATTTGAACAGCGGTAAAGAGATGTGGAGGTCCAAGTTTGAGGGTCCTTGTTCCAATGCGGATTCCAACAAAGATTTCCTGTTCTTCACAGAGTCAGATAGAGTTCATGCAATTATGTTGTCCTCTGGAGATGAGGCTTGGTGCGTGGAGCTTGAGGGTTCGAGCGATCTTGTTAGAGTTTCATCAGAATGTGTTTGGGTGACTTCGTCTGTTTACAACTTCGAGATTCAGGACTATTCAGATGGTTCGGTATGGAAAATTGACTATTCCGGAAAAGTTAGGTGGAAGGGGGACACGATAGGGAGAGCCTGGTCTCTTTCTGATTTTCAGGGACAGGCAATCATGGGACTTAGTAGGCCTAAGTGTGGATATGCCATTGCATCCGAAACAGGGATTGAATATCTTGAGTTGGAAGAAAAAAAGCCGATAACTGCTGGATGTAAATTAGATGGGGGAGGGATAGTTTTCGGGCATAGCAATGGATCAGTGACTGAGATATATGGGGGAGTTAGCTCTACCGTTAGCTTAGGAGACTCTGCTATCCGCGCGATGGATTGCGGAAGTAGTTGGGTTGTAGGGCTCGATTCTGGAGTCGTTTCAACCGGCAAATCCCTTGGATCTTGGAAGATAGAGTCTTTGGAGTCCATTGATGTAGTTTCATTCGGTCCTTCGTTGGACGATGTCGCAGGCATATGGTATTCGTCATGGAACGATAAAGGAGGAATTTTCCTAGTCGACTCGTCAATTGGGAGTCTGCAGCTCGAGCTCTCTCACGAATCTAGGATAGTAGCGTGTTTCGCTACTGAGCATACGATTTGCTTTGGGGATATTAGCGGATGCATACATGTGATCGAGGAGGAGGTTCTCCGGCGTCGTTTCGGAAGGCTCCCAGAAACAGATATTGAATCTGGAAGAGAGTCGGAGCTCAGGAAGAAAATACGTGCACTGCGAGGTGCCTAATTTGCAATGGAAAAACATCCCCAAGAACCCCTATTTCCAGTGAACTGCTCTAATATTGGCGAAATGTTTATGAGCCACCCATTACCCTGTGTTCTTTGCCGCTCCGGGGGAGTGGTGTGAGGGCGCTTCAGCGCGACTCGCGGGCCACAAAAACCGAGCCCCGAAACCGGGGCGGTAGAACCGAGATCCGAAAGGAAATCGGGGAAAGGCTGGAGCGTCTGTGGACGCAAAGGCCGCGGCGAATAAATCGGACAAACTGGAGGTAACGAAGGGGAGAGCGAGATAGGAGCTGAAGAGATACACATGCGTAGGGGGAAGAGAATGAACCTGGGTCATGTAGGTGGGGAACGAGGCAGAGATAACCGGACGCAAGGAAGGGGAAGGAAACCAAGGGAAACACCGGGCAACAAGGGCGGGGAGACCCGTGGAGGAGCCAGTATCGAGACGTGAAAGGAAAAGCGGAGACGAAGTACCAGAAGCGGATGCGGCGAGTGAGAGGGAGATCTATCATGAGTCGGAAAATGACAAAGGAAGAGCATGAAGTTCCGGAGTCTTCTACCCGGGGGAACCCGGGCCTTCGGGCCCGGGGGACACCCGGACCCTGCGGAGTTAACAGGGGGGGAAGCTCCCCCATGTGCTGAACCCCCTGTTGCTCCCACCTGAAATCGGCCCAGAAATTTTCTGAAGACTAGTGAAACTGTTGCTTATTCGCTTGGACCAGTCATATCACTAGGTCTGACCCATTCTTCGAACTGCTGCTCATTCACCAGGTCCAGTTGGATAGCGCTTTGTCTTAGAGTAAGCCCTTTCTCATGGGCATTCTTGGCGATTTTAGCTGCATTGTCGTATCCGATGTGTGGATTCAGAGCGGTGACTAGCATCAATGAGTTCTCGAGGTGCTCGGCAATCTTTGCTTCGTTTGCGCTGAGTCCGAGTATGCAATTTTCAGAGAAAGATACACAGCTATCTGAAAGCAGCCTTGTGCTATGCAGGAGATTATGGATCATCAACGGCTTGAAGACGTTCAGTTCGAAGTTTCCCTGACTTCCGCCGATGGAGATAGCAACGTGGTTCCCCATTACCTGGCAACAGACCATAGTCATGGCCTCAGACTGTGTTGGATTGACCTTGCCGGGCATTATACTAGAGCCAGGTTCGTTCGCGGGCAGAGAGAGTTCTCCAAAACCACACCTAGGTCCGGATCCAAGCCATCTAACATCATTGGCTATCTTCATCAACGAGGCTGAAAGTGTATTCAGAGCGCCCGAAGCTGCTACGATGGCATCGTGAGCTGCTAATTGTGCAAACTTGTTCTCTGCGCTGATGAAGGGTAGTCCTGTCTTCTCTGATATCCTATCAGCGACCAATTCTGCGAAATCGGGATGAGTATTGAGGCCGGTTCCAACTGCAGTCCCTCCTAGTGCTAGTTCGTACAAATCGTTCAGGACCGTTTGAATCCTTATCAAGTCGGCATCCAACATCGACACGTAAGCACCAAACTCCTGTCCAAGTGTTAGCGGGACGGCGTCCATGAGGTGAGTCCTGCCGATTTTGACTATCTCAGAGAACTCTTCCTCCTTCTCCGCTAGAGAATGTCGAAGTTTCAGTACTGATGGAATTAGCCGATGTTGTATTTCCTCGGCTGCAGCAATGTGCATTGCAGTTGGAAACGTATCATTACTAGATTGAGCGCGGTTTACATGATCATTAGGGTGTACAGGAGACTTACTGCCCAGCTTTCCTCCGGAAATCTCAATAGCCCTATTCGCAATAACCTCGTTTGCGTTCATGTTCGTCTGAGTCCCAGAGCCCGTCTGCCAGATTCTTAGAGGGAAATGGGAGTCTAGATTTCCAGAAATCACCTCTTCGCATGTTTCCGTGATCAGTTTTCCAATATCATCTTCCAGTACTCCGAGCTTGACATTTGTCTCCGCAGCTGCCTGCTTTAGGATTCCGAATGCACGAATCACTGATCGGGGCATCTTATCTTCTCCTATATCGAAGTTGATCAGAGATCTTGCTGTCTGTGCCCCATAGTATCTATCAGCAGGAACTTCTATGTCCCCCATTGTATCAGTCTCAACCCTCACTTTGAGATTGGTCTTGTTCGGCTTGCGAGACTCAATCTCTTCGGAGGTGGACTTGTTGATAACTGCTCCAGAAAGGGAGTTTTCAATCATCCTGGAAATAGTGGCAGACCTTCCTGCCCCTCTACCCTTACCAACCCTAGCGTCCAATCTTCTAGCAATATCCTCGGGAATACTGACTGAAATTATTCTACGATCGCCCACACGATGCTTCGCCATGTTATTTGTATTAATAACTTATTAATAAATATAGTTACTGCATTCTTATCATCATACTCTCTCTACACTGATTATCTTCTGTGGCGACATCGGTCTATCACCGGGCCGAGTCTCTGTGGACTCAATCTTTCTGACTACTTCCATCCCCTTAGAAACCTCGCCGAATACAGCGTGATTTCCGTCGAGCCATGGAGTGGGTACCGTGGTAAGAAAAAACTGCGACCCCCCCGTATCTCGTCCTGCGTTTGCCATTGAGAATATCCCAGGCTTGTCGTGTTTCTTCGCTAATGCTGATGCCTCACATGGTATCTTCCAGCCGGGACCTCCGGTTCCGGCTCTCCCATTGTTTGCATCGCTTGAATATGGGCATCCTCCTTGGATCATGAAATCTTTGATTACTCTGTGGAAGTGTAAGCCATCATAGAAGCCATCGTCTACTAATTTCAGGAAGTTGTTTGTTGTCTCTGGGCATTCCTCCGTGTACAATTGAATGTCTATTTCTCCAGCACTCGTTGTCATCCTTACGTATGTCATACTGTCTATGTAGAAAAGCAGGTTCAATATGGTATTGTATCGCAGCTATGCAACTGTTGAGCCTGGCAGAGTTCCATCTGGGACCTCTAACAGTCTGACTGTACCATCCGCATCTAGGGCGCCCAAAACGAGGAATTGGGAAACGAAGCCCGTGGGTAGTGTCTTCTCTCCTAAGTTGATAGCGGCTACTACCATCCTTCCAATTAATTGCGAACGGGAGTAGTTTGTAATCTGGGCTGAGCTCCATAGTCTTCCCACTATTGGTCCAAAATCAACTCTAATCTTGTAAGATGGCTTTCTCATCTCTGGGAATTCCTGAACATCATCAATTATTCCGGTTCTCATATCCAAAGAAAGAAATTCTCCGATTCCGATATACTCCTTTCTCTCAAGTTTGGATGGGTGGTATGGCAGATTTTCTGGATCAATGTCGTGCTGTCCCATCTCTTCAACTCGCGATATCGGATTTGAGAGTGAGGGGAATTAGGTTTATTCCAGCCTCCTCGAACGCTTCCAATCCTCCCTCTTGCCTATCTAGTATAGTGATGCAACAGACTACATCACAACCCATCTTATTGAGGGTTCTTGCCGCCTTCAAAGCAGATCCCCCAGTAGTTGTGACGTCCTCAAGAAGAACCACTCTATTCCCGGGCTGTAAACTAGATCCTTCTATCCCGGGGGGGTTTCCTGTCTTTCTTCCACCCCTGCCCTTTGGTTCCTTCCTAACAATAAAGCCTCTCAATGAGGATCCCTTCTCCGCCTTAGCGATTGAAATTCCCGTTAACGGTACAGCTCCTAATTCGAGGCCTCCTACCGCATCTACCTCTCCGATCTTCTTGATTTGGTCATGAATTAGGACTCCAAGGAGATGAGCGCACTCCGGGTCCATCATGACTGGTTTCATGTCAAAGAAATGCTTACTCTTTCTTCCGCTCGCTAATGTGAAGTCCTCTTCATCGGAGAAAAGATACGCAAGATCGCGTATTCTGTCAATTAGTATTTCTCGAGCCAGTTCCACTGATATTGGGGTCATTCTACCTGTTTTGGCCTAGAGTAATGTGATGAAGATTGCCGTCGTTGAGGTGAATTTCGAGCAAGATGACGGTGAATGTTCTTGGACGGTCTCTTCGGAGTGGGTAGTGCTGTTGCGAGGGGAAGGCATGTCGAAAAACATCAGAGCCGAGGAAATAGATGTAAAGAGGCTCGAGATTGAGCGTTCGGATTATTACGAATCTCTGGATAAGGAAATAGAGGAAGCGTATACAATCGCAGCGGAGGCAAAAAAGAAGGGTCTGGACTTTTCTGAGTCAGTTGAGATACCTAGAGCGTCGGATTTGGCTAGTAGAACCGAGAAGCTCCTTGAAGACCCGTACCTCTATGTTGATCCGGATAACAGAACTAAGCAGCCCCTAAAAATTGAGGGTCATCTGAGGGAGCTGCTGCAGAAACACGACAGAGAAAGTGCTGCAATCATGATTGCGATTCATGTTACAAAGGAGATGCATTCTGCAACTGGTGACAGAAGGAGAGCTATTGATTCTGGACTAAGAGTGGGATTGGCGGTCCTCACTGAGGCTGTCCTAGTGGCCCCATTGGATGGTATAGGGGAAGTCAGAATAATGAGCAACTCTGATGGCTCTGAGTTTCTTTCAATCGATTTCTGCGGTCCCATCAGGGCTGCAGGAGGTACTGCTCAGGCTCTAGGTGTACTAATTGGTGACATTCTAAGAAGGGAGATAGGAGTGGGCAGATACATCCCAACTGTTCCCGAAGTAGAGAGGGTGAAAGAGGAGTTCGGGCTTTACCGTGCGAATCTCCAGTTTAAACCAGAGCCAGAAGAGACAGACCTGATCGTCAACGAGTGCCCGGTAATGATCAACGGCGAAGAGACCGAGAGAATGGAGTGTGCGGGTTACAAGGAAGTTCGGAACATAGTGAATGACAATGGTTCTTTCAGAACCAGAGTAAGGGGGGGCGTGATGCTAGTAATCGCAGAGGGTCTATGCCTCAAGGCTCCGAAGATTCGCAGTCACACTGAGAGATTGAGGGTTCCGGGGTGGGATTTCATTTCCAAATTCGCTGATAAGAAGAAGGGTGGAAAGTCGGAAACTACCGAATTGAAGAGTAGGGTTCTGGAAAAGGAAGGGCGATACATGGAAGATGTGATTGCAGGTAGACCTGTTTTCGGGGAGCCGCGGGAACCCGGGGGCTTTAGGCTAAGATACGGTAGGAGTAGAGCTACTGGACTTGCAGCGGCTGGTCTGAATCCGATTACAATGGATGCATTAGGAGGATTCCTATCAGTAGGGACTCAGATGAAGATCGAGGGGCCCGGTAAGGCCTGTGCAGTTACACCATGTGTGGACATTGATGGTCCAACCGTTCTACTGAGCAACGGGGAGTTCGTTAGAGTCGGGAGTCAGGAGGAGTGGAAGAGGTGCGAAGGTGAACTGCTCTCGATATGGGATGCGGGAGAAATTCTACTTGGATATGGGGAATTTCTAGAGAATAACAAATCTCTGTCTCCGTCTTCCTATTCCGTAGATTGGTGGTCAGTTGATCTTGCAGATTCTCTTGACTCGCATAAGAAGATCGAGTCTTTCGCTGAGATAATCGGAGTAAAAGTGGAGAAATTACCACCTGGAATGCCATTCAATGGAGCAATTAGTCGTGGAGGCGAATCTAGATTAGAAAGATCTTTGAGGAGGAGGAGTTGGATTTCCTATCTCAAAAATTTAGACTTATCTTGGGATATGGTCAAAGAGATATGTGAGAGCTTTGGAACTGCTGTCCCTCCACCATGGAACCTTTGGTGGTCAGATTTGCCAATCCAATTCCTACCTCCTTTGGCTGATGAAATTGTATCTAACGGAAAAATCGAGGGTTCTTCCCTTAGGATAGGGGGATCGGTGGAGGGCTGGCCATACTCCTTCGATAAGGATTCTATTGGAGTTTCAAATCCGATTCTTGGGGAGTGGCCACGTTGGACAGAGGTTTACCGTCATGGATTAGTGAAATCTTCATTGATGACTCTAGGTCTTGTTCACCATCATGATGGTTCTGATATCGTAATTCCTCTACATTGGGAGGGTCTACTGGATGGTTTGGGTCTTGGAGAAGCCGACGGGAGAGTGATAGTCAGAAGGGAGGTTGATTCACTGGTTTCGCAGACAGTAGGAAAGGTGTCAGATGTATTGAATTCCAAAATTTCGGAAGATGGGGAAAAGAGAGTTGTTGACGACTATCTGGTTGAGAGGTCTCTCAGTTTGGTTCGAAAGGTCTCAGAGCTTCCCAGATGGGAAGACTCTGTCCCCTGTAGAATCGGGGCGAGAATGGGTAGACCCGAGAAGTCCGGTGTTAGGGAAATGAGTCCGATGGTACACTCGCTCTTCCCAATCGGAGAGAATGGTGGACCTCAAAGGTTGGTTTCAGAAGCATCCTCGAGAGGGGCTATCAGAGTGACAGTTGGTCCGAGGATTTGTCAAAAGTGTGGTAGGGAGACTCCTCACGTAACTTGTCATCACCGACCGGACCCCAAGGAACCCATAGAATGCGGAGGCAGGACCCTGGCAGGACCTTCAAGGAATAAGAGAGGTAGGAGGAAGGGAGAAATCACCGCAGTGAACCTAGGATCTATTCTGGAAGTAAAGAGGAGGAAGCTTGGCTTGGACAGGATTCCTAGCAAAATCAAAGCAGTGAAGGGATTGGTCTCAAAGGACCAGGCTCCAGAGCAAATCGAGAAAGGGATACTAAGAGGATTACATGGTTTGTCAGTTTTCAGAGACGGAACAGCTAGATTCGACATGAGTGACGTCCCAGTTACTCACTTCAGGCCATCAGAGATTGGCACTTCGTGGAAGAGGCTTGTTGAATTGGGATATACCCACGATCACGATGGGGAGCCTCTGAAGAACGACGAACAACTACTGGAGTTGCTCCCCCAGGACTTCATTCCTTCTAGATTAGCCTCCACTCATCTTCTTTCAACGTGCTCTTTCGTGGATGATCTTTTGGTTAGATTCTACGAAATGTCACCATTCTACATGGCTAAGAGCCTGGAAGACATTGTTGGGCATATTGCGATTGGGCTTGCGCCCCATACCTCAGGAGGTGTAGCTTGCCGAATAATTGGGTGGACCGATGCGTCTGCAGGCTACGCCCACCCACTATTTCATGCTGCTAAGCGGCGTAACTGCGATGGGGACGAGGATAGCATAATGATGCTGATGGATGGTCTACTGAATTTTACTCAGACTATCCTGCCTGCAAACAGGGGAGGTAGGATGGATGCCCCTCTCGTCCTGACGACCCGTCTTAATCCCAGTGAGATCGACAAGGAGGCTTTGAACGTGGATTGCGCTTGGTTCTACAGCAGAGATTTCTTCGAGTCTACTCTAGACAGACCGCATCCAAAGGACATCAAGGGTCTGATGGACATTGTAGAGGGTAGGCTTGGCATGATTGGTGAGATTAGGGGCTACGGGTGGACTCACGATTCTGGACCATTGGACGCGGGGCCGGAGAATTCCTCATACAAGACGCTAGTCACGATGAAGGACAAGTTAGACAGCCAACTGAGTCTAGGCAAGGTTCTACGCTCAGTTGCTGCAGATAGAGTCGCTAAGCAGGTAATCGAATCGCACTTCCTACCGGACATGAGGGGCAATCTGATGGCATATACCAGACAGAAAATAAGATGTGTGAAGTGCGGAGAGTCCTACCGGAGGATGCCTCTGGCAGGAAAATGCATCAAGAATAAGCCGGCATCTGGGGGATTCTCAGGAGGAGAGTTGGATTCAGGTTGCGGAGGGAACGTAGTACTGACCGTCTCTGAGGGCGCTGTTAGGAAGTACATCCAGATAACGGAGGATATCATGAGTGAATTCGGGATAGATGACTACACAAAGCACAGGGTTGGGTGGATGTCTTCAAGCGTGGACTCGTTGTTCAACAATGACAAGGTTACCGTGATGACCCTGGAAGACTTCATCTAATCAGGTATGACAGAGGATCTCCAAAGAGGAGCATTGGAAATATTGCCAAGAATAGGTAGACTAGAAATGGATGCTTAGTAGTTATCCAGACACTGTCCAAGCCCAATTCCTCGAGAAGCTCGAGCTGTTTGTCCTCGTCTTGGGCATTTGATAATCTCCTAGAGGGAAGTATCCGATCTACTGCACTCATCTCTCCGTTTTTCTCAATGGCTTCAGTTAGAATCCAAGATTGGTATGATGCAGAATCTGGGGTTCCCTTGAGATCGGAGATTCTTCTCTTCGTAGCGTGCCATGCCATCTTAAGATCTGAAAGTGAAGAAATGTTACCTCTCGCGGCATTTTGAATGAAGATTATTGGCGGTGCGACTAGGAATGCAGCAGCGGCCCATATGAAGAGGACCATTGATGGAGGCATTCGAAATAGTGGGTCTTCCACTAGAGGGTACATCTGATCCGGTACGAATGACCACGAGGGAAATACCAGAGTTACAAGAATGAGCGCCTTTACATCCGCTCCTCCCTGGATTAGCCCTATCCTCCAAGAACCATAGAAAATAGCAGAGGTCAAGAACGCTCCATTCATGCTCCACCAGAGAGTTGTTTCCTTTGATTCATCGCCCAGGACCAAATCAACGAAATTTGTATCCGAGTAGGCGTTCGCTCCGTACAGGAATCCAACTAAACCTAGCGCATACACAACCGATAGGAGAGCCTGGTTTTGATTCCAGTCTCTGAAGTCTCGTGGATCCGGGGGATCAGAGAAGCAGAAAGAGAAGACTGCCACTAAAGAGAATACCATGCAGAAGTTGGCCAAACCCATGTTCTCGGATGTCATCTCCACCAAGAGTATGAGTACAACCGGAGCAGACCATCTGATCCAGTGTCTGTCCCTTACTGACAGTGTGTCGAAGTCTGAACGTGCTGCAACGGCCATGAAGATAGTTAGAATCGAGATTCTCAGAGTGGACAGGAGAGGGTCGGCCACGACTATTGGCAAATGTCGAGCAGCATCAAGGCTTCTGCGCTATCGCTATGCCCCTGACTGGAACAGACCCACGGACTGATCCAGGATCCAAGCGCTGAAAAAGTTCGCAAGGCCTGCCACCCACATCATCTGGATCATCTGTCCAAGGACCAGGGTAGTACCGCCCCCCCTAATCCTAGCGGTGATGAGACCGAGAATGACAATCGAGATGACGATGAGGAACGATCCCATGTATTGGAAGACTCGGATATTCTGCTCAATCCCTCCAGTCTCGGACAAAGCCGGTAGGGCTACGCCTACGCCTCCGGTCGCGCCGCTGACATCTCCCGCTCCATCGACTAGCCCCTGTGCCACCGAAGCTATCGTCTCACCCAGACCGGCGATAATCGATGTAGTGATGTTGAGCGCGATGATCATTGCAATCAGGAGACCGTAAGAGACGCTCCTCATCACGTTGGCTGAAATCTGTCTCCTCTGCCTAAGTCCTAGCAAACTGGTTGTACTCTGGGAGACCATGTCTCCAACCAGGCCAGCCTCACCAGTGGAAGAAGATCCCTCGATGAATACCCTCGTAAACCTGGACACGAGCATTGAATTGTTGTCGGCTGCGAACCAATCCCAAGAGTAGTCGCTGTCTATCCTCATGGACAGCCTCTTCTCGAGATTGGAGATTGAGTCGTCTAGGGCTCCGAAATCGATACCGGATAGTGCTTTTACCATGGCACTGGGCTCCTGAGCTCTGGCCTGTGCGGTCCCCCCGAAGGCTCGGATGAACTCTGGGAAGGCGTCGTCCCTCCTTCTCACTCTTGTCTCCTCCTGGAGAGTTAGCAGGGCCGGTGCGAGCAGAGGAGACATCATAGCGGCAATCACCAGAAGCCCGAAGTAGTTCCACTGTTCGAAAAGGATATCCGTCCCGTAGAGAACGAAGACTGTGATCATGATCATGACCATTATCGTACCGAGTATGCCGGCAAAAATCCACGATCTGCGCATGTCAATCGCCTGTTCTGTGTTGAATCCGTGTTTGGCGAAGAGGTCCTCGTCCGGAATAACCAGAGTGAATAGGTACCATGCTCCGATCTGTAGCAATGCGAAGAGTGTCCCCGTGAGGAGGACCCACCTCGCCCTGACGATCACCTCGAACGGATTCGAGGTCTCTGATCCCGTCTGGAAGAGTATTAGATGGAGGCCGGAAACCACTAGGAGGAGGAGACCTGTTGTAGTTAGGGACACGAAGGTCTCCCTCAGAGTGTCCAACTGCTCGAGCCTAGCATCGTAGATGGTGGTATAGGCCTGCTCGAAGGTCTCGTTCTCGCTGGAGAAGAACTCCCCGATTGGTTGCCCCACTTCCACGGAGAAGGCCATCCTGTCGAGGAAGTCGCTCCATATAGCCGATGGGCTCTGTCTTCCGACTATTCTTGCTGCCTCTGGGAGGTTAGTGTGCCATTTGGTGACTAGAGTCTCTATCGCCTGGATCTCTTTGGCCAGTGCTCCGTAGTCACCCATCTCCTTCAGTACGTCGAACATCCCCTTCTCAGCCGACTCACCCATGGAGAGAATGCCCATCCTCGTCATGAACATGTGCATATCTTGCTCTATCTGGATTGCCTCCGCTGAAACCTGCGCCACCGGATAAGCGAGAGTGCCAGCAAATGCCAGAGCAGGGAACATGAGGATCATGAGAACTGCGGAAGGTCCCGTGATGACGTCGCTCACGGTATACCAGACGGCGAGACCGGCGACGAGGGCCACTATGGACACTGGCAGTGCGAAGAAGAGAAGGTAATTCCTGAATGGCATTCCCAGTCGCAGGAGGGCGATCTCCCATGTGCTGGCCTTGTCCTCCATTTGGAATCCGTCCTAGTGATTAACTCCCGTCCAAGTCTCCAGTGCGGCTGCGAACCTGTCCCAACCCTCTTTGTAGTACACGTCAAGGAGGTCGAACACGTCATCGTAGTGAGTGAGATCCCTGTCGCACATCCTCTGGATGGCCTCGGTCCTTCTCTGCAACTCATCGTAGATGTCTCGCTTGCTCCGGAATCCCATCCTAGGGGCAATCTTGTTCTCCAGCATGTCCGACTGGAACATCCCTCTGAAGTAGACCTCGTCGGCCACAGGGTCCCACTCGAACATATTCCTGGTGAGGATTCCGTCGGCGGTCTTGTCGAATCCAATCACCTCGCTGACGCCGGTGATCCTCCTGGCTACGCCCCCTCCTGGGGCTTCGACCACTTCCTGGAAGATTGCGAAATTCAGGTTATCGAAGAATCGGGCTGGGACGTTGATCGGGTCTCCTGTGAATCGCTGGATTAGCTTGACGATGTTAGAGGCGTGAAAGGTACCGACCACGGGGTGCCCTGTCTGCATTGCTTGGAAGGCGATTGCACCCTCAACCCCCCTTATCTCCCCAATGATGATGTATCGGGGTCTGGATCTTAGTGCTGCCTTGAGCAGATCGAACATCTCAACACGGGAGTCCTCATTCTTTGAGTCCCTAGTGATTAGCCTCTGCCATATTGTGTGAGCCACCTTGACCTCAGGAGTGTCCTCTGCTGTGTATATCTTGACGTTGTGATCTATGAATGGCAGTACCGCATTCAGCGTGGTGGTCTTCCCGGAGGCGGTCTCCCCGGAGACCAGCATGGACATCCCGGACTCCAGACCAAGCCAGATGTATGCGGCCATCTGAGCTGAAAGTGTCTTCCACTTGATCAACTGGATTATGGATATGGTCTCCTCAGCGAACTTCCTTATCGTAAATGAAGAGCCCTGGATAGATACGTCGTCGCTGTAGATTATGTTGATTCTGGATCCATCTAGCAGGGCACCGTCGACGATCGGCTTGCTGTCTGATACTGGTCTCCCGATCCTTTCTGACATTGACCTCAGGTACTTGGTGAGAAGCTCCTGGTCCTTGAATGCGATATTTGATGTCAGCATCGGGAAGACCTTGTGATCCATGTTTATCCTAGACAGCCCGATCGAGTGTATGTCCTCCAGCATCTCGTCAGCTAACAGTGTCTCTAGAGGGCCGTTGTTAACCAGGTCCCTGACCACCACGTACTTGAGACGGTCGAGTTGCTCTGGTGTGACTTTGATTGGGGCCTCCCCCATGCCTATTAGTTCCCTTGCCTGGTTCACAACTGGATTGGAGAGCAAGGATGACGAAGTGGTGGTGGTCATCTCGTCCATCATTTCGTGAATCATCGCGATGAATTCTGCGTCATTGTCAAATCGCTCCTTCTGTGGGGCGTCTCTGAGGAGCCTTTCCACGATACTGTCTCTGATATCGTCCTCCTCCTCTGTGATTGTGGGCTCCAGCCCGAACCAGAAGGTGTTCCCTGCTCCTTCGGCTCCCTCAGGAGGGGAGTAAACGTGTGCGAAGCATGGGGGCTTGGTGGCGTAAATCAGGTTACGGGGGCTGACGCTCTTCGCATCCCTGTCTAGGGGGCCATAGTAAATCGGTCTGGAACCGTGCTCTGCCTCGAATTGCTCGACCCATTCGCGGATATGTGGGTACTCGGCCATGAGGCCGCCGAGGTCCCCGGGCTCGATATTGAACTCTGGCTCTTTTCGGTCTTCCTCGCCGGACTCTTGCTCAGTAACCATTCAATCAACCTCATGCTACCGCTGTGATATCCACGATGAATCCCATCTCGGGCATAACCTTCCATCCGATTCTCTCAGTCACTGGTCCCGCGGCCCTCAGGAACCTGGTAACACTGACAGTCCTGACGAGCTGCCCCCCTACTACCGCAGTCATCATATCGAGGACTACCTCTGCGGAGTTCTTCATATCCCTCAGTGTGTTGTTATCCATCTCATCCGGATCAAGGGTCAGAATAAGGGTTCGGCCTTCGGAAGTGAATTTCCTCAAAATTCTCAAAAGTTCTTTTCCTGAAGTCTCCTCTGGCATTAGCTCGGAGGCCCTGTCTATGATTACCACCTCTGCTTCCTTGGAGGCTGGAGACTCGAGAAGATCCAGTATGGTGACTTGATCGTCGGATGGTTCTGCGATTACTCCGAAGCTAGAGACTAGGTGGAATGAACCCTCGTCGATTCTCTTGTCCATGTAGTATCCAATGCTGGACACTTGCTCCAGCCAGCCCCTTGTAGTCAGCTCTGTCGTGAATAGCGACACTTTGACATCGTTCGCAGTCATTCCGAAAGACATACGCTGTCCCATGATGCTCTTCCCTGAGCCGATCCCCCCACAAACGAGCATGAGGGCCCTGTTAGGGATAGCGGTTCCCATGCTCTGGCCAAGGCTGTCTTGGATGACGCCGAAATCGAAATTGTCTACGTTAGGGCTTGACAATTCTTACTTCCTCCCTTAGTGTATCAAGTCCTGTGTAACCGGTCGCTGTGGATGAGACGCTGACTGTCATGAGCAGATCGTTGTCCCCCGATGAAAGCGACGAGTTGAGTCCTGAGTTGGTGAGCGTGAACTGGACAACGTCTCCGGGAAGCCATTCCGTGGTAACACCGTCAGTGACTGTCACGGTCATTGTTGTACCTCCTAGCACCGCACCCACTGAGTTTACGTCCAAGAAGGTGTCCCCAGAGTTCTGAAGGTGAATCTTCACATTATCGTGGTCATCCCATTGGATGTTGATTGGATCGGATACCAGGGATACTCTTGTTCTAACATCCTCTGCCCCCTGTTTCCCCCTCTCGTCGAGAACGTCATCCATGTCATCCCAAGTCTGTAGTAGGATTCCAGAAACCAGTGCTGCTACTATAAGCCCTGCACTGAGGAGAATTATCTCTGAAGGTCCACTTGCTGCCATTCCTGACCCACCTCAAGTAATTGTAACGGTCCCGGCGTCGTTGTAGTCGTATATAGCAAGGAAGGCCCGATCTGGATCATCGTCGATTGCGAATCCATGGGTGGTGGGATCCAAGGGGAATGCATCCGTGGATAGTTGCTCCCCGGGGAAGAGGTACAGATTGGAACCGGAATAGTGGTTCACGAAGGGGGTGAATGGGGTGCCTTGGGCTTTAGACCCAGTGTCGGAGAGAGTCAAGAAAATGTGTGAGAGGTCTACAGTTTCAGAACCGGTGTTCATGATGGTTATCCTGTTCTGGTCATGCAGGGCATCGATGTCTATTGTTGCTGTTCCAGATCCGCAGGAGGCGTCGCTGATGGTGACGGTGTTATCCCCGATGGGGTAGCCATTTCCAGGGTTCACTATCGATACAGAGGACACGCCCCCATCGGTAGCTGATACGCTCAGAGTCAAGCCGGTTCCTGCACCGGTGGTCGTGCATGTCACAGGGCCATCGTCATATCCGGTCCCTGCAGTGGTCCCTAGGCTGACTGTTAGAACTGGTCCGGTTGTTTCGACTTTGTCTGTCACGCTGAGGAGAGTCACTTCCGGTTCGCTAAGCTCGAACTCGGAGTTCTTAACGGACTCGTCGATACTCTCGACCATGGTCAGAGTAGCCATTCCGAACACCATTATGAAAACGGTGCCAACAACCATTGCGCCTATGCTGGACCCAGCCAATCAAATCCCCCCCTAGGGAGTACCCTGGGTCCTCCAGGCCTCTATCATAGCGGCGAATGTGAGTAGCGTCCTGTTGTTCACGGATGGAGCCGCTTCTGATTGCTCTCCGGGATCTGCGAGGCTCGCTATTGCGACTAGCGCCTTCTCTTCGGAGGTTGTGATTACCCCTGACTTGGATGCCGCCTTCAGGAAGCTCAGCGTGTCTGACCCAGACAGATGATCGAGAAGAAGGGCGACGATCTTCGTTGGGTCCATGCTTGGGCCGTGCATGAGCGCATCGGCTTCCGAGGATTTCAGGAAGGGGTTAACCGCCAATGATTGGGCCTCGTAGAGATCGAGTAGCCCCGGGCCCCCCGCGAGTCCTGCAGTTGAGGGTGCCACCGTATCGGAGGTGCCCTCGACTGGTCGGCTGGTGACTTCCCCATCGGCTCCCACTGTGTGTATCACGTCCCCTCCACCGTCTCCAGAGGATGGTGTCGCGGGAGCCACAGTCACCGACTCTGCCGCTATCTTGGCCGTCTGCTGCGCCGTCATCTTGATGTTGGCCTCCATTAGGTCCATGGCCGTTTCGAGCCTCTCGAACCTGTCCTTGACCATGTCAACGAGCTCGGGTATCTTATCCTGGCCCTGACTGGCCTGGGGATCGCCGAGAACGCCCACCCTGGTCCCAGATGGAGCGAAGAGCCATGCCTCGAGATCAGTGGGTCTGAACTCGGTGGGGATGTCTACGTGTTCTACTGAGAGCCTAGATACCTTGTCCAGCCGGGAAGCCATGCCCGCATCGGCGTCGGAGGAGCTAGCAGCGGACCGAATCCTGTCCATCAGGCCCATTGGTGCACCTCATTTCGCCATCTCCGGTATCATACCCTCTGTAGCAGGTGGATCACATTATCGATTTGCCGAGTGTGATCGACTCTATCTTCAGGTTCGCCAGCGTCTCTCCGCCGCCATCTACGACTACTCTGAGCTCGAGTTCCTGTCCGGCTCCTGCCTCGGCGTCGCATCCAGGAGTCGTTGCGGACAAGAAGTCCCCGTTGTCCAGGTCGTTATCAGCTGCACCCGTGCCTGCGGTATCTGCGACGTCAGTCGGATTGAGGTCTATCTCGAACTTGAATGTGGTTCCAGCAGTGAGCTCGGTACCAGCGGCTATAGCAGACCCGTCAAGCTCGACTGCGGTTACATCTCCTGAGTCAACCACCGCATATGTGGGGTCGCCTGCCTCATCCACCAGAGTGACTTTGCATGAGATATAGTACGATATGTCGCCTTGCTGCACGTTTAGGGATCCCGATGAGATCCTGGCTATGACCTCCATGGTCTCTATGTCTGTGTCGCCGGCCCCCTCAGCCAAGGGGTCTGCAGTGGTTTTGACGTAGACGTCTGCTATCGCTACCTTACCTGAGATCTGCTGTCGGGTGTCGGAGCTCGTGTTCTCCGCGTTCTGCTGCAGCTCCTCAGCGGTCTTGATGATAATCGTCGACGCGACTGCGGCCACTAGGATTAGGGCGATGAAGACGATCATAGCACCGATACCGATGGATCCATCTTCCCTTCTGTCGGGGGTTAGTTGTTCGTTGACCATCTCAGGTCACCTCCTTCCCTGAGACGACTGATTCGATTTGGAGCTCCGAAATCGTTGTCCCTCCGCCATCGACTATCATCTTGAGCTCGAGGGTCTCGCCGACTCCAGCAGAAGCGTTGCAGGGGCCCTCATTGGCATCCAGGGTATCGTCTCCGTTGCTGGCATCGTTGTCATCGAGGGTCCCGTCACCGTCTGTGTCTGTAAATTGGTCCAGATTGATGTCGAATTTGAATGTGGTTCCGGCCGTGAGCTCAGCCGTAGCAGTGTAGTCTGAACCGTCCAGTCGGTCCGCATTCACGCCCTCAGGTGCGGCTATGTCACCGCCCGCTGGGTCTGACGTCCCCAGGTTGCCGGTTATCAGTCCGAACCCGTTGGCTCCTCCACAAACTATGACCCACTCGATGTCTTGGACCTGCACGTCTGTCGAGCCAGAGGCTATCTTGGCTGTCACTATCAGTGAGTCGATGTCATTCCCACTCGATCCGTTAACTAGGATCTGAATGATGTTGACCTTACCGGATATCTCCTTCCTCGTGTCGTCACTGGTCGACTCGGCGTTCTGCTGTAGCTCTTCGGCGGTCTTGATGATGATCGTCGAAGCAACTGCGGCCACTAGGATCAGGGCGATGAAGACGATCATCGCACCGATACCGATGGAGCCTTCC